>Ga0315312_1003094_pt1 | contig 10908 bp, 17 predicted proteins | sample TDP7_MG_FD_203629 | JGI IMG/M metagenome (GOLD analysis project Ga0315312, IMG submission 203629) | Freshwater sediment microbial communities from Lake Towuti, South Sulawesi, Indonesia - TDP7 | ecosystem: Environmental > Aquatic > Freshwater > Lake > Sediment | place: Indonesia: South Sulawesi... | reverse complement strand
TCGGAGCCCAACTAGGAACCCATATAGCCAAAGGAATTTCTGGAAAAAACCTAAGGAAAATATTCGGAGTAGTCTTGTTCCTCATTAGCATAAACATGATCTTAAAATACATATGAAAAAAGGCGCGGGAGCTTTCACCGGGCTTCGGAAAAAGGATAAGACCATAGAAAGCAAGCTTAAAATTTTAAGTTTCGCGATTTGATGCAACGCGTCTTGCTGATTCTTCCATGAAGACCAGTAGAAGCGTCAATGCCGTTAGTCCTGCGCAACCCCATAACCTCTCCACAAGGCACTCTCTTTTAATGTCCATTTAAGTAGCATATTAAACTATAGAGCCAAAACCAGAACGAATACTTCCGCAGGTCTTTCTGAACCCATAGAGAGGGCGAAACTTTAAAGTGTTTTACGCCTCTAAGAGTATAAATTGTGGATGTTAAGGACACTTGAAAAGAAATAAAGGGAAGAAAAGAAGAAAGAGAGAAAAGAGAAGAATTAAACGGAGAAAACAGGCGAGGAGAATCTAGTCTCCTTAGTTTCGAGCTTTGGTTATAAAATATTTGCCCACTGAGTTGATGAATATTGCCTTACTATGTATATGTTCTTCTCTGCGAAAATGGCAGTTACTACACCGGATACGCTAAGGACATAGAGAAACGTTTTAAACAACATAAAAGAGGAAACGGTGCTAGATATACTAAAATGTATAGGCCGGAGAAACTTGTGTATATTGCAGAATTCAACACTAGGCGGGAAGCAATAAGGAGAGAAAAAAGGATCAAGTGCTTAAGTCATGACGAGAAACAAAAACTAGTGGATTCACATTTGTGCGCCATTACAAACGAAGTTATATATAGTCCAAAGAGAAAGTAAAGGCAAAACGAACAAAAGAGGTGAAAGCCATGACAAAGGGTACAGTGACAAGATGGCTCGGCATGAGGGGCTACGGCTTCATTAAATGCGAAGATGGCAAAGAAGTCTTTGTTCATAACTCGGAGATCCAGGGCAAAAGCAGCCTCAGCGAAGGAGAAAAAGTAGAGTTCGAAGTGATAGACACAAGTAGAGGACCGAGAGCCGTCAAAGTTAAACCGATTTCTGAATGAGATAATCATTCAACATTTTTCAAACACATACACACCAGCGTCATGAGAAGGATTGAATTGGATGACGATAATAATAGATGACGCCGGTAGTGGGGATCTCCTTTTCGGTGTAGTTATCGGAGCTTATCGCAGTGAAACCCAAAAATTCAGGTATGGAGTGGTGGATGTCCAGTATTTCCAGTCTCCCAGTTTTCGTCGAAAAGGGTATCTGAAGCAAGCTTCAAAAACCATATTCCAGTTGTTGGACAGACTTGAGCTCAAAGCGGATGAACCTATCCTGATCTGTAGGGGCCCCATCTTTGAGAGGGCTGTTAAGGATCTGAAACGAAAGTATGGTGACGCTCGAATTCGCAAAGTTAGGGTGACGGGGGAACCGCAACGCCTTACAGAGACGGCGTACTTGGATGAGATAAGAAACTTGGGTTATGAACCTCTCAAGGAAAGGGAAGAGAAAAGGGCCAAGAGCTTCTTCCACATGATGCGGTGGCTGAAGAAAAACCCTGACAAGATAAAATATGCCAAGACCGGTTGGCCCCGCCTCTCCAGATACCGCTTGTTTAGATCGTTCTCTCAAACTTGATCAAGAAGAATAAGAAAGTAGGTCAGACCGTTGATTAACCAGAAAGCGGTGGCTAGATTTCCAAGGATATTTAAGTGATGGTCCCCATATAAGGGCAACAGCTTAGAGGGCTTGGTTTGGGTAAAAAGAAGGTAATTAGCGAGGAAGAATTCAAGAATATGGTGCTGCCTGCAGCCAGTGACGTTCTGGGCATCGCGAAGAAGATGCTGGGTTTTGACAGGGTTTTGGTGAAGTGTCAGGACGGTTACCAGCGTCTCTGTAGAATACGTGGAAAAATGAAGAGAAGGGCGTGGGTAAGACAGGGGGACATCGTTCTGGTATCACCGTGGGACTTCCAGTTTGAAGAGAGAGGCGATATCATTTGGCGATACAAGAGAAATCAGGCCGGATGGCTGAGGATGAGGGGATATCTAAAGATATGAAAAGATGGGTGTTACCTATGAATGGTGAATTATTTGATCATGCTCTATGTTTAAATCTCATCGATCCTTGGATTTCTGTTGGGCCAAACCTATTTCCAAGGCCCTTACGACCCTTAAGGCGTCCCAAACCGCTTTACAATTCTTGCTGCGTAAAGAGCATGGACAGCCCTTACCGTTCAATAGGGATGGCTCCTTATCATAAACTACTTGGGAAGTAGATGAAATGAGTTACAGACAAGGATACCGCCGTCGCCCGCTACCGCCTGTAAAGGTCGGCGAGGAGCACGAGGTCACCATTGGAGAGATAAGTCGAAGGGGGGACGGAATAGCCAAGATTCAAAATTTTGTAGTCTTCGTTCCAGGAACCAAAGTTGGTGACAAGGTGAAGATTCGCATAACCAGGGTCTCCTCACGTTACGCCACAGCAGAGAGGGTCTTGATTGCCTAAAGAAGCAAATGTTGTATACATTGGAAGAAAACCGGCAATGAACTACGTTTTAGCGGTGATAACAAGCTTCAACGGCCCCAACACCGATGAAATTGTCTTGAAGGCTAGGGGAGGAGCGATAAGCAGGGCTGTGGACGTCGCTGAGATAGCTAGGCGCCGTTTCCTTGAAAACGTGAAGGTTGATAAAATCGAAATAGGTAGCGAAGAAATACCCATAGAAGAAGAGAACAGGGTGAAAACGGTATCAACCATGGAGATCACGTTAACGCGTGCCCCTTCCATAAAGAAAGAGGAAAGAGAGAAGAGCAAAAAGGCCGAGCCTGTGACCCCCACTCATCATATAGAGCTGACCAGTATAGAGGGGATCGGGGCTAAGAGGGCTGAAAAACTGAAGTCTTGTGGCGTAAGCTCTGTTCAGGACCTAGCGAATTTTGACGCAAGGGAACTGTCGGATAAGCTTCAGGTCTCAGAGAAAAAGGTTTCAAAGTGGATTGATGAAGCCAAGAAAGCCCTCGAACACAGTAACGGTGCTGGGACAAGTTAAATGCAAAGACTTTCAAGGACAAGGGGCAGACCCCGAAACGGGCACCACTCACATGCTACTAGGACGGTTCTAGAGTCCCTCGCCAGAATAGCCCTAAGCAAAAATATCGATTCGAGTGATCTTTTTAATAGTCTTGTGGATGCTTGGAAACAAAAGGGGTCCACATGCGAAAATCTGGTTATCAGATGCCGTAAAAGAACGCGGGATTCTGCAATATTTCTTTTCACCATTGGACAAAAGGTGGTGGCTCAGTTCCCGGTGCCAGAACAAATTCTCCAAGAAAACAATCCACTCAAAGGCTACATAGATACGATGCCCTCCAAAGCCTTCTCAGCTAAGAATCCCACAGTGAAAAACCCTAGGATCAGAGACGTGGAACAGAGGATGAAAAAGGTCAACCTAAAGGCGAGGGTGCTTGAAATACCTGAACCGAAGCCTGTCTATACTAAACTTGGCGCGCAGGCTTATGTATCAAATGTGCTCATTGCTGATGAAACTGGAACCATTAGACTAAGTTTGTGGAACCGACAGATTAACAAGGTTTCTGTGGACGATGTAATTAAGATCGAGAACGCTAAAGTGGCTAGATTCAGGGGCAAACGCCAGTTAAGACTCGGAAGAAGCGGAAAGTTAACCGTCATCGAAGGGGTTGGTTTCCCCACTACAGATGAACTTAAGAAAAATTAGAATTAGCATACACACCATTGCTATTTACTTGTGTTTCTTCTAAGCGCGCGCTATGTGGCTTTTATACGCTTAACTATGGGCGGTCTCACCTTCCTCAAGACCTTATAGCCGCAATGAATGCATTTCACTCTCCCGCCGCGAAAGTCTAGGTCCTTGAGCGTCATGCTGCCTCCACACCTAACACATTCATAGATTACGTCTCCCTCCGACAAATTAAATCACCTAGTAGGCGCGCCTTGCAGTGTTGGCCACGACGGTGCCCGCCTGCTCTCCTTTCCTAATAATTATTCATTTTTTGCAATCTATTTTATTATACTCGTCATTATTAAAGGTGCTCGATGAAGCTGCAGATATCGAGGCTGATTTTGAAGTATAATCTGAAAAAAGTTACCCACCATGTTATGGGAAAATAGCCGCACGTGACGAAATACCTTAAAAGCAACCTGTCCGCCTAAATCCTAGGAGGCTTAAATATGTCAAGCAAGAAGAAACCTACACCTAAAAAAGAAGAGGAAGAAGAGGAAGAGGAAGAAGAGGAAGAATGGGAAGAAGAGGAGTGGTAAATTAAGCCTTCCTCACCCAGACCCCTAATTTTCTTTTCTTTTTATCTACACACATGCGTACTCTTCAAGCCTTTTTTCGAATCTCTTTTGCTCCCTTACTTAGTAGCGCTCAAGGCGATTAACCCTTTCCATCTCAAGAAAGCTATAAAATGCGTGCGTTATGCGTGCTTTAATCTCTTGAAGGAAGTAATTTATATCCCACTTTCTACACTTATGTAGGTTTAAGAATGGTTGAAGAGCGGAATTCAATGAAGGCTCTGAGAAAGAAAAACGTGAAAAAGAAGAAGAAACACCTAGAAAAGGTCGGTTATCAGCAGGAAGAATAAAAATGTCGACTCATGTACCGAAGACCCCCCCACCAACCAATCTGCCTTGTCAACGATATTGGACGAGCCTCCGCCCTGAATGTAAAAAATGTAAAGATAAAATGAAGTGCCCTATGTATGTCGCACACTGGAAGAAGCATCAAAAACTTATGAGATGAAAATGACCGTAGAAAAGCTTTGTAAAAATCGTGTCTACTTCAAGGTTCGAAAAGGAAATCCATATCGCTCCCTCATAAAGCAAAAAATCCCGAAGAGAGGTTCTGTTCGTTATTGAGTGCTGTGTTGCAAAATGGGGTTTCTAGCTCCTAGCTTACCTTTATGAGATATATCATTCCTTTCTTCGCTTTAGTTTGGGCATGTGAACTGAACTTTGCAGGAGGGGGACCTATCTGACTATGATATCTCGTGCATTTAATTGCTGCTAGTTTCCCGTCTTGCGAAACCCAAACAACAAGGGCTTCTCTACCGCATTTCGGACATCTAACGTGGTCACCTATTTTAGTCATCTTTGACATTCAGAATCCTAAGATAGAGTAATCTTCCAGATGAATCCGTTCTGCTTGACAAAATCTCAATACACCGAGCTCTCTTGTATGAATTCTTTGGGGAGATTAGTTTTTGTAAGAATGTGCTCAGGTATGGGAAATTGCGCGATCACTTTGGAACTGTTAGTTATGAGAAAAACGCTGTTATAATTTGCTCCCTTGCGGCATTTGATTATGAGGTCTTTGCATCTGGATTCTTGATGTTTCCAAGCATCAACTAGTTTTTCAAAGAATTCGCCCGAATCAATTCTGTGCTTCGTTGAAATCCAGGTAAGGTACTCAAGAAGCCGGATATCAGCACGCGAGTATTCGCCGGGGAGTCGACCTCGCTTGGTCGATATTTTTTTCCTCATTTAACTATTTCCTATTCACGTATTAACGTGATTTCGATGGTTGAAACCATTCTTGTTCTGCCTTCCTCTTGCGGCATTTCTTCGGTTCCTGTGGTGATTTTGCCTACGTTCAGTTCTTTCATGAACCTGCGCCTAGTTATCTCAGCAACGTCGACGGCCGTTGTTATCGCCATTCCCCTCGCCTTCAAGGTAATCTCTTTAGTGTTGGATGCTGTGAAAGCCGTTATTACAGCTAAAACATAATTCATCGTAGGCTTTTTCCCGATGTATATAACATTCAATCTTTCAGACAAAGGCGAAACCTTCCTTTTCAGATATACCTTTTGTTTATTGATCACAATGACTTTTGAGGCTTTAAGGGTTTGGTTACACCTTGTGACGCTCACAGTTATATGTGCCGGTAGTCAAAGTGTAGTTAAAGTTCTCTGCGTGCTCACATGAAGAGATGTTGTGGATGTCGAATGCTAAACTGACTATTAAGATCGAGAATGTTGTTGCCTCTGCCTCCTTGAAGCATAGAATTGAGTTAAGCGCAGTGACGAAGGCCTTTCCAGATGTGGAATACCGTCCAAAACAGTTTCCGGGCTTAATCTTTCGACTGAAAAGGCCGAGGACCACCACCCTGATCTTCAGCTCTGGCAAGATGGTTTGCACAGGGGCGAGGTCGGAAAAGGAAGCGGGAAAAGCCTTAAGGAGGCTCGTTGAGACGTTAAAAGAAGGCGGCATAATCATTGCAGGAAAACTAGAGATAAAGATAACAAACATCGTGGCCTCCGCAAGCCTCGGCGGAGCAGTTGATCTTTTAGAACTGTATGAGGTTGCAAGAAGCATGCGTGGAAGAATCATGTATGAGCCTGAACAGTTTCCCGGACTAATCTATCGAATGGAGGATCCAAGGGCAGTGATCCTACTATTCTCAACTGGAAAGATGGTTTGCACGGGAACAAAAAGGGAGGAAGACGTCTACCGAGCAGTCAGCAAGCTCCATCAGAAATTAGAAGACAAGGAGCTAATACGTTACGAGTAAGGCTCATTAGTGGGATTATGGTATGACGCGAAAAAAGAGCATGGAAGAAAACTACCCCCAATTAAATAAGTTATGCCCCTGACATAAAAGACAAAATAGGTTTGATTCAACCGATTATTTCCACTGAGCTTCCTAGAGCTTGACCCGGCACGCCCTTTCTAAAACAGGCCCTAACAAGCCCGTTTTTTCCGTGCAACGCCACAATTTTTCCCACAGCTTTATGTTTTCCGATGGGCCACGCAACCTTTCGACCTATGAGTCGCGCCGCTCCATCAGCTGATTCGATGCCGGGAAAACGGAGAATGTATTCCTTCGGCTTCTGGGTTTTTGGTCCCCTTCGACAACTTACAATGAAGCCTTGAACGATTTTGGACACAGCCGTCACTCCACATTGAGTTGATAGATTATGTACAGAAAATTAGTATATCAAGCTAAAGAACATCTTTAAGTACACGTATTGCCTTCAAAGATTGTGTTGTCTTATCGCCCGAATTTTCTTCTTTGGGTATGGTACCAGGTCAGAGCGGCTTCCCAGTCTTCCTCTGTGCATTCTGGAAATAACTTTTTTATGAAATAAAGTTCAGAATACTGTGCTTGAACGCTCAGGAAATCGGATAATCTTTGATAATGGCCCGTTCTTATGATTAAATCAGGTTTCTCTTTTATCATTAGGAGCGATTCTATTTTTAAAGGTGTTAATTTTCTGACAGCCTTCAAACAAGCCTTCAAAAATTCGTGCTGGGCGCTCCATGCCATTAAAACCTTGACGCAATATTTCGTGTATGACTTAGTGGCTTCCGTAAGTTGGTTCAGCACTTCTTTGAGGGAGGTGGGAAGCGCGTCCGGTTGGGTGGAATAGAATTGAAACCTAACCTGTCCTCGATGAGCATCTGGATTCAAATATTTCTTAAACTCTTCCTGATAAACAGTAAACAATTCTTCAAGCTCATCTCTAGACCTTCTAAGGTTGCTCTCACTTAAAGCGTAAACGATTATAGTTGAAACGTCCTTTTTGGAACAGAAATCTAGGAATTTCCTTAGTGTTTCTGCGCCTTTCCGGAATCCTTCAATTCTGGGAATACCGTGTTTTTTAGCGTATCTACGATTGCCGTCTGGGATAAGTCCTATAATCACGACCAAACACCCCATTCTATCGAATGGTCAATGGCGTATTCAACTTGGGAGAGACGTCCGTCTGGAGAGAACACGGTGATAACCCGATCGTAGACCCCGGGCAGCATAAGCACTGGAAAGCCTCTGCTTCGCGTTTGAAACTCCTTTCCAGCGCATGTTATTAAGCCTTTCTCAGCGTTCTTCTGGAAGCAGCGTAAGGGACTTATTCGAGAACGCTAACATTTAAAGTAAAACGTTCCAAGCTAGAAGGTGCGTGACGCTTGTCAAGTTTAGGAAAAATAATCGAGGAAATTATCAGTAAAACCAAAAGACCTCTGCACGCTCGTGTTGAGGCTCCTCGGGCTATGGGATATGAGGTAAGTGCACACTAACCCGTCCACGCAAACAAAGAATCGGGTTTATTGAAAGCGGAGGTGTTTCAAAGATGTTCTTTGTGGATGATGAGACCTTGAAAAAGGTCGTGACATTGTTTGGCGAAGATGCTGTTAGGGTCATTGGGGTTCTTAAAGGGGTTAACGAGATTACGGACAACGAGATCATGGAACAAACCGAAATACGCATCAACTTGGTTCGCAAGGCACTCTATAGACTCTACGATCACTCCCTTGTGGCGCTCAGGCAGTCCCGCGACAAAGAAACAGGCTGGTTTATCTTCCACTGGAGACTCCAACCTGACCAATTTGCTGGTTTCATCGCAAACTATAAGCGCCATGTTCTTGAAAAACTGGAAACCCGACTTGAGTACGAGAAAATGCATGAGTTTTACAGTTGCCAGCAGCCCGGCTGCAAACGATTCGCCTTTGAGGAGGCAGTTGATCTTCTCTTCAAGTGTCCCACCTGCAGCAAGCCAATGGTACACCTCAACAACGATCGAATCGTTAAGACCATAACTCGAGAAATTAAACAGATAAAAAAGGAATTAAGTGAGTAGCGCTACTGCCGTTAATAAATTTAGTATAAGTTTATAAGGGAACCTATTTATTATGTAAAAACACGCTAGAATTAAGATTCTAAAGGAATCTAATTCTTGTTCAACAAAAAGGAGTGAAATCGGATGTCATATAGAAGTGAGCGAAAAATGTACAAAGCGGTCTGCGCCGATTGCGGCAACGAATGCGAAGTTCCATTCAAACCCGATCCTAGCAGGCCGGTGTACTGCCGAGAATGCTGGGCAAAGAGAAGAGAAAGAAGAAGTTTCTGATATAGGGTTTTTCATCGGATCATTTATAACGTGTCTGTAGTGTATTGCCCCATATCTGAAACATATAAGACCCCTTCTCCCCGCATAGAGGGGTACGCAAGAGAGCACAAACCTTTTCATTTAACCTCCAAAGTGTATGGAGCCTCCGTAAGCCTTTTCGCCCCATCCTCCAACACCAAAACGGTGTCCTCAATTCGGACGCCCCCAAAGTCGACAACGTATATCCCAGGCTCTATCGTCACTACATTTTCCGCCTTTAAAGTCTCCTTGTTTTCAGGATTCAAACTCGGCGGCTCATGAACCTCTAATCCTATGCCGTGGCCAAGTCCGTGAACAAAAAACTCGCCATACCCTTCCTTCCCAATGTGTTCTCTAGCCGCCTTGTCAACATCACAGGCCCTAACTCCAGCTTTAATGCTCTGAAAGGCCCTTTCCTGAGCCTCCTTCACAGTTTCATGAATCCTTCTTTGCTTGGGTGAGGGCTTTCCAACGGCCACCGTCCTTGTCATGTCCGCTCTGTAATGGCGATATTTGGCTCCCACATCTATGACCACCAAGTCGCCCTTCCTTATTTTCCTGTCAGTGCATCCTCCGTGGGGGAAGGCTGAACGAACCCCAGAAGCCACTATGGTGTCAAATGCAACTCCGTCAGAACCAAGCCTACGCATGGCATACTCCACTTCCGCGGCTGCCTCATACTCCCGCAAACCCGGACTAACTGTTTCAAGGGCAGTTTTAACGCCTACGCTAGTGAGCTCAGCCGCCCTTCTCATGTACTTCAGCTCGTTTTTGTCCTTCACCCTGCGGAGCTCCCAAACCAATTTCCCTAAAGTCTTCAACCTAATGCTCTTCAAGGCCCTAGACAACTTTAGGTAGGCAGAAGCGTCTAAGAAGTCGAAGCCTACGCGCTTAAGCTTTAGGCTCCTAACGTCACCTGCGACCTTCAGGTCTACCTTTTCCTTCCTCTTTACGAGTTCCACCATACAGTTTTTCGCTGTTTGCCTTGCCGCTTCGTAGTTAACTCCTTGAACGTAAAGACGGTTCTCATCCTCCATTGAAATCAGCAACTTCGCTCCACCCAAGAAGCCTGTAAAATAAAAAATGCTGTTCTCATTTGTAATGAGGTATCCGTCCAATCCTTCATTTTGAAGGGAAGCCCTTAAAGCCTCTGTCCGATGGTTGAAAGAACTTTTCAAGCCGTTATCTTCCTCCAAGTCTTGTGAACCCTTGAATGGCACTCTCTATTTGAGTTCACTAATGCTTTTCTTTTTTCCTTAATTCCCTCTGAAGTTATATCTAGATACTAGTTAAGGTTGGTGGGAAGAGTAAGTTTTATAAATGATTAGTTTAACTGTTTAACATAGATTGTGATGCTGCGTGAGGAACCTTAATGACCACAGAACGGGTAAAAACTGGCATCCCCGGCCTTGATGGACTCTTAGATGGAGGGCTTACGCGAGGGTCTTGCGTGCTTTTATGCGGTCCGCCTGGAAGCGGGAAGACAACTTTTGGGATGCAGTATCTTTATCGTGGGGCGGTTGATTATGGAGAGCGTGGGGTCTTCGTCACGTTGAATCAGCCTCCAGAAGAGATTATGAGGAGCATGTCGCTTTTCGGCATGGACCTTGAAAAGTTGAAGGACGAAGGCATGTTTGGCATCATAGACTTAACTCCTGTTTCCGTGGATTCTGAGGGGCGTGTTTTGCTTCAGCTTGGGCATGTGGATCGCCTCAGGATCACGGGCTTGGTTAGTAAGATGATAACTGAAATAAAGGCTTCTCGTCTCGTCATTGATCCTATAAATGCCATTATGATGCAGTACGAAAAAACCTTTGAGGCAAGACTTGCTCTCCTTGGAATAAGTCAGGCCATTGTGAGGGCAATGAAATGTACGGCCCTCTTAATCTCTGAAACGTCGGATACGACATATTCGGCCTATGAGCATTTCTTAACTCACGGGGTGATTGCGTTGAGGCAT
>Ga0315312_1003093_pt1 | contig 10909 bp, 10 predicted proteins | sample TDP7_MG_FD_203629 | JGI IMG/M metagenome (GOLD analysis project Ga0315312, IMG submission 203629) | Freshwater sediment microbial communities from Lake Towuti, South Sulawesi, Indonesia - TDP7 | ecosystem: Environmental > Aquatic > Freshwater > Lake > Sediment | place: Indonesia: South Sulawesi... | reverse complement strand
ATGCGTGCTGATGCGCTGTTACTGCTACAGGAGGCGGTTAACCCCAGAAAATCGCTAACCGCCAGCCCGTTGTTAGACGCTCTACGTATATGTAAAACAGAGACCGAGATTGAAGCTTTAGCCCGAGCGGCCGCCCAGGCGGATCGAGCCTTTAAAGTGGGCGCGGACGCCTGCCGTCCAGGCGTAACCGAGCGTGAGGTAGCCAACAAAATCGCCACTTATTTTCTCCAGGATGGCGCTGAGGCGGTGGATTTTACCATTGTCGCCTCGGGCCCGAATAGCGCCTTTTGCCACCACCAGCCGGGAGACCGGCGTTTGCAGTCCGGTGATACGATTATCATTGATTTTGGTGCCACCCTTAATGGCTACAAATCGGATGTCGCCCGCACGGTTTACCTGGGTAACCCGCCGACGGAGGTACGTGCGGCTTATCAGGCTGTCTTGGAAGCTAACTCCTGTGGGCGTCGGGCAGTTACGGCAGGGGTACACGCCCGCATCGTGGACCGCGCCGCCCGTGGCTCACTGGAACGGGCTGGTTATGCGTCCTACTTTATACATCGCACCGGTCACGGGCTGGGGCTGGAAACCCACGAACCACCCTGGATCACTGCTGAAAGTGACACCCTTCTGCAACCGGGAATGGTCTTTTCTATTGAACCGGGAGTGTACCTGCCCGGAAAGTTTGGCATTCGCATTGAAGATATTGTGGTGGTTGCTGAGGGCGGGTACTGCCGTTTGACCGGTTTGGATCACGAACTCATCATAAATACCTGAAGGAGGTAAAATGGTCAAGCTAACCGTACTCTACAACCTGCCCCCAGACGCTGACCACGAAGCATTCGTCAAGTGGCGCACCGAATCACACCAGCAGAAACTAGAGAAGTTGCCGGGTCTCCTAGAAACTGCTTTTTGGGTGATTCAGGATAGCCCTGGAGGTTCAGCACCATATCGCTATATGAGCGAACTCTTCTTTCCCGACCAGGAGACCTTTGAGAAGGCTTTCTATGACCCAGACTTTCAGGCTGGGCTCAAGGAAGACCTCAAGCGCATTATCAATCCACTGTTTTTAGTCTCCCGTCAGTTGCTGAGGCATACCTGAACGCGGTCTGAGGTTCGCCCAAGCCAATGACCAGTGATTGTTCATCACGAAGGAGGAATTTCAGGGCGGGACTGCTTCCATGATTTCTTATTTGTGAGGTGAGTATCATGTTTTTGAATTCAATTTTTGCCGTAGATTCCCACACGGTAGGCGAGCCAACGAGAATTGTTGTTGGTGGCTTACCCAAAATACCGGGGGATTCAGTAGCCCAGAAAAGGGATTATGTCAGAAGGAAAATGGATTATGTGCGCCAATTTTTGTGCCATGAACCAAGAGGGCATGATGGTATGTATGGGGCACTTTTGACTGAGCCAGGTCGTGGAGAAGCTGATTTTGGTGTTATTTTCCTAAGTACCGTAGGTTACGATGATATGTGCGGACATGGTGTCATAGGAGTATCTACCGTGCTTATTGAAACGGGCATGGTTTCTGTGGAGGGACCTTCAAAAGAAGTCATCTTAGAAACGCCCGCCGGGCTAATCCGAGCCAAAGCCAAGATTACGGATGGCAAAGTTAAAAGCGTTTCCTTTGTCAATGTACCAGCATTTCTCTATAAAGAGAATATGTCTGTTAATGTCCCCGGCTATGGACAGGCTAGGGGAGACGTGGCTTTTGGTGGCAATTGGTACTTCTACGTAAACGCAAAAGAAGTTGGAGTCAGGGTAAGATCGGAAAATATTGATGATTTGATTAAAATCGGTATGGCGATAAAAAACGCCTTTAATAAGGAATTTGATTTAGTACATCCTACAGATCCTAACATAGCAACAAAATTACTGGGTGTTTCTATTTTAGACTCACCGCTCAAAAATAAAGAGGCAGACCAAAAGAATATAGTGGTGGAAGGGAAATTCGTGGACAGGTCTCCCTGTGGTACGGGAACATCGGGTCGCATGGCTATTTTGTTCGCGAAAAACAAATTGACCCTCAATAAAGATTTTGTTAACGAGGGCATTACCGGGACAGTATTCCGTGGTAGGTTAATTAGTAAAACCAAGGTTGGGGAATACCCGGCGGTTATCCCCGAGATTGAAGGAAGTGCTTACATCACGGGATTTAACCATCTTGTCCTAGACGCGGATGACCCATTTGGGTCAAAGGGTTTCCTACTTGGTCAAAAAATCTAAGAATAGCAGGAGGCAGGATGAAAAAAGAGGTCAAAAAGTTTTCCGGAATTATACCACCAGCAATCACTGTTTTTGATGCTAAAGGAGAAATTGACCGTGAGAAAACGAAAAAGTTCATCCAATATTTAATCGCTGAGGGAGTTCATGGGATTTTTATTGCCGGAAGCACCGGTGAAGCTTCCTTGATGTCCATGGAACAGCGGCGGCAGATAATAGATATCGGTGTTGAAGCTACCGCAGGGAAGGTACCGTTATTAGCCGGAACCGGGCATAACAGCACCCGAATCACCGTGGAATTAAGTAAGTATGCGCAGGAGGCTGGCGCTGATGCGGTTGTTGTCTTGCTTCCCCACTATCCTAGACCCCCAGACGAAGGACTATATCTGCATTACAAAGCAGTGGCTGAGGCAGTTGATATTCCGGTCCTCGTTTACAGCTGGCCCGGACAATATGGTTACAGCATGTCACCAGAAATGGTCGCCCGCTTGGCTAAAGACGGGTATATCCAAGGAATAAAAGATACTCATGAAGATATCGACCACACGGCCGAGATTATCCGGTTGACAAGAGGACAAATTACAGTTCTGGAAGGCTACGAAAGCAAAGTTTTACCCGCCCTTTGTCTTGGGGCTGATGGCGGTATCTGCACTATTGGCAATCTGATACCTGCCGATATGGTGGCAATATATGATTTTTTTAAGAGTGGCAAAATAGGGCCGGCTAGAGAGAAACAGCTGGCTATCTTCCCGTTGATTAACCTGCTGGCGACCAGACATGATAGTCAGCTCCTTAAAGACAGTATCAAACTCCTAGGACATGATGTCGGCGATGCCTTAATGCCAGCGAGTCAAGTGCCCCCCGAGATAATTGAAAAAGTAAAAGCCGAACTTAAGAAATTAGGCAAACTGAAGTAGCCGTCTGAAAAGGAGCCCCTGATGACAAACAGAAGAATTGAGAAAGGGGTGGAGCGAAATAACCCGTTTGAGATAGTGGTTAACGGTGAGAAGATACCAGCCTATCCAGGAGAGACCATTGCTGCCGCTCTCTTGGCGGCGGGAAAACGTACCTGCCGACTGACGAAAATAAGAAAGGAGCCGAGAGGTATCTATTGCGGGATGGGCATCTGTATGGGGTGTGGCATGGTAGTTAATGGCAAACCCAACACGTTGGTATGCCAGACGGTGGCGACACCTAATTGTCAAGTCCAAACCCAGATTGGGGTGGAGGATTGGGAAATTCGGAAATGAGAGAGGTACCGCTGGCGATAATTGGGGGAGGACCGGCGGGTATCTGCGCTGCCATAGAGGCAGCGAAATATGGTGTACAGTCCATCTTATTTGAAGAAAGTCATAGCTTAGGTGGGCAGATTTACCACCGATTACCTGACAGTCTCCGCATAATAGACCAAAGACAACTAGGTAAAGATTATGTTCAGGGGGCACAGTTGCTCGCTGAACTTGAACGATACCGAGATAAGTTTGAACTCAGGCAAGATGTACTTGTTTGGGGAATCTTTCCCGAAAAGGAAATCGCCTTTCTGCATAATGGCAAAACGGCGATGCTAAAGGCGCAAAAATTAATTCTCGCTGAAGGCGCATATGATAGGCCGATGCCCTTTCCCGGCTGGACGCTTCCCGGAGCAATGACCGCCGGGGCAGCCTTAAGACTAGTAAAAGCCGAAAAGGTGCTACCCGGAGAACGGATATTGTTATCCGGCACGGGACCCTTGCAACTTGCCTTAGCCGCCTGGTTGGTGCGAGGGGGAGCTACTGTGGTCGCCGTGCTGGAAGCAGGCACACTGAAATCCTCCTGGCAGTATCTGCCCGGAATCTGGGGACAATGGGAGTTACTCAAAGACGGACTGGACTATCTACGTGAAATAAACAGGGCTAAAGTGCCGTTGCTAAGAGGTCACGCCATCGTTGAAGCTAAAGGTGAGAAACAAGTCCAAAAGGCAATATATGCCAAGGTAAATCGGGGTGGGAAGCCCATAGCTGGGACTGAGAGGAATGTGGAAGTAGACACTATTATTACAGGATACGGGCTGGTTCCTTCCACCAGATTGTCCCGACTGTGCGGATGTCTCCATAAGTGGAATCCTTATCTCGGGGGGTGGGTGCCTTGTCTTGATGATTATATGGAAACGACTGCACCCGGCATTTTTGCCGCCGGTGATTGTACTGGCATAGAAGGGGCCATTGTTGCCCAGGAGGAAGGACGACTAGCTGCCCTTAGAGTCTGTCAGCAACTTGGGCTCATTACCGCGGAAGAAGCCGGTCGCCGCTACTCGGCTATTTTTCATAAATTGAGAGGGCTAAGGAAGTTTGAGGTAGCCTTGAACCAGCTCTTCGCCATCAGGCAAGGATGGCTAGCCGGTGCAGCCGATGATGTGATTATTTGTCGGTGCGAAGAAGTCACCGCCGGAGAAATTAGGAAGGTAATTGCAGAGGGCTTTACCAACCTCAGTGAAATTAAAAACTTGACCCGAGCCGGCATGGGTCCTTGTCAGGGAAGAATATGTGAGCCAATAATCACCGAGATAATATCTCTGAAAACAAACCAGCCAGTAGCCGAAACGGGATTCCTCAGCCCAAGGCCCCCGGTCAAACCGTTACCTTTTGGCAGCACTGTAATATATGACAGTAGCTAGATTTCAGTGAACTTTTATTGACCTTGAAATCGGGAAAAGGCAAAGGCATCAATCGGCATTGACGTTTTTCCTCGGGTTATGAGCTCAGCAATCAATTTCCCGGTTATTGGCGCCAGTGTGACTCCTTCTCCGGCGTGCCCGGTAGCGATGATGAAGCCCGCTGGCTCAGCCACCTTGCTTAAGATAGGAAGACCATCAGCATGACAGAACGGTCTAAAGCCGGCAAATGCCCTGATGAAATTAACCTCCTTAAATTTGGGCATAAACTTGAGCACCCTTGCTGATATGTGGCTGAGGGTCTGTATGGTTACCCTGGTATCATAGCCGGCAAAATCACGACTGCTGGCGATAGTCCAATTCCCGCTCTTTCCCTGAATATAACTGCCGGCAACACCAAGCTTCAACCGCACATCCCCTGATTTTTCCGCCTTTTCCTTATCAAACGCCGTCGTCAGATAGTCAGCATCCAGAACGTATCGCCATTTTCTATTCAGCGGGAGCGGTTCTGAAACCATGATTTGTCCCCTCTGGGGTCTGACCGGAATCGTCAGACCAACCATGTTGCCAATTTCGGGAGACCAGGCTCCAGCCGCATTAACCACCGTTTCAGTCTTGATTTTCTCCCCAGCCGTAACTACTGAGGTAACTTTACCCTGCTCTACCTCAATTCCCCTAACCTCGGTCGCCACCAGAAACTCTGCCCCCTGTTTTTTTGCAGCCAGAGCAAAGCCATAAGTTACCTTAAAGGGGTTCACCACCGCGGAACTCAAGTCCTCTACGCCAGCAATTACATCCTCCCCAAAGATAGGTTCTAGCTTTCGTATCTCGTCTCCTCCGATCAGTCTGACGTCCAGCCCGCTCTCGCTGACTCTCTGGGCATGCCTTTTCAGCACTGGGTACTGTGCTTCATCAACACCACACAGCAGAGAACCCGAATTATCATATTCAACACCATAGCCCAGCTCGTCAGACAAGCTTTGATATAGCTTCATGCTTTCTACTGCCAGCGCCAAAACGGGAGGCTCAAAAAGCTGAACCGGGCACCCACCCTGATTGGCTCCGGAAGCCCCAAAACCTAATCCCGGTTTTCTGTCCACCACGATTACTTTGCTCCCCTCTTTTGCCAAGAAGTAGGCTATCGCACATCCTATAATACCAGCTCCCGTGATAACTACATCTGCATTTTTGTTCACCTTCTGCTTCCCCCTGTTTTGGTCAAAGATACTATCTCAGTTACTTCAACGATCTACCGGGAACGATTGTACCACTTTCTAAGTTAGTGTTTAAGTTTGTTCCATTATTTGACTACACCGTTACTCATCTTGTTGGACGTCAGTCCATCAGCCGGTACCTCAGGAAGGAACTCGTCAAACGAATGCGTTGATACCGTTTTGGATAGAGCACAGGGGCTATAACAATTTGAACTTTGAAGCCCAGCATTAAGTTAGGCAGTGGCCATTGTGGTAAATGCTTCGGGACATTGACAGCTTCTGAATGTTTCCCTTAATATGGGTATCGAGACAGAACGTTCTCCAGAAGGAGGTAAATCATGGCAGACGTAGTGAAACGTATCGAGTACTATTACACCTTAGTGCCTGACCGGCCTGGAGCAGGTGCCAAAGTACTGAACTCGCTTAAGGCAGCGCGTGTCAATCTCCTCGCATTCACTGGCTTCCCTTGCAGTGCCCGCCGCGCTCAGCTTGACTTCGTTCCATCAAATCAACGCGCCCTCCAAGCCGCGGCACGTAAGACAGGGATCAAGCTAGTGGGACCTAAGACGGCTTTCCTAATCCAAGGGCAGGATAGGGTGGGCGCTGTCGCCGACATCGCCAACAAGTTAGCCAAGGCACATATCAATATCACAGCCGTTGATGCTGTTGCGGCCGGACGAAGGCGCTATGGCGCTATCCTTTGGGTCAAGTCACGCAACGTGGCCTTGGCAGCGAAGATCCTAGGTGCGTCCTGAACCGAGTGTCCCATTACAAGCCTAGAGGACACGGATACTCTCGCGGTTCGTTGTAAGAGAGTGCTCCCAGTCGTGTGTCGCTAATGAATATTCTGACGTGCCCTTCAGAATCGCGTGGCTTGCTACCAGTAAGAACATGGCGCCCTTTACTGCACAATGTGGCGTCTTGTTCAATCCTTGTCTACCAAGTATAATGGGGGCAATGAAACAAATTGGCGGCATAATATTCACTGCAGTATTTGCTTTGCTTTTTCTATTCCCGGCTTGCGTTGAGAGAGGTTGTGTTGAAGTTGATGGCAAACTCATAATTATAGCACCAGAGCAGGCTAGAGTAAGTGAAACTGTGGTCATAAAGGTTACCGATGAAAAGCGCAGACCAGTAGAGGGAGCCCGCTTCTCTCATGGCTATGTTGGCGGTACTGGGATTACTAACAAAAATGGCGAGGTAGCCACTTTCTTTGCTCAACCTAGCACTTGTGAGTATCTAACAACAAAGCCCGGGTTTGCTGAGGAAAAAAGAACGATAAATATAGTTTCTGGTGTTATTGAACTCGCAGCCTTCGGTGGTATCCATGTTGGGCCACCGCCACTTCCAGGTCAGCCTACCCAAGCAAACAACTACCGCCCGGGAATGTCGGTACAATTCAGGACAAAGAACATCGGCAACAAGGAAATCACTTTGGCCAATTCTGCGCCCTGGCAGATAGACTCCTACGATGGCAAGGTAGTCTTTAGACCGGTAGCTCTTCAAGTGATATTTTCCCTAGCCCCTGGTGAGATTAAAGAGTGGAAGTGGGAACAGAAAGATAGCAGCAGCAATCAAGTCAAAGAGGGCACCTACTTGGTTGTGTTGCGCTGTTCTGAAGGTGAATACAGGTGTCTCTTTAACATTGTGCCAACAGGACTCCAATAACTATGCTATCCAACCTGTCCCGAGCGAAACAGCTGGTCCTAGGCAACGGTAGGGCGGTTTGTGCAGCAGGCTTGCAGATAGGGTAAACTAAGGTTGATGTTAGTTATGGCAACTCCAGAACCCCGTCTGGTCACAGGAGCTTTCAGCTATACTGGCAAATACATAACCCAGCGGCTTCTCTCTATGGGGGAGAGGGTCACGACTCTCACTAGTCGCTCTGACGCGGAAAATCCTTTTGGCAGCCAGGTGACTGCTTCGCCATTTAACTTCGACAACCTGAGTCTCCTAACGGAAAACTTACGCGGCGTAACGACCTTGTACAATACATACTGGGTTCGCTATTCTTACGGGGGTGTCACATTCGAGAGGGCTGTGGAGAACTCAATAAAGCTCATCAAAGCGGCTGAAAACGCTGGCGTCCGTAGGATTGTGCACATCAGCATTACTAATCCCTCTGAAGAATCGCCGTTTCCCTACTTCAGAGGCAAAGCACTGATAGAAAAGGCTGTCATTCACTCAAAGCTATCGTACGCCGTAGTCCGCCCCACTGTCATTTTCGGGGCTGAAGGTGTACTCATCAACAACATCGCCTGGCTTCTCCGGAGGTTTCCAATATTTGCCGTCTGGGGCTCGGGAGAATACCGAATTCAACCAGTCTTTGTGGAGGACGTAGCAGAAATAGCCGTCAGCTTAGGCCATAAGGATGACAATATGATTATTGACGCCGCTGGCCCGGAAACCTATACTTTCAATGAATTGGTTCGTCTTATTGCTGAAAACATAGGTAGCAGAGCAAGAATTATCCATGTCAAACCACAACTGGCGCTACTCCTTGGTAGATTGATTGGCTATATAGTCAAGGATGTAGTGATAACCAAAGATGAAATAGAAGGGTTGATGTCTAATCTCCTCGTTTCAGACAGTCTACCTAGGGGACAGACACGCCTAAGCAAGTGGCTGGAGCAGAATGCCAAAGGTGTAGGCATCAAGTATATTTCCGATTTGAAGCAGCACTACCGTTAAGAGCTAACGTGTCGAAACTGCACATAAATCCAGATTGTTCACATTATACCTGTAGGCTTGTCAGCGGGGGGGCACTCCGAAAACATATTGTCGGGGTTTGCTGAAGCGCAAACTTTTTCCATCGGCTGCGGGTGCCGTGATTATACCTGTGGACTATGTTATACTTATCTCCACGACGACAGCGCTTAGGGTTAGTCAGCATCTCATCAGTAAAATCAGGGGTAGATGACAGCGATGAAAGGGGCTTTTTATCAGGGAAACAAAAAATTTACTATTGGTGAGGTCAAGGAGCAACCACCGGGACCGGGAAAAGTAAGACTTAAGGTGGCTTACGGCGGTATCTGCGGAACGGATTACCATATTTATCTGGGACACATGGATCACCGGATCAAACTTCCTCAGGTCATTGGCCACGAAATGTCCGCCGAGGTTGCCGAGATTGGCGAAGGGGTCAAAGGCTTTCGGGTGGGTGACAAAGTTGTGGTGCGCCCGCTGGAGCCATGCGGGAAATGCCCGGCTTGTGATGCGGGACACCATAATGTCTGCCACAAGATTAATGTTTTGGGTGTTGACACTCCCGGCGCCTTTCAAGGTACTTGGACAGTCCCAGCACACCTCTTGCATCACCTACCGGACGATATTGACCTGAAACGGGCCGCGATGATTGAGCCAGTGGCCGTTGCCGCACATGTTGTTCGCCTTGGGCAGGTCACTGGTAAAGATTATATTGTTGTCATTGGCGCTGGGCCCATTGGAATCTTGGTAGCATTAGTTGCTAAAACAAAGGGGGCAAAGGTTCTCGTTTCTGAGCTCAATCAGTTCCGGGTCAAGTTGGCTCGTGAAATTGGCATGGAGGTCGTAAATCCGTTGGAAATTGACCTGCCCAGATATGTGGAAGAGCAGACCGGTGCCGCGGGTGCCTCTCTCGTCTTTGAGGTTACCGGCGTTGCCAGCGGTGCCGAAATGATGACTAAGCTTGTCCGAACTAGGGGGTGTATTGTCATTGTCGGTATCTTTGCTGAACCGGTAAAGATAGACCTGGGACGAATTCTCCAGCGGGAACTGCGTCTTTTCGGGTCTAGACTTTACGAGCCGGAAGATTTTGAGGTGGCCACCTCATTGGTAGCAGCAGGAATCCTTCCACTTGACCGGCTCATCTCCGATGTCCGTGCCCTCGAGCAAGTGCAGGCCACTTTTGCCGAGATTGAACGGGGTGCTAATTTCATTAAAGTGCTCCTGAAGTGTAGCGACTGAAGGGGTGCGCCTGCCATCTCCGTAGACGGGAGCAAAGTTCCCTATCTTGAATAAACCTCATGCCGATCATTGTTGCACAATAGCTTGTTTCGTGTGATGTTAAACAAAAAGGGGCAAGTCTCTGTGGTCATATAGCCAGGAAAGGTTAACCTCCTTTCCTACTATGCAAAACACGAAAGAGAGGGTGTCCATTCCTGCCCTACCTGGAGGCTGGCTTACCTGTTTCCACCCTAAGGCTAAACGGCAATATCTGGGTGTTATTGTGACTATGCTCTTGAGGGGGCTTCGCCTCCTCTTAAAACTATCTCCCCTCCCCCTCACAGGGGAAGGGGCAAGGGGATGGGGTCAGCTAGCCACCTAAGCAACACAATGTAGTCAAACGTGTCACCAATGTGAACCAGCGCATTAGACTAAGGAATAATCTATCATTTAGCACAAGAGGGCAAAGGGGATAGGGTCAGAGGCTTGCAAAGCAGAACTAAACCAGCTAAAATTGCCTTAATTACGCAGAAAGGACTCAACAAAATGAAAATCGTTCGTTACAGTATCGGCAAAAAGGTGACCTACGGCATCCTGAAAGAAAATCGCGTGGAACGCATCGTCGGCACACCCCATCGCGGCATCAGGGGCACCAAAGAATACCACAGGCTGAGTGAGGTCAAGCTCCTGGTTCCATGCCTGCCGACCAAAGTCATCGCCATCGGGCTGAACTATTACAGCCACGCCAGGGAAGTCAAAATGGAAGTGCCGAAGGAACCGCTGATGTTCTTCAAGCCCTCGTCCTCAGTCATTGGTCCCGAGGAGAAAATCGTCCGACCCAAAGGATGCGAGCGACTTGATTACGAGGCAGAGCTCGGCATAGTCATCGGCAAGCAAG
>Ga0315312_1003092_pt1 | contig 10914 bp, 19 predicted proteins | sample TDP7_MG_FD_203629 | JGI IMG/M metagenome (GOLD analysis project Ga0315312, IMG submission 203629) | Freshwater sediment microbial communities from Lake Towuti, South Sulawesi, Indonesia - TDP7 | ecosystem: Environmental > Aquatic > Freshwater > Lake > Sediment | place: Indonesia: South Sulawesi... | reverse complement strand
AAAGAAGAGGGGAAAATCGGTTTGACGATGCGCCAGCCATTGCTTGGCAGCTTGGCTTGGATTGAAGAGGAAAAGAAGAGGAAGAAATAATGGCTAAGAGAATGCAGGTGTGCAGGAACTGTAGAAGGTTTACAAAGGAGCAGGCATGCTCGACTTGCAAATCGACTAACTTGTCTACAAGTTGGAAGGGTTTGGTTGTGATAGTGAGCCCGGAAAGCGAAATAGCCAAAGTACTAAAAATTGATGAAGCGGGAAGGTATGCGTTGTACGTGGGTTGATTTCATGGAGTTCGACATCGTAGAAGAGAAGGACAACATTTTTTTCAAAAGAAAGGAATTGAAGCTTAGGCTAAAGCACCCGAATGCGTCCACTCCTTCTAAGCAAGAATTGATAAAAGGAATTGCAGAAAAATACAAAGCCGAAGAAGATTGCATAGTCGTAGATTATATTTTTACGAAAAAGGGCCTCGGCGAATCCGAGGCAAAAGTTAAAATTTATGAGGAAAAGCCTAAACTAAAAGAGAAGAAAGGAGAAAAGCCAATCGAGAAAGCAGAAGAAGTAAAAACAAAAAGAAGAAAGAGGCGAAAAACTTGAAGCATAAGCCAGTGAAGCAAACAAAATTCTACAAAGTTGAAAAAAGCGGAGTCGAGAGAACCGGCAAAATTTGCGATAGATGCGGGGAAGGAACTTTTATGGCCGAACATAAAGACCGTTGGTACTGCGGAAAGTGCGGCATGACTGTTTGGAAGAAGGAAAAATAATTTATTTTGCTAATTCTGCCCTGAAAGTTTTATCTTCTAATTCGACTATTCTAATTCTTAACTTTGCATGAGGATTTTTTATACTTCTTGACCAAATCTTTTCGTTGACGTCGCTAGAAATTTTTATATCGCCCTTGACTTGTTTTTCCAAAATTTGCTTTAAAATTTTTACAGATCGCTTGCTCCTCTGCCACTTTGGTGTTTTTTGCAGCCTCTTTCTCAGGTTGATTGTTAAAATTTTTTCGTCTACCATATATTTATTTTATCGATACAATATTTATTTATGAAAGGAATTAGCTCTTTTATTGCAGTCGTCTTGCTCATCGCCTTTACAGTTGCGGTTGGCGGCATACTCAGCGTTTGGTTCACCGGCTTTACGAGGACGAGCACGGCAAGCGTGGAAAACGCAACCGTTGATGTGACGAAATGCGCAGGGACTTATATAGATGTGCTACAAGTTGGAACCAATTCTATTATAGTTGCAAACAGAGGGTCACAAACTATAACTTCTGTAGCATGTTACTCTGGTAATGCGTCATCTTGGAGTTTGGGAAGTTTGACCCCAGGGGCGATGAATGCGACCATGTGGAACGCTAGCGGAACTGGAGGAACTTATGCCTCAGGTTTCGGCACATCAATAACTTGCTCGGGAAAATGCCTAAGCGTTGGGGTAACTGGGTCGTGCAAAAGCGGAGATAGTTGTTGGAAAGTGTCTTAATTCAGAATCTTTTTAGACTTTAATCCTCGTCCTTCTCCATCTTTTTATCTTGTCTACGTTAACCCTTCTTCTTCTTGCGCGTTTCAAACCGAATTTCTTTATGTCAACCCATCTAGGAGCAGACCTTATCTTTTTAATTTTTCCAAGTTTTATTTTTTTAGTTAAACTTTTAATCGTCATTTTATCAGCTTTCTTATCTCTTTGCTCTTTTTTATCGCAATCTCAACCATCTTTTCTACGTCTTTCATTTCCAGTTCTTTGCTTCCCTGTTTTTGCAAAGAGCAGATTTTATCGTCATCCCTAACAGCCACAGCCAACTTAGAATCGAGTATGTGTTCTTCCTCTAGAGTCGGGTCTAGCAAATATTTGTCCCCAACCTTGCTAACAGTTATATTTATTGGTTTGAAGACAACTGGCAAAGGTTTTTCGAAATCGCCCCTAATTATTTCGTCTTCTTCCAACTTTGGCATTTTTGCGTTTAGCAAAGCAGTCAAGCTAGCCAAAGCGGAAGCATCCAAGAGATTGCCTCGATGGTTTATTATTTGTATGTCCACGAACACGCACCACACTTTTTCTTTTGGTTTGATGCACAGTTTTTCCAGTTCTATGCATTTCGATTCCCTTATGCCCCTATCGACTACCCTAGCCAGTTCTATCGCGTCCTCCCCCGGCGGCCCCGATTCGAATTCCGGGGCAGCTGCAGGAGAAAATTCTGCGTTAACTACCAACATGCCTTCGTCCGGCGTATCGGGAAATGGCTCTCCCACTTCCAATTTTACTCCAGCTATAACTTCCGTCTTGCCCAATTTCACGTCGGCCGAACCTTCCGCTGTTTGTATGATGCCTTGTTTTATCTCGATGTTTCTAAATTCTTCAAACTTCCTTTCGTCTATCCTTTTTCCCTTTTGTATCAATTCCAAAGCATATTCGTCTTGCATGTCAAACTCCCCTGTATTTTTCTTTCAAGGTTTTTTTCTGCAGCTTGTATATTTGCTTGCAAAAAGTTCTTGCTAAATCTAACGCTTGCTTTAATTCGTCCTTAGTTAAAGTACCGTCCATTTGCAACAAGGTAATTTTATCTTTTCCCGGCATCATGGCAAACGCTATATCAGCTTCGGAGTTGTTATCCTCCAAGCCGTTCAAGTCGACCGCTATTTGTCCATCTATTTTTCCAACCGAACAAGCCGAGACCAAATCTTTCATCTGTATGCCCGCATCGGCTAGAGCTAGAGAAAGGGCATTTATTCCGGTAACGCGGGTTGAACCATCTGCTTGCAATGTTTCGATATAAGCATCGACGGTCGCCTTGGGAAAATCTTCCAAAAACAAAGCTGGCTCTATCGCAAGCCTGACAACTTTTGATATTTCTATGCTGCGCCTGCTCGGTCCTGCGCCTTTTCTTTCGTCCACTGAGAACGGTGTCATGTTATATCTGCAACGCAATATTCCTGTGCTAGATTCTTGCAGATGCCTGGGGAACAAACTCCTGGGACCGAAAACGGAAGCTATAACATACGTGTTGCCGAATTTAACCGAAGAAGAACCGTTGGCCCTATCGACTATATCCAATTTCATCTCAATTGGCCTCAGCTGGCCCGGCAACCTGTCGTCGTTTCTTTTGCCGTCTTTTATTAATTTTTCTTTTGTTTTGGCCATTCACTCGCCCAACATCTTTTCAATTTTTTCTGTTAATCCAACTATGTGCGATTCTTTTTCGATCGTTAGAATTGTCTCTATTACTTTATCTTTGTTATCGCCCCTAATCCAAACGATTCCGTTTTGACCGACATATATCTGGCATCCGGTTTTATTTTTAATGAGGTTTATCATGCTGCCCCCCCTGCCTATCATCCTCGGCACTTTGCTCGGCGTAATCTTTACAATCGTCCCGCCGTATAATTTTCTTGCGCCAAGCGTTTTCATGCTGACTCGAATTGTTTTGTCTTTTGTAACTTTTGAAATTTTACAGAATATTATATCGTTAGTATCGAAGTACCTGCTGATGTCGGTTTTAAATGTGTCGACAAATTTGTCTACGGCCTCTGCCAACGGCAGGAATGCGACATAAGGCGAATTGATGTCAACGAGCCATCCCGATGCTTCGACTTCTGAAATTATCCCGATTACGTTATCGCCGACGTTGGGCAAATAAACGCCTGACAGGGGAATGACGGAAATTTGATTTTCGGATACGAAGGGTATTCCTAGAACTTTGGCAAAAACTTTCTCGCCTTCAAAATACACTCCCTTGCCTACTTTTTTTCCTTCCTTTTCTGCTACCAATTCGCCCGGCAAAACTATCTTTCTAGCTTCCACTCATATCCTCCCTTTTTATTATTTCCGATTGAAAATCTCCATGAGTTAAGTCGGAGATTTTTTTGAAAAGTTCTGACTGCAACCCCGCAAGCATTTCTACGTTGACTTGCAAGCTGCCGTCGTTGAGCCATTTCTCATTTATAATTGTCCCGAAACCTTTTAAAATTGAGTACGATTTGCCCGCGTACTGCGCTGGAATTTTTATCATGACTGTGACCTTTTGAAACTTTATGGGCAAAAGGACTTTAATTTCCTTCAGTACTTTATCAATTTGCAACTCTGCATCGACAAACGGGTCTATGCTTACGCCACTTTTTTCTAGTGCGGCTAAAATCCTTTGGGGAGGATGAGGCGTGTTGGTTTGCGGGTTGATCCCCCTCTTCGCTATTATCGCGACGATTTGATTTTTTTTCTGCTCGACCATTTCCCTCCTTTGTTCGGTAGTCAGCTGCAGCTCGCCTTTTCTTATGATCCTTTCGGCAATTTTAAAAATATCTGTCGTGCCGAATGCCTTTTGCAAATCTTGCCCCGAGACCATGTCGGTTGTCCTCGCGTCGCGATAAATTGCTGGGTAGGCTAAAATTTCGTTCACGTCCATGTTCATCCCCCTTTTTAAATCAAGAGCTTTGTTTGGGTCAACCAAAATTTCAAACTTTTGGCCAGAATGTTGTAAGCGCGCAATAACGGCTTTATCTAAACTTACAACCAAAAAATCACTTCAAAGATTTTCTAATATCTTCCTCTGTCAATTTTACGAACTTTCCATCTTTCCTGATGATTGCTACGTCCACCCCTCTCCTGCCCTTTTCTGTTTTCGAAATTATGTCTACTGTAAGGCTTATCGCATCCTTTTCGCTCATGTCCCTTTTCCATCTCTGCTTTAAAATTTTATTTGCTATAGCCCCGCCCCTGCCGAGCGCATACGCGTTCCATTCGTATAGCATCCCAGAAGGGTCTGATTCTATTAAATGCAAACCGGTTTTGTCTACGCCGCCTATGAGGAACGATACGCCGAACGGCCTTAAGCCTGCATATAGAGTGGACAGCTGCATCCTGTCGGCGATAACCCTAGCCAAGCTCCAAGCATCTATTGGCTCTTCGTAAGTTATTTTATGGACCTGTGCTCTTATCCTTGCCTGATTCGCTAGAATGCGAGCGTCTGCTAACAAGCCAGCTGCAACTGCACCAGCGTGGTCGTCTATTTGAAAAACTTTTTCTATCGATTCCGCCACTATCAAAGGAGTGGAAGGTCTAATGGTCGCGAGCAACACGCCGTCCTTGAACACCATGCCCAAGCAAGTGGTTCCGCGCTTGACAGCTTCTTTGGCATATTCCACTTGGAACAAACGTCCATCTGGGCTAAAAACGGCTATGGTTCTGTCATAGCCCATATATTCCGGAAGTATTTCTGGTATACCAATCACCTACCTTTTCAAATCATCATCTTAATCCTTTAATTGTCCCCGAAACCTTTAATATTTTAAATATTACCCTCACGTCGCCTAGCCTGGAAATCAACCCCAGACAAGCAATCACTTTCTGCACAACTTTATTGTTGCACCTTATAATACCTATTTGTTTTTTATCATCATATAAATTTTTTATTAACCACATGTTGGTTTGCGATACGCCGAGCTCGCCGAAGATATCCAGCGCCGCGTCCCAGACTGCTGCTTCCAAATCAGAATAAGCGATGGGTTCTTCCGATGCGACTTGAAACTTTATGTACCTGTTTTTTTCCCTCAAAGTTGGCAATAAAATTTTTAATTTTTTTTGTTTCATTTGATCGCCTTCACCCCCGGCATTATCCAGTCGTTGCCTCTTCTTTCTTTTATTCGTTTCAAAATATTTTCTGGGACACTTGTCATCGTTTCTTTTGCTTCTTCTAACTCCAGCCCGAGTTGTGTAGCCATGGAAATCAAAACCTGAGGGTCGCGAAGCTCGAAGTGGCTTATCGCCCCCGAACAAAGGATTATCGGTGCTTTGAATTTTTTCGCAAGTTTAATATTATTTTGCATGTTCGATAAAACTTTGCTCCTTGTCTTTTTCGTTGAAATTAAAATCTCCCTGAAGTTGACCTCTATAGCCACGTTGTTTTTAGCTGCTAGTTTTACTAGAACTTGGTTTAATCCGGAATCGTTTCTCTCGAACTCGGGATGGGTGAGTACGTCCGCCTCAGGCGTCTCCGCCGCTGCCCTGTTCAATTTCAAATCCCCTCCCCTTGCAAGCAGAACATCAAAGCCCTTTCTAATTTGCGCCAAAACTTTTAGTTCTTTTATTGTCCTCGCCTCGAATCCGAGGTAAATTTCTATGCCAATTTGTCTCTTCAATTTTTCAATTTCCGCGAGAATTATATCCCTCTGCCTCTTGTCCTTGTAGTAAAAAACAAGGCATACTCCTTCGTATCCGAGCTGCTTAGCTGTTCTTGCCAATTGCTCTAGGCTGCTCTCCCCGCCGCTAAAGGCGCTATGGACATGTAAATCATAAAAGTTCATAATTAAAAATTGTATTGCATGTTATTTAGTTTTATTAAAATCGCTTTTAAACGAAAATTGTATAAAATTAAAAATAAATTTGTAGGGATCCTAATTTTTCCAAACAATCTTTTCCTGCAGGCGTTGTTCTATATACAACATTCCCCGATTCATCTGTAGTAGCTATCAATCCCCTTTCTATCATTTTATTCAAATATCCTTCAGCTATCGTAAAATTTAAATTAGCCTTATATACTATATGTGATTTTTTAGCACCGGTTCTTGCTATTCTTAAAATATCTCCAACTATTTCAAATCTGTTTCTGCGTGGCTCTTTTGTTTTCATACTCTCACGTTATTTTAAAAGCGATAGTTAAATATTTAAATCTTATATAAGGAGGCGAGATTTAAACCCACGCATCGGTAAAGATTACCCAATAGATCTACTTTAATCCCCTTGCCTTCTTTCCAGCGGAAGTTAGCCCGTGCAACGCTCTTCTTCTTTGATTTATTATCCAATTAATTTTTTTATCAGCACTGATATTTGGATGATTCGGGTCAACTAAAATGCATTCAAACCATTTGTTAACACCATCGTCTCCCACATAGTATGAATTCAAAACTTCAAGATTTGGAAATTTTCTTCCCGCCTTTTCTTCTGCTATCCACTGCAAACTTTTCTTCGAAGTAAACCTTATCAGACCTGCCTTGCTCGGTTTTCTTCCTCTTCTTCCGTATAAACGCCTACGCCTGCCGCCTTTCTTTACTTTCACCCTTGCGAGAACATAACCCTTCTTGGCTTTGTACCCCAAACTTCTAGCCCTGTCTAAGCGAGTGGGTTTTTCTATTCTTTCTACCGTATGCTGCTTGCGCCATTCGACCAATCTTTTTTTGAGAACATCCCCTAAATTTTTCTTCGGTCTTTTCCATCCCTCGCGAACGAACTTGTAAAAACTTTTCATGTTAACCACAATAGATTTATATATATAACTTTTAAAATGTTTTAAAGGTGATTGATTGCATCCGATAGTCAAAATATTAGTTGGAGCGATAATGATGGTTGGTAGCGTAGCTGTAGTGATATATTCGACAGGGACGAACGTAGAGATAGTCGGCATAGCGATACCGAACCTTTGGGTGGCTTTCAAGACAGTAGTCCTCGGGATAGTGCCTGCTTTAGTGTTCATCGTCGGGCTATTCGTCGTTTGGCTAGAGCTAGACGAGCTAAGGATCGAAAGCGAACTAAAAATCGAAACAAGAAGGGCAAGGAAAAAGTAAGAAACAAAATACCTTTATCTCATTTCTTAACTTTTTATTATTTATGGGAGTAAACCTCAAAGGCATCATGCCGAGCAGGGAAATCGAATTAACGGATTTGACAGGAAAGAAGGTTGCAATAGACGCTTACAATATTTTATATCAATTTCTGAGCATCATAAGGGATAGGGTTACTGGCGAGCCGTTGAAAGATCGACAAGGCAACATAACCAGCCACTTGAGCGGCGTGCTCTATCGCACTTCCAGCCTAATGGAAGTTGGCATAAAACCCACATATGTCTTTGACGGGGAGCCGCCTGAATTTAAGATAAAGACAGTCGAGGCAAGAAAGGAAATGAGGGAGGAGGCAAAAAGGAAATGGGAGGAAGCGGTAAAAAGAGGGGAGGAGGCAAAGAAGTATGCGCAGGCTGCTGCAAAGTTGACGGGCGAGATGATCGAAGACGCGAAGAAACTTTTGGATGCGATGGGCGTGCCATGGGCGCAGGCGCCGTCTGAAGGGGAGGCCCAGTGCGCGCACATGTGCAAGGAAAAGGCCGTCGACTATTGCGGAAGCCAGGATTACGACTCGCTTTTATTTTCTTCGCCAAAACTTGTGAGAAACCTTTCTATAACTGGAAAAAGAAAAGTGCCGAACAAGGAAGTCTACGTGGAAATCAAGCCGGAGGTAATCGAACTTGAAAAAGCTCTCAAGGATATCGGAGTAAACCAAAAACAGTTGATAATAATTGGCTTGCTGATCGGTACCGACTATGCCCCTGGCGTGAAGGGCATTGGCCCAAAGACAGCTTTAAAATTAGTGAAAGAACACAAGACCCTAAAAAAAATTTTGGAAAAAGTTGAATGGCAATCTGAGGTTGACCCAGAAGAAATATACAACTTCTTTTTGAAACCGCCTGTCGCAGACAAATATAAAATTGAATGGAAGCAGCCGGATGCGGACAAGCTGATAGAATTTATGGTCGAGGAGCATGATTTTTCAAAAGAACGCGTTGAAAAGGTTATTGAAAAGTTGCAGGCGGCTTTTACTGCTGGCAGGCAAGTCAGTTTAAAGGGTTTTTTAGAAAAATAAATTTATCAAAAGTTTAATTGATAATAATGGAAATTGAAAAAATAATTGAAGTCGCGAAGAGAAGAGGAATTGTTTTTCCTAGCTCGGAAATATACGGTGGGTTGAGCGGGATTTACGATTATGGCCCAATAGGTTTATTGATAAAAAGAAAGGTTGAGAATTTTTGGAGGGATTTTTTTGTCAAAAATGAAGAAAATGTTTTTGAAATTGAAAGTTCTCTAATAATGCACGAGAAAGTTTGGAAAGCATCGGGGCATCTCGACTCATTTATAGACCCGTTGACGCAATGCAAGAGCTGCAATTCATTCTATCGTGCAGACAACTTAATCGAAGAATCTATTGGAGAATTTGTAGAAGGACTGAATCCAGAAGAATTGACAAAGAAAATTAAAGAAAACAACATAAGATGCCCAAAATGCAAAGGAGAGCTGGGTGATGTTAGAATTTTCAACCTTATGCTTTCTTCTAATGTTGGTCCTGTTGCAGGCGCCGTCGCCTATTTAAGGCCAGAAACCGCACAGGGGATTTTTGTTAACTTTAAAAATTTATTAGCTTCAACAAGAGCTACATTACCTTTTGGTGTTGCCCAAATTGGCAAGTCTTATAGAAATGAAATATCTCCCAGGCAATGGCTAATAAGACTGAGAGAATTCAATCAAATGGAAATTGAAATGTTCTTTAACCCTAAAAGAGCTGAGGAAGCTCCAAATTTCGATAAAGTTGCAAAAGTGAAAATAGCAATATTTACAAGAGAACAGCAAAGGAAGAAAGGTAAGCCAGTCGAAGTTACAGCAAAAGAGGCTGTAGAAAAGGAAATCGTTCCAACCTATTTTCTTGCATATTTTCTTGCCAAGGAATTCCTCTGGTATCAGGAATTGGGAATACCAGCTGAAGCTTTAAGATTTAGGCATATGCTTCCCGAAGAGACGCCACACTACAGCAAAGGCAATTTTGACATGGAAATAAAATTTGATTTTGGTTGGAAAGAGGTTGTTGGCAATGCTTATAGAACTGACTATGACCTGTCTTCACATATGAAACATTCCGGTGATAATTTTACAGTAGTCGATGATGGAAAAAAAGTTATTCCTCATGTAGTCGAACCGTCATTTGGAATTGATAGAACTATTTATGGAATTTTGTTGTACTGTTTTGTCGAAGACGAGAAAAGAGGTTGGGATTGGTTCAAGTTCCCGCCAAAGATAGCGCCTTATCATGCTGCGGTCTGTCCGTTGGTTTCGAAAGACAAGCTACCAGAAAAAGCAAGAGAAGTTTATGACCTATTAAAACAAAACTATGATGTTTTCTTTGATGAAGCTGGTAGCATAGGAAAAAGGTATGCACGTGCGGACGAAATTGGTGTTCCTTTCGCGATAACGATAGATTACGATAGTTTGAAAAATGATGATGTGACTATACGCGACCGCAATTCTACAAAGCAAATAAGAGTTAAAATAAAAGACTTGGTCGATGTTCTCTGCAAACTAATTAATCGAGAAATAAAATTTGAAAAAGCTGGAAAATTAATTAAATCTTAAATACCCCATATATCATAACCTTAAATCTTTAATTGTTTTATTTTATTGTGCTGAAGATTATGCATCAGAATTCGGAATTTATTAAGAGGGGAAGAATAGAAATAACTGCTAATATATTGGAACTCTCAGTGCGTGGAAGTGGAAAAACGCGTCTAATGTACGGATCTACTACGAGCTTTCCTCAATTAAAGAGGTATTTAAAGAATTTGGGTGAACATGGGCTTTTAGAATGTGAGATAATAGATGGGCATGAGATATATCGTGCAACTGATAAAGGAAAGGAATTTCTTGAAAAGTATGATGAACTGATGGTATACTTACAAAAAGATGATAAAGATGGAGGAAAAAAAATATAGAACTCGAGTTGACATAGTCGCTGATGTGTTGGAAGTCGTTAAAGAAAGGAGAACTGCCAAAAAAACTCATATAATGTACGGAGCGGAATTAAGTTATAAACTTTTACGTAAATATCTGAAAATGCTAGTTCCAAAACTTTTAAAGGAAGACGAAGAAACATATACTGCAACAGAAGAATGCCGTAATTATCTTCAACTTTATGGAGTATATGAAGAAGAATTTAAAAAACTCGAAACTCACACGAATAAAGAAAAGAACCGTCTTTCAAAAATGAGAGGTGAGTTGGAAAGGATGATAAGTAATTAAATAATTTAGGCTGTCCTTCCTCTGTATATTCTTGCAAAATTTGGAGCGACTACGAGAAAGTCTTCGTCGACGCCTATTATGTCCCCGTTCATCGCTA
>Ga0315312_1003090_pt1 | contig 10917 bp, 11 predicted proteins | sample TDP7_MG_FD_203629 | JGI IMG/M metagenome (GOLD analysis project Ga0315312, IMG submission 203629) | Freshwater sediment microbial communities from Lake Towuti, South Sulawesi, Indonesia - TDP7 | ecosystem: Environmental > Aquatic > Freshwater > Lake > Sediment | place: Indonesia: South Sulawesi... | reverse complement strand
CCTTATTTTTTAGGGCAGTTATTCCCTCGAGAACCCTTTCCACAGCTCCGCTTGGACTAGTCACTCCGACGAAGTACGCGTTCTCTGCCTCCATATCAAAGAGATCCATTATCGGCCCTGTCACATGACTGAAACCGATGGTTGAGGGAGGCCCTATATCGGACTGCCCCAGATCGGCATCTACAACGGCTACTTTCTGCTTCTTTTTTAAGGCCCAATTTGCGAGATAAACGCAGAAGCTCGTTTTCCCTGAGTCTATTCCACCCATCACCGTGACAGTCGCATGCTTTCCGTGGGATATGATCTCCTTCGCGGCTTTTTCCCAAGATGGAGGGGTGGTGCTTCCTTCAACCTCTTCGAGGAGGGCATTCTCGCCTAACATCAGATCAAATGTAGCCTTCTTGTTCACCTCAATAGGCACCCGTTTTCCTTCTCTGACTATGATTTTTTCTCCAACCTTAATTGCCGCGCCTAAGACACCTACATCTCCTTTAAGGAGGTTAAACGATGCTGGGCCATCAATGATCAAAGTTTTGCCTTCTTTGGCAACATGCGTCATCAGAGCTTCCTCCTGGGAAAAATTCGTCCTTTCCTCTCCGCGATTCTTATGGCAGATGTCCTATTTTTCACTTCCCTTCGATGCGCCATTCCTTTATCGGGTTGGCTTGTTCCTGCTTCGCATACTACTTCTATTTCCGTTTCCTTTGGTAAGGCTTCGTTTAGCATACGCAAAAGTTCATTTGTATAAATGGGGGCACCGTCTCCTATCTTCACTCGGTTAATTGTTGCAGGCACCTTGTCCAGAGCATTTAAAATTGTGTCTATAGTTTCCACCATGCTTGAACAATTAACGGTTTTCAAAATCCTTCCGTCGCCTATAACGGCCACACCAAAGGTTCTGCCCGGGTCCACTCCAATGACCATTTTGTCGTAGCCTGGTTTCCCCTCATCAAGCCGAATTGCCTCGTTGACGACCTCCGCGGGGTCATTTTCTTCCTCGAAAACGAGGATGCAAGGGTGTTTTACCATTTTGCGCTCCCTTCCAGTGGTGATAACAACCTTAACGTCTAAAGGAACGGCATCTGTGGGCTTGAGGCTGAGGAAGGGTAGGCCTCTCCTTTTAAGTTCATTCACCAATTTGTAGTAGGCTTTCCCTGAAACAGTGGCGAGGGCGATCTCCGCTTTCATAGGCGTCCATCTTTAAGCGGATAAGATGAAGGGGAAATTATTTAATTTTAGGTTTTATATTCGCTTGTGTGGACCTATTGCAACACACGATCTTAACAGGTTGCAGTTCCCTTGATAAATTTTTAGGCGGGGGTCTCCCAGTAGGCGGCGTCTCCCTGGTTTATGGGGAGGCGGAGACGGGGAAAACCTCCCTTGCCGTACAGTGTGCAGTTGGCTGTGCAAGAATGGGCTATAAGACCATGTTCATAGACTCAGACGGCTCCTTTCATGAGAGGCGTTTGTCACAGATAGCCTATTATGATTTTGATGCAGTTTCCCCGTTAATTATTCTGGTGCGGCCGACCACCTTCCGGGAGCAGGCCCTTACAATAGATCATTTAGATGAATATATAACCAAAAGATTTGGCTTAGCGGTAGTTGACACCATTACATCCCTATACCGCGTTGAACTTGGAGCCCCCAAAGAAAACTTCAAATTAAACCGCGAACTCAACAGGCAGGTTGCGTGCCTAGCTCAAATTGCCAAAACCCGTGAAGTGGCAACCCTGATTACTGGTCAGGTTCGAGGCATTTTAGTTGAGGGCGAAGACAAAGTGGAGCCCGTGGCAACACGAGCCCTTAAGTTCTGGTCAGATGTTGTAATTAAACTGAAAAACACGGGGCAGACGCGAGTTGTTAAGGCCGTTCTCGAAAAATGCCCAGGGCGTAAGCGCCCTGCGAGTTGCTACCTTAAGATAGAGGAAACAGGCATTCATGAGTATAGCCACTAGACTTCAGCTCCATTAAAATTAATAGGGTGAAAGGCATGGCTGTAACGGTCGCCGAACTTGTTTTTGGCGCTCTATACTTCATATTCCCCGCCTACTGTGCCAATGCTGTGCCTGTGATTTTTGGCGGAGGTCGTCCCATTGACGGCGGAAGGAAGTATCAAGACGGGCGGCCAGTGTTTGGTCCGCGTAAAACTTTTCGGGGTTTTTTTGCTGGTTTAATTATTGGAACACTTGTGGGCTTTCTTCAAGGATATTTTACTGGGAGCTTTAAGGTTATATTACTGGGATTTATGCTTTCTTTAGGAGCATTAACCGGAGATTTAGTTGAGTCCTTCATCAAGCGGCGGCTCGGCCGCCCTCCAGGAGCATCCTTTCCCGTGGCAGACCAGCTTGATTTCGTCTTGGGTGCCCTTCTTTTCTCCATACCGGTCTCGCCGCCCTCCTTGGCTGTGACGCTGACAATTGTGATCATAACACCTCCCATACACCTTTTAACGAACTTTTTTGCATATCTTCTTGGCTTGAAAAGGGAGCCTTGGTGAGGGTACCTTGAGCTTAAACTCGCTTTTGGGATGTTACCTTTGCAATTTTAAATTAATAATTGTTTCACAGCTGAAGTATGCTAAAATAATGAGAACGGCTCCTGCAAACAGTAGAATGAAGGCTTGACGAGGTTTGTAGGCATATTTTGTGCTTTGATATATTGCCCAGAATCCTCCGAATCCAATGCCATATAAAAGCATGACAATTATGCTCTCGTTAAGGGATTGGGCGTTCAGCTGGTAGGGCCAAAAGAAAATCCACCTTCCCTGAGCGCCTCCAGGTATAATCGCCAGGGGTTTCTCAATGATGTCGTAGACCCCTCCCCCGAGGAGGAATATGGAAGCGGCAACAGCCACTAGGGCGATAATAAGCCAAGAAAGTTTGATATTTAGCATTCTTTGGTATGCTTTTTGCATGTAAAATGCAAGGGATGAAATTTTTCTTCCAGCTCGAACCATTAAGTGCTCACACTCCTTCGCTTTTCATTAGTTGTTCAGCCACTTCCTTGACCCAAGAGCCCGTGTATGCATTTTTTGCAGCCTCCCTTAAATAGTCTTCCCACGAAATGTCTAACGCCTTCTTCCATACTTCATACTTCTCCATTAAATTTCTGTACGCTTTTTCATGGAGTTCACAATAGGTATTAACAGCCTCTTTGCCACAAACCTTACACGTCAATTCCTTTTCTCCTTTAGCGGACAGTTGGGATTAAAGCAAAGTGCCCATGGCCTTCTGCCCTTCATTCGCACATCTAATAGCGGCCATTCGCAAGCCCGACAAGTTCTTCGCGCTGGTTTCACTGTTCCCCGCTGGGGAAGAGGAAAGGAGGTTTTGCATTTTCCCTCGAAGTAATTTGTGCAACCGATGAAACGTTTCCCAGTTTTCCGCGAATACAGGATCATGAGCTGGCCTGTGCCACAATCTGGGCATTGGCCTATGATTCGCTCTTGCATTTTCGCCCTTTTGATAGCGGCGCTTAGGGCCTCTCCTATCGCTGTCTCCCTTGTTTTGAACTCTTCTAACGTGGGCTTTAGCCTATCTATCGCTTCCACGAGCGCATTTTCCCTTTTTTCTTCATTATTTTGGATTTGTTCCATTTTTTCCTCGAGGTCCCTAGTGAGATCTACAGAAACCACGGTTGGGCAATACTTCCCAAGGGTTTCAGCCACATCAAAACCTAGGCTAGTGACAAAAATTCTCTTTTCGGCAATGTAGCCCCTGCTATAGAGGGTTTCCACGATGTCTGCTCGGGTGGCTTTCGTTCCGATCCCCATCTCTTCCATTTTCTTGACTAGGCTGCTGGGGTTATAGCGGGGAGGGGGGTTGGTAAACTTGTCCTCTCGTATGACCTGCTTTAATCGAATTTTTTCCCCTTCCTTTGTTGGGGGCAGCAGCACCTCCTCAGTTTTTACATAGGGCTCATAAAAACGCAACCACCCTACTTTCAGAACCTGCCTTCCCCTCAAGTAGAAAAGATGGTCGTTTACTTCTATACTCACCCTAACGCTTTGCTTAACCGCCGGATCGCCGAAAACAGCCATGAACCGCCGGACCACCAAATCAAAAATCTTTCTCTCAGGGTCGCTTAGGGCCCTTTCAGGCAGGTTCCCCGTTGGATACACCGCTGGATGCGCCGGATCAGTTTTTTTTCCTTCGAGGGGTTTCAATTCGGTTTTCTTAAGGAGTCCCAAAGCCAAGTCCTTGTAGTTTCGGTCTTTACTCAAAGCATCAAGTATGGCCTTGTAGTTGATGACGGGGGGCAATTTTTGGGATGAAGTCCTAGGATAGGATATCAGGGCCTCCAGGTATAGGCGCTCGGCGATGTTTAGGGTTCCCCTAGGAGTGTATCCGAACAAACGGTAGGCTTCGGCCTGCAGGGAACCCACGTCAAAGGGGAATGGGGGCATCTGCCGAAACTTTTTCATCTCGATCTTCTTTATTTCTCCAGTTTTCCCTTCACATGCCCCTACGACGGCGTCTGCCTCTGCCCTCTTTTCAGTCTTTTCCCTTTCGTATTCCGCCTCGTATATGGAACCCTTGATTTCTACTTCAGCTTTCATGTTCCAATAAGGCGTCGGCACAAAACATTGTATCGCTTTTTCCCTTTCAACCAAAAACTTTAAAGTTGGGCCCTGCACCCTTCCGGTGCTTAGGGTTGCATACCTCCCGCTCCAGCGTTTGGCCGCCAAAGTTAATGCCCTTGAAAGGTTTACGCCGTATAGCCAATCCACCTCGTGCCTTGTTTTTCCAGCCTCTATTAGGCTGAAGTCGAGATGGGGCAGAAGCTCATCGTAAGCCTTTTCCAATTCGCTTTTCATCAGCGTTGAAAACTTCATTCTTTTGGCGGTGCTTTCCTTGTCTTTACATGCATACTTGAGCACACAATAGCCAATTAGGCTTCCTTCGAGGTCGTAGTCGCAGGCGTTTATGAACTCCTCGGCGCCGTCTGCAAGCTCTGAAATGACCTCGATCCAAGCGCGTATGTTTTTTGAGCCCCTCTCCGCCAAATATCGCGGCACCCACTTAAAACTGAAAACAGGATAGTAGTTTCTTCTACCCCTTTCGTGGACCACGGTGTATAAGTGCCCGAGGGCTGGAACAACCACGAGCTTTTTGTCGCGAAGGACATGGAAATAGGGCACTCCCTTCTCCTCGACCTTTTCGGGTTTTCCTTCCTTATCAAGGGCTTGGGCTATCCTTCGAGCGGCTTCAGGCTTCTCTGTGATGATTAAAGCATACTTTTCCATGGAGGCACCTTTCCCTTAAGCATAGAAAGAAACTATAAATAGTTTGTGAATTTGGCGTTCGTAAATTTCCCTATAGCAACCAGAAAAGGTATATAAGTTCCGTACCTATTTTACTTTATAAATCGTTTGTGCCGTGGAGTTATGCCTCAACAAGTGGTCTGCGACGAATGCGGCGAAATTCTTTACAAAGGAATCGAACTAAAGCCTCCCGATGAGATAATCCAGCTCCACAACGGCAGATGCCCAAAGTGCGGAAAAAAACTATCTTATATGCCAATTAAGGTGGACGTAAAACCGAACGTATAGCCAGCTAATTTAAGCTCAACGTTAAACCTTTAATTTTAAGGTTCAGCCTAGCCTAGTACCTCGGAGGCTTTCTTTTCCGCTGTTGCCTTTCCCTGAACTTAATCCTCCTTCGCTCAGCCTGTTTCAACTCCTTCAATTCAACATCAGACACTTCAATGACGGCGCCACCTTGATAACCACAGTTAGAGCACTTGTACAATCCCCCGTGACCAACAGCCTTTCCAATTCCACCAAACGACAAATGAATTCTGCGGCTACGACACTTGGGGCAGACCCTGGGCAAGGTAATTCCTCTCTAGTTTCATAAGGAAAGAGGAATAAAAAGCGTTGCCTTAAGCGAAACAAAAGGTTCATTAGATTGTTCTAGGTTTAAATGGAAAGACATATTCGTGTAGGTCCACGAAAAGACGCCCCCAAAGGAGAAAACTTTGGTATGTTTCCAAAAGCCACCGACTATCACAAGCCAGATCAACCCAAAGTCCCCAACGGGTTAGGAGCCGTATATGTGCTTAGCAGCGCCGTGTACCTGTTTATCCTTCATTTTCTCGGCGTGAACGCTGGTCAAAATATGAGCGCGCTAACCCTAGTGGGGTGCATCCTCTTCGGAGGGTTTTTAGGTTTACTCGACGACTGGGTTGATTTAAAGTGGCGATATAAAGCCTTCACCCCCATACTTGCAAGCTTGCCATTAATAACATTAATAATTCCTGGACAATGGTGGACACGCCCGCGGTGGTGGAATCCCGTTGCATGGATAGACGACCCCAGGGTATATATGGCAACCTACATTTCCGGCAAGATCAACTTCGGAATTTACTACTACCTTGTAATCATCCCAATAATTGTGACCGTGACCACAAATACAGTTAATCAGTTAGGTGGATTAAACGGCTTAGAAACAATCTGCCCACTTATCGTTATGGCTGGATTGGTGATAGTTTCGCCGGAGAGAGTCTTACTTTACGTCCCGATAATCGCTTGCCTTATCTTGGCCTTTTTCAATTACAGGGGGAAAATTTTTGTTGGCAACACGGGAACATACGCCTTTGGAATAACCATGACATCCTATGCGATAATAGCAAACATCGAACAAACGCTTTTAATCGCTATTTTGCCCTACATCCTGAATTCACTACTTATACTGTTTAATCACTTTCTCTTTCATAAGGCCGCCGAAGTACATTTCCAAGGGAACAAGCTAGTCTCCAACTACAGAAGAAGTTTAATAACTCTCATCGCATACAAACGACCCCTATCCGAGCGACGCATAGTCCAAATCATCGCCTTTATCTTCTTATGCTCCACGGTTCTGTCGGTTTTGGCGTTTTATGCCACTACAACTCCTTAGGTGAGAATAATATGGTTAAAAGAATTATGATAACAGGTGCTGGGGGACCTGCAGGCATAAATTTCACCATGTCACTGAAGATCGCGCCAGAAAAGATGTTTTTAGTTGGCGCAGAAGGCGATGAATACCATATTCATCTGGCTCGAACAGAAACAACCTATTTGGTTCCAAGAGCCACCGAAACGAATTACTTGGACAAGTTAAACGAAGTTATTGGGAAGGAAAAGATCGATTTCGTTCATCCTCAACCCGACATTGAAGTTTCAGTGATTGGAGAGAACAGAAGGAAACTTGAAGCAGAGACCTTCCTTCCATCGCAGAGAACAATAAGAATATGCCAAGACAAGTTCAAGTCGACACAAGTTTGGAAAAAGAAGGGGGTACCAACCGCGAAGGTCATCGAATTAAAGAGCGAAAAGGCCATCGACAGAGCTTTCCACGAACTAGGGAATTCCATCTGGATCAGAGCAAAGCATGGCGCCGGGGGAAGGGGAAGCACTCCTGCCTCTAGCCGACAAACCGCTCTAGAATGGATCAAATACTGGAAATCACGAGGCAAAAACTGGGAATTCATAGCTCAAGAGTTCTTAGGTGGGAGAAACATCGGTTTTCACAGCCTGTTTAAAAACGGCGAACTCGTAACATCAATGGCGCGGGAAAGGCTGAAGTATATTTATCCAGAACTTGCACCTTCTGAAATCACTGGAACACCTTCCGTCCAGCGAACCATCCATGACGACGCAATTAATAAGATCGGCACAGACGCGGTTCTCGCCATCGACCCAAAATACAATGGAATTGCCTGCGTAGACCTCAAGGAGAACACGGACGGAACGCCTTGCGCAACCGAAATCAACGCTGGCAGGATGTTCACCACCTCATATTTTTTCAGTTATGCGGGAGCCAAGCTGCACACTGAGCTTAATATGCCGGTGGCGTGGTTCTCCAACATACCATATCTTTACGTGAGGCTGGCATACAAAGAAACCATCCCAAATATTCCTAAGTACAACATTTTGCCACCAGACCTATATTGGATCAGACATATGGACGCACCTGCCAGACTGATTCGTAAAGATCAAGTTTTGGGAGAGATGTACAGTTGATTGGCGCCATGAAACTCCACCGTAACTACGACGAAGGGCTGGTTGCCCGTTTTTGAGGTTAAAACAATGAAGGTTTGGATTGACGCCTGCACGGGAAAGCATGTTAGATACGCTTGCGCCATTGCCAACAGACTGCGAAAAATGAATCACCAGCCCATTTTAACTACGAGAAAACATATCGACACCCTTGCGTTGGCTGACATGCTCGGCGAAGAATTTACAGTGGTTGGAGAATATGATCCTTCCTCACTTTTTACGAGGTTAACGGAAAGCATTAAACGAGAACTCTCGTTCTGCCAAATGTTTAAGGAAGACATCCCGGACCTCGCAATTTCTCATCAATCCATTGAAATGTGCCGTGTTGCCTTCGGACTAGGCATCCCCATTATTTCTACTGCCGATGCCCCCCACGCTGAGGCGGCTAACAAGCTAACGTTGCAACTAATCAATGTTCTAATTGTTTCTAGGGCAATTCCAAAACGCCACTATCAAAGTTATGGGGTTAAGAGGATTTTTCAGTTTGACGGCGTTGACGAGGTAGCCTGGGTCAAGGATTACAAACCAAAATTAATGCTCGAAGAATACGAAAAACCTTTGATTGTAGTTAGGCAAATGGAAACCAAGGCATCTTATGCATACGGAGAACGGGATGTAACTGAGGAGATAGCACGAAAACTCACCTCATTGGGGCAAGTGATTTTTCTTCCGCGATATGACAAACGTTCAAGAAAAGAATTGTTTGCCCCTCAAAAGTTTGTAGACACTGTGAGTCTAACTGCAAAAGCGGACCTCGTAGTAAGCGTAGGGGGGACCATAGCGAGGGAGGCAGCCCTCCAAGGGACTCCAAGCATAGTAATTCCGATGTTTATGAAACCAAAATTTTACTATACCAATAATTACCTTTCAAAGCTTGGATTTCCCCTGTTCACGGTTGATTTATCCGAAACCTTGAAGTACTCAAGAAAATACGTTGGCTTAAAATGGGATGTAAAAGAGATGTTCGATAAGCTTGAAAACCCCATCGACACGATTGAAAAAGTCATTGGAGGAGGCGAATACGATTAAAGTTTTGGTGGTTGGATACAAAGGCAAAGTAGGCTCAGCGTTGTATGAACTACTTCGAGGAAAAAGCGATTTTCAAGTTTATGGAATAGACATTAACGAAACTGCAGACTTGAAAGAAGTAGACGTGATGCACATTTGTTATGAGTGCAAGGATGAGCAGGAATTCGTGGAAACCGCCATTGACTACATCAGAAAGTATAACCCAGCCCTAACTATTATCAACTCCACCGTAATTCCAACGGTAACAGAAAAAATAAGCCGAGAAACAGGCAAGCCTATCGCTCACAGTCCCATCCGTGGAATGTATCCCTACATGAAACATGACCTACTTCACTATGTTAAGTTCATTGGAGCGGTAAACCAAAAAGCAAGTAAGAAAACAAAACAGCACTTTGAATCCCTCGGGATAAAGACCTATATTTGTGACAGCCCAAAAGAAACAGAATTGGCCAAACTTTTCGCCACAACCTATTACGCTCTAATGATCGCATGGCATCAAGAGATGTGGCGGGTCTGTAAAAAATTTGGAATTAACTACGATCAAGTGATGGATTTCATTAGAACGGAAGAAGACAAACCTGTTTTGTTTCCGGGAGTTATCGGAGGACATTGCTTAATCCCAAATATTAACTTGCTTTTGAAGGTGTATGGCTCAAAATTTTTAGAGGCAATCTTGGAATCAAATCAAAAAATGAAAAAAGAGGTCGGCGAGGAAAGAAAACAACCGAGGGGCACCATTAGAAAGGACAAATGGAAGTTCAATTATTCTGACGTCAGCTGATGTAGGTGATGCGTTCTTCTTCCTCCTTGCGCATCTTTCGGGCGTACGTCCTCCTTTCCTCCTCGATCTTCTGCATCTTTTCAGCAATTTCCTTAGACCTTTCTATTTCCTTATCCAGCCCGCTTAAATAAAACTCAACACCCAGTGTTTTCTGTAAAACGTCAAGTACGCTCTTCGCTGCACTTGGATCCGGCAAGTAGCCTCGGGTCTCCCCTAAAAGGCAAAGTGCTTCAATGTTTTTAAATTTGGCTAAGCCCAGGAGCAGCCCGGCTGTTCCAACGATGGGGTTTCCCGCAGGACTAACCATTGCGCCTGCCTGCGACGCCTTACTCAGGAGCTCTGGGCTAGTTGAAACTGCGATGACCTTTGGCGTTTCTTTCTCCGCCCTTCGGTATCCCCCCATGGTAAAAATCGTTTTTACGCCGTGTTCCTCAGCAAAATCGAGTATGCGGTCGGAAACTTCATACTGGCCTTCGATGGTTTGGGCTTGGTGGTCCCCGGTTAATAGTATGATATCGTTTTCTCCAGCTTCATTTTTCCAAAAATAGAATTCTCCGCGAAGAAGCCTGACGCTTCCCTTTTTGTTTACAACAACGTAATATGGGAAATGGGGGGAGTATAATTCTGCGAATTTTTGGGCTTTCAGTTGTTTTATGAGATAGCGTACAGCGATTTTTCCAACCATTCCTAATCCGGGAAGGCCCTCTATCAAGACTGGATTCTTCAGCTTAACTTTCGTCCTTTCCTTTATGGTTGTATCCTTCATTTTTGCTCAGACCTTTTCATGGCTTGTCGGTATTTTACGTATTTATCGTGGGGAGAAAACTTAGCTGGGTGAGGAACGCGTACGTTACCTCCGCAATAGGGGCATTTCTCCAAATTTAGCGTATATTTCTTGCATTTATCACACTTTCTAAGCAGCCAAACCATTTCGTATCGCCCATAAACGGAGGTGGTTTCCTCTCCCGGCAAAGTCTAAAATAAAAGCGTTAAAGGGAATATAAACATATAGCGCTGAAGAATGGGCATCGGAAAGGCTCCATGCTGTAAACGCTGGACTGTG
>Ga0315312_1003089_pt1 | contig 10920 bp, 9 predicted proteins | sample TDP7_MG_FD_203629 | JGI IMG/M metagenome (GOLD analysis project Ga0315312, IMG submission 203629) | Freshwater sediment microbial communities from Lake Towuti, South Sulawesi, Indonesia - TDP7 | ecosystem: Environmental > Aquatic > Freshwater > Lake > Sediment | place: Indonesia: South Sulawesi... | reverse complement strand
TTTCACCCCCCGGGGTCACCCCCACGGGGCGTCGGGTATAACTATCCGGCCAAACAGTCAATTGCCGGAGCCGGACTTTCACCGGCCAGACACGCAGCATTATGGGCTGCGAACAGAGAACACAGAAGAAGATTTCATGGTTGAAAAACAACATAAGCTCAATCTTTTCTCTGTGTTCTCATGTAATAAATTCGTAAGCTAAAATATTGATTCGCTTTCACTTAAGGAGGGCACAGACTTCGGCGAGCTCCCCTCGACAAGCGAGGGGCCTGAGCCTGCCGAAGGCAGTCGAGCCGAGTAAAGCAAAGAAAAGGAGTTTCTTATCTTAATTTATCTTAACTTTCTTCTGTGCCCTCTGTGGTAAATTGTTTTTTTTAGGTTATATCTAATCACAGAAAAGATCAGTGGAAGTGCGAAACTGCCAAAAAGGAGGAAAAGCGATGGCTATTCTCTATGAGAAGAAAGACAGGATCGCCATTATTACCATTAACCGGCCGGAAGCCATGAACGCTATTGATCCTGAAACCAGCGAGGAGCTGGGCAAGGCCTGGATGGATTTTCGCGATGATCCAAACCTTTGGGTGGGAATTCTTACGGGAGCGGGGAATAAAGCCTTTTCAGCCGGGGCAGACCTGAAGAAAATGATTCCCTTCCTGGCAACATTATCTCCCATCGAGCGGCGGGAGCGGGAGGAAAAGTTCCCAGGTTTTGGAGGAATCACCCGAGGGCTTAATATCTGGAAACCGATCATAGCGGCCATCAATGGTTTCTGCCTGGCCGGTGGCTTGGAAATGGCCCTAACCTGCGACCTGCGCGTGGCCGCGGAACATGCCACCTTTGGGCTGTTAGAGGTGAGCCGGGGAATCATTCCGGGAGCAGGTGGCACCCAACGACTTCCCCGGATGATTCCCATAAGCAAAGCTATGGAGATCATTTTGATGGCTCAGACTATCGACGCTCAGGAAGCGCTGCGATTGGGGTTAGTAAACCGGGTGGTGCCTGCACCGGAGCTCATGCCCACAGCCATGAAGATGGCCGAGAAAATCTTGGAGAATGCACCCCTGGCCGTGCGTGCGGCCAAAGAGGCCATCATTCGCGGCCTTTCCATGACCGTGGAAGAAGGGCTGCGGCTGGAATCTTTCCTCCAATCGCACTTGCTCAAGACCGAAGATGCAGTGGAGGGACCCAGGGCTTTTGCCGAGAAGCGTAAACCGCAATATAAAGCCAAATAAGAAAAATAGACTCTCACCGCGGAGGGCGCAGAGGTCGCGGAGATGAAATGAAAATCTTAGATTCGAAGCACGAAATCCTAAGCAAACCCTGAACCTAGCGTGGTTCAGGGCAAGCACAAATGTCCAAAATCCACCCAAATAATCTCCCCTCCCCTCGCGGGAGGGGATAAAGGGAGGGGGATCAAATTTTTGTGTGTCCACCCCCACCTTTATCCTCCCCCATCCAAGGGGGAGGAAAGTTGGCAGGGGAAATTTTAAATATCTTTGGTTTGGATTTCGATATTCGAATTTAGAATTTTATCTTTCCTCTGCGTCCTCAGCGTGCTCTGCGGTGAAAGACTTTGATCAGGAGGGAGTATGCTAAAGCCTGATGATTTTTACCGTGCCTTGCGAGAAGTGGAGTATGGCAAGGTGGAGGAGTTGGTGAGGAAAGCCCTCGCCGAAGGGCATTTGGCCGCCGAGGTTCTCAATGGAGGACTAATTGCCGGAATGGGAATTGTGGGACAGGAGTTTAAAGCCCGGGAGCTCTGGGTTCCCGATGTCCTTTTAGCAGCGCGAAACATGCAAAGGGGGATCGAAATCTTGAAGCCTATGTTTGCAAAAGGGGGCCCGGGGGCAAAAGGGAAAATCCTCCTGGGAACGGTTAAAGGGGACATTCACGACATTGGCAAGAACCTGGTTTCCATCATGATGACCGGCTCCGGTTTTGAAGTCATGGACCTGGGTGTAGATGTTTCGGCTGAAAAATTCATGGCGGCCATTAGCGAGCACAAACCACAGATCGTCGGGCTTTCGGCCCTCCTGACTACAACAATGCTGGAGATGGGCAAAGTTGTTGAAGTCGTCAAAACAAGCTCTCTGGATGTCAAACCCCACGTGATCATCGGGGGAGCCCCGGTAACGGAGGCCTTTGCCCGGGAGATCGGCGCAGATGGGTACGGGGAGAATGCGGTTGAAGGAGTGGAAGTAGCCTCGAAATTGCTGGCGAGAAAATAAAAGTACGGGAGGAAGTGCAAAGGTATGAGTGAAAAGATAAAGGGCAAACTCTCCCCAAAACGAAGGCTTTTGTCTGCTCTATTCGGCGGGCGCAAAGCAGACCGCCCTCCTGTGGGCAACCCGACTTCTATTGTGACCATAGAATTGATGGAGAAGATTGGAATTTTCTTTCCTCAGGCCCATCTGGATGCTAAGCAGATGGCTGAACTGGCCGCAGCTGGCCATGAGATACTGGGTTTTGATTCCATTATGCCGGAGTTTAGCGTGCAGCAGGAAGCAGCAGCTCTCGGATGCGATATGGATTGGGGAAGCCCTTCCATGATGCCCGATGCCCGGACTCATCCCATCCAGCGAATCGAAGACCTGATCATTCCCGAAAACCTTTTAGAAAAACCTTCCTTGAAAGTAGTTCTGGAAGCCCTGTCCATATTGCGCCGCCAGTACGGAAATGAGGTAGCCCTCATCGGAAAAGTGATGGGACCGTGGACCATCTCTTACCATCTCGCGGGTACACAGAATTTTCTTCTCTGGGTGATTACCGTGCCAGACAAGGTCCGCCGCTACCTGGAAGCTTTAAAAGAGGTCACGCTACTCTTTGCCAAAGCCCAGTTCCAGGCTGGGGCTGATGTGATTGTCTTGGCTGACCATGCTACTGGAGACCTGGTGAGCCCAAAGACTTATGAAAAATTCCTCCTTCCCGTGCATAAGGAATTGGTGCAGCGGATCGGCGGGCCGCTGATCCTGCATATCTGCGGAAATTGTGCAGATCGACTGCGCCTGTTTGTGGAAGCCGGATTTGAGGGCTACCATTTCGAGTGGCAGGTGGATTCCAAAGAGGCGGTGCGGGTGGCGAACAGAGAGATGTCTTTGGTCGGGAATATCAATAATCCTACCACCCTATTACGCGGGACTCCGGAAGATGTGCGTAAACAGGTGCGCTACAGCGTGGAAGCTGGGGTAGATATCATTGCCCCAGAATGCGCCGTTCCCCTGCAAACCCCCATCCGCAATTTGAAGGCCATTGTGGAAGCTGCCCAAGAGGGTTACTGAGTTCTGGCGGGCCATTCCGCTAAAGTATGAAATTTCCCCCTCGCCCCCCTTTCGCAAAGGGGGGGATTTAAAAAGGGCGATCGTGGAGGCGGCAGAGGAGGGGTATTGAATTAAATTGACATATCTGGGCATTTCCTATAAGTTAGGGCTGGAAAATCGTTTCTGATTAATCGTTTTTTCCCTTTCGGGGCTCTACTTGAAGCTGTGGTGCTTTCAAATCCACAGGTAGCCGCCTCTCCCAACGGGAGTTTAGGAAGAAAAGGAGGGAACTTATATGTCTGAGGTCTCCATCAAGTTCTTAATGCCTGTTAAAGTCGCCTCCATACAGAAGGAAGGACCCGTCGGAGAGGTGGGAAAAGCTTTAGAGCAACTCTCCCAATTTCTTAAGGAAAAGAAAATAAAGATTACAGGCTCTGCCACGGGTTTGTTCCATGATGACCCCAAATCATTTAATCCACAGAAGGCGCGATATGAAGTTTGCCTTCCCATATCCGGCAAATTCAAAGAAGAAGGAGGGGTCAAAAGTAAGGAGCTGGAAAAGGGAGCCTTCGCCTGCATTACCCATTCTGGGCCCATTGAAAAATTGCCGGATGCTTACAGCACGATTCTGAAGTGGATCGAAGAAAACGGTTACAAGATTGCTGGGTCCACGCGAGAAGTTTACGAAAAAGGAATCGGAGCGGCAGGGGGCAGCTCTCGAGAGTGCCTTATTGAGATTCAATTCCCCGTAAGAAAATGAGTCTTTCCCCGAGAAATGGTGGCCCAACCCCTCTTTTTTCTGCTTGACAGGGAAGGCCTATTTTGCTAAGGATAGGGCATAATAATCAGCAAAAATTTGAGACGGTAAAAATTTGATTTGTTGATCGATTATTTTTCAAAAAAAATTTCAGCTTTTTGAGGCAGTCGGGGCAAAGTTTTAAAGAACCTCTCACCAAGCGAATTTAATCAAAATTATTTTCTTAGCCCCATCTGGAAAGGGGGGATTTATGCAAGGTATAATGCCTATCAGCCTGCGAAAGGAGGTGGTGTTTCTTAACATAAGGGAGGCAGCTCAGGAAACATACATAATGAATGAACCATTTTTTCTGCTGTGAATTCAAGGAGTTTCATTTTCTTTGAAAGGAGGGTTAAAAATGGCTGAATTTAAGGTTGATCCAGGAAAAATGCCAGACTGGGGACGGGCAGACCTTCCCGCTCCCCCAAAATTTACTTTTAAAAATATCATTACGGTCATCGGTCCCGGAACCATTGCTCTCTCCATGTCCATCGGCAGCGGCGAGTGGTTGATGGGGCCGGCAGGAGTGGTAATGTACGGCCCGGCTATCCTGTGGATTACTACAGTGGCCGTCTTCACCCAGCTCATTTTCAACCAGGAGGTCGCCCGCTACGTGATGTATACCGGGGAGACTGGCTTCTCCGGGTTCATGAGGACCGCGCCAGGCCCGAGGTTCTGGGGCTGGTTTTATACGATTATTGGAGCAATTCATGTCGGCTGGCCAGGATGGGCCGCGGCATCGGCTGCTACCATCTTCGCAGCCGTAGCTGGGCACATTCCCGGAGCTGCGGATAGAGGAGCGATGCTGGCCTGGGGTTATGTTAGTTTTGCGAGCGTGGTCTTGGTCTTACTATTCGGTGGGACAGTCGAACGGGGGCTGGAAAAGATCTCTACCTTCATCGTTATCTGGATTGCCGTTTTCCTCCTGGCCTTCAATATCGCCTTCGTACCCGCAAAGGTCTGGTGGGAGGTATGGGCAGGGCTCTTTCAGTTTGGGGTAATTCCCAAGGGTGTGGACTGGTTCCTCTTAGGAGCCTTTGCCGCTTATTCCGGTGCCGGGGGCATTGGCAATATATTTACAATGAGCTGGCTGCGGGATAAAGGTTTTGGCATGGGAAGCATCGTAGGAGCCATTCCCAGCGCGGTCAAAGGAAGAGATATTAAGCTCTCTAAAATCGGCAGCATCTTCGACCCCACCAAAGAAAGCAACATGAAAAACTGGAAGGTATGGTGGAATTACCTCTGGATGGACCAAGGGGTTGTCTGGGGGATCGGTTGCATCCTCGGCATGTACTTCTGCGTCCTGCTTGCCTATGGCATAATTCCTTTTGGGACAAAAATCACCGGGGTAGCGACCGGGGCTTATCAGGCAGATTATATGATGAAATTCTGGAAGCCCTTGTGGTTCCTTTCGCTTTTCACCGGGTTCTGGATTCTCTGGGGCACGCAGCTTGCGGTTATGGATGGATACGTTCGGACAGTCACCGACATCGTCTGGTCCTCCACCAAAAAGCCCCATACCTGGAAGTACGGGCAGAGGATCGTTTATTACATCGCTCTGCTTTGCTTTACGGCTTGGGGATGTATCGCCATCAACCTGGCCGCGCCATTAATGCTCATCATGATCGGGGCGAACGTTGCCGGGTTTATTTTTGTGTGGGCGGGCATTCATATCTTAGTGGTCAACTACAAGCACCTGCCCAAGGAACTCCACCCGCCAATCTGGAGGGTGATCGTTATGATCGGCTTCGTGATCTTTTACGGGTTCTTTGTGATCATGTCGTATGGAAAGGTTTTGAAGCTGATTTAATAAACATTTTTGGTACTCTCAATCATACCCCCTCACCTTAATCCTCTCCCCCTTCAAGGGGGAGAGGGAAGGGTGAGGAGGATGTATGGAAAAAAGGGGGCTTCCGCCCCCTTTTTTATTTTATGCGCCGATCCACTTGCGCTTCTGGGAGAGAAAATCTTCCAGGAGGTAAAGGCCCAGGTTATTGGGGGTGGTATAGAAGGCCCGGCCACGGTTGACCCTGGATACCTGGTGCACAAATTGCATCAGGTGGGCATCCTGCCCGAGCATGAAGATATTCAGGTTAATTCCCCGAGAGGCGCATTTCTTGAACTCCAGAAGGGTCTTGGCCAGGGTTCTGGGATGAGGAGGGAACTGGAAGAATATTCTCCCATTTTCCAGATGTGCGGTCGGCTCCCCATCGGAGATCATGATGATCTGCTTATTGAGAGAATGTTCCCGACTGAGAAAAGTCTTGGCCAGGATGAGCCCTTCTTCCATGTTGGTGTAAGGATTGTCCAGGTCCCAGTTGAGGCACGGAAGATCCCTACTCTTCAGGCGCCTGGCGTAAGAAGAGAAACCTACCAGGTACAGCCGGTCCTGGGGAAACTGAGTATGGATGAGAGTATGTAGAGCCAGGGCCACTTTTTTGGCAGCAAAGAACTTTTCATCCCGGGCCATGGAACCGCTCATGTCCAGCAGGAGGGCAATTGCGGAACGAGTGCGCTTTTCTGTTCGATAGACTTCAAAATCATCGGGGCGCAGATCAAGCAGACGGCCTCTCTTTGGGCGGGCTGAAGAAAGTGCCTGACGTGCGAGAGTGTTCATCAGCGTCTGGGTTAGGTTGAGGTGAAAGGGGTCCCCGAACTGGTACGGCTTGCTTTCCTCCAGCAATAGGGTCATCCCGTTTCCCCGTAAATGTGTTTCATGATTGCCCAGAGCATCTCGAGTCAGAGAAGAAAAAATGTCCCGTAACGCCTTCTGCCCGATCTTACGCATTCCCTTAGGAGTGAGCGAATACTTTGCCCCCAGCTTCTCCACATAACCGCTGGCCTCCAGCAGGCGGGGAAAAGCCTTAAGGTTATTCCACAATTGATAGCTCTGTTCCCCTAACAACTCCCGGATCTCCTGCGCGTTGATCTTCTCCAGGTCTAATCCCCAGGAGGCCCGGCGCAGCTCATGTTCCAGCTTTTCCAGACGTTTCAATTCTTCTATGGTTGAAGGGCTCAAGGAAGACGCGCATTCCTGCAGCTTCTGCCTCAGGCGGCGTAACTCTTCCAGAAAATCATGGATTCCCTGAAGCCCTGGCGATTCCTCCTTCTCTTTCATCCCCTGCTGCTTCAACAGGTCGAGAGCCTTGCCGATGTCATTCTCATGGAGAAGAAGGTCGGAGAGATGATCCAGGATCTCTTCGGCGTTTGCTCCTTTGGAGGCAATCGGTTCTTTGCCGTAAAAATATCGATATCCAATCATGTTACTAATCAGTCCATAATTGTATGGACACTGCAGCCTGAATCCACAGCCGTTCGTGCTGAGCTTGTCGAAGCATGAGCGGCTCGCAACGCACCCTTCGACTGTTCGACAGGCTCACAGCTCAGGGTGAACGGTGACAACAAATGAACGGAAGAAAATGTCTAATCAATTATGGACTCCTTAATAAGTGCCTAAAGTGCTTAAAGTTAAAAAAGAATATCTGCAATATTGTTTTAAGAATATCATAGCAGGGGGCTGAAGACAAGGGGTTTAAAGGCTTGCCACCCCCCAGTTTTTCCATAGGAAGGAAAATCGTTTCTTGATAGATCCGAGGCGGACTCGGGCGCAGGGCCGCTGTCCTCGCCCGCATAAGGCACTTATTGCGCCTTAGCACGGGCCGGCGCTCCCGATGGCGGAAGGAAAGGAAAGGGAGTCAAACATGAGCTACGCATTGATGAAAAACTGGGGGGTGGCAAGGTTTAAAGCCAATTGACATTTCTTTCTCATCTGGCTTAAATTGAGCCACGTAAAGTCGGTTCCTTCACCTTTTTACTCTCGAAGGGGAGGGACATAATGTTCGTGGATTTCGGATGAGCGTTTAATGAAAAACAGCCTCCAAATCCCCCCAACCCCCCTTTGCTAAAGGGGGGCAAGGGGGGATTTTGCCGCCTGGATGCGAATTGCGTAGAGAAATTTAGGAGGACATAATGGATTTCAGCTTTACTGATGAGCAGAAAGCCTTCAAGGAACAAGTTTTGAAGTTCTCCCAAAAACAGCTCGCTCCCCTTGCCGAGGAAGCTGACTGGAAAGGGGAATTTTGCTGGGAGGCCTGGAAGAAGATGGGCGCCTTTGGTCTCCTGGGCCTGACCTATCCGGAAGAATACGGTGGAAGCAGCTCAGATGTGGTCACGGCCTGCCTGGCCGGGGAAGCCGTGGCCTATGGTGGTGCAGAAGGCGGACTCTGCCTGGCCTGGGGCGCCCATACTTACCTTTGTGGAGATACAATATTGGTTCATGGTACCGAGGAGCAGAAGAGAAAGTACCTACCCAAGCTCGCTTCTGGAGAGTGGGTAGGGGCAATGGGCTTGACCGAACCGGGAGCAGGGTCGGATGCAGCATCCATTCAGGCCACAGCGGTAAGAAAAGGAGATTATTATCTGCTCAACGGAACGAAAATGTTTATAACCAACGGCCCCATTGCCGACGTCCTGGTGATCATCGCTGTCACCCAAAAGGAGAAGAAAACCGCTGGGATCTCGGCTTTTGTCGTAGAGAAAGGATTTCCGGGTTTTTCAGTAGGGCGGGAACTGAAAAAAATGGGGGTAAAAGCCTCCAGCACAGGCGAGCTGATCTTCGAGGACTGTCCCGTCCCGGCCGAAAACATTTTGCGAAAAGAGGGGGATGGATTTTTCATCGCTCTGGGAACGGTAGAGTGGGACCGCAGCACATTGATGGCCCCCTTTCTGGGGGGGCTGGAGTATGCCCTGGATGCCTGCGTTAAGTACGCTAAGGAGCGGGTGCAGTTCGGCCGACCCATCGCCTCTTTTCAGGCCATTCAGCATAAGTTGGCTGATATGAAGGTAATTATCGAAGCCATTCGCCTGTTGATCTTTCGGGTGGCCTGGCTGAAAGACCAGGGTAAATTTATGAACCCGCTGCAAGCGGCAGAGGCTAAGCTATTTGTCGGAGAATTTGGGATGAAAGCGGCCAGTGACGCAGTTCAGATCCATGGAGGGTATGGGCTCATGCACGAGTATCCCGTGGAAAGAATCTTCCGGGACGCCAAGCTGGGAGCCATCGGCGGGGGCACGTCGGAGATTATGCGCTTGGTCATCGCCCGGTCAATTTTCAGTGCCGGCAAACCAATTTAAAAAATCCCCCTCACGCTCTCCTCTCCCCGAAGGTGTGAAAAAATTAGAACATACCCCCTCACCCTCCCCTCTCCCGCCAGGGGAGAGGGGAAACATATTGAAATAAAGAAGAAATTCCCTCCTCCTTGAGGGGGGAGGGCTTGCCCTGTGGAGTAAGCTCTACTACTCCACAGGGTAAAGGTGGGGGTGATTTGGAGGATTTTTTCACACATTCCCGCTAAAAGGGGGAGAGGAAGAAGGTGAGGGGGTGAGGATTCGAGGGGTCAAGGGTTCGAGTGAAATGTAATGAACGGCCAAAGAAAGTAGTCATTGCGAGGAGTCCCGCGCTTCGTGGGACGACGCGGCAATCCCGCCGAAAGCGGGATTGCTTCATCCCGCTACGGCAGGATTCGCAATGACCCCTTCTCGTAATGGCAACTTGTTTAATCCATTCACATAATCATCTGATAGCTGATGGCTAATAAAGGCGGGACGGGATGGATTTTGAATTGACGGATGAGCAGAAAGAATTCAGGAAAAACTTCCGGGCGTTCTGCGAGAGAGAGATTGCTCCCAGAGCAAGCCAGGTGGATGCAGAAGCTGCTTTGTCCATGGAAAACCACCGCCGATTGGCCGAAGTAGGATTTTTGGGCCTGCCGTTCCCCGAGAAATACGGCGGTGGACAGAAACCCCTCCTGACTTGTACCATCGCCTGGGAGGAGTTGGCCTGGGCCTGTCCTTCAACTTTTCTGTCCTGGGGCATCAGTTCTCTCTTCTCTGGGATGACCATTCATCTTTTTGGGGGCCAAGAACAGAAACAAAGATACCTTAGGAAGTTAATCAGCGGGGAAAAGATCGGTGCTTTTGCGCTCAGCGAGCCCCATTGCGGTTCTGATATGGCCGCCTTGAAGACTGAAGCCAGAAAAGAGGAGAGAGCCTATATTCTCAACGGGACAAAAGCCTTTGTGACTAATGGTCCCATCGCTGATTTTGTGATTCTCTTTGCCATAACAAATCCCGCAGCTACTGCCGACCGAAAAATGAGTACTTTCATCGTGGAAAAAGGGACAGCGGGTTTTTCAGCTGGTCCGGCCATGGAAAAGCTCGGAGCCCGTGGCTCACCCACCTCACCACTGACCCTTAGGGAGTGCGCCATTCCGGAAGATCATTTATTAGGAGCGGAAGGCGAGGGTTTCGGCTGCGCTGCCAAAGTCAAAGAATTAGGTCGCCTGGGGTACGCAGCTTACAGCCTCGGAGTGGGCCAGGCTTGCCTGGAAGAATCAATCAGGTATGCTCAGGAGAGACAGGCTTTCGGCCGGCCCATTGCTCATTTTCAAGAAATAAGCTTCAAGGTGGCGGATATGCAGATGTTCGTGGATACTGGCCGTCTCTTAACTTACCGGGCAGCCTGGATGATAGACCAGGGGTTGGAAGCCAGCGCGGATATTTCCATCGCTAAACTTTTTACTTCTGAAGCAGCTACCTGGTGTGCCACGAATGCCGTCCAGATTCACGGCGGCTACGGATTCCTCAAGGGGTATAAAGTTGAGCGGCTCTACCGGGATGCCAAGCTGGGAGAGATCGGGGAAGGAACTTCAGAGATGCAACGCCGCACCATCGCCCGCAGCCTGTTGGGGGAAGGGTTCTAAAAAAGAACAACATTCACCGCAGAGGGCGCAGCGCAGCTTAGCCGCAACCAAACCCACCCCCTCCCTACCCTCCCCGAAGCTGTGAAAAAATCCCATTAATCACCCC
>Ga0315312_1003088_pt1 | contig 10920 bp, 13 predicted proteins | sample TDP7_MG_FD_203629 | JGI IMG/M metagenome (GOLD analysis project Ga0315312, IMG submission 203629) | Freshwater sediment microbial communities from Lake Towuti, South Sulawesi, Indonesia - TDP7 | ecosystem: Environmental > Aquatic > Freshwater > Lake > Sediment | place: Indonesia: South Sulawesi... | reverse complement strand
GTTATCCCCCGTGGCGGCTGACGAAGAGCTGATTGAAAAAATATCGGAGATTTGTAAGCGGAAGCCGAATGCCTGGTTAGGAATTCAACCCGGAATCGAAACGGGTTCCCCAGAGCTGGTCAAGAAGCACATGCCCGCCAAGGCTAGGCCCTTCTCGCCTGAGGAGTGGCCGGAAGTTGTCAGAAGGGCGGTGAAAATACTTAATGAGAATAGGTGGTATGTTGGCGCCACTTTGATCATAGGCTTGCCGGGAGAAGGGAATGAAGACATACAAGAAACCATAAGCCTAGTCAAGGACTTGTCGGAGAGGGACTGCATATTGGCGCCCCTCCTCTACGTGGATTATGAAACAGACAGGCAGTTAACCCTCAACGATCTAACCGTAAAGCAATGGGAATTGTTCCACGAGTGCTGGAAACACAACTGCCGCCAATTTGAAAATTGGGCATGGAAGGCAACCAAAGGTTGGAACCCCATAACGAGGGTGATTACATCCTTCATATTAACCAGAATAGGAACAAAGAGAATACTGGACACACTTGAAGCGGTAAATAGGGAAAAACTAAGAGAAAGCGCAGGCTGAAAGAAAGCGGTTGTAAACGGAAGAACGAACAGTATGGAATACCCCTGTACAGAATTTGTAGATTTCTTTTCTGGCTTGGACCTGACATAGGAGAAATGGCAGAAGTTTATAAGGGAGCAAAAATTGAAGATGTAAAAAGCTTAGGAGGAGGAAAGGTTTCACGGGGCTCAAGTCTTATCCGAAGGTATACTTCGAGCTTGTGTTCGTCGGTTTCACGTTAGTCATGGGCATGAGCCTCTCGTCGGCCTTCCTTCCCATCCTCGCCAGCGACCTCGATCCCTCGGGGGTTCTCGTTGGGTTTGTGGTCTCCGCCTGGTACTTCTCTAGGATATTCATGGAGTTGCCCTCAGGCGTCCTCTCCGACCGACTTGGCAGACGCAAACTGCTGGTGGGAGGACTGGCCCTCACGGCAGTGGGAGCCTTCACATGCGCCGTGGCCAACTCCATATACCTCCTCATCGTCGGTAGAGTCATGTGGGGTTTAGGCACAGCCCTCTTCTTTATGAACAACACAGCCCTCATTCTGGACCTCTTCGAGCCTAACATTAGGGGTCGTGCCTTAGGCACTTTCCAGGGCATGGAGTTCATAGGCAGCTTCATCGGGGCGCCAATGGGTGGCTTTATGGCGGACGTCATAGGCTACAATGGGGTCTTTTACTTGGCATTTATGCTGATAATCTGCTCCTTCTCCGTCGCTTTCATCTCTAAGGGCCTGAGGCAGATAGGCAAAAAGGTAAGCAGTGAATCAAAAATGCCGATAAAGAAAGTTATCTCCAGCTTTGGAAATTGGGGCATAACAGTGGTGTGCATCAACTCCTTCTCCCGAATGCTCATCATGCAGGGAATCATGGCCACCGTTTTCCAGCTCTACCTCAACCAGCAACTGGGAATAACCGTCGAACTCATAGGCGTCATCATGAGCCTCAGGACCATAGGCCACATCATAGCCACCGTGACCTCTGGCTACCTCTCAGACAAGCTTGGAAGGAAGCCGATGATCGTGGCGGGCCTTATGATAGAGAGCGCCAGCTTCTACCTATACACCCTCCTTTCATCCTTCGAACCGTTGCTGCTGGTAGGACTCTTCGAAGGCTTCGGGGAGGGCATGGTGTTCACCTCCCTGATAGTTTTGTTGTCTGAAACTGTCCCAGCTGGGCTCAGGGGCGGGGCGATCGGGCTGTACAGAACCTTCATGGACATAGGCGGCTTCTTAGGCCCCCTATTTTTCATGCTCATATTTGGCAGTCTAGGCGCTCACGCTTCATTCCTTTCTGCCATAGCCGTCCTTGCCCTAAATATTGCTCTCCTAACGACGATTGGAAGTAAGAAAACGGCAGAGTAGGCATGTTTCGCAGCACTCCAGATTCCGTACCTCTGGAGGGAAGATTTGAAACATTACTTAAGGGCTTTCTTTAACTCCTTCGCTGTAGCCTTCTATCCAGATACGCGGATGCTAACCGAGCATCCACTACCAACAATGGCTGACTGGGCTGGCGATCACTTTAAAACCTCAGACGAGGCTACATCCTGCTATTGCTTGGGGCTTGCGCTCATTTATGAGAAGGGAGAGGTTCTTCTTCTGTTGCCTGCTGTTCCGCGGGGATGGCTTAATGATGGAAAGCACATATCCGTAAGGGGTGCGGTTACATATTTTGGAACGCTATCGTTTGAAGTTGAATCTAATGTCTCTGAAGGTTTCATCAAGTTGACCCTAAAACCTCCAACAAGAAATCCGCCTAAATCCATAATTGTACGCTTCAGGCATCCGAAAGAACTTAAGATAAGTAAGGAGCGGACAGACTTCGACCCTGAAAAAATCTGGTAAACCTAGATCACGTAGAGAAAGCAGTAAACATCATGGTTTACCACTGAAACGCAGTTAGCGCTTAGCACTTATAGCTATTGAGGTCTACTAATATCCCAACCTCTTCTCCTCTCAATCAAATTGGTAATGTTTATATGTATTTACTATGGTATATACATTTGGTGGTATCATGCCGGTTGCGGTGATCACGGTAAAAATTCCCCTTGAGCTGAAGGAAAGGATGAAGGAGATAAATGTGAACTGGAGCGAGTACATTAGGGGCGCCATCCTGAAGAAGATAGAGGAGCAGAGGCTGAAGGACGCCTCAACCAAGCTTGATGAAATTAGGACGAGGGTTAAGCCAGTCCCTACTCATGAGCTGGTTTCATGGATTAGGGAAGATAGGGAGAGAATGAGCCACGCCTAGGTATGTGATAGACGCCAGCGTCATTGCCAAATGGGTTCTCCCCGGCGAGCCTTACCAAGAGAAGGCGGTTAAATTAAAGGAAGATTACACCCTAGGGCTTGTGGGCCTCTGCGCTCCGAGCTTCACGGCACAAGAGGTGGCCAACGCCCTCTGGAGAGCCCTAAAGCTCGGGAGAATCCTTAAGGAGGATGCCGAAGAAGCTCTAAGAGCCTTGGGCGACATGAAGATAGAGCTACATGGGCTGAGCTGGGCAGAAGTACCCGAGAGTGTAACTATAGCATTGGATCTGGATCTGACAGTCTACGATGCATCATACCTTCACCTCTCCGATAAACTGCGCGCACCCCTAATTACAGCCGATGAAACACTATACGAAAGGGCAAGGGGACGTTTCAAAATCCTACACATCAAAGACTACCTTTAGGAAGGCGAAGTTAGGGTCATGAAGGTCTTTCTTACGGGCGCTCCGGGTTCGGGCAAGTCCACCGTCCTCATGAAGGTTATCGAAAGGTTGAGGGCTGAGAGGTTAAGGATCGGAGGCATAGCCACCCCAGAGATAAGGGTCAGGGGCTCCAGAACCGGCTTCAGCGTCATAGACCTTTCGTCAGGAAAGAAGGGCATTTTAGCCAGCGTTGACCAGCCGGAGGGCCCGAGGGTTGGAAAATACAGGGTCGACTTGGTGGACTTTGAGCGAGTCGCTTTGCCTGCATTGGCCTACGCCCAGGAGGAGTGCGACGTGATATGTATTGACGAGTTGGGGACCATGGAGTTCTTTTCCAAGGCCTTCAAGCAAAAAATTGACGAGATTTTGGACTCAGAAAAGCCCCTGATAGCCGTGGTTCACCGCAACTACGCCCGAAACTATGAGAAATATGGTAGGCTCTATGAGGTGACGCCCACAAACCGGGAGAAACTACCAGAAATAATCACTTCAGAAATTAGATAGGGCTAATTTATGATCTTAGAAAAAGGGGAGGGGAGAATTATCTCATCTTAAGTGGGTCTTTTGAGGCTTGTTTCCTTCTCAATTATTGCTATGTAACTTGAGTCTCCAGAATCTATGAATTCTTTAACCTCCCATCTTGTCCCCCGTAGCATTTCTTTCATTTCTTCCTTGGATACCATCAGATAATCAAACCATCTTGTAACATACTTCTTAAACCGTATTCTAATCCTCACTTGGCCGCTCATCCTGCCTCTTTTCCTGTTGAATTCCTGATACTCTAAGTGGGCGGGGTTCTCGGTCTTATACGGATCACGGGTATCGGCTATGATTAAAGCATTTTTGGAGGTCATTTTATGAAATCTTTTAAGCAGTCTCCGAGCCTTTTTGAAGCTTCCAAACAAGCCAAAATTGTTCCCCATCATAAGGATTGTGTCAAAGGAGTTTGGCTTGAATTTCACTTTCTCTATTGACATAACCTCAGCTTTCTTCAACCCTCTAAGCTTGCACACCTCTATGGCAAGGGGTGAAATATCGATCCCGAGGGCATCAAACCCCTTCTCCTGTAAGTAGAGCGAATGTCTACCAGCTCCGCAACCTATATCTAAAATCCTTCCCTTAACAAATTCCATCGCCCTCTTTTCCTGCGGAGCCCAGGCTTCATAACTTGAAAAATAGACCTTTGGGCTCATGGCATCGAAGTAACCATCATCCCTCTCAAGTATTTCAAAACTTTCTTCGCCCTTGTAATATGCCCATATTTCCTGTCCATAAGCATCTTCTTCCGGCTTCATAATTTTCCCCCAACACTTGACCGTTAATGGGTTATGGCTCTGGGGTTGTCCAGTCGAAGAGGACTCCCATGGTTTGGGTTCGGTCCTCAAGGAGCATCTGGTAGGCTTTGGGGGCTTCCCACCAGGGGAAGACATGGCTTATTAGGCTCTTCACCTTCACCCGGCCCGAGCGGATTAGGTCAAGGAAGAGCTCCAGGTCCCTCTCCAGGGTCCACTGGTTGTAGGGCGTCTCATAGGGCGTATGCATGGAGTTGTGGGCCCCAATAATGCGCAATCCTAAGGTGTGGACCTCATCGTGGAAGTCAACCTCCACCTTACCCCTAGGCGAACCCAGGATCACAAGTTTGCCCCGACGCTTTAGGAGCCTCAAGGTCCAAGGTATAACCTTTTGATTACCCGTAACCTCGAACACCATGTCCGCCATGCGGCCCCTCGTTAAACGCCTAATCTCTTCCTCCAGGTTCTCGCCCCTTGAGCCCAGGGTGAAGTCTGCCCCGTGGCTGCTGGCAATCTCCAACCTTTTCTCTGAAAGGTCGACGGCGATGATTGGGAAGCCCCCTGAAAGCCTCGCGAACTGTAAAGCCAACTGGCCCACTGGTCCTAGGCCGATGATGACTACGCTCTCCCCTAGAGCGATTTCTCCAAGCCTTACGCCGTTAAGGGCGATTTGCCCCAGCGTCGCAAAGACCACTTCCTGGAGTGACGCATCCTCTGGGACCTTGTAAACCCTCTTGGAGTTTACTAAGGCAAACTGACCATGGGGTGCCCAGCAGAAGACCTTCTCACCCGCCTTTAATCCTTCCACGCCTTCGCCTAGGGCCACAACTTCCCCAACGTTATCGTAACCCGGAGAAAAGGGGTAACGAACGTAACGGGCCCATGCCGAGCCGGGTGGAAACTCCCCCGTCAGCGCGGTTAACTCCGTGCCTGTGCTCACAAGAGTGAAGAGACTCTTAACAAGCACCTGCTCAGGTCCAGGTTGTTTGAGTTCCCGTTCCTCCATCACAACCTGCCTAGGCGCCGTAAAAACTACCTGCTTACTCTTAACCATCCCATTTACCCCTCAATAACTGTTAATTGCAGCGGAGAAGCTATAAAAGCAAAGCGCCCTCGTTATAGTCTTACTGAATATTTTTCAAAATCAACAACGACGTATTTCTTTCCTTTTTGAACTATTTTGTGGCCTTCCTTCTCTAAAAGTTTCCTTTGGGCCTCTACTCCACCAGGGTATTTTTCGTTTATAACTCCACCTACTTTTAACGTTCGCCAGTAAGGCGTGGTATCTTTCTTTCCTTCCGCTGCCGATTCCTCCGCTGCGTGAGCCGCAATCCAAGCGAAAATCCCAGTAGTTATCGGACAGCCAATTGTTGCGCCATGTTTTCGGGCAAGTATCGCCCGAATTTCATTGATTGTAATAAGTTTGCATTTAGGAACTTTTTTCATAATTTCATTCACCTCTATTGGCGCCGGAATAACAACCGTACCTGTCCCCCATCTCTTACTCATCTTGTCAGTGATTTTCTCAACCTTCGGCAGACCTTTATCATCTGCCAATTTTTCTCGCCAAGACTTGCGTGTTTTAAATTTATTTCCCATGTTTTTCACCTCGCTTCCATAAAATAGAAGGGGTCTTCATATTTATCAATAATCCCCAGCTGTTTTTGCTTCTCTAAAATTCTTACCATTGCTTTTCCATGTATTCTATCGTGCCAGATAAACCTTCTCAGAATTTTTCGGACAGTCCATAATTCATTGTCTGTCTCAAATATTAAAGAGTTGTTGTATTTACGATACAATTCTTCGATTTTCCTGAGGCAAAATCCCCTGATTTTCACAAACTCCTTCTCTTTCCCTTCAAATTCGATCTTAGTCCTTGATAAATAGTAGTATTGGCAGTTTTTCACGTGGTCGAATATCTCCTGTATGGACTTGGGATTTTCACCATAAAAGGTCTTTCTGATCCTTGCCTCATCGATCCAATCCTTAAATTTGGCATTGTTGTAAATCCTTAAGAAGGTCTCACCTGAAAACCAAACAAGACCAATGAGGTTCGTAAATTCTTCTTCTCCCATTGTTCCTTTATCTGCATCCAGTAAAATCTCATTATCCGCGTCTTCAACCATCAACGAACTCTGGTGCCTTTGAACAACGATGGTGTTATAATTCCATTTTTGTTCAATTCCTAACCACTTTAGATACGATCTCACTTCCCGATCCACTTTAGAAAGAGCTTCTTCCTCAGTTCTGCCACGTACAAAAGCGCCAGGTAATTCTGCTATAAATCCTATGTATCCTTTCCCGTTTGTTTCAAAGGCAAGAGAAGCCGCATTAGTTAATGTTATTAATGGCTTTTTTAGCACATCAACACCTCTTAACAATTTTATGTAACTACCTTTTAGACGAAGCCTATATTTAAAATACAGCCTTTAATTAACCACATTAGCCAATACAAAGGTTATCTAACCCTTTCATATTAGTAGTTAATGGGACATTAACATGCGGATAGCCGGAATCGATGATGCTGGCCGTGGGCCCATAATTGGCCCCCTAGCCATTGCAGGCGTTCTGTTAGAAGAAGGAGACCTGCCTAAGCTGGCGGCCCTGGGGGTGAGGGATTCCAAGGTCCTTTCGCCCCGTAAGCGAGAAAGGCTTGCCGGGGAAATTGGGGAGCTTGCCCTCAAATGTCACGTTATTATGATACCCCCAGCAGAGATCGATAGGGTTGTGGAGACGGGAAGGAAGCTTCATAAGTTAAATCGCCTGGAGGCTCAGACCATGGCCCGGGTGATAACGGCCCTTAAACCTGATGTGGCCTATGTGGACGCTTCAGACGTTCTGGCCGACCGATTCAAAAACCACATTGAAGAAAATCTCTCCTTTAAGGTTCAGATAGTATCAGAGCATAAGGCGGATTCCAAGTATCCCATAGTTTCGGCAGCCTCCATCATAGCCAAGGTGGAAAGGGACAAGGCAATTTCTAAATTGCGAGAAAAATATGGAGACCTCGGCTCAGGCTATGTGACTGACCCCAAAACCATCAAATTCCTGGAAAATTGGATTAAAAATTCGGGGGGCTACCCGGATTTTGTGCGCAAATCTTGGAAACCAGCAAAGAAATTGAGAGAAAGGGCTGAATCTGAGCAGGTGAAGTTAGTTTAAAGACGCGCCGTTAGGTCTTCCGGGCAGTCTATATCACCCAACTCTTCGCAATGAATTAGCGGAATCTTGTTGTTTGGTATCTTTTTGCCGTCTGTTACAAAGATTGGCCGCGCATTGGCAACTTCGCTCACGCTTAAGATTTCCTCCGTTCTCCGATCAACGTTTTGCTCCTTTTCGTATGTAACTCCCCCGACTATACATAGTTGACCCTTAGGGCACTGGGCTATGAAATCGAAGGGCGCCCTCTTCGTCAGCGCCACTTTGAAGTTAAACCGAGTAAGTTTTCCTAGAACTGTTTGCAAAACATTGTTCCTAACGATCATGCGCTTAGCGGCAGCAAGGAACCCCTTGTCCTTGGGAACTGATTGAAAGGGGTTAACGGGCTGAGCCACCGGGGCACCGAGAACCCACTCAAGGTTGTAGGCGGCAGAAACGGAGGCCTTAGACATTCCCTTCTCATAGCCATAAACGGTTCTTCTGGAAACAGTCATTAATTCCGCCAGCTTACCAACAGACAGTCCAAGTTCCTGTCTCCTCTTCCTGATAACGTTTCCGTCCAGGTTAACGTAATAGCCCCCCGGGCCGGCTTCTATGAGGGGATACATCTGAAGAAAAACGGAGTTTCCGAGGGTTTTGGAAGTGATGGCATAAATGTTATATCTCACATAGACGGTGTCGTCCTCCAGGAGATTTCCCCGGGTTTTGTCCCCGATGAAGAGGGGCGCGGCGGAAAAACATTTTGAAATCCTCCGAAGCTCCGAGGCCTCTTGGCTGGAAACGTTTCCGATGTTGACAAGGGCCTTAATAAAGGCGAGCTGCTCGTCCCTTCGAGCTGCAAAGTCAAAACAGCTTGCCCTCGCTGTGCATCTTTGGGAAACCTGAAAACCAGCCTTGTTCAAGATGTTCTCAGTGGTGTCCAAAACTTCCGCCCGCGTCATCAGGTCTCCCTCGTCAAGGAGACCATTGGGGGAGTCCCATATAAACCTACGCTTTGAAATCAAATATTTTGGTTCCAATTTCCCACATTTAGCTCCGCGCTTTAAGGAGAAAGCCTTATGATACTTTTGTTACACAAAGCCCCGTATACCTGGAACATCCCCTCCCCCATTTTTGAAAATTCTGTTTCAAGCTTCTTTTCAAGGAAGAGGCTGAGAGCAAGCTTAGTCCACGTATGGAAAGGTCGTCTAAAGTTGACGGAGGTTTGAGGAAGTATGTCTTTGACGGAGAATGTCAAGGTTCCGGGCGTAGGCAACGAGGATGAGGTCGAGTTTGCGACGCTGGACTCTGAGCTGATACCCCTTTACTATTAGAAGAAGTATGGAGATAATATCAGTGCATGTAATGTGGTGTGTATTGGGCTGTTATCATGGCGTGGGCTTTATCGTAGGGTTCCAGGTGCACAATCTCTTCCATGCGGAATCGTCGGGCCTTAAGGATATTCATCTCTTGTTGATATATCTCTGAGGGCGCCTTAGTAACGTCGATACTCCTGGCCTTGATGGCCAGCATGATCCAGCCTCCGCTTTTAAGGAAGAGGTCGGCGTTGTCCGCCAGCACCTTGGCCTGTTGGGGCTGGGCTATGTCGCAGTATATGTCGTCCACCTTTTCCACCAAAAGGGCGTAACGTTCTGGGAAGCGGGCGTCGGCTAATATAGGCGACATGTTGGGACGGAAGGTGCAAACGTTGTTCACCAGTTCTCGAATAGAGCGGGGGGCAAACTCTATGCAGTAGACGTGGCCCTCCTCTCCGACGATGTCAGAAACGTGGCTGGCCGTTGTCCCCGAAGCGGCTCCCAAGTAGAGAACCTTATGCCCAGGCTGGATGGGAACCGCCTTTAAACCCTTCAGAATGGCAGCAGCCAGCTTGCTTCGAAGGGGGTCCCAGACCCTATACTCAGCACCTCGATACCTAATTAATCGCTCACCATAAACAGCTCTTCCAGGGGCGCGGTTTTGGGTGCACAACCCTTTGGACCCCTCTTGGAGGGTTGCCCAATAAATCCCGGGAAACTGGGGATGGGGCTTAACCTCTACGGCCACGTTTTCCCCTTCTCCACATTTTTTTCATCGGCGCCTTCTTGGGAGGAGCGGGGAGAGAGGGGGGAGGAGGCTTCTCATATCTCGCCTGGATATCCCTAATTCTTTTTTCAAGATCCTCCTTCAATTTGTCTCCCATGTCCTTACCGCTGAAGGCGTCGATCCGCGCAGCTATAGCCAATCTTCCAGCCAGGGTTCTGGCCACCTTTCCCCTCTGCCAACGCTTCGCCTCATGAATGGAAGGATGCTGGAAAATGATTCCATGTTTCGGGGGCCGGGCACCACTCCTAAGGGACCTAAACAGGGCCTTTTCAGCGCCCAACACCTGAATGGTGCTTGCAGGCATCTTAGCCAAATTGTTTAGGCCGCCGGCGAGGGCTATGAGACGGGCCCCCAGGAGGGAGCCTGCCAAGGCGCGGACATTGGGCGCGACCCCCTCCATAGTGGAGTCCAAATAATTCTCTAGGGCATGCCTTACGTCATACAGGGCCAGCGTGTTTTTACACATAACCTGTATCTGCCCAATGTCTCCATCCTCAAGCTCAGCGCCCATGGATGTTTGGGTAGCCTTGAATATTTCTTCGGCTTTGGCCTGGGGCAACCCCTCTTCCTTCAGCTTCTCTGGGGTAAAGTTCTCCCTCCTCCCCAGGTTAGCAACGAGGCGGGCATAGGTCTCGTGTTTCTCCACTAAACGATCAAGTTCCGGAAAGTGGAGGCCGTACCACTCCCGCACCCTGCCCACGAAGAGGTTCAGCGTTTTATCCAGGTCGTCCACCGTTTGAATGGCTTGGGCCGCCACCAAATCCCGCTTTTCTCCCGCCCTCTTAACCCTCATTTTGGTTAATTCCATGGAAACCCTGTGGAGCCATTCACGAATCTCTCCGGGTTGCTTTACAAAGCCCACTTCCACTGCAAATTTGTCCAAATTTCCGCGGAGAAGGTCGCCAGCTTCTGAGGGCTTGACCACTTCCACATTAATCCCCATTTTTTCCCGGACCTTTTGGGCTATTTCTGCTTCCTCAAATACGAAGGTTTCGTAACCCTTACCTTGCAAATTTTTAACTAATGTGATGATTTCATCGACGACCTCTCCAGCTTCAATTTTTCTCAGCCTTTCCGCTATCTCTTCTGGATCTTTGGGAAATAGGACCGCTTGAATGAGCTTGTTGGTCT
>Ga0315312_1003087_pt1 | contig 10922 bp, 13 predicted proteins | sample TDP7_MG_FD_203629 | JGI IMG/M metagenome (GOLD analysis project Ga0315312, IMG submission 203629) | Freshwater sediment microbial communities from Lake Towuti, South Sulawesi, Indonesia - TDP7 | ecosystem: Environmental > Aquatic > Freshwater > Lake > Sediment | place: Indonesia: South Sulawesi... | reverse complement strand
AAACAAAGAGGGATGTAAACCGCTCACAAGATATTCCTGCAAAATGATAAGATAGCACGATCAAGAAATGCATCTAAGAAGATGCTTGCGATCATTAAGCAATATCGTTTCAAAAGCCTCGTTGAAGACGTGTTCCAGCTCTTCTTGTTTGAGCTGTTGGATCTTTCTTCTTCCTCTATATGGTCTACCTAGGCGATTCTTTGCGATGAGAAGATCCTCCTATCCGCTAGACCTGGGATCGAACCGCTGGCATTACGCAAGCTGCGTCTACAGCGTTCAATTCAAAAGCGACTTGAGAAGAGTATTAAGTGTATGCGAGGCAAAATGTTGCGTAGCGTGGATATGCATGGCAGGTTCAGACAATAACAACCTCTCAGAGAATCTATCCCTCAGAATTAGTAGACGAGACAAAGAGCTGCTTGAGAAGATCTGTAGAGCCAGAGGGGAAGATCCGAGCGGATTCGTAAGGAGAGCCGTCAGAAAAGAATTCGCAATCTTATGCTATCTACCGGAAGAAGAGAAGAAAGCTCTTGGGCTTTAGGCAAGAAGACGGTTCACTGCTTGAAGAAACACGCACGAGACCACAAACCCTTCAAAATCTACGGTGAGATCGCTGAGAGACTAGAAGGCGGCATTAACTTCGAAAGATTTGAATCAGCCTAGTTGTTAACGATTGAATTGGCGAGGTGACGACTGGAATGCCTTTCTGCCCGAACTGTGGTAGTTCCGTAGAGTCCAGCGCATCTTTCTGCCTCAGTTGCGGAACGAATTTAAAGACAACGAAGCCTGCGATTAGTCAAGTGTCAATGAAGGAAAAAGGCGGTGTCCTGGAGGACTCAATTGCAGACTACTTTCGGCGCATAGGTTTTGATGTTCAGCCAAGAGTAAGATTGAGAGACCGCTACGACGTTTCTCATGAGATAGATGTGTTAGCTTCGAAAAAAGAAGCTTATGCAACGATTCAGGTAGCAGTTGAATGCAAGTACGTCAATACTCCAATGGATATCAAAGAAATCAGAAATTTTCATGACAAGTTATCGGCGTTGGGTATCACGAAGGGAATCTTTGTATCTACAGGCGGCTTCACGACAGACGCAGAGTCGCATGCAGGCGCTTTAGGGATCGAACTCTGGGACATGAAGACTGTTCAAGAAAAAACGGCAATGTCAGAGATTCCGCAGAAAGACGTCATTCATGACGCTCTACCAGTCAACCTGACCATGATCGGCGCATTGAGCCCTAGGCACCTGAGGAACTCCAACTTATTTTCTGAAACTATCCAACTCGGCTATAGACCATACTATTTCGTGGACTACCATTGTTTCTCTCAGCATACGGTGGCGGGTAACTCGGTACTTCTTGAAAGCAGAGGAAAAGTCATTGTGGACGGCGTTACCGGTCTAATCGTCGATTCCAGAGTATCCGCAGGCGAGCAACCAGCATTACCTAAGATGGGCCCGTACGTCGGATGTATAGGGATGCAGCCCCAGACAGTAACAAGCGCCAGTCTGCCCGCACAGCTTCCCTTGTCAGTAGTAAGCCAAAAAATAGACTCTGTGCGCGCAAAGGATGTAGCTAGGATCGAACTTGTCAAAAGCCTCTCACTTGAGTATAGATATTACACTACAAGAACTACAGGCAGAAAACTACTCAAGCCCAAAAAGAAGGATGTCGATATCCTGAGCATTCAACTCGTCAAGATTCCGTTTATCTCAGGAACCTATCGATTCAAAAAATATACATACGCTAGAACTTGTTTGGCATCAACAGGTAGACTCATTCTTGATCAAACCGCTTCGTGCTTACAATGCCACGGCCCGCCTGTTCTTGTCTGTGAGAACTGCGGTGCCATAGCTTGCGAGTCCCACAGCAAGAACTGTATGGTATGCGGAAAGAATTTCTGCAGCGCCTGTGTGATCTCCAAGGGAATTATTTCAAAGAAATACTATTGCGCCCAACATAAGCCGCAGGACTAAGTGGTAGTAAAAAATCCATTTAATTTCAAGATCGTCCACAAATACTGAGAGGAGATCCATGCCGTTCATAGGGCCATGGGAAATCGCTCTGATCCTTGGACCAGTCGTTGTTGTCGTAGTTCTTCTTATAGTCATAGCACTGGTCAGGCTAATTTTTGGAGGAAAAAAGAGACTATCATGGTCCAGCAACCAACTGCCGCGCCAAGCCAAAAGATAATGGTCAGATGCCCAAGCTGCAAAAGCCTGAACGATGAAGACGCAACCTTCTGCCAAAACTGCGGAAGCAGATTGAAGTGAAAGTCTGGATAAAGATCTGTAAAGAATATGGTGTCAATGTGATCGAAGAGGTTGAGAATCAGCCCTACACCGGTTACACGATGGTTCCATATCTCTCTGATTCGGAAGTCGACATAACAGCTGAGTCGAGATCACAGACAGTCAAAAACTTAGGAAAGCGTGGAATTGCAGTTTTTGGAGGATGCGCACCAGTGTCGAAACATGTTGTTAGAACGGTAAGAGGTCTTCACGGCAAAGAACTGAACGAAGACCTAATAGCGCTCTTGGAAAGAAAGAACAGGAAATATTCTCCGTACAGATATTCAAGAGCCTATCAAAGTCTGTTAGAGTGGCTGAAATATAACCTCCGTATGAGGCGTGGAAAATAAGAAGGCAGAGTTCAACGTGAAAAAGGGCGATTCGTCACTTTTGCGAGCGCAGTGAGCATACCGCAAAACGAAGAGGGTTTTAGGGCAGTATCTTCGAACGGTAAATGATCTTTATCTAGGTGCCTTGTTCTGCATCAAACATTGGAAGCCAGTCCCGCTTACGAGCACATGCCCAGAATTCAAGCGTGCTGAACCTTTCCCCGACACAGAGATGAGCCCGAGCGAGAGGAAAGCCTACTGGGAATGGAAAAAGAGAAAACAACTCGAGAACTTTCTAACCCGAATGATAGGCTGGGTTCGCAGCAAATAGTTTTTCTCAAGGGCGTTGCTGATAGATCCTGACTGGAGAGAGATCTTGTAATGGATCTTTGGACCGTTCAGGATGTCAAGCATTTCAAAGAGGTTGCCTCCGGAGAGTTCAAACAGGCGGAGAAGGCCATCTATGATCTTCTAGGTGAGTGGCTAAAACAAAGGTCGCCTCCCAGCAAAATATACATCGACCCTGGGAAGTTCGGAATAGATGTCATCCAGTCTATTGATCGCTTCTGCATAGGGTACGAGGTGAAGACGGCAAAACTGTTCAAGGGGCACATAGATCCTTCCTCACTATTTCAAGGAATAGGGCAAGCCATACAGTACCTACACAGGGGAATGGATCGCGCCTACCTAGTCGTTCCGGTTCTTCAAGATGTCGAGTACTTCGTGGATCTCTTTCAAGCTGCCGTGAGATTGGTCGGGCTCATACTGTTCGATAGACATTTCAATTTTGAAGAGACAGTGAAACCGGCTGACTCTCAGCTATATTCCAATGACATGAAGAATATCCTAGAAGAACTCTTGTCAACGCATAAACTAAGTATAGCTACTTTGCGTCTGCAACGTTTCAGAGAACGATGGGCGAGATAAAACGGATTCTTGAGCGAGAAGAGCGACCACGAGTAGCTATAGACAAATTCGCTCGGGACCTTGGACGTTCAAAATCCCTTAACCCTCTTCTTTAGCCTATAGAGCCAAGGTTTGATCTTCTTTCTCGGATCTTCCATTTCGGCCAAAACTCTTAAGGTCTCAAAGAACGCCGCAACAGACACAGAGGCTCCTATACCAAAATACAAGCCCGCACGAAAGAGAGCATCCTTCTCCTTTTGAATTGAGGGGTTATCTTCAAACTCAATCATGACAGAACCCGCATTTACCCAACGGGCATAACCGACTCTCGAGCTGATATTCCAAATAAACCACGTCCTTCCAGATTCAAAAGAGAATTCATCGGGTGAGGGAAAAACCAAGGAAACAGAGCTATCATCCCTTGGGCTAACCGAAAGAGAAGTGCGCTTTGAATCTAACACTGAGAAAGCATATTCTTGATTAGATCCAAGAAATTCGTTATAGCCAGTCGCAAATGGAACTAAGATTGCGTATCGTGTAAAAGACTTGTTGAGTATGCAACCTCGCCATATGAGGTAAAATTCGAATTCAAAACTGTCGCAAACGCCAGAATCAATTGCTGTCGGAACCTTGCTCTGAATGAAAGACACATCATTCGTATAGCTATAGTTTGTCGAAGGGTGGATTCTTTCATATTTTGATAAACCCCTCTCCGTAAGGTACCGTGCACAGAAAGACTGTATCAATGTCACGTTGTGAGGGATTTGAACAATTACTACCAAAGTGTTGGACGTTTCATCTGACGACCAGCTCGGAGAGAATTCTATGTCAAGGTAGACTCTTGCAGAATTGTGTGCTCGATCAAGGTCGGTTACCATCGCATGTATAAAGTGTACACGGTTTTGGCCATGAGGAACTTTTTCAGAAGCCCAAAAGACTATTCGATTCGTTTTCTCTGGAAAGCGAAGCTGCTCTTTCGCCGTCTCAATCCCACCCCAGTGGATTTGACTGTATAGAGAGTTACCAGACGAAAGAAACAGCAGTCCGATTAGAATGAATGTTACTCCAGACACAAGTCTAACTTGCGTCCCGAATCCCATATGAATCAAGGAATATTTGGCCTTTCAAAGAGATAAATCATCCCAGAAAAATGTCCGGCTCTTGAGAGATCAAAAGTATAGTCTTGTCTATGACTCCGCAACGGATTAATTCGAGCATAGAGGATCTCTTATCGATGGTACTTGACTGCTAGACAAATCTTTATGTCTCACACAAAACTAGACGAGAGATTCTGCGACCTATTCGACAGGGCGTGTGCACGTGTTGGCATTAAATCTTTCCGTTCTGAGTTCGAAACAATCTCGCCGCCTGCGTGGAAGACCATTCGAGATGAGATGAATAAATCGTCGGCAATGTTTTTGCTGATAGGCAAAGAGCTAGTCAAGATGCAGAAGAAATCATCGCATGACCCGAAGACAGCGCAGAGCTGGAAGTATACTCAGAACTGGATTGCGTACGAGATCGGCTTGTCATGCGAACGAGGTATCGATGTTTGGGTTCTGTGCGATGCCGTTCCAATCAATTTTCCGGTGCCGTACTTTAACCACTACCAACCGTTTGCAGATAGCGTGAATTGGTTGAAGCAGGTTCTTAACATGTACAAAAAACTAGGATGGGCCCCTTCTCCACAAAAACTCAAATACGCGTGCCTAAACGATCAATGCAGAATAGAATTCACCTTTTGGGCATATCGTCACCCGCGTCCATTTGGGATTCCGTGCCCACAATGTCTGCAAATCATGAAGTTTGGATGACCTTCTAATGGATTGCTTAATCGAAGAAGAGAAGAAAGCCCTCGGGCTTTAGGCAAGAAAAGGGTACACAACTTGAAGAGGTGGCGCATGAACGAGTATGCTGAGTTTAGGGAGACAATTGAAACTGAAGTTTGGCTGATCGATCGCTTCTATCATGATTTCGCAAGTTACTATATTGGCCCAGACTTTGGGCCAGTAATCCTACCGAGCACCCTTCCAAAAAATGCCTCAAAGTCGCTTACTGAATATGCCATGAAACAGAACAGATTGACCATGAGACGTCTAGCTCCGTGGATCCTCGCGATTACCTTCAAGGCTGTGGATTGCATAAAAAAGAAAACGGACAAGAACAGGCTTCCAGTTGCTTTCGTAAGGTTCCCGAATTTGAAAGTCGTCTGTGATCTGCTATTCAATCTTCTAAAAGATGCTCGAAATGAAATAGTCCATGCTAGAAAGTATAGAGTTCAGCCGGTAAAGTACATTGAGCCGATGAAAAAGGCGTATTATGAGGACTTCCTTGTGGTAAGAACTAAGAGAAATGCACTTTGGAAGATTGCTCTACCTGATCTATTCGGTATTGCCTTTCTCGTTACATTGTTAACTGATCTTGTAGGGAATCCGAGACCCTCGCGTAGAAAGATTACAGAGGTCTACGAATACATAGAGTTTATCAAGACAGTTGGATACTTCCGCGAAGTTGACACTCAGAGGCTGGGCTAGGCGGTATAGTTCTTTTTCTCTGACTGCCCTAGATCTTGTGGTAATCCCATCCCAAGAAATGTTAATCTCATTCCCTGCGATTGTTCTTCTCTAAACATGCCTCAGCGGTGGATGTTGAGGGATATGTCTGAGAAGCGAAGAACTCTGGAATATCACATAAGAGAGGAGATTCAAAGGACAGGCTACCCTCTCGAAATTCAAGTTTCAGACATCTTAGACAGGAATTGGGTCGTCTTCAATAACGAACCCTACTTAGACGAAGACGAAAACAAGACTAGAAGGATTGACATATATGCGATTCATGAAACCGAAATGCGACAATTTGTGGGCAAACGAGAGCCCGAATTCTTCGTTGGGGCCCGTCTTTTAGTTGAATGCAAGAAGAGTGACACACACGCTTGGGTATTCTTCACTCGTCGAGAATATGCTCGACCAGAACCTGGTGATGGCCAAATTTTTGACTTTCTAGAGGTTCTCTCAAAGGGCAAGAAGAAATTCTTGGATGAACTGACCGATCTTTTTCCTTGGGGCAAATTACATTATGACAGGTTCAAAAGAATAGGTCATACTTATGCTGAGGTGAAATTTCAAGGGAAAGGGAAGGAATCATCAGAAAGACAGGAGATATTCGAGGCATCAAACCAATTGATGAAGTACGCGTCCTACGAGATACAGAAGGAGAGCGAAAGGATAGCTGGTGATACGTCAAATCGAAACGTCTTGTTCTTATTTCCCGCTATCGCATTCGATGGAATGCTCTATGAGGCCATTGTTAAAGGTGGAAAGACAAGGCTATTCAAACGGGCACACATTCTGTTAGAGACCTCAAGATACTCGAAGCAAAGTGGGGGAATCTCAAGTTACCTGATCGATGTGGTTGCGAAAGACGAGTTACCGCAGTATCTCCGGTCGCTGAATAAGGATATTGACGTCATTCGACACTTTTTCTCATCTAAAGAAGAGAAGCTCGCAGAGAAGGCCGATGTCTACATATGAGGTTATTGCAGCCTTTTTGAGCTTAAACGTACTTGAACGGATGGTCTGGGAACCAACTGGTCTGTGGAATTGCTCGGGTTTGTATATCGTAGTATCCAATGAAGATCCGTTGGTAGCCAGCGGAGTGCGAATATAGTCGACAGCCGGGACCATACGACGCTGGAAGCTCGAAGCCGCAGTTCTCACAGATAGGCAGGGCGTTTTCTCCTCCTTGAATGCTAGTCATGCGCACACGATTCTAGGGGGTAGGTGCCTTCAGCGCTATCTTCAGGCAGCGTCTTCTTTTTTCCACATCATGCCTACAATTCCGTAGTGCCGAGTCGAGGAGCCATCTTCCGAAGAAACGCGAATTGAATATTTCCTTGTAGTCCGGCCAAGATTCCACAACATCTAACCGGTAATTCTTCTCGTCAATTCGAATTACTCTGACGCATAGATAGTTGACGGTGTAAGCGGTCCCATCGGGCAGGTCATTCTTGAAGAGATCTCTAGTCAACGTCGCGCAGTTCTCCGCGATTTCTTTTGAGATGTCAGGGTGGAAGAAATGGAGTAACCCCACCTTGTGGAAGCCAAGCATGAGAAAGAGTAATGCTTGACCGATACTATGCTGCAGTTTATAAGAAAGTTTTTCGTCAGACCTTATGTACTCTAGTTCAATTCCGATGAGTTTCGTCTCGGTCGTAAGAACAACATCCACCTCGCTTCCCAGAACTCCGAGGTTTTGATAATATTTTCTACAATATTCGTCTAGGCCAGCCGAGGCCAGATTTGCTGATCTAACATCAATGAATTGACCGTTCTCCTTTAGCTTTTTGACGAACCAGCGTCTAAGATCCTCCTCCTTTTCCCAACAGTACTCATGTCCACTCATATCAGCATACGCCTGACAACACTTAGTCTGATTCGAATTATTATTGTGTACGTTTGCCCACCGGTCCGGTCTAAAGCGTCTCCTCCGAGGCGAGTTTTTCGAGAAATGTTTTTTTGAGGCCTAGCTTCAGAGCGTTCATGGCTCGGTCCTGCCAGATGTAGATGATGTTGTCCTGCCTTAGTTTTCGGATGGCTTCTTGAAGTATGCTGGCTGGATGGTCGAGCTGCAGTCTTCAATGAACTTGATGTATTTGTACTTTGAGCCTGTACGGTTGTAGTGGGCTAGCAGGGCTTCTACTACTTCTTTTTCGCAGTCGTTGAGGTTTAGGCGCTGGAACGCTTTTTCAAGCGTAAGCTGCTTCGGAAAGTGTTGTCTTAGTGTTGTCGAAGTGTTGTCGATCTGTTCCGGTGTTCGAGTTTCCAGTATAGGATTTTGAAGAATCTGATTTTATATTGTGAGGGCCCTCTAACCGTTTGGAGAGTATTTCATCAGGCTTCTTTCTTGAGTATAGTAGGGAGAGTACATACAATCCTTCATCATTCGCGGTCCAGAAATCGCCGGATCCCTCGATTAAACCGTATCTTTTCAGCCGTGAAAAGTAGATTCGAAGGTCTTTCAGCGGTCTATCCGTAATCTCAGCCAGCTCAAAGATGGAAACGACATCATTCCTCAACAGCCCAAGCAGCTCAAGGGTGAAACCTCTAATCCTCGAGGCCGTAGTAGTAGAAGATATAGCAGGGACCTGAAGAGCACTCATGCTTTCCTTACTCGTTGGTTGAATTCTTCAGTCGCCTTATACATCCACTGATTCGCCTTCTGCTCCCGCTCGAGAATCCCTTTCGCGCAGAGCTCCTCCAAGGCTTTCTGCACCGCATCCCTGGTCCCGCCTGACATCCTGGATGCACTATACACTCGCTCAAGCTCACCCATAATCGAGCCGAACCTACGTTCCTCATTCAAGAATCCGGCTACTCCTCTCGCTAGAAGCTTACCAATCCACATGCTCTCGTCATGTCGAGGATTTCTCTGTTGACGGTTAAAGGGATCCCGAATCCTAGCTTCATCGAAGGAAACTGGAAAAGGAGCGTCCTCCGTGAGACCCCCCTAGGAGGGGGAGAGTAAACAGGGGGTGACTACAACATGTCAGATTAACAGTTTCAATCTGTCCACTATTTCCAGCCCCAGTAGTCTTCCTCAGTTTCATAAACCTCTTCGCAGTCTGAGTATACACCAAGCTTCTTGATCACTCCATCAGCCACAGCGCATTCTTCACAGTATCTCTTCCCAGACTCACCGCATCTATACAGCTCCTCATCACCCACTTCAGCGCCACAGCCTTCACATACGCTCAACCAGAACGACCGCCTTTAGATATTGAATTTTGCCCAGTTGTACTCGTCCAACAGTTTGGGAAACGTTCTTGCTCTACTTCCACACTCGGATACAAGGCTCGAAAAGACAGAGTTCATCGGTATGTTTCGCGCCAATGAATATTTACGTATAAGAGCATCAGCGAACATTTTCGTATGCCGCATGAACTTCGCGTAACCCACCTCATTATCGGAGTAGCCATAACCATGCCTAATGTTTCTATCGGACATCATGAAGAATCTCGGGTTAGCTAGATGCAGTATCTTCGATGTTGCGGTAGCCCCAACAGTTCTCGTCCCAGCTCGTACAGACGCTATTGTTCTGAATACATCTCTGATGGCGTCAAGATCAGAATTGAGCGAATCCATACTTACTTCTTCAAGGCGATGACTTTTGAACTTGGAGAGAGAACCGGAACATTCTCTCAGAGTTTTTGCTAGGCTCGAGGTGCAATCATATCTAAGGCGACACTTCCATCGGTTTAGAAATTCCAATATATATCTCGTTTTTGAGTAATCAATTTCTCCTAGATTATTCCAAATGTCAAGCCAGTTCAGAATTTGATAGTAAGAGTCTTCTAGTGCGTACTCTGACTTTTGGTAGGCTTGAACTTTTCTAAGAAATCGTCAATGTCAATATGCACATCATTTGTCACTAGCCTATTCCATCTCTTTTGTCAATCTTCGTAAGACTGTTCACTATGTGGGTCTAAGCCCAAACTTTCTTTCAAGCCACTCGTATTTGCCTTTGAAATCGCAAAACTCTTCGATACCCTTAGCATCTAGAAGAGTCACCTTATCCTTGAGTTCGTGGAGTTCACCTAGAAATTTAGTTTGAGCTTCTCTAAGTTGATCTTCTGTTGAGACTAAGAATATTTGGGACTCCCATATGTCATGAGCATGCTTAAGCCTCAACAAGGCTGCTTCTAGACTTCCCCTCAGATGCACTTCAAACACGTACTTAGGACCAATTCTAGGTGGTCTATGCCACACAACATCAAACTCGTATCGTTCATGCCTCCACTTCTTCTCAGGCTTATAACCGATTAGTTCACCAAGGGCATAGATAGCGTCAGCCATCTGATCATGTTGAATCGATAATAGCGGTTTGGGCTTCGCTTCCACGGGAGGTTTAACATAGGCCTTTGGCAGATACTCGATGACTCTGAACGCTTTTTCCTCTCGTACTTTCATGAATCCAACTACAGCCTTCATGCTGTATCCAGCCAACTCGTTAAGTCTCGATAAAGGAAGATCGATTTCCCTAACGTCTTCCAGAAAGAATAGGTATGGCCATGTCTTACCGTCGATATCCCTACCCCAAACACTCTCTGCCAGACGATTACCGCTCTCCACCTGCTCAGGCTCATCGGCTGAAGGATACTTGAAGCCTACCTTGCCAACGTAAATCAGCTTACCCGCATGATAGAACAGCACATAATCACCTTCATCAATGGACGCCCAGCGCTCACGAAGAGAGCCCTTCAAAGCCCACAGCCTAACGACGCCAACATCATAGCGCTTAAGGATCTTCTCCTTAAGCGAGGAATCCCTAACGTCCAGTTCCTTAACATTCACACCGTCCATTACACTTCTCTTAATGTTCTTGTAGAGGCCAGGCGCGA
>Ga0315312_1003086_pt1 | contig 10923 bp, 9 predicted proteins | sample TDP7_MG_FD_203629 | JGI IMG/M metagenome (GOLD analysis project Ga0315312, IMG submission 203629) | Freshwater sediment microbial communities from Lake Towuti, South Sulawesi, Indonesia - TDP7 | ecosystem: Environmental > Aquatic > Freshwater > Lake > Sediment | place: Indonesia: South Sulawesi... | reverse complement strand
AATCGACAAGCATTATGAAAACCTACAACGCGAGATGTTCAATACCTTTGAAATGCTTGGTTTGGCCGCTTGAAGGCATTTGCTTCTTACCAACATGTTGGTATTAGTTGCGCAGTAAGCGCCTAAAGTCAACAATGTATTTAGTGCCCTTGGCCCTACCCGCCAATATGACATCTCCGGCGTATTCCCCATCTATTTCAATGCGATAGACAGCACACGTGGCCAGAACTTCTTTCCAGGTATCCCTGTCCCAAATTAAATAGGGCTTATGATAAATCCTGAATTGTTGATGGTAATAGAAATCAGAATCCGGATTAGGGTCTTCTCGTAACCTGATTTTCATTTGATTCGTCGCCACCCATCACATATACCTTTCAGGATCGCCCCCTACCTGATCCACAACTTTCCCATTGCTTTTTGATGAAACGGCCAGCATGACGAAACCGGGGGCCTTTTTCATTTCCCAGTTAGGATTTGACTGGTATACTTTTTAATGTTTTATGGGCGTTTTTTAAACCAGAGGGAATGGGAACCTCATAGGGGCATTGATCCAGGCATTGCTGGCATTCGGAACAGGCCTCGGCATTTATGGAGAGAGAAGCATACTGGGCTCTGGCCCAGTTTTTTAAGTCATAATGGAGGTAATAATTTTCAAACCGAAAGACATCGGGTATGGGCACTCCTTCCGGGCACGGCAGGCAATATCCGCAACTGCGGCAAAAGCCTTTGCCGGCATCTCCGGCTTTCTCCATGAATTTCTTGATTTCTTCTGGAGATAGCTCCTTCAGCACTTTGCCCACCACTATGTTTTCTTCCAATTCCTGCAGGGTTGTCATTCCCGGAATGGCACAGGTGATATGCGGATTGGAGAGAACATAGCGCAGGGCAATCTGAGCGGGTGATTCTCCCTTGAAGAACCGCGAGTCCCACCCTCTCGGTGGAAATTGGGCCAGCCTTCCTCCGGCCAAAGGTTTCATGGCGATCAAGCCGACTCTTTTAGCTACGGCCATAGGTAAGAGATCGGCAGTCAAGCGATCCTCGTCGATGGCGCTGTAGGCCACCATCAGAACTGAAAAGGCTCCGGATTCCACCGCTCGTTTCATCATGGGAAGGGAACCATGAATGCTGATCCCGATATGGCGTATCTTCCCTTCCTCTCGGGCTTTCTCCAGCTCTTCCAGCCCTCCTTCCAAGAATATCTTGTCATATTCTGATCCCCTTACGTCATGAAAGAGGAGGAGATCAATCCAGTTTGTCTGCAACCTGCGCAGGCATCGCTCCAGCTTTTTCCGAACCCCTGGACCATCCCTTTCATCCACTTTTGTGGAGAGGTAAAACTCTTTGCGCCTTTTCTTCAGGATCTGCCCGATTTTCTCCTCGCTGTCGCCATAACAGTCTGCCGTATCCACGAAGTTGATTCCCATATCGAGCGCCCGATGCAAAAGAGGCTCGCATTCCTTCATCCCCATTCGAGGTAGCTTAATGGCCCCAAAGCCGATCACGGATACGGGCCAACCCGTCCTACCCAAAATTCTTTTTTGCATTCCTACGATCCTTGATTGGAGTTGGTGAGTTCGCCGACTTGTTGTTTAATTATACCTCATCATTCTTTTTCTCGTAATCTTTCATGACGGGCTCGGTACTCTTGCCAATCCCGCGTCGGCAGGGAAATTTCCCCCTGGCCCCTCTTTAGCTAAACTGATCATGTCCCATATCTTTTTGCTGGAAACAGGGGGTGCAATAAAAAGGCCTTATATTCTATGGCAAAAATCTACTTCCATTTCAACTTGTTACTCTCCCCTCCCTTGCCGGGAGGGGATTAAGGGGAGGGTGAAAGAAGTCCATTTTATCACCCCCACCCTTCCCTCCCCCGTCCAAGGGGGAGGGGATAAATTATTGTCATGACTATAGATTTCCATACCCCCTGTGTCCAGCCGTTGACTTATGGGACACACTCAGTTAGGTAAAGGGGGTGGGGGGATTTGAAGGTATTTTGTACGCAATTGATTAACGAATATATGCGCCTGGCGTAGAGGTTCGGGAATCCGGTACCCCCGGCATAGGGAGAGGACGATTTTCACGCTCGTCTTCAAATCCATCTTATGGCCGGGGGAGACAAAGACAGGTTTTACCCCAGCTCGTGTTCGCAAGACCATACCTACGGTTCGATTCCCTTCAACCAGCGGTACGGTACTTCCTCTATCCATCCCTAAATCCTTGTGGGCTCCAATCAAGCGGCTCTTGGCACAGCCGATGGAAGGTAGATTCAAGAGCAGGCCAAGATGGGCAGCGATGCCCATAGATCGGGGATGGGCGATCCCCTGCCCATCGATAAGGACCAAATCCGGTTTTGTTTCCAGGCTCGAAAATGCTTCCAACAATACTGGAGCTTCGCGGAAAGTGAGGAGTCCAGGGATGTATGGGAAAGAAGCACGGCCCTTAGCTGATGCGCTTTCCAGAAGGATTAAGTCAGGGTAAGTAAAGAGAAGAAAGGCGGCATAGATTAATTCATCTGTCCGACCGTAAGAGACGTCGCCAGCCGCGATTTTCTTGAAGGAGGCCCTGGGCGGTTTGAGTCGGAGTTTCTTGCGCAACTCTTCCTGGATTCTGATGGCTTCTCGGGGGGTGACTTTCCAGGGATGGAGCATATTGATTTTCACAAATTTCTTCCCTGGTCAAAAGGCAGACGAACGCAAAGAATACAAATTACCTTTGGGCGAATATTAACCCTTTCACTCATTGCTCAGTCCTCGTTCCTCGGTCCTTGATCCTCTGGTTTGAAGATGAACCGATCGAACAGTTTATGGTAGGAAGTCCACCGGGAGGGATCATCTTTTTCTTTCTCAATCCAGGTCAGAAACCCATTGACCTTTGCGTCCATGTCATCCAAGTGATGGAGAAGAAGGGCCTCCAGAGTCTGGGGACGCCTGGGGGAGCCGAAGGCATACTCCCCATGGTGGCTGAGGGCTATGTGTTTCAAGAGCATGGCCAGGTCTCCAGGAAATTCCCGGATCGTTTGAATCTTTCCGTCGATCATCTCCACCGTGAGGATAACATGACCTACAAGGCGGCCAGGGTCTGTGTAATCGAAGGCCCGGTCGAAGGAAAGCTCGGCGATTTTACCGATGTCATGCAGGATTCCTCCAGCGAGCAGGAGATCCTGATTGACTCCTTTGTACCGGGGTCCAATAAGAAGGATAAGCTGAACCACAGAGAGAGTATGCTCCAGCAAACCCCCAAGGTAAACATGATGAACTGCTTTGGCTGCCGGTGCCAGCTTAAATTTTTTTACGAAGTCTTCGTCTTCGAAGAAGGCCTCCAGAAGCTTTCGCAAAAATGGCTGCTGGACGCTGGCAACGATGTTTCTGAGCTCAGCGAACATTTTTTCGATGTTCTGTGACGTTTTCGGAAGAAAATCATCCAGCAGAACCTCTGATTCGGCACACTTCTTCAACTTGAGGATGCGTAGTTGAAGTATTCCCTGAAATTCATCAACCTCCGCCCGCACCTTGATAAAATCATCTTTATCGAATAGCCGGCTGAAGTCAGCGGCATTCTCCCAAATCCGCCCTTCAACCTCTCCAGTGCGGTCGGAGAGGCGAAGAGAGAGATAAGGATTGCCGGCCTTGGTTTTTGTCAGGACCTTTTCCGCGACAAGGAAAATGCTTTCTACTGTCTGGCCCTTTTTCACCTGATTGACGAAGATTTTTTCCATGAATCCTCCATTATATGGGCTCAAGGGATCGAGCCTCTATCGCCTATCACCTATCGCCCATTTCGTATTGCCCATAGGTTATAGCCTATTGCCTTCATTCAAACTTTTTCAAAATCGTTTCTGCCGCCTTTATTCCGTCGAGGGCAGAGCTGATAATTCCACCAGCGTACCCAGATCCCTCACCGATGGGGTAGAGACCTTGAATACTCTGGGATTGATAATCCTCCTTCCGAAGGATACGCAGGGGTGAAGAGGTGCGCGTTTCAATGCCGATCAACGTAGCCTCAGAGGAAGAGAACCCGGGCATTTTGCGATTAAAATAGGGAAGCACCTCCCGCAGGCTCTCCACCACAAAGGTGGGGAGGCACGTTTCCAAACTGCTCGGGGTAACACCCGGCCTGAAGCTCGTTTCTGACAAAGAAGAAGAGCCCTGGCCCTGGAGGAAGTCAGGGAGCCTTTGGGCAGGGGCATGGAAATTTCCTCCCCCTTGCTGAAAAGCTTTCTCCTCCCATCGGCGCTGGAATTCCATCCCAGCTAATGGCCCACTTCTTCCAAAATCTTCCACCCCAACACTGACTACGAGGGCACTGTTGGCAAAAGGAGAATTCCGGCGAAACAGGCTCATCCCGTTGATGACCAGTCCTTTTGCTTCGGAGCTGGCCGCGATCACATATCCTCCCGGGCACATGCAGAAGGAATAAACTGCGCGACCCTTTGAGCTACGGTAGGTCAACCGGTATTCAGCAGGGGGTAATCGGGGATGTCTGGCTGAAGGACCATACTGGATGCGGTCGATGAGCCTCTGGGGATGTTCCACCCGCAGGCCGATGGCCAGGGGTTTGGGCTCCATGGCTACACCTGAGTTTTTGAGCGTCCGGAAGGTGTCCCGGGCGCTGTTTCCGGGAGCCAAAAAAAGAATGGAAGTATCGATCTCCTCCCGCTCGTTGACGATGATCCTTTGAAGACTCCCCCGGAAAATTTTAAGTCCAGTCATTTTGGTTTGAAACCTGAATTCTGCTCCTTGCTCCCGAAGATAGTTACGCATGGCCAGAATTACTCTCCTGAGCCTGTCCGTGCCGATGTGGGGTCTCTGCAGATAAAGGATCTCAGGTGGAGCTCCGAAACGAAAAAAAGTTTCCAGGATGGCGGAAACACGCGGGTCATTAAGACGGGTAAAAAGCTTTCCGTCAGAGAATGTTCCTGCTCCCCCCTCGCCAAATTGCACATTGCTTTCGGTCTCTAAGGTCCCATTGCGCCAAAACCTCTCCACATCCTTGATGCGTTCAGCGATCTCTTTCCCTCTTTCTATAATCAAAGGAGGGAGGCCACTTTCCGTTAGCTTAAGGGCTGCGAAGAGGCCAGCAGGACCGGTGCCCACAATAACGGGGCGATACTTTGGCTTCTCCTTGATGAATGCTGGAACCTGCGGGGGCTTCACCAGAACTTTTTGCGCCCGAACGTTTTGATTGGTTTTTTGCAGGACTTTTTCTTCTTCTTCAGGGGGAAGAGAAACTTCGAAAGAATAGACAAAATGAAGGCGATTTTTCCTGCGGGCGTCGAGCGACTTTCTAACGACTTTTATTTCTCGGATATGTTCGGCCGAAACTCCAAGAATCTGCGCAATTTTCTCTTTAATGGCGGATTCTTCTTCATCCAAGAATAAGGGGATATTTTTCAGCAGAATTGCCATGATCCCTTAAAGTCCTTAGAGGTTTATAGTGAACGCAACAAAAAAATTTGCCAACCCATGGCTGTCATTGCAAACCCTTCGCCTTTTGTCATTCTGAGCGAAGCGAAGAATCTCGTATCTTGCTCAGGGTAAACTCCGTGAAGCAATCCCGCCTTTACCGGCATTGCCGCGTCGTCGCGCGCTTCGCGGGACTCCTCGCCATGACCACTTTCTTTGGTCTTTCACTATAATTCTTTCCAGCCTCAAGAAAAGTTTAGGTTAATTCCCAAGAGTAGTCAAGGAAAGGTGCAAGTTGTTGACAGGGCCAAGAACATCGGATAGATTGATTGTTCAGGGGTCTTAGAGGAGATGAACTCTTGGAAAAAAATCATGGTCCTCGCGCTTTTGTTCCTTCTGCCCTCTTGCCTGGGCTGGTTTGTGGAGAAGCCTATCCTCAATCTGAAAGAAATTGCGATCACCCGCATCTCCCTCGAGGAGATCCACTTCCTCCTGGGCATCGAGGTGCAGAACCCCAATCATTTCGATTTGAAGCTGCGGGCCTTAGAATATATGATCTATATCAACGATCAGGAAGTGGGAAAAGGTCGGATGGAAAAAGAAGTGCGGATTGCCAAATCATCCTCCGCCATCATCCAGGTTCCCTTGCAAACCGATTTCAAAAGCCTCAGTAACCCATTGGGGGTTTTTCTCTCCGGGAAGGACCTCGAATATAAGATCGAGGGCGCGGCCATCATCAAAGCCAGCGTGGGCACCGCCACCATTCCTTTTTCCAAGAGTGGATACATCAAAATAAAAAACTAAGTGGAAAGGGTAAAGGGCGAAAGGCTAAAACAGGGCCTCGACGAAATCTTGGGCGTTGAAATCCCGGAGGTCGTCCATTTTCTCGCCGATTCCGATGTACCGCAAAGGAATCTTCAGTTCGTCGGAAATGGCGATGATAATCCCCCCTTTGGCTGTCCCGTCTAATTTAGTTAGGGCAATTCCCGTTACTCCCAATTCTTGGTTAAACATCTTTGCCTGGGCGATGGCGTTTTGTCCGGTGGTAGCATCGAGGATTAAGAGGATCTCATGGGGAGCACCGGGGAGCTCTCGGCCCATGACCCGCTTGACTTTCTTCAGCTCTTCCATAAGGTTGATTTTCGTGTGGAGTCGACCGGCCGTGTCTACGAGAAGGATATCAATACCCCGCGCTTTCGCCGCCTTCAAAGCATCGAACACGACCGCCGAAGGATCAGAGCCGCTTTTTTGTTTAATCACTTCGCAACCCACCCGCTGGCCCCATATTTCCAGTTGCTCGATGGCGGCAGCTCGGAAGGTGTCGGCGGCCACGAGGAGAACGTTTTTCCCCTGAGCTTTGAATTTCTGGGCCATCTTGCCGATGGTCGTCGTTTTTCCCGTGCCGTTAACTCCAATGACCATGATGACGAAGGGCCGCCCTAAAGAAAGGTCGATGGGTTTTTCTTGCTGGCTGAGGATGTGAAAAATTGATTCCTGAAGGCTTCTTTTCAGAAGATCAGGCTCCTCGAGTTCCTTTCGTTGAACTTTGGCGGCAACCACCTCCAATAATTCCTGGGTAGTTCTTACCCCGATGTCGCTGGTGATCAAGATTTCCTCCAGTTCTGCGAGGAGGTCTTCGTCGACCTTCTTTTTGCCGGCGATGAGTTGATCGATCTTGCTGACCAGCCCCTGGCGAGTCTTGAAAAGGCCCTCTTTCAGCCGTTGGAAAAATCCTTTTTTTTCTTCCGTCATTATTTCTCCATAAAAAAACAGGGTTCCAGGCTCCCAGGGGTCGAGGGTTAAAGAGGAAATTCCCTTAGCCCCTAAAACCCTGGAACCCTGGAACCCTTTTTAGTTAAGTCTCACAGATACGAGCTTGGAGATTCCCGGCTCTTCCATGGTCACCCCGTAGAGCGTTTCGGCAATCTCCATGGTGCGCTTGTTGTGGGTGACGAGGATGATCTGATATTTTTCAGCCAGTTGCTGGATCATCTTGTTGAACCGCCCGATGTTGGCGTCATCCAGGGGAGCGTCTACCTCGTCTAAAAGGCAGAAGGGACTGGGGTTGATCAGGAAAAGGGAAAAGACCAGGGCTACGGCCGTCAGGGCCTTCTCCCCACCGGAGAGAAGGCTTATGTTTTGTAATTTTTTTCCCGGGGGCTGGACGATGATATCCACGCCAGTCTCCAGGAGGTTGGATTCATCGACGAGTATAAGCTCTGCCCGCCCGCCGTTAAAGAGAGAGGCAAAGATTTCCCCGAATTTCTGGTTGACCGCTGCGAAAGTTTTGGCGAAGCGCCTGCGGGAAGTGCGATTGATCTTCTTGATGGCCTGATCCAGGGCTTCCAGAGATTTCACCAGATCAGCCTCCTGCTCCGTCAGGAATTCCAGGCGGGCCTTCGCTTCCTCGTATTCCTGAATGGCCAAAAGGTTCACTTCGCCCATGCTATCCATCAGAGATCTTAATTCGCTAAGGCGGGCTTCTACCTCGGAGGAGAAATAATCTCGCTCATCTACCCTTGCCCGGAGAGCCTCTGGGCTGATACGGTGTTTCTCCTCCACGTTAGAAAGGAGATGCTTGAGGTTGAGGTCGAGCTCCATAAGCTTCATGGAAAGGGCATTTTTCTGCTCATATAAAGCCTGTAGCGACTCCCGCCGCTGCTTCCACCTTCCCTCTTCTTTCTCGAGTTTCTCCCGCTCCAGGATTAGGGCCTCTTTCTTTCCCTCCAGATGAGACTGGAGATTCTGGTGTTCAGAAAGAAGTTGTCTAAGCTCTGCTTCTGCCAGCCGCTTCCGTTCTTCAACAGCATCGATGAGGCGCAGATTCTCCTCTATTTCTGCCCGGTGTTGGGAGAGACGAGAATCTGTCTCCTGGGAAACCCGGCGGGCTCGTTCTACGTTCTTCTCGATGCTGTGCCTCTTTTCCTGAAGGGAGACAAGACGAACCCTTGCTTCCGTGACTTCGGCAACCAGCCCTTCGATTTGCGCCTTCAAGCTTTGCAGATCCTCCTCTCGCCGGCCCAGGGCTCCTTCCTTCTCGGTTTTCTGCACTTCGGAAGCCTGCAGACGCGCCTCATTCTCCCCGATCTGTTGCTGGACTTCGGCCAGCTCCCCAGCGAGTTGGCTTTCCTCAAACTGCAGGGTTTCGCTCTTCAGCATCCCTCTTTTTAGCTCAGCCTGGTACTGGTCCAACTCCTTTGTTTCGCTAACGATCTGGAGATCTGCCTGGTGAAGAGTCTGGGTGAGGTCTTCGATGGAGGTTTCCAGACTTCGGAGACTTGCCAGGAGTTGTTCCTGGGTTCGCTCCAGCAAAGTCACTTGCTGACGGAGCCCCTCGTTGCTCTGAGTCAAATCACGAATCTCCCTTTTTCGGTGGAAGGTGCCGGAGCCGATATGCTCTTTGCAGCCACCCGTGATAACCCCGGAAGGATGGAGAACTTCTCCGTCGAGAGTAACAAGGGTTTTCCAGACGGAGTCGTGATTCCACAACTCCAGGGCCTGATCCAGGTCAGAAACAATCCACACATCGCCGAAGAGATAATTCGCCAGGTGGGCAAATTCCTCCTTGACTTTGATGACCTCCAGGAGAGGGGTCACCCTTTCATGAAGGGAAGGAGTCGGAGAGAGAGTGGGGTTCTGTTTAAGGTGCAAGGGAATAAAGGTCGAGCGGCCCGACCCGTGAACCTTCAGGAAATCGATGGCCCGCAAACTTTCTTGATGGTTCTGGACGATGATGTGCTGTAATTTCTCACCGAGCACGGATTCCACCAGGCATTCGTACCTGGGCTCTGTTTCGATGATGTCTTCAACCAATCCGTAGATTCCATTCCGGAGTGATTCCTGGGTTTGGCGATTTAGCAGAATGGCCCGCACCCCTTCTTGATAACCCTCGAAGTTTCTCTGTAACTCCAGCAGGGAGTTCAGGCGGGAGTTTCCCTGGTGGAGGCGCTCCCGAACCTTCGCCAGAGATTCCTGCAAGTTCGTCAGAGAAGACCGGACCTCCTTACTCTGGGCAAATTTATGCTCCCGTTCCTCCTCCAGGTGGCGTCGGGTGTTTCGGTGACTGTCCAGCTGCAGGGAATGGTGGGTTATGAAGGCGCGGACCTCCTCCACTTTGTGCTCCGTTTCCTCCCTTTCTTTGATGACCTTCCCTCGGCGGCGGGAGAGTTCCTCCGACCGGCGTTTAAGATCGAGGAGCAAGTTTCTTAAATGGGCCAAGTGAGTAAGGAGGTCTACCATTTCATTCTTTTCTTGGGAGAGCGCCTGTTCGGCCGCCCCATGCTGAGCTTTTTTCTCCAGGAGGATATTTTCCCTCCCCACCAGAAATTCGGTGTCGCGGTCAATTCTCCAGTTGAGGTCTCGCAGTACTTCTTCATACCCCTGGATTTCCTTTTCAGCCTCCTCCTTCTGCTGGCTTATTTTTCCGATTTCTTCCTCGGCCCGAAAGGCTTGCTTCTGGAGATTTTCTCGCTCCCGGCAGTGCAATTCGATCTGGGTTTCCCGGTTCTTAATTGCCCCTTCCTTCTGGATAAGCTGCTCCTGATGAAGGGTCAGGTCGCGCTCCAAATCCAGCAAGTTGACCTTGATCCGTTCGCCAGAAGCCTCCGCCTCTTTGATCTCCGCCGTAGCCTTAAATTCGAGATCTTGGAGCTCTCCCATGGAAGATTGCATCTCCCGGCGCTGGGACTCTAAGGTATAACAGGTCTGGGCAGCCTGCCCCAGTTCCAGGGCGCGCATCTCTTGACGGTAAGCTTTATACCTTTCGGCTTTCTTGGCTTGACGGTTCAAGGAGTTCATCTGCCGTTTGATCTCTCCGATGACATCGCTCAGGCGCAACAGGTTCTGCTGGGTGGCCTCCATTTTGCGCAGGGCCGCAGCTTTGCGGTCTTTGTACTTGGTGATACCAGCGGCTTCTTCGATGAGAATGCGTCTCTCTTCGGGCTTGGCATTCAAAACAAAATCCATCTTTCCTTGCTCGACGATGGAGTATGCCCTGTGCCCAGCTCCCGTACCCAAGAAGAGGTCGGTAATGTCCTTCAGACGACAGGGGACCTTATTGATATAGTATTCGCTCTCTCCGGAGCGGAAAAGCCTGCGGCCGACGGAGATCTCGGTAAAACCTAAATAATCCGCCAGGGGATGTTCATTTTCATTGGAGAAGGTGAGGATAACCTCGGCCATGCCCAGGGGTTTTCGGCTATCGCTTCCGTTGAAGATAATATCCTCCATGGCCTTTCCGCGTAGCTGTTTGGGACTTTGTTCTCCCAGGGCCCAACGGATGGCATCCACGAGGTTAGATTTTCCACACCCGTTTGGACCCACGACGGCTGTTACTCCCGAAGGAAATTCCATCTCCAATTTATCCGAAAAGGACTTGAACCCGCAAACCTCGATTTTTCTTATTTTCATGGCCACCCCTTGAGTTCATTTTCCGTATTATCAAAAACTAACCACAGAGGCCACAGCGCAGCTTAGCCGCAACCAAACTCACCCCCTCCCTACCCTCCCCCCTCGAGGGGGA
>Ga0315312_1003085_pt1 | contig 10924 bp, 18 predicted proteins | sample TDP7_MG_FD_203629 | JGI IMG/M metagenome (GOLD analysis project Ga0315312, IMG submission 203629) | Freshwater sediment microbial communities from Lake Towuti, South Sulawesi, Indonesia - TDP7 | ecosystem: Environmental > Aquatic > Freshwater > Lake > Sediment | place: Indonesia: South Sulawesi... | reverse complement strand
TGAGCTGCTGAAACGATATCGGCTGCTGTAAGGGCTCTTATCTGCCTGGGATCCACAATAGCCCCAGCAACAGTTATTCCAACATGGACCGGGTTCAGCAGCCCACAGGCAGCAGAAATATACTGAGTTAAATTCATGGCATAGAGGGCTGGCCAGTTAGAGACTTGAGCAGCTACAGCATCAGTAGCAACAGCTAGGGCCCAGGTTCTCCCTACACTCCAAACGCCTGATTGAGCTGCTGAAACGATATCGGCTGCTGTAAGGGCTCTTATCTGCCTGGGATCCACAATAGCTCCAGCAACCGTTATCCCAACATGGATAGGATTCAGAAGCCCTACAGCAGCTCCAGCATAACGAACAAGATCAACCTGGCCCAGCTCCCTAGCCCAATCATCAGCAAGATCAAAAGGAATAGCAGATTCAATCGCAACCTTAATCAAATCATTAACGCTATCGTAGGCCCAGGGAGCAACCTCATACACATACATATAATCAGTACGGCCAAAAGCCCTGATAATCGCTATGCCTTTCTCCCAATCAGCCTTACTCAATGCTTTCACCTGGTCCAGGGTAAAGGCACACGCAAACGCCTAAGAAAGGCAACGATCACATCTGTAAGCCGAGACTCAGGCAAGAGGACCTCTTTAGGCAAGATCTGAACATGGACCTGGCAGCTCCTAGCCTTAATAGCGTTATCGTTCCAAGTCTTAACTATTAGAAAGCCAGGACCAGTTGTTATCTCATAGAACTCTTTGATCGGAATATACTGGTCATCTCCACTATAATTTCCATCAGGATTAGTAGGAGCCACAGGATCCTTTCCATGAAAAAGCTGGACATGGAGCTCCCCTTGGCTGCCAGATGGAAAACGTATCCCTACGAAATGGATAACCCCATACGCAATAGCGATCTCTGTCTCTTTCCCAGGATCCTCAGCCGTTCCGGCTGCTGTAGAGATCTCATAGCTGTAGTTAGGCATAGATCCCATTCGCAACCAGAGCTAAGTCGTCTCCACTCGTAGGACTATAGACTTTACCATAGATCTTTCGAGTTTCAGCCAGGTAGATCTTGCCTTTCCATTCAAGCGTATATTCAGTAGAACCAACTTGCTTAAGGATAAGAGGATAATCTCTGGATCCATCTCTCCAACCGATCTCCATCTTCTTATTAGCCGTATCCTTATCGGTTAATGCTATGGCCTCAATGCAAACTACTAATTGAGATGGAACCTCTTGAGTTTCAAGCTCAGTATCACTTGATCCGGTCCTGGCAGTTTTCAAACTCTCAAATATTTTCGTATCCAATCACCACTTACAACCGTTCTTTCATGCTTAGAAAAAAAAGGGGGGATAGGCAGAGTTTAAGCAGGCTTAGGTGGCTGGACAGCAACCTGTTCCAGGGCCACCGAAACAGCATGGCTAGCCTCTGCCTGAGTTAGGGTAAAGGTTCCTTTGCTATACCTGTTTGCAGCTAAGGGAGCTGGAGCCCAGGGCACACCACCCCATCTCCAGCCGATAGTCGAGTAATTTCCGAATCCGAACCAAGTAGCTAGGCATTGTTCATAGGTTCCTATGGCAGATCCAGCAGAATTGTAGTACGCTATCCTGGCTGTCAATGGGATTAGATAGTTGATATACCAGAATCTATTGGCTCCACCATGAGGACATAGACTTACAGCCTGAGCCCAACTGAAAGGCGCATGAATATCTATGTCATGTTTGGCCATCACTCTGTTACCAAAGGATCTGGGGATAAAGAACTCGCTAGGATTCCGGTACATAGCATCCTCAGAATACTCTGAGATAGGAACGTATGCGTCAGCATCAAAAGATAGTTTCACCTGGCTGATCCCTTCGTCAGGACCGGAATCGTTCTTCTTGGATCGTAGGAAAAGCCCACGTACAGGGAAATCCGTGTCAATCGTTACTGGTTCATCTCCAGAGCCAGCACTCGTATATTTCTTGATCTCTCGCATACGGTTGAAGCCCCCAGGAGCTCTAGCCGTGTTCTCAGGATCAATTAATGCACTCATGTTCAGTCGGCCTGAATCGGATAGGATCCCAGTTGCCCCAGCAGTTTTAACGTAGGCCTCATCCCAATCCAGCTCTATCATAGGATTGGCCATCTCTGAGAGCTGCACATACTTGTTAGGATCGCCTAAGAAGTCTCCGAACTGGGGGATCCAAGTATCGCCTTGCCAGCCGTCGGCCTGTTCGGACCACTTCGTATCTTGAATGTTCCCTGTGTAGAAACAGGTTATTGCTCTACCAATAGGACCAGGGAGAGAAAGAGCTATGTAGCTGCCATCAATCAGCCTTAGAGCTTTCACGTTCTCGTAGATAGGGTTATCCAGGTTGTATTGTGCTCCGTTCTGGGCCTCTACCGTGATCTTAAGAGCCGATAGAGCCCCTTTCGTTAGCTTGTCATGCTGCCAAACTTTAGCCGTGCTAAGATCCCCACGCCGAATTATCTGATACCAACGGAAAGGCATAGAGATCCCTCTACCTTCCTAGCTCAGCAATAGCCTTACCTATGGCCTCAGGACCGACCACGCCTTTCATAACCTGGCCGATCACTATTTCGCCTCTACGAGCAGCCCGCATCTTGTTCTCTCTCTGGCTATCCGTATCTGCTGGCATAGCAGCAATAGCTTTTCTAAGGCCCTCTACAAGAGGCTGGAGTTTACCGATCTTCCTCTTGATCTTAAGCTCTTTACGCTTCAAAGCGTCTCCATATGCGCTAGCTGGAGTAGCTTCCACATCCTCTCCGTACTCTGCTAGCGTAACTTTCTCCAGAGCTTTCTTACGGGCCTGGTTGTCGATCGACTTCTTTGTTTGGCTAGCATAGAAAGCCTCAGCTTTTATCCCCTCAGCAATAGGATCCTTGCTAGGAGATAGTGTACGGGTTTTCCAATGTTCCTGAGCATCTGAGCCTCTCTTAACGATAAGCCCAGCCCATTCATCAGCCGGAAGAACCTCAGGACTAACCGTGATAGGGTTAGGCTTTCTGGCTCTAGCAGCAGTTTCGATAGCTGCTACCTTTCCCATAGCTTTAGCGAGCTCTACAGTAAATGCTTCTTGAAATATGGCCATGCTGTTGTCTTTATGCTTGCTCAATCTATTTTCCTCAAGTAGAAACTACAGAATCATAGCTTTTATAGCATACTAAACAAAATACACAGAGCAGAGCTGGCTAACATGGCAGAGGAACCAGCCCCGATCACTCCCCCAAGGGCCCGTACAAATTGGGAGCTACGCTACGTAAGCGAATTTGCAGCCAGGACCTATCCAGATGATAAGGTCTATACCTATGTACGCCTGGGAAAGGATCCAGGCATAGGAAGAGAGGCAGAGCTCCCTGAGGAAGAACTCCGTATGCTACGGGTTCAAATGAGATGGGCTGATTGTGTCGTCATAAGACCTAGAGAGATCCTAATCATAGAAGGAAAGCTCAAACCAGGCCTCTACCCAGAAGGGATAGCTAAGCTAGAGCTCTACACCCGAATAGCCAAGAAAACCCCTGATCTCGCACCATACTTACCAAGAAAGATCGTAGGAGCCATGTTGGTTCCTACAGATGATCCTGTAACTGCTGCTCTGGCCAGAGACAAAGGCTTTAGATGGATCATCTGGAAACCGGATTGGTTCCAAGAGTTTCAGGCAAGTTTAACGCCTAGAGCTAAAAGGCCAGCTAGAATGGAATGATAGAGATGGCCCTACCCCATAGACTTGGAAACTTTCTATTCCGTGCCACTCCACGCCGCGCCGATCAGCTTTTTTTCAAGCATAGGGGGGGGATAGTTGGATTGAAAAGGGAGATGATTTGAATGGCTGAAGAATTGCCTTTTCTAGAAGGACCGTATGAGATCTTGGAGCTTGCAGATGGAAAGCAGATTAGGCTTAGGGTTAGGGATTGGGCTTATGGAAAGATGCTGATTAAGCCCAGGTTCTATGGGGCTCCAGCTCAGAAAGAGATAGCATTCCTCAGGCTTTTTGTGGATCCAGCAGATAAGCCTACAGCTCCCCACTATTGGGATTTTACGGCTGGAACTGCTATAGCCAGTATTCTACCTGAGCTCAGAGCAAAGAAACACCAGGTAAGCATTTTGGTTCTTACAGCTCACGGAGAGGCTCCTAAGAAAAGATTCACGGTTGCCTGGATCTAAAAGGGCTAGATGTCTTACCCTGGGAATTCCCTCTACTTATAAGCAAACTCAGGGCTTTATATGCGATAGCTACCTATTCGAGGGTTCAAATCCCCGTAGAGTAAATGCTACATTTTCCAGTAGTACGAGAAAAGCATACTGTTAAGTACCTTAGCTAAGTACCTATTGTAACGGGGGTACTTAGAACGACTGGAGTTAAAAAACAGGTCGTTAGAATGGTCTTTCTATTCAGGGAAGTAGAAAGACTAGCAGAAAAATACTATAACGTAAAGCTCTGTCTCCCTGGATCCCCCAGGCATAAAAAGGCTGGCCTGGACAAGGATCACGCACTAGTTTTAGCCTGGCAAAAGAGAAAGGGGGGAGAGACTTGAGCAAAATAATCATAGAGCTCTCAGGATCCGCTTTCAACGATATGCAGCTAGCCTTTGTAAGGCTGAAAGAATCCCTAACAGAAGAAAAACAGAGAGAGATCCTACAGATCGCCTTAGGGATCCTAATGGGGCCTGAATACTAGGGGAAGCTTGAAAAATTGACCCGAAAGACACGTAAGCCCTGGACAATCAGAAAAGGAGGACCCTGGTAATAATGAACGCAAGGGATCGGCAGATACAAGCTATTTTGAATGGTCCATGGGCTAGGAAGCTCCTTAGAAAACTGAAGTTACGAGAGATTCTGAAAGGAGGACCCTGGTAGAATGGAAATTCCTAGAGCCCCAGATGGGGGAGTAGATTGGGATCAGGCTCTTGGCTCAATTCTCGAAAGATGGCTTACCACTAGGGTACCCGGGAAGTGTAGATTCTGTAGAAAATCGGTGAAAGCTGAGAATCCTAAAATCCAGTTTTGCGGTCCTGAATGTAAGGCAGACTGGCAAAAAGTCTTTGAGGCTAGACTTGTGATTGGAAAGAGGGATCTTAAGCAGAGAGGTTTTGACTAGACTTGAGCACTAGGATAACAGATGGCGCAACCCTACGCAAAACACGGATCCTGGATCTTATCCGGTATGTCCATGATGTAAAGGGAGCAACAACCCAAGAGATAGAAAGCTATATGCTAGCCTTACACGGCCTCAAATTCGAGACTACCGTAAGAATGATTCAAGAGTGCCACATGGCCCATATGCTAGTGGAGGATCATGGAAAATGGCTGATAAGCGACAAAGGAACAGAGAGGCTATACAAGACTTAGCAGAGAAAACGGCTGCTGATATCCTAGCAGAGAGCCGTATGGCAGAAGCTAGGTTACAGCTCCAATGTAAGGAAGGACCTATCTATCGCAAATGGAAAAGGAGATATCAAGCATGGAGAAAGGCTCAGAAACGCAGGAAGCACCACAAACGCTAGGACCATGTGTATTCTCTCTCTCTTTCTCTATTTCTTCCTAATTCCTTATTGATTGAGAGAGTACACATTAATTTCATGTATGATAGTCCTTCCGATTGAAAGGTGTGTGTGTATGTATGTTGATTCTTGATTCGACTTCTGGATTAAGGCAAATGTGGTATAACAAACAAAATCCGTCGACCATATACATTGATATCAGGTTGGAGACTAGGCCGGATATACTTTGTGATCTTAAGCATCTGCCTTTCAGATCCGAGATCTTCGATCTCATTGTATTTGATCCCCCCCACCATACTTGCGGTATAGTTTCAGATTTTGCTTGGAAATATGGGCGTTTTTTGACAAGAGAAATTAAGCTGCTACTTGCTAAGGGACCTTATGAGTTTCACAGGGTTCTAAAAAGGGAGGGAATCTTGATCTTCAAGTGGGGTACACATGATATCCCTATTCTTAAGGTCCTATCCTTTTTCACTTCAAACTTTGAGCCCCTATTTGGGCAGAAAACGTCAGAAAGGACCAAGAAGGGATCCAAGACCTATTGGGTTTCTCTTAGAAAGATTTGAGTCTCGAGGGAAAAGATGGTCCTTCATTTTTGCTGGAATTGTGGACGGACCTGGAGATCTAGCTGCCAGGATCCTAGACAATGCCCTAAATGTGGCTCTAGAAACTGGAGAGGCTATAAGAAAAAAAGAGAAAGGGTATTTTCAAGCTAGCTTACTCAGGGGCCGGGACCGGGACCAAAGGCCATCTAGTTTTCCAGAGCTCGATCATTTCATCTCGATACTGAGCTATGGTCCTTCCGTAGTGAGAGGCGTTCTTCTGTAGGGCCCAGTTTCTACGCCAAACCTCTATGTCATCTTGCAGCAAGATATCTTGGAGCTCTTGGAAACTTAGATAGAGAACTTTTAGGCCATGAGATCTAGCACTTAGAATATTCGTGTTAAGCTGGATCCTTTCATTAGGGCTGTAAGTGCTACTCCAATCTTGAGGGATCAAGTACCATCCTTTAAACTGGATCCCTGAGGCCCTCTTGAAAGTAGGGATCCCCATGCTATAGAGCTGTATGGCCATCTTACCCTGGCCATGCATACCGTTCCACCAAGCCCAGGTTTTAGCTAGGCCAGATCGTTTCCAGGTTAATAGAGGCATCAGCTTACTCAGATTTCCTCACCTTAAGTCTCCCAGGACCTTTAAACTCTGCTATAAGATCCCCTGAAACACTTTTCAAGATCTGGCACGCTTCGCAATCACAGTTAGACTTGAGAGCTGCTATCAGAGCTGCAAAAGTAGCACGACCAAACTTATCCCTAGCGATAGCTTCTTGTGTTCTCTCCATTACTTTCCTCGACCTCTCTCTCTCCCTATGCTGGAGCTGGCTTTTCTATCTTTGGTTTTTTATATTTCCTAGCGATCAAATAGGCTAGCCTAGCAGCCCTCTTAGGATCCACTACCACGATCGGAACCATGAAGCTACCCCATTCTTCTTCATCTATCAGGTCCTTAAGATATAATTCATCATAGGCTTTAGCCTGGTCAATTTTGAAATCCGTATCATAAGAGAGCTCCCCAACATAGGCAGCCAGGGCCATAGGATCCGTAATGCTCTGGAGCATAGCCAGCTCTTGGTTCATTCGAGCTCGATCTATAAATCCCTCTTTGAATCGAGTAACTACTACGCTAGAAAAAGAGATCCTTTGCTGGCTGGTTGTCTCTGCTGGAGCTAGCTTCATCTTCTTAACCACTTCAAGCATAACTTTACGATTCAGCCTATCCGGATCCTTAATGAGATTAGCCAGGTTAGCACGTAGGCCCTTTTCATCTATCTGGCCTTTCTTGAATGATTCGATATGGAGCTGGATCCATTCTTTACGGTAGTAGTCATCTTCAAGAGACTTAGCGTAGTCTATTAAGAGCTCCATCTGCCTAGCATTATGCCATGTTCTTGTCAAGATCGCCTGGAGCTCAGGCATCTCAATATTTCCTTCCGCATAATCTTTTATGGCCTCAGATCGAACCATGCCGATAACGCCTATTACGGATCGCCTATCAATCATCTCCAGCATTATCTCTCGATCAACAGGGCTCATGCCTCTAGCCTTTAATGCTCTATCAGCCCAAGCTCGATCCTCAATTCCAACCTCTCCAGCCCTGATAAGATCGTATGGTCTAGGGGGCTCCCACATGGATTTGTACCAGGCATCTATGATAGGCTCAGGGATCCCTGAGTAAGCATAAGCATCTCTCCAGGCTTGGAGCCCGACATTATCTTGCCAGTAAGCCTGGTCCATAAGTCTAGGAGCCAGGACCTCAGGCCTGATCTCTTTATTCAAGAACCTAGCGTATGGGATCCAGATACCTTTCTCCACTCTCATATTGATAGTTTTAGAGACAATCCCCTCAATTCCAAGAGTACGCAACAGGGATCCAAGAGCCCAACAAGGAGTTTCTAGCTGGCCCACACCTAGAGCCTCTACAGCGATCCCCAAAATATCAACGCCTATTTCAGCAGCTAGGCCTGATCCTATTATAGTTGGAACTCTGCTGGCTGCCTCCTCAGGTGTCATGGGGGATCCCCCAGCCGTGGTTCCAAGAATATCTGTTTGCCATCTACTAGCCCAGCTATTCATCTGGTCCTGTAACCCAGCTACAGCTCCCTGGAGCTTCTCCAGAGTTAACGATCCAAAGAAATCCCCTATCGGTTTAAGCTCAGTTTTCAGAACATCAGGCAGCCCAGCCATAGCTCCATTAAATGCGGTCCTGATACCTGTAAGCTCTTTCATGGCCTCTCCCCATCTAGGATCCCACTTGTTAGTAAGCTCCCCCATAAACCAAAGAAAGAGCCCTGAGAGGCCCCCTGTTAGCTTATCCAGCCCAGGAAGAATCACTTTATCACGCAGCCACTCCAGGCCTGGCCAGATCACTTGATCTTTAAGCCATACGAAGAACCCCCAAGTAGGATCCAGGATCCTGGTTTTCAGCTCCCCAGCCAGCCATGTAAGCCCAGGCCAGATCTTTTCGTTCCATAGCCAAGAGAGGCCCCCCCAAACCTTATCCCATAAGCCCGAAAGCGTAGGACCTAGCTGGCTCCAAATCGTAGCTGCTATCGTTCCAGCAGCAGCAGCCATACCGGACACTAGGGCTGCTATCTGGATCCTCAACCAATCAAAGAACCCCCAAACCTGATCTTTCAGCCAGAGGATCCGATCCCAAAGCTGATCCCGAACCCAGGTTATGAACCCCCATACTCTATCCGATATCGCTTTTCCGATATCGCTTACCCGATCTCTAAGCCAGGTGAAAAAGCCCCAGATCTGATCTATGGCAGAATCTATCCAAGAGAACACGGTTGAAAAGCTGCTGGTGAAGAACCCCTGGACCGCATCCAGAGGCCAGGGCCATCCAGTCATTATGGGATCCTAACTGTCTCCCTGGGAGACTTAGGCAGTTTCTGGATAAGATCAACTATCGCCTTATTACGGGCCTCTTTGGTATAGCCAGCAGCCAGCAGCTTAATTGTTTCAACACGGCCATCTGGAACCTGGAAAGTAATCATGATCTTTTGAACAGGCTTAGCTGGATCCTCAGTATCCAGGTAAGGCGATTCATCCAGAATAGTAAACTCAATAGGCATTTTCCAACCTACCCCCCCTAAGATTTGTTTATTCCCCTCTCAAATGCTAGCCTAGTGAAAAAGTTTAGGCCAGCAACTATCAAAGCTGCCAGGATCCCCAGTTTAGGATCCGCTAGGAGCCCTACAGCTCCCATTCCAGCCAGCGTATAGAAGAACCCTAGCCCAGCTAGGATAGCAGCATTGATAAGAGCCTCTTCAAGTTGCTTTCTCATTTTTCTGTTGCTCCCCATGCTCCAGGACCACAAGAGTTAGGGCCTTTCTAAATCGTGTCTTGATCCCCATTCAACCCCCTTCTCTATCCAAAAGCTATTATCCGATAGTCCACACCATTGAAGTTAGCTCCCCCTTGCCATAAGAAGATTTTGCCTACATTGATCCCTGTGCCAGAGACATAGCTCTCATTCTTCTTATAAGGAAAACCCCCATCAAAAAACACAGTCCAGCTCACACTATCAAAGGCCAGCAGATCCGCCGAATCCCTGTTATCATCGGTTCTCCGAAAGATCGTATAGAATTTAGCAGCCAGCCCCACATCAATCAATCGATCGTTAGTGCCATCTCCAGTATAGTCGGTTGTGGATGTGGATAGGCCAGCTCCAGGGATATCGCCTACTGCAATAGCAGCAACCTTAGCAGGATCCACAGCCTGACCTACACTAGGCTGCTCCGTAAAAGCATATTTCACCAATTCAACCACTAACCATAAGGCGGATTCTCATAGAATTGAGCCGGCACAACCAGGTTTCTATGTGTCCAATAGCATTGGCCCCAATACTCTCGGCCCCAATGAGCAGGGGGAAGATTCTCAACGGTCCTAGCCATTTCCAGATCTACTCCACAGGCTCCTCTTGCCCAATATCAGGCTCATGCTTCTCCCAAAGGCTGCCAGCATACTTCTTTCTAAGAGTAGCTCTGCTAATCCGGCCCCCTGGAGTACATTCATCATCTGGAACTAGGACCACAGCTTTAGCCTTTGGGGGATAGATCCCTTTATCCGTATCAAACTCCAGCCCTTGCCAGGTCGGTAAATCAACACGGTAAGGATCGTCAGGCGTACCGGAACCGATCATCTTAACCTTAATTTTCTTCATCACGTATCAAACACCATGACTTGAGCCGAAACATCATAATTATACGTGCCACCAGTACTGGCATCATTTGTATAGGCGACTAATGCTTGATTAGCAGTTAAGAAGAACGAATGACCTACCGCACTAACACGTGGAACACCAACCGTAGCACTTAACTCTTGATGAAAAGAAAAATAGGTTCCCCCAACCGTGAAATAGATTCTGGCAAGACCAGCAGTTGTAGGAGCACCGTCCCGCATAAGAAACTGTTGAACATATGTTACCATACCTATTCTATTCGCCGGAACAGTATAAGTCCATCTTGCCGTGTCAGCGTGAGGGGCAATAGTTGTAGCTCCATAACGATTATTGCTAAGCGCAAAGTTCGTTTGATACCAGGGTTGAAGCCTCGCCCTAGTAGAAAGCAGAACATCAATATTGGTTATGTGATCCGTGATATCATGGCCAGTAAGAGCTGTGCCCCCCCACTTAGAAAGACTATCAGCAGTTACGACATCAGCAGCCGTGAGAGCTCTAATAGATCTAGGATCCACAATAGCCCCAGCAACAGTTATTCCAACATGGATCGGATTCAGCAGCCCACAGGCAGCAGAAATATACTGAGTTAAATTCATGGCATAGAGGGCTGGCCAGTTAGAGACTTGAGCAGCTACAGCATCAGTAGCAACAGCTAGGGCCCAGGTTCTCCCTACACTCC
>Ga0315312_1003084_pt1 | contig 10927 bp, 8 predicted proteins | sample TDP7_MG_FD_203629 | JGI IMG/M metagenome (GOLD analysis project Ga0315312, IMG submission 203629) | Freshwater sediment microbial communities from Lake Towuti, South Sulawesi, Indonesia - TDP7 | ecosystem: Environmental > Aquatic > Freshwater > Lake > Sediment | place: Indonesia: South Sulawesi... | reverse complement strand
TTCTTAGAATATTCTACAACCAGTTTTGCTTCTTCGTCCGTAGGAAATTCTAACCCATATTCTGTTTTTATATACAGGCCAAACAAGTTTTTAAAGGCTTTGACAATTTCTTCTCCGAAATATATCCCAGCCAGAGGCAAAAGAACGGCTATTTTGCTCGAATATCCTTCCCCCTTCATAGCCAAGGATGCCTGTATGGCATGTTTTGCAGCCACAAAACAAATTTCAACGATCCCTGAAGTTAAATCTTTCTCTAACAATTCTTGAGCAATCCTTATCTTGTTCGATTCAAATTCATAAGACTTCCTAATAAATTCCGAATATTTAATCTCCGGGGCGGTGGGAAGAATGGATTGGTCCACTTCGCCCCAAAGGACTTCCCCTTCTCTTTTTATTGCGGTATAAAGAGGAATTTTCTCATCACGAAAATCATCGAGACTGGCGGTTTCGATAGTTATATCCCGGTCGGCATCCAACACCATATCATGAATTGACTTTCTTACTTCTGGCTCTAATCTCTCAAAGATTGCCAGGAGATCAATGTCCGAATCTTTCCTGGCAGTCCCTTTTGCCCATGAACCATAGAGGATCAAGCATTTAAGATTAGCGCCGAATTTTTCAGCCAGATTTTCTTTTACCTTTTCGAGTATTTCTTTTATCAATTCTGATGTCATCGAAGTTAAATATTAGTCTCCCGCAACGGGGGAGAGGGGAAGGATGAGGATAGTTTTACAGCCCCATCTGTTGGGCGATAATTTGCCTCTGGATCTCTGAAGTGCCTTCTCCCACAACATAAACCAGAGCATCGCGGTGAAAGCGCCCCACTGGAAACTCGCGCATCTGCCCGTAACCGCCATGGATCTGCATAGCTTCTTTAGATACTTTTACAGCAACCTCGGAGGCAAAGAGCTTGGCCATGGAGGCCTCCCGGATGGGATTCTTTCCCTGGTCCATTAGCCAGGCTGCATACAGGGCGAGGAGTCTCGCTGCTTCGATCTCGGTGGCCATGTCCGCCAGCTTGAAAGCGATGGCCTGGAACTTCGCGATGGGTTGCCCGAACTGAACCCTTTCTTTGGCATACTTAAGTGCCGCTTCATAAGCCCCCTGAGCCATACCCACGCAATTTCCGGCCACCCCGATCCGTCCTTCATTCAGAGTTTCCATCACCCGGTAGAAACTTCCCTCTTCGCCGACTAAATTCTCTTTGGGAATGCGGCAGTCTTCAAACAGAAGCTCAGCAGTCTCCGAAGAGCGCACCCCTTCTTTCTTGAGTTTGCGGGTCATTATGAATCCAGGAGTGCCCTTCTCCACCAGGAAAATACTGATTCCCCGGTAACCCCGAGTTTTGTCTGTGTAAGCTATCAGGGTGAGGGAGTCGCAGATGTTTCCATTGGTTATAAATATTTTTCTCCCGTTGATTACGTACGAATCTCCCTCCTGGCGGGCAGTGGCTTCGATGGATTTTACATCGCTGCCAGCGTTGGGCTCCGTCAGACCAAAGGCGAAGATCTTCTCCCCGCGGATGGCTGGAACAAGGTACTTCTGTTTCTGTTTCTCGCTTCCCCAGTGATAGAGAGGAAAAGTTCCCAGGTGGGAGTGAGCGGACCAGGAGGAAGCAATTCCCTGGGAAATCCGGGAAATCTCCTCCCGCATCAGAACTTCCGAAACCTTGTCGATCCCCGCCCCTCCATATTTTTCCGAATAACGGGGACAGAGATACCCGAGCTTCCCCATCTGCGGGAACAGTTGCAGGGGAAAGGATTCGGTTTCTTCAGCCTCCTCAACCAAGGGAGCGATCTCAGTCTCAGCAAATTTACGAAAGGTCTCCCGGAAAATGCGCTGTTCTTCGCTTAGAAAAAATTCCATTAATGTTTCCCCCCTCAAAGCCCATCGTAGGGGCAATTCATGAATTGCCCCTACCTCTTTAACATCTCCCTTAGTTCTCTTTTCAAGACTTTGCGATTCGGATTCCGGGGAAATTCTTCCACGAATTTTACGGCCTTAATAACTTTATAGGCAGCCAGGTTATCCCCACAGAATCGAATCAGCTCTTCCTCGCTGGCTTTTTGCCCGGGCTTTAGAATGACAAAGGCCATGGGGCTTTCTCCCCTTTTAGGGTCAGGGATCCCAATGACCGCAGCTTCCAGGACAGCCGGATGTGTGTGGAGAAGTTCTTCAATCTCCCGCGGATACACGTTATAGCCGCTGCAAATGATCATATCTTTCTTCCGGTCGAGAATATAGAAATACCCATCCTTATCCATCTTTCCCAAATCGCCCGTGTGCAACCAGCCGCCCTTTAATGTTTCTGTAGTGGCCTCAGGGTTGTTGAAATAACCCTTCATCACAGCCGGTCCACGGATGACTACCTCACCGATTTCTCCAACGGGGACCTCCCTGTCCTGTTCATTAAAAATTTTTACTTGCAGACCCGGAAGGGGAAGCCCCACAGAACCGGGTTTGCGAACCCCATCAACTGGGTTGGCCGTGGCTGCCGTGGTGACCTCGGTCAATCCGTAGGCTTCGACCATGGGGATCTTGAACTTCTCTTCAAACTCCCTCAAAACCTCCACGGGCAAAGGCGCGCTTCCAGACATACCCACCTTCCACGAAGAAAGATCGTATTTCGCGGTGCGGGCATCATGCACGAGCATATAATGGAGCGCCGGGGCTCCGCTGACCAGAGTGGCCTGGTATTTTTCGTTGGCTTTCAAGAATTCTTCCAGATCGAGTTTCCCCTGGATGACCGCAGTTGCTCCCAGCGTCACCACGGCGAGCACGTTGACAGTCAGGCCCATGGCATGGAAGAGAGGGGTTACCGAAACACGAACCATTTTTTCATCAAGATGGAGAGCTTCAATGATGCCCTGCACGTTGGAATAGAGATTGGCATGGGTAATCATGGCCCCTTTAGGAAAACCCGTCGTCCCTGAGGTGTAGATCATGGTGGCCGTATCATCGGGCGCACAGTCCACCATCATTTCTTTAAGTGGCTTTTCGGAAAGCAGGCCAGCAAAGGTTCGGGACCCTGCTGGCGGCTGGTCTCCAATAACGATTAAATTCTTCAGGAAAGGAAGGCTCGGACGGAGAGAGCTAGCCATCTCTGCCTGACTTTGATGAACGATCAATGTGGTCACCTGCGCATCTTGCAGGATGTATTTAGACTCCCGAGCCTTCAGCATTATGTTCACTGGTACCACGGCTGCCCCCAATCTTACCGCCGCAAACCAGGAGATGACAAATTCCAGACTGCTGGGAGAAAAAATTGCTAAGCGGTCTCCTTTTTGTACGCCAATCTTCTGCAGACCCAGGGCACAGGATTCCACTAAGTCCTGCAATTTTTTATATGTAGTTCCCTGATCATCGAAATAGAAAGCCATTTTCTCCGGCAACCGCTGGGCGGTCTTCTTAAGGATCTCGGTGATATTCATCCTTTCCCTCCATTCAGGAAAGATAGTTTCCATTCACCCCAGAGCTCGCTGAGAACGCAGAGGAAAGGAGAAAACACTCTGCGATGAAATTGCTGTGGTTTCATATCAAAAATTCAAATGATCCAAACCATGATTCAGGAACATCGTTTGGGATTTCGTGCTTAGAATTTCTATCTCTCTCTGTTATCTCAGTGCCCTCTGTGGTGAAAAGATTGATTTTTTAGATATTCAGGGGTTCCCGGAATTCTCCGAAAACTTTCTTCAAAGCGGCCGTGATCTCCCCAATGGTGGCATAAGCTTTGACTGCCTCGATGAAATAGGGCATCAGGTTTTCCGGAGTCTCTGCTGCCCGGCATAGATCATTCAGAGTCTTTTGAGCTCTCTTTCCATCTCGGGAAGCCCTGACTTCCCTCGTTCTTTGAACCTGCCTTTCTACAGCCTGCGCATCACTCCGATGGAGCACAAGGCGGGGGCTATCCCCTGCGCTCACGAATCTATTTACCCCCACAACGATTCTTGCACCCCTTTCTTCTTCTTTGGCCGCGCAGTAAGCCTCTTCAGCCACAGCCTTCTGTGGGTATCCTATCTCTATCGCCCTTACGGCTCCGCCCAGATCTTCCACCTTTTTGATCTCGGCCACGATCTCTTCTTCCATCCCATTGGTCATGGCTTCCACAAAATAAGACCCTCCCAGCGGATCCACCACTTTAGTAACCCCTGTCTCGTAGGCCAAGATTTGTTGGGTGCGCAGGGCCAGCCGGGCAGTATGTTCGGTGGGGATGGCGTAGGCTTCATCCATGGCTGGCTGGAGCATGCCCTGGGCTCCGCCCAGGATGTTTGCCAGAAGGCCGTAAGCCCCGCGCACCAAATTATTTTCCGGCTCCCGGGCCCGATACGTGCTGCCCCCCACCGTTCCTGTAAAACGCAGGAGCATGGAGTTGGGGTTCTTGGCCCCGAAACGTTCTTTCATCATCCTGGCCCAGAGCCTGCGCAGAGCCCGGTAGCGAGCCGCTTCTTCGAAGATCTGCAGTCCAGTGGAAAAGAAGAACGAGATGCGGGGAGCAAAATCATCGATCATGAGCTTCCTTTTCAATGCCTCTGCGATGTAGGCAATGGCATTGGCCAAGGCATAAGCTCCCTCTTGCACCATATTCGCCCCTGCCTCCCGGATGATGATCCCGCGGATGTTATAGGGATAAAACCGGGGAAGATAGTGCGTACAGAACTCTACAATGTCCGTACTTAACCTTAGGGCAGGTCCGGGAGGGAATACCCAGGTCCCCCGGGAGATGTACTCGCAGAGCATGTCGTTGGCCAGCGTGCCGCTCAGAGAAGAAAGGGGAACACCCTGCTTTTCGGCCAGTGCTAAGTACATGGCCAGAAGGGCTGCCGCAGGAGTATTGATGTTGAAAGAGGAAGTGATTTTTCCCAGGGGAAGACCGTCGTATAAAATTTCCATGTCTCTCAGGGTGTCGATGGCCACTCCTACCTTGCCAACCTCTCCTTGTGCCAAAGAGTCATCGGAATCCAGCCCAATCTGGGTGGGCAGGTCAAAAGCACAGCTGACCCCCATATTTCCGGACTGGAGCAAGAATTTCCACCGGCGGTTAGTATCTTCGGCTGTGCCAAAACCGGCATAGAGGCGCATTTGCCAGGGAGCCTTGCGATACATCCCCGGATAAACTCCCCGGGTGAAGGGAAACTCTCCAGGAAAACCAAGGTCTCGAAGATAATCCATCCTGGCGAGGTCATCGGCCGTGTACACCAGAGGCAGGGGGCGGCGCATTTCGGAAAAAGCAGGCGGCAGGTCTTCTATTTTCTTTTCCTTTTTCCAGCGTTCCTTTTCTTCCGCAATTTTCTTCAAATCATTCATAAAAAACTCCCGTCATTATTCACCGCAGAGTACGCAGAGAACGCAGAGGAATATAGTCAAATCATAAAATTTCCAAAATTTTGTTTTCCTTCTTTTCGTTACATTTTTAATTTTGGACCTAAGGCTATTTTTTCTCTGCGAACTCTGCGCTCTCTGTGGTGAAAAAAATTAAAAATTTTCGTGGACAAATTTTTCCAGTCCCTCCCGAAAATCAGGATGGGCAATGGCGGCCAATAACTCCCCTCTCTCCCTTAACGTTTTCCCACGAAGGTCCGCTACCCCATACTCGGTTACCACATATTGAATTGAATGCCGCGGATGGGTTACTGCCGAACCTAAAGGAAGTTGGGGGATGATGCGGGAGATCTTCCCATCGGGCGTGGTAGAGGTGAGCGCAATGATCGACTTTCCCTGGGGTGAAAAAAGTGCACCCTGGAGGAAATCGAAAGAGCCCCCAATGGCACTGATCTGCTTTCCACCCACAGTTTCCGCGTTCACCTGCCCAGTAAGGTCCACTTCGATGGCCCCTAAAAGGGAGATGAATTTTTCGATCTGCCCGACCACGCGGGAATTGATCGTGGTCATGATCGGCCGGCCCTCAACTAAAGGGTTCTCATGGACGAAATCAAAAAGTTTCTTCGTCCCCAACATCTCGGTAACCACCATCTTCGGCTGAACAGACAAAGACAGAGCTCTTTCCACAAGGCCTTTTTCCACGCAATCCACCATGGCGTCGATCCCCATGGCGAAGAAACGCAGGTCTTTTTTCCCTTCCAGGTTTTGGAGGACGGCATCGGGAATTGAGCCAATGCCAATCTGCAAAGTGGCCCCCTCCGGGATCAGCTCTGCCACCCACTTTCCGATCTGCCGTTCTACCTCTCCCACCTTTTCTGTGGAGGGGTATTCCAGGAGAGGCCGGGAAGATTTCACCAGGTAATCAACTTGAGAAATATGGATAAAGGAGTCCCCTAAAACCCGAGGCATTTGATCGTTTACTTCCGCGATGACCATTCCTGCCTCGAGGGCTGTGGGAAGAGAGTGACCGATAGAAACTCCAAAGCTTAAATAGCCGTTTTTATCTGGCGGCGAGAGGTGTACCAAAGCCACATCAATGGGCCAGATTCCATCCTTGGAGAAAAGGAAAGGAGCATCTCCTTGGCGCATGGGAATGTATTTCACAGTCCCCTTTTTGAGAAGATGGCGAATGCGGGGAGCGCATTGCCAGGTTCGGAAAGAAAAACTTTCTTCCAACCCTTCCTGTAGAAAAGGATACTCGACCTGCAATCCACTCACGATCTCTACGCTGCGCAGAGAATCTTTCCTCGCGATTAAAGCTTCTATCAAAGTCTGGGGCAAACTGCAGCACAAGGGAAGGATCAAGCGGTCTGCTGACTTTATTCTGGAGACTGCCTCATCTGCCGAAACCCATTTAGCTAGCCTGTTCATTTTTCCTCCAAACTGCTCACCCCCACCCTCCCCTCCCCCCTCAAAGGGGGAGGGAATGATTCGGCAATCCCTCGGCCTACAACTGCTTTTTCCCCATCCTGTTTCTCGATGGAAAGTTCGCACTCCACCGAATTTCTCTCTCCCTTATTTTGCATCTCCTTAACTGTACCCGCGATCCGAATCCGGTCGCCGGGCCGGATGGGAGCTACAAACCGCACGTCCAGCAGCTTTCCTCCCACCGCCCATCCCTCACCGAAACATTTCATCATCAGCTCATTCATAAAGGCTAAGGACATGGGACCATGGGCAATGGTCCCACCGAAGCGGGTCTGCCGGGCATACTCTGGATCTACGTGAAGGCGGTTAAAATCCCCTGACAAATCTGCCGAGCGCAGAATCATGTATTGATCGATGGCTTTCTCGATCGAAGGAAGCGGATCTCCTGGATTTACACTTTTTAACATTTTATAATCATCTCCCTTATCACCCCCTCCTTTCGCCGAAGCTGTGAAAAATTCCCATAAATCACCCCCACCCTCGCCCTCCCCCATCAAGGGGGAGGGAATTTCTTTTCTATTTCAATATATTTACCCTCTCCCCTCGTGGGAGAGGGCTTGCCCTGTGGAGTAAGATTCAATACTCCACAGGGTAAAGGTGAGGGGGAATATTTCAATTTTTTCACAGCCTTCCCCTTCGAGGGAAGGGCTTCGTCGTGAGCTCAGCCGAACGGTTAGGGTGGGGGAATTAGTTTATTTTGGCCAGAGGGCATAAAGACGGATAGTGCTGACCGGCTGACCATTTTGATTTTCTGCCTCTATGAAAAAAGTTACCCTCTTTCTTCCCTTCTCGTCGGGATAACTTTCGACCACTTTGGCCCTTACTTTCAGAGTATCTCCGATCCGAACTGGGCCATGGAATTCGAACTCCTGCTTGGCCAAGACTCCACCCGATGGCATCGTATGATCCTGCAAATAAGAGAGTCGGGCGTAGATGGCTGCCAGGCCCGGAGGGGCGATGGGAGACCCCAGGGTGCTCTCTTTGGCGAAGGCTTCATCCCAATATAAAGGGTGTTGGTCGCCAACCGTCTCCATAAACCTCTGCACTAATTCCGCGGTGATCGGGTATTCTAAGTGACGAAATGCTCGGCCTTCTGGAAGATCTGAAAAAACCAATTCTGGCCTATTTTCCACCTCATCCAAAGCATTCACTCCTTTTTTCATATTCATTCACCGCGGAGATCGCAGAGAGCGCTGAGACCATATACAATTTCATGTTTAATGCTAAAAAATCTCTCTGCGTACTCAGCGGGCTTTGCGGTGAACGATTCGATTTTTTTACTTTTGAGAAAATTGCAGTCTCACCTGCCCTTCCAAAAACACATCTCCATTGGCTTTCTGGCTTAAAACTTCCAGGATAGCCTGGGTTTTATCCCGCGGCAAATCGAGAACCTTAAATCGAGTTACCAGGACAGTTCCCTCTTCAATTTCTCCTTTTACAGAGACTCCCGCTAGATCAAACCCCAGACCCTGGGGAAGGGGGAAGCTTTTCTCCAGCGCTTCTCGAATCACCTGGCCTGATATATTTTGGCTGAGCTGCCCCTGCTCCATCTTTCCCGCAAAAAAGAGAGCAGGCGATATCTCCGCACCAGCCCTGAGATCCTGGATGGAAAGAGGTTTGGGGCTCCGATGCCGGATTGGCCCGCTACGAGTTACATGGCCGTGAAGCTGGCGCCCACAAATTTCTTCGGCCATAAAGGCGGCCTCAATCACCTCCGGTATCCTAAGACCCGTTTGAATCCCCATCTCTTCCATCATGACTACCATGTCTTCTGTGCAAGTATTCCCAGCGAAACCCTTGTGGTATTTTGGTCGCCGCGTGGCCGGCTGCCCTCCCATTCCCCCGAATGAGCTATCATGGTAGATGATGCCTTCCTCGAGGGCGGCCAGGGTATTAGCCAGTCCCATCCCCCGCGTGTCGTGGAAATGAGCAATAAAGTCCACCCCGGGAAAGCGCTCTTTCATCCTCTGGTAGACTTCCCTTACCTGCCTCGGGTTCGCTTCTCCGGTGGTATCACCCAGCATGATGGAAGTAGTTCCTTGATTAAGGTACCATTCCGTCAACTCCATCACTTTCGCCAAGGGAACCTCCCCAGCTAAGGGGCAGCCAAAGGCAGTGCCAATACATCCGATGACTCTGAGACCAGCCTGCCTGGCGCGTTTTACAATACTGGCCAGGGGAGGCATGGCCTCGGCAAAGGTCCGCTCCAGGTTGGCCAGGAGATGGTCTTCACTGGCTGAAAGAATGGCCGTAATCTCTTGCACCCCATAGCCCGCTTCGCAGGCTTCAAAAAGGCGATCCAAGGCCTTATCGTTGGGGACGATCGCAATGAAGGTGACATCCTGGGGACGCTGAATCCCCTTGAGTACCTCCAGCGAATCCGAAAACTGTTTTACCAATTTGGGATGGGCAAAGGACGTAGCCTCGATGCGCTGGAAGCCAATTTCCACCATGCGGTTAATGATGGCGATTTTCTTTTCCGTGGGGATGAACTGATCCTCTCCCTGAAGCCCATCGCGCGCCCAACATTCACAAATATGGACCCGCTTTGGAAGGTTGATCATTTCCCCTCTCTCCCTAATCTGTTTTCAACCCCATTTGATGGCAGATGATCCGGTGAAAGGCAGGCTCCGCCATAAAAGATCGTCCGCAGGAAGGATACATCGTACCGCTCCAAGTCGGGACAGGCCAGCAGGTTGTGGATCATGGTGGGAACGATGCCAACTGCTTCGCTATGTTCGATAAGCCCTGTTAGCTCTCCGGGAGATAAACGAACATTTAAGGGTACAAGGACGGCACCCATCTGGGCCGCAGCCAGGTAAAGCTCGGCATAACGATGACAGTTGGGAAGGAGCACAGCAATGCGCTCTCCCAGGCGCACACCCAAACGGGCTAGCCCGTTGGCCAGGCGATTTACCCGGCTCATAAATTGTCCATAACCGAACCGCTCGGACCCGCAGGCCAGAGCTGTTCGATCACGATAAACTTTTGCTCCGCGCCGGAGGATATCCTGTAAAAGGACAACCTCACCTTAACCCTTTCCCCCAGTGGGAGGGAGGAGAATCGATGTCTGTTCCTCCTTCTGTTTTCGCCAGTAGCCATAAGCTAACACGGGTACCAGGATCGCCATGGCTATGAGCTCACTAATCCGCTGCGGCACGGCCAGCAAGAATCCCGAGAAAAAGATTGGAATCCTAAAGGGTATGGAGATTTTCCCCAAACCGAAAATGTAGCCCTCCAAACTACCGCTTATGAGGTAGATTCCTACAAAGGCAGTGACCACCGAAATGAAAATATCTGCTGCCGATCCTATTAATATAAGTGCGGGGTTGATAACAAAGAAGAAGGGCACAAAATAGATCGATGACCCCAGACGCATAGCCGCATAACCCGTTTGCATTGCGCCTGCCCCAGCGATGGGGGCGGCGGTAATGGCTCCCAGGGCAACTGGAGGAGTAATAAAAGAAACCAATCCCCAATACAGTACAAATAGATGGACAGCCATTGGATTTAGACCTAAGGCGACCAGAGCGGGGGCTAAAGTAATCGCCAGGAAAATGTAGCAGGCCGTAGCAGTCATTCCCATCCCGAGGATAAAACTGGTCAAGGCACCCGTGAGGAGGAGCAGGGGGACGCTCCCTCCGACTAAAGCAACGAGTTCGCGGGAGAAAGAGTGGGCCACCCCTGTCATGGACAGGGATCCGATCACCAAGCCGATTCCGGCTAAGATCGCCGTGAGCTGCGCCATGAGCTTGCCGCAATCTGCCAAAAACTCCAGGAAGGCCCTTCCGGAAAGCCTCGTTTCCACTTTAAGCATGGCGCAGAAAAACAGGAGCAGCATGGCATAGAAGGGTGCCTGGGCCTCCGTTTTAAGGAAGAATATCAAAGCAATGAGGGCCAGCAAAGCAAAGCAGAAGAACCAACCGTTCTTCAGAGTAAGCCATAAAGACGGTAACTCACTCTTGGCCAACCCTTTCAGGTCCATCCTCCTGGCATAGGCGTCTATCTGGAAGAAAAGCCCGGCATAATAGAGGATGGCAGGAACAGCGGCAGAAATAATCACCGTCGAATAGGGAACAGACAAAAAAGAAGCCATCACAAATGCCGCTGCTCCCATGAC
>Ga0315312_1003083_pt1 | contig 10927 bp, 9 predicted proteins | sample TDP7_MG_FD_203629 | JGI IMG/M metagenome (GOLD analysis project Ga0315312, IMG submission 203629) | Freshwater sediment microbial communities from Lake Towuti, South Sulawesi, Indonesia - TDP7 | ecosystem: Environmental > Aquatic > Freshwater > Lake > Sediment | place: Indonesia: South Sulawesi... | reverse complement strand
GTATCGACACCCTGTTCGATAAGCGTGTCAACTATTATCTGTGCGCCTGTTTTAAGGGAGGATTTGTCGGCTGGGGAAACCTGCGTGCCTGTTTTAGACTTCATTTTTTATTCCTTTCCTGATAAACATTAATCGTTATTCCGGCGGGACACCTGTTTCTGAATTCGACAGAAAACACGGGTGAACCCAAATTACAGCTTGCTGGGCTGCTTCAAGCAGTCAATCGTCCTTACCAAAAAACGACCAAACAACTCGAAGATTCAGGCCCTACTATAATCCCGTAACTCCGCCCGCGGCGGATCTCAGGACTGTATCTGCATGTTTTCATACAAATACACAAAAATTATACGTAATGAAATACCACCTGTCAACTAAAAATAATTTGGCCTCTAAATAAATGGCTGCTATAATATGCTGGTAGAATAGGTTTTAGGAGATTGCTTATGTGCGATAAATGTGGGTGCAGCGAAGCTAACATGGAAAAAACCTTCCACGAAAAAGTCAAAGAGGTAATTGAGTCAGTTCGGCCAGCTCTGCAAGGCCATGGTGGCGACATCGAACTGGTCGGAACCGATGACGATAATACGGTTAAAGTTCGCTTGCAGGGAGCTTGCCAGGGCTGCCCCGGCGCTGCGATGACTATGAGAATGGGCATCGAAAGAATCCTGAAGGAAAGGGTGCCAGAGGTCAAAAAAGTCATCACTGTAAATTGATAGATTGCCGCTGATAACACAATCTGCTGGTTTAGAGCTGCCGAGCAAGGCTATATGGAAAATGTCGATTAGGAAAGGATAGGAATATGAGGATGTGGAATTATTCAAGGAACGCTCTTTTCGCGGGTTTGGTTGTGACGTTGCTGCTGGCCTTTGGTGGCTGCGCCAGTTACAAGTCTGTCAAGCTTGGGTATGGCATTAGTGGTGAATCACGTTTGACTGCCCAGGAGATCGAACAAATCCTTCTTCAGGCAGAAGCAGCAGCGAAGAAGGAATTGTCATTACTTCGGGTAGACTCCAACGGCGCAGCTCAAACAACATGCATGCACATCATCGTTGTAGATCGGAAAGGGCATATCATAGGCCGTCGCTCGATGCCGGATGCCTGGGCAGGCAGTGTATCAATCGCGTATGCCAAGGCTTTCACTGCAATGGCGTTCAGCAGCGACCAGAATGCTCTGACGACGCGAAGCGTCGGAGTATTGTCACAACCCGGCGGAGCATTATGGCAGATCGGTAATAGCAATCGCGAGCACGGTATTATCGAGTTTCCAGGTGGCTTGCCTTTGTATAAAAATGGCAAATTAGTCGGTGGAATTGGCGTCAGTGGTGATGGCGTGGAAGAGGATGAGAATGTGGCTGAAGGGGGAGCCAAAGGATTCGAGCCACCTATCGTGATTCGTATCGATAAGGTGACTAATGGCGCCGTACCCTATATAAAGTAAGCCATGTCGTAGTTTGGTGTTTGTAATTGTTCTGTAAATCCAGTTGTTACCAGCAGCAAAGGAGCGGTCAACTATCCAGCGGCTTTTGTTTAATAACATCAGCCGGCTTGAGAAGGCGAAAAATATTAACATACCCTCTTTTTGTGCCGACCTGCGTGACAAATTGATAATTCTCGGTACTTTCTGGCTTCTGCAGATGTGCTATATTTTCATGCAGCCTAAAACTTCGGTAGCCTGTATGGTCGTCTCTTAACCCTTCCCTGGTTGCCCATGCAACATAAGTGATGCTTTCTTTACGACAGGCCTCAACAAATTCCGAAGGGCTGTCAGCTTTTGGCAATCGAACAATATACTCGGCGTACTTGGGAGCGAATATCTTTACTACCTCCGCCATATAAACGCCCATCCTCTCGCTGGGCTTTGCATTGGCGATGAACCAATCCGCTAAAAGTTTGAACTCTTTATCCTGCTGGCCGTCACCGAGAAGTCCAACCAGCGTAAACTGATTTGACACAATAATCAGACACAATAGCGCCAGTATAGAAAACTCACGCAAGAAGTATCTGCGGCTATAAATATAAACTCGCGCTGCAAAGATAAGTCCTACTAAAACAATTGCTATATAAGGCACAGAAGCTGAGCGGGGGCTGATTTGAGATAATTTCGGCAAATAACGAGTGAGCGAGATAAGCCAAATAAGCGATATAACAGCTACCAGACTTTGCAGTATTACTATCATAGCCTTAGGCAGCCTGTCATTTTTATTTATAAGCCTCCAAATGCTCAGCAGACCAAATAGACACAATAAAAGCGCTATCCCAAAAATGTTGGTGTGAAACCTCTGTAGAGGATATGGATAAAACGCATGAAGCAAAAAATACGGCACAAAGAAAATAAGCAATGCCAGTATTTTCCATTGACGTTTGCAAAGCCCGTAGATAGTGCCAAAAGCAAAGCTGGCCATCGCAATAATTTGGCTGAAGCCGAAAATAGCTTTCGATTCTGTTGTCGACATAAATAGAGGACGAAATGCAATCATCCACAGCAGCCTTAGATGCAGTAATAAACCTCTTCTGGACTCAACCGGCTGTGCAAAATCGCTTGCATAATCTTTCGAGAACAATACCTCCAAATAATGGGTAGCCCCCGGCTTCCAGGTCAAAATAGTCCCCAGCAACCAAACTGCCAGAGGGACGGTTGCTAGGGCTGAATACAAAAAGGCTCGAATCCGTTCACGTCTGCTTTTGCGATATATCATATCCATAATAAAAGCAGCCAAAATCAGTGCTGCTCCTTCATACCGCACCACTGCTGCCACCGAGGCTGCAACATAGCACCAATTAGAGCGCTTAAAAATTAAATAAAATGTCGCAAGCAAGAAAAATAAAAGCGTTGTTTCCATGATAGGCTCGGTCAGCATGTATATCACCCAGTAGTTCAGTATAGCGATGATGGCAAACCAGATTGCAGATTTGCCCACAATGTGCTTACCGACCAGATAAAATAAAACCAGGTTAAGCGGATGCAAAATAGCGTTGAGCAGCCAGCCGGCTGTAAGGTCCGGATGCTGTCCGCCAACCAAATAAGAAAGCAAAGCCTGAAGTATACCAACTACCGGAGCCTGTTTGAACCGCGCCGGAAGCCTAAAAGATAAAAGATCATGCCCAACTCTCACAATGTCCGGAAAATCCGAGATAGGAACGACCTTATGCCCGAAATATAGAACCGACTGATATATGCCGAAAGCAAAAAAAGCTCCTATCAAAAAGATCTCCAGATACCTCTGGCGTCTTTCAAGCTCTTCAGCTTCAACCTGGTTAAAGGACATAACCCGTATATGTTTCGCTTTCGCTCTCCTCGTTTTTTGAATCTTGCGTTTTCTCATTGTTTTTGAAGTTCTATCGTCTGGAACATCCCCAACAAATTATTTAACGGAAACAATAAATATTCTATAGCCTTAACGGCCGAATAAGTAAATGATGGAACTAATTGCCGAAGTGTCAAGCCGCCACTGAGCAGATACCGCAGCGGCGTATGATTGCACATACTCACGATTCGCAGCGACGGGAATTCTTTTTCAAATATCTTTCGGTCGCGTGAAAAAATTATCCACGGCAGTGCGCCATTTCCATGTGAGAGCGGCCCAATTTCAGCCAGCTCCCATTTTGCCTGCAGGTCAAAAAGCTCGTGATGGAAGTTTTTGTAGATGAACCTTGACCACAACGTATTTGCCGGCTCGATCATAACTATTTTGCCGCCCGCTTTAAGGCACCGCAAGGCTTCTGTGAAAAACGCTCTTGGATCAGTAATATGGTGAAGGACATCAAACATGAAAAAAGCATCTACGCTTGCTTGGTCAAACGGCATATCAACAACCGAAAAAACCTTATCAACATTTGGCAGCTCCAGAATGTCGGATGTAATCACATTGGGCATTATCTCTTTAATAAAGCCTCCACCGCTGCCAAGTTCAACCAGAACCTGTTCTTCTAAATATTTAGCCCCACGTTTCACGTGGGGTCTTAATGCCTTTTCAAACTGTTTATAAAAATCGATATATACTTTTTTTAAAAACGGCTTTTTCCGTATAATCTTAGCATGTAACAAGGTGGCAGCCGGGTCATCAAGGTCTTTGATGTTTTGGGTTTCTGGTTGTTTTAGCCATTCAAAGATACTCATATAAATATTTAGCCCCGCAATTTATTGCGGGGTTACTGCGGTTTTATCGCCGGTTCTTGACAAAATGTCCTATTTCATAAACCGGCCCAAAGAACGAGGGAACACTTTGCATCCGAATAACTTTTACTTTTTTTAGCACACAATTAGCGGCACTTGCCACATCCTTTTCTGTGGAAAAATGATGCTTACGGATGTCAAAGCCCAAAAGCCAAAACATCGATACCATAAAGCGACGTTCAATGGGCACGCCATATATTGCCTGGCCACCAGGCTTTAGAACTCGACGAATCTCCCGAAAGGCCTGGACTTGCTCGGTAGGCTTTAGATGCTCAAGAATACTAATCAACAAAACCGTATCAAAAAAATCATCAGCATACGGCATGGATAATACACTGCCGTTCTGCAAATGCGTCTCGATCTGCCTTGCTCTGAAGACGGCTGCAACATCACAGACCTCGGCGTTCAGGTCCAGCCCATAAATTTCTTTATAATTTTCACAGAGATTTGGAAACGTAACGCCAGCCCCAAAACCTACCTCCAAGACGCGTTGGCCACCGCTACACTCAGCCAGACACAGCTCGATTCGCCGACGAAACATCCTGCCAATAACTGGCCAAAAATAGAACCGAAGGGGGTCATTTCGGTCCACGCCAGCATATTCGCGGTAGGGCAGGAGTCTCAATTTAATTAAATTACTTTTTCTTAATACACCCATCAATTATCAAAACCCCGCAAGGGGTTCCCGCAAAGCGGGGTCCCAATTGCGGGGCTAAATATTTAGCCCCCGAATTTATTCGGGGGTTTTCCAAGCCATTTAATTTTCTTAAACGCTATCCAGCTCATCTTCAGCAGTAGCCAACCATGCTTGAATCGGCTGATATTTGTCTTGCCGTATGTTCGTGCGTGATAAGTCACCGGCACCTCTACTACCTTAAGGTTCAGCTTTACCGCCCCAAAGATAAGGTCGAAATCGCCGAAGGGGTCGAAATCACCAAAATAAGAACGGTTGGCCTCTATCTTTTCGTAGTCTTTTTTGCGAATCATTTTGGTGCCGCAGAGGGTGTCTCTGAACCGCTGTCCTAACAGCCAGCTAAATAGGACTCCAAAAAACTTATTACCAAGAAGATTTAAGAATCGCATAGCCTGCTTTTCCATTGGATAAACAAGGCGCGAGCCGTTTACGAACTCGCCCTTGCCGTCACGTAGTGCCCTGAAGAATTTGGGCAAATCCTCGGGCGGAGCCGTCAGGTCCGCATCTTGGATAGCCAGCACATCTGCTTTGGCCGCAGCAAAACCTTTTCTTACCGCATCGCCTTTACCCAAGCCGGCTCCCTGACGGATCAAACGAATTTTGCGCTGCGGCTGTTTTGTTATCTGGGATTCTATTTCCTCGGCAGTGCCATCGGTGCTATCGCCGTCAACGAAGATTATCTCCGTTTTGCGACCCATTTGAGGAATCCGTCTTACCGCATCTTCAATATTACCACGTTCATTTCGGCACGGAATTATAACAGAAACAGACAAATCCTCATCGCGCAGAGCAGCAGGAGCTGGACGCGCAATCACAAGATACACTAAATTAAAAAAACGAAATCCCGGCAGCAGAGAAAGAAAATAATTGCAAAAAGTGGTCAGCGGCGGGACACGCTTCGGCAGCAGCAGATAAGATGTAGCTCGAATAACATCAAAGTCAGCTAATCGTAGTAAATTTGCGATGTCTTCTGGCGGCAGCCAGTTCATGTATGAGTAAGGCCGACGAATCCCCAGAAGCGAGCCTAAGCGCAAAATGCCTTCCCAAAGATAATTGTAATAGGTTATCACAATCCGCGTACTTTCGTTAGTTGCCGGACGAATCCGCTCTAAGACCTGCTGAATGTCGTGCCACTTACCTAACGAATTGCAGATAAGAACATAATCAAATTTTTCGTTCAGGTGCAATTGGTGCGGGTCAACCGCGTAAAACTTTAGATGCGGGAATCGCGATTTGGCCAATTCGATAGCCTCCGGATCGTCATCAATACCGACGCCGTAGGCTGGCGCCACCGCAGCTAAAATGTCGCCGCATTCACAACCAACGTGCAAGACCCTGCTATTTGGCCGAACAACGAATCGATAAATTCGGTCAAGCCAATTATAATAATATGAATTGCGCTTCCGCCAGAAAAGCGGCCCCACTTCCGCGGGAAATTTCGAATTTTTGGCAGCCTCAATCATAGTACATATTTAGCCCCGCAATTTATTGCAGGGTTTTATTCTCAAATGTTTACGGATACTTTCGGTATTGGGATTTTCAATCACGCCTTTATCGGTAATTATGGCAGTAATATCCTTTGCCTCTGTAACATCAAAAGCAGGATTATACACATCAACCCCATCAGGAACAATTTGTGTATTGCTCCGCCACAGATGGAGTACCTCATCGACTGCTCTTTGCTCAATCGGTATTTCAGCTCCGTTTTTTATATTCAAATCGAATGTGCTGGATGGTGCCGCAATATAAAATGGTATGCCGTGCTGCCTGGCGAGAATGCTCAAGCTATAAGTGCCAATTTTATTCGCAGTGTCACCATTTGCTGCGATTCGGTCGGCACCCGTTATAACCATATCTATTTTGCTCTGCTTCATCAGCCATCCTGCCATATTGTCACATACGACCGTGACATCGATGTTTGCCTGCTTTAATTCCCAGGCTGTCAAGCGAGCACCCTGCAGCAATGGGCGGGTCTCATCTACATAAACCTTGAACTTTTTGCCTTTTTTATGCGCTTCAAACATCACCGACAGAGCTGTCCCCTGCCCTGCGGTTGCAAGTGCACCAGCGTTGCAGTGCGTCAAAATACCAGAGCCTTGCTTGATAAACCTTTCGCCGTTCTGGCCTATCCGCCGGCACATATCCACATCTTCCTGATAAATAGAATTCGCCTCTTTCAAAACAACTTCGCGCAGCTGCTGCAGAGTTGCGCTGGGCTTGGTAGCAATAAATTTCTCCACACTTCGCCGAATCCTATCCGGCGCCCAGAACAAATTCACAGCGGTAGGACGCGATGAAGCTAACAACTGACCTGCCTTGGTCAATACGTCAAGAGCCTGCTGTAAGCTGCTATCGGCAGGAAGTTTTTGCATAGCTAAAACCAATCCATAAGCTGCCGCAACTCCAAGGGCTGGGGCCCCGCGAACGGCAAGTGTTTTTATTGCGTCGTAGAGCTGCTGGCCGTCCCCGCACTGCAATTTGACAAACTCAGCAGGTAGCTTACGCTGGTCTATAAGCTCTATATACCCGTCAACATTGCCAATCCATTTGACCGTTTCGACAATCATAGTAAAAGCGTTTTGAAGCTCGCTTTATCTTTCGACTCTGGCGCCGCCGCCTTTAATAACCTTTTCAACCTCTTGCAAACTCGCCGTGGTTGTGTCACCAGGTGTGGTCATAGCGAGAGCGCCGTGGGCGGCTCCGTAGTTGACCGCCTCTGCAGGCGACTTTCCTTCCATAAGAGCGTAGATAAGGCCGGAAGCGAAACTATCGCCGCCGCCGATGCGGTCGTAAATCTCAAGGTCCAGCCTCAATGTGGCATCATAGAACTGGCCATCTGCATATATAATCGCACCCCAGTCATTCACCGATGCGGTCTTTGCGTTGCGAAGTGTAGTGCCCACGACCTTGAAATTGGCAAACTTCTTTACCACCTCGGTTATCATTTTCTTAAAGTTCGCTGGATCGAGCTTCGAGAAACTTTCATCCAGTCCCTTAACCTCAAATCCAAGTGCTGCTGTGAAATCTTCTTCATTGCCCAACATTACATCAACGTAAGGTGCGATGGCACGATTGACCTCTCTTGCTCTATCTTGTCCACCAATATCTTTCCAGAGTGAGCTTCGGTAATTCAAATCATAGGAAACCACAGTACCGTGTTTTTTTGCTGTTGTCACTGCCTCCATAATAACATCAGGTGTCGTTTCAGACAGTGCTGCAAAGATACCGCCGGTGTGGAACCAGCGGACGCCATCCTGTGCAAATATTTTTTCCCAGTCGATGTCACCTTTTTTCAGTTGCGAGGCGGCGCTATTAGCTCTATCTGAACATCCTACAGCAGCCCGCACACCGAAACCCCGTTCGGTGAAATTCAGCCCCACTCGTACCTTCCTGCCTATTCCATCATACGGGACCCATTTGACGTATTCCATACTGACGCCGCCCTGTAAGATCAAATCCTCCAGCAGTCTGCCTACGGGATTGTCGGTGATCGCGGTTACGACCGCAGCGGTTTTGCCGAAGCAGCGTTTCAGGCCTCGGGCAACGTTGTATTCACCGCCGCCCTCCCAGACTCTAAAGTATCTGGTGGTATGAATTCTTTCCTCGCCCGGATCGAGGCGAATCATAATTTCACCAAGCGAAACTATATCGTATTTGCAGCCAGACTTGGGCTTTACCTCTATAACTGCCATACAAACTCTCCTATATGACTTTGATTAATCATCATATATCCTGCCTTCTCTATAATCCTGCCAGGCCGGCTCAAACGCCTTCCTATCAGTTGGTATCGGTCTTGGTTTGACATTCCGGCACTGGAATAAATCGGGCGAACTTTCGTTATATTCAACCTGCAATATAGAATCTTTTAAAGATTCATTCTCAGGTTTGAATTTTAGAGTCTTGCCGGTCATTTGATTGATAATGTCATGATGTATTTGAACCCCATCTTCTACAAGGACAAGATGTGAGCCACGCGAGCCGCTGCCTTGGCGGAGCAATTCCACAATCGCTTTAAGATACGCGACACTGGCTAAGGCCAGGTGCTCTGCCCGGATTGCGGTTATAATTTCTTTTGTGTGCTCCAACCCTTCGGCTGCGCTCAGGGCAAGTTTGAGGCCGTGTTGTTGTATATCTTTGTAAAGTTTAACTGCTTCTTTTAGAGCCGCTCGAGCAGCGTTTAGCTCTCTTATATGTCCCGCAGATGCCGTCATACGATTCTGAATATTTTCTATGACCTGTTCTGGCACTAAACCGGACGAAGTTCTGTACTGCTGGATTTTTTCAACAAGCTGACTTAACTGCTGGTCGATCTCGGCCTGTTTGTCTGAGTAATCGGGCGAATCACAACCATAAACATTAACAATGTATTCTGCTGCGCGCAGGCCGCCGGTTTGGCCGGCGTTAAGGGCGGAGCCGCCAGGCCGCTTGACTCCATGAGTCCCAGCCATCTCACCGATTACAAAAGTGCCGGGCATATTGGATTGCCACCATTTATCCACGGCAAAGCCGCCGTTATTGTGCTGGGCACAGACCGCGATTTCAAGCGGCTCTTTGTATAAATCAATGCCATTTTCTTTGTAAATCTCGATAGCTGGCGTGTTCATGTGTGCCAGCCTCTCGATTGGCGTTTTCTGAAACGCACCTGCCTTTTTCAGATACTGGTAAACCTCCGGCTCAAGGCCTTCAATGCTAAAATCCTTCATGGATTTATTACCTATCGGATTATGCAGGAAGTCCATAAAGACACGTCGGCCTTTTTGGGTTTCATTAAAGACGAGTATATCAATCAACGAGCTTTTATAATTCTCGATGCGCTGGGGGTCGAAAGGCCATTGATAGCCTTTAAGAAAGATATTCGTTGCCATTTTGCTCATTGATGGGAAAAAATCTGCCAGAAATTCACGCTCATCTTTGTCTTCGGCATTGGTGCTGAAAATCCGTGGAATGGCCTGCATATACGTGCCGGATACATTCCAGCGGAATTTTGTGCTGGCAAGACCGAACTGCGATTCTGTCAGGTTTTCCGCCACAAGGCCTGTTTTAAATGCCAGGCCGTGAATGCCGACCTGGCTTTTCGGGTACACGCTGGTCTTATAGAGTTCGCCGGGCCCACCTGCAGCCAGAACAATATTTGAACCCAAAAAAACATTTATAACGAAATTTGATTTGCTGATACTTTTTTTATCTATTGTTACAATGCCTGGGATTCTTTTTGATCGGCCGCTACCGACTGTAAGAAGGTGCGCAACTTCCTGATTGTCATAAATCTTCACACCATATCGCTCAAGTTGCCTCTGAAGACATTCGCTCATAAACTTGCTGGTCTTGGGGCCGGCGGATGTGGCTCTTTCGGCTGGGTCATGGTCGGTCTTATAGCCAATGAAGCTTCCTATAGAATTAGTTGGAAACGGAACGCCAACGGCTACCAGATGGTAAAACTCGCGAAGTGAGCCTGTCGCTTCGGCAAGCGCCAGATCGCCGTGACAGCAGCCGGCAGCAGTCAGACTTTTTGCAAACTCCTGAGCACTATCTGCTATGTCTGGACTAGTGCCTATCTTATAATACGTCTGCTTGTCAGAGCCGCTCATTCGTGATGCACCTAAGCCGATCCCCCCAGTCACTACCGCAATCCTTTCTTGAGGATTTTTCACAGCTTTGTGGCGCATAAATTCATAAAGGTGCACCGCACAGTTCATCCCAGCCGCGCCTGAGCCAACAATTACTGTGTTGTAGCGATGTATTTGTTTTGGTTGCATGATTTCCAATTTCGCATGTGATAGTTTAAAACGTCATTTGCTTGCGATTATGAACCGGCATAAGATTTTAACATTATCTACAAACGTTTGGCAGTTGATAATCCCTGATTGCGGCTCGCTTTTATAGTATCTGAGCTGGCCGCGTTCCACCCATGCGCCGCGTTTATCCATACTGTCGATAATCGTTCGCACCTGCGCTATCAAAGCAGGTGATAGCTGCTGCATTTTCTTACTGCCTTGCGTTTGCAGATTTGACGAAGCGGTCCCGGATAGTTGATGATATTCTGCTTCGATCGAATCCAG
>Ga0315312_1003082_pt1 | contig 10928 bp, 10 predicted proteins | sample TDP7_MG_FD_203629 | JGI IMG/M metagenome (GOLD analysis project Ga0315312, IMG submission 203629) | Freshwater sediment microbial communities from Lake Towuti, South Sulawesi, Indonesia - TDP7 | ecosystem: Environmental > Aquatic > Freshwater > Lake > Sediment | place: Indonesia: South Sulawesi... | reverse complement strand
GCGCCACGTCTTCAACCGTCGCGCCTGCGGGCGCCGTCTGTAGGGCGGGCGTTCCCACGCCCGCCGCTTCCTGCCCTGCCACTGCCACCAACCTTGCGCCCTGCTCCTGGTAGGCCTTGCCCAGGCCCTCCACCGCTCGCAAAGTCAGAGAGGCGGCCTCATAGCGGGTGAGGCTATCGCCCGCCCACTCGCCGAGGGGGCCTTTGGGATGGCCGCTCAGCAGGCCCGCCTGCGCCAGTTGATCGAGTGCGCGGTACTGCCAGTCAGATTCACCGATCACCATCGAGTCCGCACTCACATACAGCGGCCAGGACGCCAGCGCGATCACCGCTCCCACCAGCCATACCGCTTTACAACCTTGTCTCCTACCCATTGACCTGCCTCCCTCACGTCAGTCGTTCGACCTCACATTCCTGCGTGCACGTGAACTGTCCCTAACAACATCGAGAAGATGCTGTGAATACACGAAATTGTGCCGATTGCTTCCTGAAGCATTCACACCACGTTATCAGACTCACATCACACTACATTCACGAGGTGCAGCGAGGCCGGCGGGCATGCCGCCTGCGGCGGACATACCCGCCCCACAGAACGTTGACCTCGGAAGGAGAGCAGATGATGTGTCGCGAACGTCTCTTGGTCGTAGTATGTCTCCTCTCGCTGGCCGCAGGCTGCCTGTCTCCGGCGCCGGCGAACGCGGAACAGGTGCGCCTGATGGCCTTCATCGGCTCGGCCAGCAAGCCGCCCGCGGAAGAAGCGAAAGCGGCCTTCGAGAAGGCGCATCCAAATATCAAGATAGACATGACCTTTGGTGGCTCCGGGACACTCCTCAAGCAGATGAAGCTGGAGGAGATCGGCGATATCTACATGCCGGGGTCCGATGACTACATGGACAGGGCAGAGAAGGAGAAAGCTGTGATCCTCCAGACGCGCAAGATCGTCGCCTATCTCATACCCAGCATCTGTGTCCAGTACGGCAACCCGAAGGAGATCTACTCGCTCGAAGACATGGCCCGTCCCGGTGTCACCGTCGCGCTCGCCAAGGCCGGAGCGGTGTGCCTCGGTGATGTGGCTGAGGAGATCCTGCGCGCCGCCGGCCTCGAGGAGCAAGTCAAGAAAAACGTTATCACCTATGCCGCGAGCTGCGAGCAGACGCAGCAGTTGGTGCAGCTCGGGGAAGTGGACGCGGTCATCGGTTGGGATGTGTTCAAGTTCTGGGCACCGGACAAGATTGATGTGGTCAACATCCCGGCTGAGTACCTGCGGGTACGCCACGTGCCGGCCGCCGTCACGGTGTACTCGAAAGAGCGAAAGGCGGCCGAGGAGTTCATCGCCTTCCTCACCTCCAAGCAAGGCAAGGCCATCTTCGCCAAGCACGGCTACAGCACAAAACCGCCGAAGGTTGATTGACGCGCCTCAGGAGTCGAGACGCAGGCCCGGCGGCCCTCGCCTGCAGGTACGGGAGCATCTCGGACCATGTGGTCACTACCTGTTCTCGGACTGCTATTGGCTATCGGGGGCACTATCGGGTTCTTCTCCGGTTTGATCGGAATCGGCGGCGGGTCCTTCATGATCCCGGCGCTGGTGATCGTCTTCGCTGCCACTGGGTCACCGCAGGACCTCGCGGTGAAGATGGCCTTCGGCACTAACCTCGTGGTCGGGTCGCTCACCGCCTTGGCTGGCTTCCTGGTGCACAAACAGCATCTGACAGGGCAGTGGGATGTGGTCGTGCCTCTGGCCAGCAGCGGTGTGGTGGGAGCGATCTGCGGCTCCACAGCGGCCAGCCACCTGCCTGGCGCGTTGCTTCGGGTACTGTTCGGCATCGCTGCGGCAGTGGTGGCGGTGGCGATGTTCCTGAAGCCCGAAGAGTTCGATCGCGCTAGGCCCAGGCTTCCCTTGACCCTGCTGCTGCCGCTGGGACTGGGCATCGGTTTCGCAGCATCGCTGGTTGGGCTTGGCGGCGCGGTCTTCACGACCATCGCGCTCGTGGCGATACTCAAGTACCCCATGCGCCACGTGGTCGGAGTCTCGACATTCGTCCAGACAGTAGGCGCGCTCTTCGGCACACTGGGCTATATGGTCAATGGACTGGGAGTTTCGGGCCTGCCGCGCTTCTCGGTGGGCTATGTCAACCTGCTGGCTGCGGGCGCGATGATGGCGGCCGGGGTCCCTCTCGCCAGGCTCGGCGCGCAGTTCACCCACCGAATAGACGCGGCCGCGCTCAAGCGCGTCTTCGCCATTGCCCTCCTCATTATCGCGTTCTTCATGATATGGAGCGCGAGATGAGCACAGCCAAAGATCCCCGACCGCTCAGGATCCTCTGCGCGGGCTCCCTCCACAACTTGTTGGTCAACGATTTGCTGCCGCGCTTTGAGCACCTGACCGGCTATCGCGGCGAGGTACGCGCTGGCGGCTCACGACAACTCGCCCGGCTGCTCCGACAAGGCGAATGCCGGGCCGACCTCTTCCTCAGTGCCGATGCCGCAGTGAACGAGACCGAGCTGATGCGCCCCGGCGAACAACTCGGCCAGTGGTACCTGGAGTTTGCCACAAATGAGCTCGGGCTAGCATATAATCCCAACTCGTCCCTCTCCAGGACTATTGAGCGACTATCCCGTGAAGAGAACGGGTGGCAGCAGATCCTGGTCTCCGGCTTCCGCCTGGGAAGGCCGGACCCCGAAGCAGATCCCAAAGGATACCGCGTGATCTTCGCAATGCAGCTCGCGGAGACGGAGCTGGCCATGGCTGGCCTGTTGTGCTCGGCACTGGGGCCAGCCCGGAACCCAGAGCAGATCTATGACGCCGGTGACCTCACGCCTATGGTGCGGCGCGGACAACTCGACATCGTCTTCAGCTATCGCAGCCAGGCCCAGGAGGAGGGCCTGGCCTTTATTCCACTGCCTGACGAGATCAACCTGGGCTCCCCAGAGCACGCAGCCGGTTACGCCAAAGCACAGTACCGCTGCCGCGACGGCACTACCTACCAAGGCTCCGTGATTACCTATACTGCCATGCAATTGTCAAATGCTTACTCCCCCTTGGCCGCAGCCGCCTTCCTCGTGTTCCTCACCTCCAAGCAAGCCGCGCGCGCTTGTGAGCGACACGGCTTCCGCGCGCGGCAAGTCATCCTCTGCGTAGGGGTCCGTGACGACATGGCAGAAGCAACAGAGTTTCGGGTCTAAAGGCCCGAAACACCAGGCAAGAGAGAGCGGTGGGCATCCGCCACGGCGGATGCCCGCGCTACAGAAGCTAGGCCCACCAGACCTTGGGTGGCGGCTCGCTGATGATCACTTCCTTGAGGAAGGCGACGGCCTTGCGGAAGCCCTCGTCTGTGCTCATCAGGCTGTCTTCGTGTTCGATGCTCAGCACCCAGTCGTAGCCAACGAGGCGGAGGGCGGAGATCATGTCCTTCCACACCTCGGCGCCGTGGCCCCAGCCGACGGTGCGGAAGATCCAGGAGCGCGCCAGCTCGTTGGTGTAGGGTTTGGTGTCCAGGACCCCGTTGCGGGAGGTGTTGATGGCGTCAATCTTCACGTCCTTGGCGTGGACGTGGTAGATGGCTGGTCCGAGCTCACGGATCGCCGCCACCGGATCAATGCCCTGCCAGAAGAGGTGGCTGGGATCGAAGTTGGCGCCGATGACCTCACCACAGGCCTGGCGCAACCTCAGCAGGGTCTCCGGGTTGTAGACGCAGAAGCCCGGGTGCATCTCGAAGCAGATCTTGTTGATTCCGTGCTTTGCGGCGTAGGCTGCTTCCTTCGTCCAGTAGGGGATCAGCTTCTGCTCCCACTGCCACTTGACGACTTCGGAGAAGTCTGTCGGCCAGGGGCAGGTGACCCAGTTTGGGTAGCGCGCCTCGTCGCTGTCTCCCGGGCAGCCGGAGAAGGTGATGACCCGCTCGACGCCCATCGCCGCGGCGAGCTGCACCGCGCGGCGCCAGTCCTGGTGGAACTTGCGGGCGATATTGGCCTGCGGATGGAGCGGGTTGCCATGGACGCTCAGGCCCGAGATCACCAGGCCGCGCTTTTCGATGGCGCGGAGGTACTTCTTGCGTGCGGCTTCATCGTCGAGCAGGGCCCGGACATCGCAGTGAGGGCTGCCGGGATAGCCGCCGACGCCGATTTCCACCGCGGTACAGCCTGCCTCTGCGACATGATCCAGCATCTTCTCGAAAGGCATGTCAGCGAAGCACACCGTCAGCACACCGATTCTCATCACAATCTCTCCTCCCGACGTTTTCTGTGGGGTGAGCGCGGCCGCGCTTCCCCTGATTCCTGTGCACCTCCCCCCGGGCCGAGGACTTCAGGGCACCAGACGGCGGATGCGCAGGTAGTAGAAGGCCAGATAATCTGTGTGGCCGGCGATGTTGCGGCTGCGCACGTGGAGCGAACGGGAGGTGGGACCTCCGTACAGATTCGCGACCGCGGCATACCCGGCGTCCCCGCCGAGCCGGGCCAGAGGGACATAGATGTCTCCTACCCAGAGGTGTAGCTCTCCGTGACCGCCCTCGTACATAGGCGTTGCTCCGATCTCGATCAAGTAGGCCTCCGCGGTGTCGTAGGAGCGGTCGCGAATGCTGAACTGCACCCTTAGCTCCAGGCACACCTCTGCCTCCTCGTTGCCTGGGATTGCGTGGCGGCGAGGAGTCGCTTGCCCGGCCAGCACGGCCACATCCTGGCCCGGCCAGTAGGCTGGAGGAAGCCGGCCAGAGACTAATGGGGCAAAGACATCCAGCACGGCCTCGCCGCGCTGGGGATCAGAGATAGTGCGAAGGCGGTGGGGGGTCAAGACGACGCCCTCCCCCCAGTCCAGCGTGAGCCGTCCCATGGCAGGAGGAGCCAAGGAGATCAGGCCCTCGGTGGTTGTCCCCTGGGAGCTGGCGACCGCAGCCAGCGCAGCCGCGCCGCCGGGCGCCCCGGCCACCATTTGCAGCGCGGCCCGGGGCGAGGGTATCTCGAGCTTCCGCCCGGTCACGGGGGGCAGGGGCAGAGGCGCTTCGGCAGGCGGTGCGCCGGCCTTGGCTGCCCCTACGTCCACGACAGTGATGATGCCTGGCCGAAGCGCAGGCTTCTTGGCCCTCAGGGCCCCTACTACGCCAGCGTGCACCACCGCCAAGGCGAGCGCGGTCAGCACCAGGCAACAAGCCGCTACCACCACACCCTTGCCTCGCGTCATCTTCTACCTCCTGTTCAGTCTTCTCGGCCCGTTCCGGCCCTCTTCTGAGCAGTCGCGGATCTCTCGGAAGTCCTCGGCATCGCCTGCGAGAGTGCACGCTTCGCTGATGACGACAGCCTCCTTGCCCCCTATGCGGCTGGATCGTACTAGCTCGCGGACCGCACCGCGGTGGGGTGCTTCGGGCAACAAGGACTAGTAGGCCACCTTGGTCCACTGCCGGCTGCGATGGCTGGCGAGAATCGCCTCCACGATGGCCACTGCGCGATGGCCCTCAGCGAAGGTGGGGAAGTCTTCGTGCGCGGCTCCGAGAATCCTGCGATACACGTTCAGGAACATATTCTTGAACCCGTCGGGGTATCCCTCCGGGTGTCCGCCAGGGTAGTGTGCGAAGCGGCGGGGCGAGTCTGCAAGCAGGGAGGGGTCCTTGATGATGACTTTGTTGCCGCGGTCGCGGCGTCCGATCCAGAGTTCGTTGGGGTTTTCCAGGTCGAGGGCGAGGGCGCAGGCGGAGCCGTCAATCTCGCACCAGAGGCGGTTCTTGCGCCCCGCGGAGACCTGAGAGACGACAAAGGCTCCATGCGCTCCATTGTCAAGAGCGAACATGACAGTGGCGTAGTCTTCGTTTTCGATGCGCACTTCCTCGTAATCTTCCGGCCTGAGGAGCTTCCCAGCGAAGGCCTCCATGGTGACCTTGGCTTTCTTGCGGACCTTGTGGGTTGTGCTCAGGCGGCCTAACACTTCGGTGATGGTGCGGCCGGTGATGAACTGGAGGAGGTCGCACCAGTGAGAGCCAATATCGCCCACCACACAGCTCGGTCCGGAGAGCTTGGGCTCGAGGCGCCAGTTGTAGTCGGTGTCGAGGTAGAGCCAGTCCTGGAGGTAGGAACCGTGGGCGCCGTAGATCTGCCCGACCTCGCCGGCGTCACACATGGCTTTGGCCTGCTGGACCATGGGGTAGCAGCGGTAGTTGAAGTTGACGGCGTTGACGCGGCCGGAGCGGTCGGCGAGGGCGACGAGGGCGCGGGATTCCTTGGTGGAGGTGGCGAGGGGCTTTTCGGAGACGCAGTGCTTGCCCGCTTCCAGGATGGCGGTGTTGACCTCGAAGTGGAGGTAGTTGGGGGTGCAGTTGTGGACGACCTCGATCTCCGGGTCCTTGAGCATCTCACGATAGTCACCGTAGGCGCGGGGGATGCCGAGGTCGGCGGCCCTCTGTTCCGCTCGCTGTTGGGTGCTGGCGACGAGGGCAACCACCTCGACGAATCCCAGGCGGCGCAGGGCCTCGGTATGGGCTGGCCCCATGAACCCGGTCCCCACAACAGCAGCTTTGATGGTGCGCATTGGTGCAGCCTCCCTGTCTGATGCCCGCGCAGGCGGGCGAGCTGATGTGATGTCCGGCGAGGAGGAGAGATTCGGTCACTGCGCCTTTATCACCTCGATCTGGGCGTTGGCCAACTGCATGCGGATCCAGTTGGGCAGGACGACGGTTTCCAGTTTCTGTCGGCGCAGTTGGTCTCGGATGACGTCTCGCACCTCCTCGAAGGTGAACTGATGGGGATCTATCTTCTTCTCCACCCGGATGATGTGATAGGCGTTCTGGGCGGGGACGATTACTGCTTGATTGAGCGGCGCCGCGAGGACCGCAGCCTCGAAGTCAGACGGCCAGGCTGGCTGCTGTCCCCGCTCACGGGAGCGCAGTTCGCCGGCGATCGCTCGCTCGGCGGGATTCCTGGCCGCTTCCTTGGCGACTTCCTGGAAGCTGCGCCCCTTGCGCAGCTCCTCCAGGGCAGCGTTGGCGGCGTCTTGGGTGGGGAAGCTGATGATGCGGAATTCCACATAGTCGCCGCGGCGATAAGCCTCTCGGCGGACCTGGTAGAACTGCTCGATCTCCTTGTCGCTGACATGGACCTGGTCGGCGAGAACTTTCTGGACCAGGACGGCGTAGCGGGCCTTGGTGTGCAGCCACTCGTACGTGTTTCGACTCGCGCGCAAGAACGACTGGAGCGTTAGTTCGGAGCGGAGGCCCATTTCATCCCGGAAGGACTTGATCCATGCCTCGATCTCCTCATCGGACACGGTTATGCTGCGCCGGCGCGCCTCTTGCTCCAGCAGCTTCTCTTCCACCATGTCTTGGCAGATGTAGGGGTAGTGGTAGAGGAAGGCACGCTGGCGCACGTCTTCGATGGTGATCCTGTCGCCATTGACGACCAACGCCTCCACCCCAGACAGCGCCTGCAACTGCGGCGGCAGCGACACCTCACCCAAAGCCTGCGGTGGAGGAAGCTCCTGCTCGGCTTCTGCGGCGGCGGGTAGCTCTGCGGCGCACACGGAGGAAGCGGCCGCCGCTCCGAGGATGGCGATTGCGAGGAGAAGGACAAGGGTTCTCATGGCGCTTACTTCCCTTCTTGGCGGTCTCGCTTCAGGCCAGGCCGCCTTGGACTCTGGTTTCGACTGCGCCGCGGCTTTCCCCTCGCGGCTTCCGGGAGACCGCGGCGCGCAGCGGCCAACAGGCCGCAGATGGCGGCCGCGTTCTGCACCTCGCCCCTCTCGACCATGGCCAGGGCCTCCTCCATGGCGAGCACCATGACCTCTATGCGCTCGTCTGAGTCGGCACGGGTCCGCGCGGGCCGCAGATCGAGGCCGAGGAAGAGATGCATCAGCTCCGTGGTGTAGCCAGGACTGAGATAGAAGGAGAAGAGGGGTTCGAGGCGCCCGGCCTCGTATCCGATTTCCTCGATCAGCTCACGATGGGCGCACTCCTCGGGCGCCTCTCCCTGGCGCAGCGTGCCTGCGGGAAGCTCCCAGAGCGCCTTGCCCGCCGCATGCCGGTACTGCCTGATCATCACCACTCTTCCGCGTGGCAGCAACGGCACTACCGCCACGGCGCCGGGATGGGAGACTATCTCTCGCGTCGTCGTACTGCCGTCGGAGAGCACCAGTTCATCCACCTGCACCGAGATCAGCCGCCCCGCGAAGACGCTGCGGGAGGCGACTAGTCGCCCTCGGAGTCGTCGTCCCATGTCAGCATCTCCGCGGCTATCACCCCTGCCGCCCCGGCCGCGAGGAAGAATTCGGGATCCTGCTGCATTGTCCGGCCCATGGTCTTGACCTGCACTCCTCGCTGGGCCAGCGTATCGAGGCCGACCTCCCCCCGGGCGAGCAACACCTCGTGGCGCGCGGTGATTCCTTCTTTGTCCAACTGCTGGCGAACGGTTTCCAGCTTCTCGGGGGCCATCTCGGGCACACTGACGACCGCTCTGGCGAGGGCCACCCGCCCCAGCGCGACGAGGAACTGCCTGCTGACGCCTTGGTGGCGCGGCCGGGGATCGGCGAAGCTGATGCGCGGCACCGCCACCGGCAGTCCCCCCAGCACGCTGGCCGCGTTGACGTGATCCCCCTGTGCGATAGCTCCGAATCCCCATTCTGTCTCGGTGCCCACGTTCCCCGGTCCCTGGGCCACAATGGCTACCTCCGCTTCGACCACTGCCCGCGCTGCGAGCAGCCCGGCGAAGACGTTGACTGCCTCATAGTCTCCACCGAATGCCTGCCCGACTGTGATGGTGGCGTCGAGCAGACCGGCCTGCTTCAGATCCGCCACCAGCCGGCTGAGCGCCAGTGGCAGCGCGGCGGTGTCGGTCATGATGTAGGCGATGCGGGCCTGTGAGATCAGCCCCTTCACCGCGGCGGCCGCGGGAGCGATCTGACTGTGCAGGCCAGCCACGATAATCGGCATCTCTTCCAGCCCCTCACAGGCCTCAATGGCCTCCCGGTGGGGGCTGTCCTGCTCTTCCACAGAGCGACAGCGAAACTGGAGTGGTGTGTAGCGCAGCTTCACGATGCGACCCGCGGTTTCCTCTGGCTTCTGCTGCGCCTCTCTCTTCATCACAAAATGATAGCCTCCGGTGCCCAGCCTGGCGCGCACCGCGGTGGTGTTCAGCAACACGCGCTCTCCCGGCTGCACCTGTCCGAGAAGCTGGGTATAGTTGATGGCCCGCTCCTCTCGATCCCCTAGCACCACGACGAGGTGTTGGACGCCTGGCCATTCGTGCTCCACCCGGGCTACCAGTCCCACTTGCGTCTGCAGGAGATTATTCTTGCCGATCGGGATGTTCACCGGGGTTGGCCAGCTCCGATCCTGAGCGGCCGAGCGCCTGCTGCGCCCAGCGGACGCTGCGCACCACTAGGTCGTCTTCGGTCGCCAGTATCTCGTCCTCGGGGGCACCGCGCTCGATGGGGAGCTGCGGCATTCTGGGCAGCCCGCGGTCGCGCACCAGCCTCAGGGTGCGCGCGAGCGCGTGCGCGGTGGCTTCGGGGAGATGTTTCAGATAGTCCTCCTCCAGCGCCGGACAGATATGCTTACCCATAAAGGCCTCGATGTTCAGATTCGCCTGCGGCGCGCTCGCCGCAAGCACCTCCAGCACCGCGCTGAGATCGACCACCCCCTCTCCCAGCGCGCAGCCCAGGAGAAGGAAGCCGTCTGACCGGGCCACCACCTGGTAGTCCTTCAGGTGCACGCTCCTGATCAGCGGGCCAAAGGCCGTTGCGCACTCCCGCGGATCTTCCAGCAGGGCCAGGGGATTGCCGGTGTCAAAGCAGATGCCCACCCACTCGCTGTCCAGAAACTCGAGCAAGGTCAGCAGCTCATCGGTGGTGAGGTCCTGGTGGTTCTCGAGGACAAGGCTGACCCCATAGCGCTCGCACACCGGGATGACCTGGGCGATCTCCGCCCCGGTCGCCGAGAGAAGGTCCGCCATCGCCTGGGAAGAGGTCGGGCGCGGCTTGCCCACAAAGGTCCTCACCAGCGGCGAGCCCAACACATGGGCGGTCCGCACCATGTTCTGAAGGTGATCCGGGTTGGTGCCCTCTGTGCCCAGCTCCAGGTACAACCCCAGCGACTCGGCTTTCTGGCGCAGCCCGCTGACATAGCCGTACTCCAGGCTCTCCAGATGGCGCGGATCACAGAGCTGAACACCATCCAAGTTCAGCTCCGCGGCCTTCCGCAGATAGTGCTCCACGGACATGGGGGGATTCTCGCGGAGCGTGTACTCCCATAGGCCGGCCGCATGGCGGTAGCAGTAAGTGTCCAGACCGAGCTTCACCGACGCCTCCGTGAGGCTCGTGTTGCGTAGCGTGGCTACTACGCGGAGCAGCATCGGCCCAGTATAGCCGTACTGCGGAGGGGGTGTCAACGCTGTGCAGGAGGAGCCGATCCAAGGCAGAAGAGAGACGCAGAGAGGAAGTGAGCTTACGGTGCGAGTGAAGGTCATCGCCTGCGAAGTGCTGTTCCGGGAGCTGTGTCTCTGCGCCTCCCGGGCGCGATGTATCATTGACCTCGTCTTCCTGAGACGAGGCCTCCATAGCAATCCCGATCTTCTTCGCGAGCAGCTCCAGGCGATGATAGATGACACAGATCCGGAGCGCTGGCAGGCGGTGGCCTTCGGATACGGCCTGTGCAGCAACGGGCTGGCAGAGCTGCGCGCCCGCAGCATTCCATTGGTGCTGCCCCGCGCCCATGACTGCATCACACTGCTGCTTGGCTCGAAAGAATCCTACGCTCGCCTGTTCTCCGAGCGGCCGGGGACCTATTACTACAGTGGAGGCTGGGTGGAGCGAGAGGCAGATCGAGTTCCGCGCCGGCCCGAGGATGGGGCCGGCCTGGACGTGCCCTTCGAAGACCTGGTGGCGAAGTACGGCCGCGACAATGCGGAGTACCTGTGGCAGGTGCTGTTCCGCTGGGTGGAACGGTATACGCACTC
>Ga0315312_1003081_pt1 | contig 10931 bp, 3 predicted proteins | sample TDP7_MG_FD_203629 | JGI IMG/M metagenome (GOLD analysis project Ga0315312, IMG submission 203629) | Freshwater sediment microbial communities from Lake Towuti, South Sulawesi, Indonesia - TDP7 | ecosystem: Environmental > Aquatic > Freshwater > Lake > Sediment | place: Indonesia: South Sulawesi... | reverse complement strand
AAAGCAATAGTTTTGTGTGTAAGAGTGTGAAATACTTTTGGAAGAGGAAAATCTTGTTCTAGATTTCGTAAGGAAAAATATTCCACTTGAAAGGGTTGTAGAAGTTGAGAAACAACTTCTAGACTTTAAAGGGCACATCAAAGAACTGACAGAAACAATCTATAGAAGCCATAAAGGTTCCTGGAAGGCTGATTCCAGCAAGGCAAGAGGAGTCAGCTTTCTCCAATCAATTCTTTACCTACTCACTGGCGAACCCGTTAAGAGGGGAGATTGGACATACTGGGAAGAGAAGTTTCCGCATGAAGTAGAGAAGGTGTTTCGAAAGCATTTTGATAGGGGCAGTTACTTTCGCAAATACGCAGTTCGGTATTTCAAGGCTAAGGTTTGAAGAAAAACCGATGGATACGTCAGGGTTGACCCCTACATTTTCAGACTGATCGGTGGCGAGATTTTCTTTTATCTCACATTGAAGGCACTAATTAGCGTGACTACAAGGGCTTGTGAGGACCCAACACATGATTATCGTATGATGGCATTAAGAAAAGGCTCTACACATAGTTTCAGAGTCATGACATGGGAAGACGGAATAACAGAATATCTAATCTCTGAATTGAGAACCGTAGAAAAGTGACGCGTGCACTGGATACAGCAAGTCTGAGATCTCGAAGATTCTAATCAGCATTCCACCACCCCATATCGCCATGGGGTTTCAGGTCTGCAAATATCAACATGTATTGCTCCTGTTTACTTCATTGCCAAACTCGGCGAATGTCGCGAAAATTTGTTTGTAGTGTAGTAAATTTATTGGACAATGCTCCTTCTTTCTGCATTTTTAGCTCCTCCATCTTCTTAAGCTGTGGTAGCACACTGGTTTTCTCTCATTTTTGAACTGGCTGTAATGACATATTTGAATTTACACGTTTTCTTTCTCATTACAATAATTGCGCATCTTCATCTTTGTTGACGCCAATACAGTCGCCTCTGCTAGTTCCACGCTTAAGTCTAACATTGACTATCACCAAAATCTGTTTTAACTAAATTAAGTAGCCCGAGTTTCTTTTTTCTTCGGTTTTTTGGGGCTCCAGCTTTCTGAGCTGTGGTAGCAGATGGGTTTTCTGTTTTCTCAGCTTGTGCACGCCAATCCGTTATGTGGCAAGCGTGTATCCATAATAGCAAAGCTGCCAAATGAGTTGGTGCAGATGTAGAACTTCAGTGAAGTCTGTATACTCGTTATCCAATGCACTAAAATGCCACATTGCCGAAACCCTAAAAATTAATATAAAACAGCAGAATTATTGAGCTTATTGGTACGAAAATCAAAGGTAAATCTAATAAAAACTGTCAGTAAATGGGGGGGTAAAACCCTCAAGAATAGTATGATTCTGATCTCTAACCTGTAGTTCTCGGTATATATAGTACTGCTTTTGCGTGCGTACTGTTTTTCATTGTTGAACTCGATCAAAGATGAGGCGAAGAATAGAATCTACGATTATTTCCTTCGTTTGATATGCCTGTTCATTTATTAGCGAGACTAACTTATTTACCATTTCCTTGTAGGGCTCTGCAACCCTGCTTATCATGTAGTCCAGAAACTCATGTCTCAAGGTCTCCACAGCTTCCTTCTGGTCTGATGTGTAGATGTAAATCGTTTTTCCTTTGACTTCCCCAAGCAAGTTCGAATCATCTCGAGGAGCCAATACTACGTTAAGTTCACAATTCAAGGAAAACTCTTGTTTCAGCACCTTCAATTCCTGTTCCAAACCATGTTGCGTATCCGCGCAAACTCTCTGCTTGGGTCTTACCATATTGATACCTTCATTCAACGGCAGAAAGCAGAGCCGCAATCACAAGACTTAAAAAACTTCGAACCCCACAATTCTGTGCGGGTGGCTCGCAGGATTTCACCCAGCTACGGGGTCTGAGTTATTCGATGATGACCCTGCTCTCAGGCACTCTATCCAAACTCATCACTATTTTTCTTGCTTCACCTCTTATCACAATTCTATTTGTGGCTTCTCGGTTGCAGAACTTAATTAATTTTTGCTCTGGCACCCCCTCGTTGCATACATGCAGAGTATTTATTTAGTTGTCCCGCATGTGAAAAATTGGAGAACTTGGGTGCTGCCAGAAAAAGGCCATACGCTACCGCTTGACAATCTCATAGACCCAGATCTATTGGAAACTGTTAGTATGATTTCTGCTTACAAGTTGCAGCCAGAGAGTTGTCAAAAGGAAGCAATGATCGAGTTCGCCATGCGCTTAGCGGCAAGTTACTCTCGAGGTGCGAGGCGGCCTACATCGCATGAACTGCAACAAGGTTTTGACATACTGGGTTAGGAGCCACATCATTCACGTTGGAAACATAGTCCTTTCATAATTTTGGCTAACATTCAACCTGGACGCAATACTTTCAGGGATTTAATGGAAAAGGTTTGTGTGGATGCGCCAGCTTTGGCAGAATATTAGGTTTGATACCACAGAAACGTGATTTGCATAGTGTTATCCCATATACTTCAGATCTTTTAGGATGGACACAAGGTTTTCGGTTCTTCAGAGCAGTTGAAGAATATACGTTGCGTGAACTTCGCAGAATATATAATGATAATGTGGTATGGAATTGGGCTCAAGAAACATGCGCGCGTACGCAGACTTACAAAATATTGCATGGCGCACGATTAATTATTCATTCGTTCAAATAACTCACATGATATCTGCATCCGCCATTTGCTCATTAGTTCTTTAGATCCTATAAAAAAAGTTCCGCGTGCGCATTAAGAAGAAGATTTATATAATGTCTCTTTAGAATAACTGTTATTTTGATGAGGAGAATGCACTGAATAGATAAATCATTTCCTCCCTTTCTCTATGAGACGAATGGTTTCGGGGTGCATTCACTGAAGTTTCATTTGTTAATTTGGTTTACTAAGCACTGAATATTTAAGGTTATTATCACTATTATATTCTTTTTTTCGCTCCTGTATAATCTATAAAAAACTTGATTTGAAAGCTGAATTATTGAATCAACTTTAAACTAGTTATCCTTTCATCAGATTACCGAAGGCATATACTGGCTTCATAAACTTTAAAAGTTTCCGTGTTAAATGATGCAATATAGGGTGCACGCACTACTATCAATCCTTTCTCCCTTGAAAGTCGATTGTAACGGGTACGTGCCGTGCATCCTATATATCTTTTTATGTTTCAGAAACTAGGAAAGTACGCGTTGAGAGAGAGAAAGGAGAAGTTTTCAGTTGTAAGCGCATGCATAGCCGAAGGTAATTCTATATTGTGGCAGCCCGTCGGTGTGCAGAGGAAAGACAAAAGAAGATGGAAATGGCGACAAAGCAGCAAAGACTGTTATAGCTTGAACAGATTTCCCGAGTTTTATCATGATTTCCTTTCTCCCTTCGACAATACGTTCCTCATGTCTTCTGTAAGTGTTTGCCAACTTTCGGAGTCGTCATAACCCAAACTAGAAATACTTATGAGCGTATGCGTTTGTACATGTACGATTGTCCGGATGCAAAAACGCTCGTTCCAGGGCTCTTAGAAAGGTCTTGAGGATATGTGTAGATAATGGGAAGTTAAGGGTTTCCTAAATACAAAAAAAGAGAGGGTTTCTTGAGGGTTACCGGTTTTTTTACTTGTGTTCGCCCCAGTGTAGGCCTATTCTTGTGCCGTCGTATATGTCTATTACTTGGTCGTGGTTGATGTCTGCCTTTACGTTCCACCATGGGTCTGAAGGTGTAGCATTCCATGCAAGTGCGATTACTACCGCGTCAAGGATGTTAACCGTTCCGTCACCGTTAATATCGCCCATCACAGTAACTTCGATAGCAGTTTTTTCCAGTACATTGTTATATTCGTTGTCTTCTACTACCTCGTTCTGACTGTCAACAGTGGCTGTCAGCTTATACTTTGTTACTGGAGTTGTATGAGTTGGGTGGAAGAGACTCGTAAAGTTGACTATAGTGGTTGCTCCTGCTGATAGGCTTACCACCACTTCCTCAGTTGAGCCTTCCGATGTTACCCCGTAGAAGACTTCGAGTTTGACATGAAATTGTCCTGCATTAGCTGTTCCAGTGTTTTTAACCTCTACTTCTACTGGATAGTAGTAGTTTGAGCCGTTTTTGTAGGTGTCATCTTTGTACAAGTTGCAGCCGAGGTCATCTATTGTTATGCTTTCCACCGTCAAATCTCTTGTTTTGACAGTTATCTGTCCATCTACCCCAGTGTGCGATATTGCAGTGCCAGTGCTGTCTGAAAGAATTGTGTCATGCAAATCTAGGTTTGCTGTTCCTGCTGCAATCGCGTGGAAGTTTATCTCAAATATGTAATGCGCTGAGTAGCTAATTCCTGTTGTGTTTGGGTATGTGGTTGATACTGCCCACCAAAGTTGTCCAGTCGTCTCATTTGTCAGGCTGTAAAATGTTTGTGTTGGTGTTTTCAAGCCATCAGGCACAATAGCAGTTGAAGTCAAATCCAGTTTGTCCTTGTCATAATCGAATTGGAATTCCCAAGCGTAAAGGTCACTAACGTCTTTTATTTCAATGTAAACCGTGCAATCGTTGTTCAAGATGACATCCTGCGACGAAGGGCTAACCTCGATACTTGTTGATGCCGCTATTGCTATTTCGATTTTAAGGGCGGAAACGAATGCAAACGCAAGAATTGCCACGGTTGCTAAAGTTGCAATATTCACTCGAAGGTTGAATCTGAAGAATCCCATTTTTTATCCTTTCTCCCGATTTTCTTATTTCGAGTTCCACATTCTTAAGTTTTTTGGAACAAACTTCTATATGTTCGTTCAAGTATACATGCTTTTTTTTGTGCATATGCGTGCATCTATAATTGGATCGGAGCAACAATCATAGACTACCAAGTCATATTCTCGACAGTGTAAGGATGAGCTTACACTGGGAAAAACCTCACGCAAACATTTTCCCTTCTCCCTCTTTTTGAGATCTAGCATGTAGAAAACTGTTCCAGAAATCTTAAAAAGTTCAGCAGCGCAGTTATAGTCACCGAATATAAAAAAAGGGAGAAAGGAAAAAAATGAATTTTCGCAGAGTATATTATCGAAGACTTTTGGGTTTGACTACAATAGGACTAATGTTTGTCAGCTTTTTTGCAGTGATATTGCAGATAAACCATGTTTATGGATTTTGGTGGGATGGCAACTGGGATTATCGGAAGATGATAACGATCAATCACACCAAAGTAACTGGAGACTTGGCAGGTTTTCCAGTTTTGATTGATGTCTTAGACGGCGACTTGGCTAGTAAGGCTCAGGATGATGGTGACGACATTGTCTTCACAGACTATAGTGGGAGCAAGCTTAGTCATGAGATTGAGTATTTCAATGGTGCTACTGGAAAGTTGACGGCTTGGGTTAAGGTTCCAAGTCTCTCGTCATCTGTGGACACTATTCTCTACATGTATTATGGTAATTCTGGTGCTTCGAATCAACAGGATCCTTCGGGTGTTTGGGATTCCGATTATGTGATGGTACATCATTTGAAGGAGTCTTCTGGAACGCATAGTGACTCAACAGTGAATGGCAATGCTGCAACACCGTATAATGGTGTGGGTCAGGGTACAAGTGGGAAGATTGATGGTTCTGACAGTTTTGATGGCAGCGATGACTATCTTAGGGTTACTGGTGCTAGCAGCATAAACAATGTTAACCCGTTGACCTATGAATGCTGGGTGAACCTTGACACCTACGGCGGAGCAGGTAATGGACGTTTCTTTGAAAAAGGTGGCATTCGCCTATTCTTTGCCCCTGCCGATTCGGTAGGTTTTCTGCAAATGTTTACCGTGAATAAGGGGCAATGGAAGACTTCGAGTGCTCTCAGTATAGGCCAATGGCATCATATGGTCATCACATATAACTGTTCTTCAACTTCGAACAATCCGAAAATCTACGTAGACGGCGTCTCCCAATCGGTCTCTTACTATGACGGCACGACAATTCCTTCTGGCACAGCTACAAGTGATTCTGGTAACGATCTAGTCATGGCTAATCGTTTGACTGTGGATCGTGGATTTGACGGCGTCATGGACGAGGTTCGAATGTCCAAAACCGAGAGGTCCGCCGCTTGGATCTCCACAGAATACAGCAATCAATATAACCCTTCCACATTTTACACTGTTGGAAGCGAGGAGCCATATTCTCCGCCACCTCCACCCGGTCCATGGTGGAACAACAACTGGCAATACCGCAAGGGAATAATCATCTACCACTATTCAGTAAGTACTAATTTGTCAAACTTTCCTGTTTTGGTTGATGTCTTAGACGGCGACTTGGCTAGTAAGGCTCAGGATGATGGTGATGACATTGTCTTCACAGACTATAGTGGAAGTAAGCTTAGTCATGAGATTGAGTATTTCAATGGTGCGACCGGCAAATTGACGGCTTGGGTTAAGGTTTCCAGTCTTTCTTCGACTGTAGACACGATTCTCTACATGTATTATGGTAATTCTGGTGCTTCGAATCAACAGAATCCTTCAGGCGTTTGGGATTCCGATTATGTGATGGTGCATCATTTGAAGGAGACCTCTGGATCGCATAGTGATTCTACAGTGAATGGTAATACTGCGACGCCGTATAATGGTGTAGTTCAGGGTACAAGTGGTAAAGTTGATGGCTCAGATGGCTTTGATGGCACGGATGATTATCTTAGGGTTACTGGTGCTAGCAGCATAAATAATGTTAACCCGTTGACCTATGAATGCTGGGTGAACCTTGACACCTATGGCGGATCAAGTGCTGGGCGATTCTTTGACAAAGGCAGAATCCGTCTGTTCTTTGCAAGCAGTGATTCGGTAGGTTTTCTGCAAGCATTTTCCACTAACAATGGGCAGTGGAAGACTTCGAGTGCTCTCAGTACAAGCCAATGGCATCACGTAGTCGTTACGTACAACTATTCTTCAACGTCTAACAATCCCAAAATCTACGTAGATGGCGCCTCTCAAACTGTTTCATACTATAGTGATCTCACGATTCCTTCTGGTACTGCTACTAGTGATTCTGGTAACGATCTAGTCATGGCTAATCGTTTGACTACCGATAGAGGGTTTGACGGTGTCATGGATGAAGTTCGGATGTCCAAAACTGAGAGGTCTGCCGCTTGGATCTCAACAGAATACCAGAACCAATACAATCCCTCCAGTTTCTACGTAATGGGAAGCGAAGAAGTAGGATCGTTGAACTATCCGCCTCAGATTTCAAATGAAAGTCCCGCAGATGGTGCCATGGATGCGCCTCTTAATCCAACTCTAAGGGCAGACATTTACGACTCGCACAACGATTCTGTTGATTGGGTAATCGAAGCTAACACTACTGGGATATGGGTAACTTTAAACTCGGGTACTTTGCCAACTGGAAATGGTACAGTCTCTGCTTCAACATCAAATATGAATAGTTATAGCACAAAGTACTGGTGGAGGATAAATGCAGCTGATCCACTTGGATCAGGCAACACCACAGTAAGACTCTATAGTTTCACCACACGTCCCTCAAACTATCCTCCATCACTATCAAATCCTTATCCAACCGATGGCGCTACAGATGTTATCACAAACCCAACATTATCAATAAACGCAAGCGACTTCGATGGTGACCTTATGACAATTATCTTTAGAACTAATGCTTCTGGCACATGGCAAACCCTAGGAGCTTTCTACAATGCAGTCAACGGAAGATACAGCCAAAACACAACAAACATGAATCAATTCGAAAAGAAGTACTACTGGTCAGTGGATGCACAGGATGCAGGTAGTGGAGTTTGGACCAACAGAACCTACAGTTTCACAACAGCTCCAATTCTCCAACTGAAATATTCAACAATACTTCCCCATGGAGGAAACATGCTTCCCGTTGTCGGCGACATCAACGGAGATGGAACAATGGAAATAGTCATCAGAAGCAATGGACAAGTTTCAGCAATCAGAGGAACAGATGGCACGATACTATGGACAAGGTCCTACTATGGATGGTGCCATGTGCAGCTTGCTGACTTGAACAATGATGGCAAGATGGAAATCTTGGTAGCGATAGATGGTTCACCGTGCGGTCTTGTTGCCTTATATGGCGACGGATCTGAATACTGGCGAAGGAACGATTTAGGCGGAAACCGTGTCTCGCTTGGACCAGCAATATCAGTTGCCGACACAGACCGCGATGGTTTTCTCGAAGTCTACTTTGTCAGCGCGTCAAATGCTGGCGGCCCAATCACTGGAGAAATTTCAGCCATAAGTCATGATGGTCAAAAACTGCGTTCAACCGGGCCCGTGGTCTATTACCCATGCTGGGGAGGCATGTCGATGGGAGACTATGACTTTGACGGAGAATTCGAACTCTACGTTGGCGAAAGAAATGTCGAATATGATCCGTTAGGTAAGGGTGTGCGATCCTGGTGGGCAGGCAATCTCACTCATCGATGGGATCAAATCCACATTCTAACCAGCACCTGCCCACCTCTCCTTGCTGACGTGAATGGCGACGGAAAACTGGACATAGTGACAAATGCCATCCACAGCGGCTGCGCTGTGATTAGTGCAGCCGACGGAAGCTATATGGTTGACGACCGCAATATTGGTCTAGACTCACACTGTTTCGGAGCAGTCTATGACATCGATGAAGACGGGCGTTTGGAATTAACCATCTCAAATGGGCAATCAGACTCCAACTATCATGGATTCCACGTTAGAGATCTAGCTGGCAGACACACTGACGCCTCAATCAGTCTTCCCTATGCGTGCTTATGGCCGCCGAGATTTGGAGATGTAACCGGCGACGGAAAGATGGAGATAATTGCTGCCCCTGGAGTTGATGGTAGCACGGCCAACTATGACATTTTCATTTACAACAAAACCTTTGGTCTCATAGCAAGAATACCTGTCACTGGAGCAGGCTGTCTTGGTCCTGCCTTAGTAGCTGACGTTGACGGTGACGGTCTGAACGAGGTCGTTGTGGCAGGGTGCACGGGCAAAGTCATAGTGTACGATACTGTAGCTCCTACGCCAATCCCGAGACCAAGAACAGAATTACAAGGCTACAGCCAGTACCTACAAGGCGCAGCGGAATATGTTCCGCCACCAGGTCCATTAGCCCCCATTCTTTCAGACGAAGAACCTAGAGACAAATCTGCTAACATGCCAACAAACCCGACACTTTCAATTCGTGTATTCGATTACCAAAGCGACTCCATGACTATAGTCTTTAGAACAAACGCCTCTGGAAGCTGGCAGACAATAGGCACATACAATGGTGGCAATGGAATCTATCATCAGTCAACAACTAACATGAACGTTGAAGGAACGAAATACTACTGGGAAGCAAGAGTTACGGATAGTACAGGAAGATTGACAACAAGAATCTACAGTTTTACGACATACACTTTCAACTCAACATGGTGGGATATTGACTGGAAGTATCGGAAGACAATAACCATCGACCACACTAAAGTAGCAGGGGATGTTTCAAACTTCCCGGTTCTAATAGAACTGACAGACACAGGCTTGGCAACACACGCCCAAGATGGTGGTGACGACATTGTTTTTGTAGATTATCTAGGATCTAAACTGGACCACGAGATCGAATACTTTGACAAAGTCACTGGCGAACTTATCGCATGGATACGTATTCCCAACCTGTTTTCAGCAGCGGATACAATGCTTTACATGTATTATGGAAACTCAGCTTCATCAAATCAAGAAAATGCTGCAGGTGTCTGGGGTTCCGATTTTATCATGGTTCATCATCTTGATGAGACCAGTGGGATACACTACGATTCCACATCCAACAATAATGATTGCTCACCTCAGGGCGGTGTGGCTCAAGGTACAAGCGGAAAGATTGACGGTGCAGACTTATTTGACGGAAATGACGACATCTTAACAAAACCAGGTATGCTTTCTGGAAGCATAGGTTCCAAATACACTTTATCCGTTTGGATTAACCCAGTATCATTGGCAGGCGATCAAAATCCGCGCATTATCGAGCTTGACAACTTGATTCTATTCATCTCAGCTGGTCCAGCAGGACCTAGCAACATAGTGAACTTTGTTTCCGCTTACCATAGATGGTCAACAAATGTTGGTCAATGGTGTAGCTACAGCAACACGATACTGACCACCGAAGGGTGGGTGTACATAACTGTCACGTACGACGGGTCCTCCACTACGAACGATGCTATGATCTACAAGAACGGCGCTTCACTAAGCCTTTGGGAGTGGAATGCTCCATCGGGATCTTTCAATAGCTCTTATCAGAACTTGTGTATAGGCGACAGACCTGCAGGAGACAGGTCCTACAATGGAAAAATCGACGAAGTCCGAATTTCTACTAGTATTAGAAGTGCATCTTGGATTCAAACTGAGTACAGCAATCAACACGATCCAGCGAGTTTCTACATGGTTGGAAGCGAGGAGTACTTGCCACAAACTGCGATCAGGATTGAACCAGTCTCCACTAACATTTCATTTGGTGAAGACTGCATAGTGTACGTCAACGTCAGTGATGTAGCGGATCTCTACGCTTGGGAACTTCAAATCAACTACAACCAAACAATTCTTGACCTGACTTCAATCTCAGTTGTGTCAGGCAGTTTAAACAGTCCAACTTACATATACTACAGCTTAACTGATGAAACGGCTGGACACTTGTGGTGGGCAGTATCAACCACGTACCCAACAACCACTGGAATCTCTTATGCCCAACACGCTATTCTTGAACTAAATTTCCGTGCAATTGGAGCTGGAACATCGGGTATAAGCCTATATGGCACATACCTTTCAGACAGTGCGCTCATGCCAATCCCACACAGCACAGTTAATGGTTCCATATCTGTTACCGGAACCATTGATCTAGCCGTTGTAAGCATCAGCGTGCTAGATCATGACTGTAGTATCTACAAAGACGACAC
>Ga0315312_1003080_pt1 | contig 10931 bp, 21 predicted proteins | sample TDP7_MG_FD_203629 | JGI IMG/M metagenome (GOLD analysis project Ga0315312, IMG submission 203629) | Freshwater sediment microbial communities from Lake Towuti, South Sulawesi, Indonesia - TDP7 | ecosystem: Environmental > Aquatic > Freshwater > Lake > Sediment | place: Indonesia: South Sulawesi... | reverse complement strand
AACATTCGAAAAAAAGCAAAAATACCCAGAACAAATAATATTTTATTCCGGAGTTCCTTTATCTTAAAAATTTTAATAATATTTTCGTACCACATCGGCATCACTTAATACTTTATACTTTATACTTTATACTTTATACTTTATACTTTATACTTCCTCCGGCTTTTTCAATTTTTTCTCTGGCTGATTTTGATAATTGGCAATTTTCAACAGTCAATGATTTTTTGATTTCCCCTTTTCCCAAAATCTTCACTTTCGGCATTCTTCCTTTTATTTTAGAAATTATTTTTTTCTTTAACAAGGTCTGGGGCAAAACTAAATCTCCCGACTTAAATTTCTTTTCCAGAGTTTCAATATTAATCACAATAAGGTTTTCTTTTTTCGGTTTAAATCTATAACCTCTGAGTTTCGGATATCTTTTTATTATTTCTCTAATGATAGGTTTTAATTTTCGGCCAGCTCTAGCCTTCTGTCCTTTAATTCCTCGGCCACAATAAGTTCCTTTCTTGCCACCCCGACCCATTCTTTTTGTTTTTTTTGTTTTATGAATTGGTTTTAATTGGTGTAATTGCATTTTGAAATCTGAAGTAGGAAGTACGAAGAAACGAAGAAATTAACTCTTCAGATCTTCAGACTTCGTAATTCGTAATTTTGTTAGGGCATTAATGGTTGCTCTGGCATTGTTTAATTTGTTTCCGGTTCTTCCTAAAAGTTTAGAAGAAATGTTTTTTATTCCGGCTAAATTACAAATCACTCTAACTGTTCCGCCGGCTACCAAACCTCTACCCTTTCTTTGAGGTCTAAGAAGTACTTTAGCCGGTCCAAATTTAGCATAGACTTCATGAGGAATAGTATCTTCAATAATTGGAATTTCAATCAGATTTTTCTTTGCCTGAAAAGTTGCCTTTTCCAGAGCTTGCGCAACATCTAAACCAGAAGCCACTCCAACTCCAACTTTGCCCATTTTGTTTCCAGTAACTACCACTGCTCGAAATCTTAATTGTTTTCCACCGGCTCTAACGTGGGTAACTCTGGCTAAATCCAGAAGCGTTGTTTCAAACTCCTCCTTTCCTTCTCTGGTTTTAGCGAAGGAGATTTTCTTTGGTTTTTTATTTGTTTCTTCTTTATTCATAATTCTTAATTCGGAATTCAAAACTTTAATCCTCCCTCTCTAGCTCCTTCAGCCAGGGCTTTCACTTTTCCATGATATTTATATCCTCCTCTATCAAAAACAACTCTCTCAATTTTCAAATTCTTAGCCTTTTTGGCGATTAATTTTCCAACTTCAAAAGCTATCGCCATTTTTCCACCGAGGGGTTTTCCAATTTTTTCTGTCTTTTTTTCTCTAATTTTTGTTTTCTGCTCTTTGCTCTTTGTACTTTGTTTTTTCAATTCTAAATCACCAGCTGCCAAAATTGTCTTTCCTTTTTCATCATCAATAAGTTGAGCATAAATGTGTTTTATTGACCTGAAAATACAAAGCCGGGGTCTTTTCAGAGTGCCAAATATTTTTCCTCTGACCCGTTGGTGCCGATGATATCTTTTTTCACGTTTTTTTGTCATGTTTTTAATTAAAAACTAATAATAAGAAATTAAATATCATACTTCTTGCTTATACCGTAGTTGCTACCACTTTTTTCCCTACCTTTTTTCTTATTACTTCACCTAGATACTTAATTCCTTTTCCTTTATAGGGATCGGCTGGTCTGACTTTTTTTATTTGAGCTGCAATCCTGCCAACTAATTCTTTATCAATTCCAGAAACGGTGATTATATTTTTTTCTATTGAAAATTTAATTTCTGGAGGGGCTTTTATTTTTACCGGATGACTAAAACCGACATGTAAAACCAAAATTGGGCCCCCGGGACCCCCGGGGCCCCCGGATTGGGGAACGGGGACTTCCAAAATTGCTTTATAACCCAAACCTTCAATTTCTAATTTTTTTTCATAACCTTCGGTCACTCCTTTTATTAGATTGTTTAGAGAGGCTCGAGTTAAACCCCAGAAAGCATTAGTTTGTTTAGTCTGAATTTGAGGCGAAACAAAAACCTTTTTTTCTTTAATTTCAATTTTAATTTCAGGTCGAAATTCTCGACTAATCTCGCCTTTAGGACCTTTGATAATAACTCTCTTACCTTCTATTTTTACTTCCACATTTTCTGGTATTTGAATTGGTTTTTTGCCAACACGACTCATTTGGGTATTAAGTATTTAGTATTACGTATTAAGTATTTTAAAGTTTTGTACTTAATACTTTGTACTTGATACTACTGTATACTAAGAATTACCATATTTCGCATATTATCTCTCCGCCCAATTTTTGTTTTTTTGCCTCTTTATCTGGCATTAATCCTTTTGAAGTAGAAATAATAGCAATTCCGTATCCTCCTCGAACCCTCTTAAATTTTTTGACGCTAAGATAAATTTTCTGACCCGGTTTTGAAATTCTTTTTAAACCTGAAATAACCGGTTTCTTTTTTTCATCGTATTTTAAAGTAATCTCAATAATTTTTTTAATTTTTCTTCCTTTTTTTTCAACTTTTTCAATAAATTTCTCTTTTTCTAAAATTTTGGCAATCTCAAATTTTAAATTGGAAAAGGGAACATCAACTGTTTCTTTACCAACAGCCTGGGCATTTTTAATTGAAGTTAACATGTTTGAAATTGGATCCATGAATTAACTACGAATTACGCCCCAGAAGTAGAACGTTTCGCATTTACTTCGGGGCTGCCCTGTAGCGAGGTTCGCTCTGCTACTGGGGCGAATTTTTACCAAGATGATTTTTTAACACCAGGTAATAAGCCTTGATTGGCTAATTCTCTAAAACATATCCTACACAAACCAAATTTCCTCAGATAACCTCTTTTTCTTCCACATCTAAAACAGCGTCGAACAACTCGACTTTTAAATTTTGGTTTTTTTAATGATTTAGCAAGCTGGGCTTTGGTTGTCATAGTTTTATCTCTTAATTGGAAATCCTAATAATCTTAATAATTCTACTATTTCTTCACGACTTTTTCCATCGGTCACTACTGATATTTCTAAACCAAAAATACTTTTAGTTTTTTCTGGTGAAATTTCTGGAAAAGCAATGTGTTCTTTAATGGGGATAGTTAAATTTCCTTTTTTATCAAAAGAGGAAAATTCTATTCCTCGGAAATCGCGAGAACGAGGAAGAACAATATTAATTAATCTTTCTAAAAAATCATACATCATTTTTCTTCTTAAGGTAATTTTTGCTCCAATTGCCAGGCCCTTTCTAAGTTTAAAACCAGAAATTGATTTTCTGGCTTTGGTTTTAATCGGTCTCTGACCGGTTATTAAAGTTAAATCTTCTAAGATACTATTTATAATTTTTTCCTGTTCTTTAGAAGTTTTTCCGGAAATCAATTTTCCAAAACCGGTATTTAAAACAACTTTCTCAATTTTAGGAGTAGATAGAACATTTTTGTATCCAAATTTCTTCATCATTTCTGGAATTACCTCTTTTTGATATTTTTCTTTTAATTTAGTCATATTTAGATTGGTTCACCGCATTTTTTACAGATTCTATGTTTTCTTTTTTCCAAAAATTTATAACCCACCCTGACCGCTTTTCCGCATTTAGGGCAGATTAATTTTAGATTGGAAACATCAATTGGGCTTGGCATTTCTACAATTTGACCCTTTTCTCCCGTTCTTCTTGGCTTTTGATGTTTTTTTATCAGATTTACTCCTTCAACCAAAATTCTCTTTTCTTTTGGAAAAGTTCGCAAAATCTTACCCTTCTTTCCCCTATATTTTCCAGAAATTATTAAAACTGTATCACCTTTTACTATTTTCATAATTTAGCTAACCAACTAAACGAGCTCTTCGGCCAGACCGGCAACCCTCTCAAATCCTTTTTCTTTAACTTCTCTTGCCACCGGTCCGAAGATTCTGCCTCCTTTTGGTTCTTTTGTTTTTCCGTCCAAAATAACACAGGCATTGTCGTCAAAACGAATATAGGAACCATCCGTCCTTCGATATTCTTTTTTCTGTCTTATAATCAGAGCTCTAACTACATCGTGTTTTTTAATTTCTCTTCTCGGTTCCGCTTCTTTTACCGCACCAACAATTACATCACCAATTCGAGCATATCTCTTTTGACTGCCACCTAAAACATGAACACACTGAAGAATTCTAACTCCAGTATTATCAGCCACTTTTAACATTGTGCGCAATTGAATCATGGATTTCTCTACGAATTACGAATTTTTACGAATATACAAATATTTTCCTAATTTTTTCGTATATTCGTATGGTTTCGTATTTCGTAGCTATATCTTTTTTATTACTCGCCACTTCTTCTCTTTACTCAATGGTTTACACTCTTCAATAATAACCCTGTCTCCGATCTTATATTCTCCACTTTTTTCGGCATGAGCCTTATATTTTTTGTGGACTTTGTATCTTCTTTTATATTTTGGGTGTTCTTTTATCCTTTCTACTTCAACTACAACCGTCTTTGGCATTTTATCTGAAAGTATTATTCCTTGTAATTGTTTTTTGCTCATTGTTCTTTTAAAATGGTTAAGATTCTGGCGATGTCTTTTTTTATTTCTCTAATTTCTTTAACGTTTTTTACTTTTCCAGTAGCTAAATCAAAACGCAGAGTCCTTATTTTCTCTTTTAGGTCTTCTAAAAGATTTTTTAGTTCCGGTTTTGATTTTTGTCTTATTTCTTCAATTTTCATATTTTATTTTTTCACAAATTTGGTTTTAATTGGTAATTTATCGGCTGCAATTTTCAGGGCTTCTCTGGCTACCTCTTCTTTTAATCCTTCTAATTCAAAAATAATCCTTCCTGGTTTTATTGGAAAAACATAATGAGAAACCGCCCCTTTTCCTCCACCCATTGAGAATTCTACTCCTTTGGAAGTTATCGGTTTTTGGGGAAAAATTCTAATCCAGAGTTTACCACCTTTTTTTAGATACCTCAAAATGGTGCGTCTGGCTGCTTCAATCTGTCTGGCGGTAATCCAGCAGGTTTCTAAAGATTTTAGTCCATAAGAACCAAAACTAAGCTCAGTTGCTCTTTTGGCAATTCCTTTTGACCTGCCTTTTTGCCACTTGGGATATTTAACTTTTTTTGGCATTAAGATAGCCATTGGTACTACCGAGTTAGGTCGCGGCACGTCTGTTTGCCCCAAATTTGCTTGGCAAATTTCGGGGACCCCGCTAAAGCAGACTAACACCGCTCCTTAGAAACCCTCGGTTTTTAATCTTTTCCTAAACGGGGAAACCGAAGGGTTTCCCCGGCCCTCTTCCGATTTGGGATGTTATTGGAATCTCTCGCCTTTATATATCCAGACTTTTACCCCTACTATTCCGTAAGGACAATAAGCTCTATCTACGGCATAATCAATGTCAGCCCTTAAGGTCTGTCTTGGTAGTTTGCCTTTTTTCAGCCATTCTCTTCTGGCAATTTCAATTCCATCCAATCTGCCAGCCACTTCGACTTTTGCCCCTTCTACTCCTTTTTGAGCCACAATTCTATCTAAAGCCTGTTTTAATATCCGGCGATACGGTACTCTTTTTTCAATTTGACTAACCATCCATTGGGCTGCCAAGGGAGCCGACATCCAGGGATTTTTGATTTCTCTGATTTCAATTTTTAATTCTGATTTAACGGCTAAACCTTTAGTGGTTTTTCTTTTTAAAATTTTTTCTTCCAATTGTTTTTTTAATTGTTCAACTCCTTCTCCTCCTCGCCCGATTATCAAACCTGGTCTGGCAGTAGAAATTATAATATTGATTTTGGTGGGAGACCTCTCAATCTCAATTTTCTCAACTCCAAGTTTTCCGATTTTCTTTTTGAAGAATTCTCTAATTTTAAAATCCTCCTCCAGATAGGCGGCAAACTTTTTTTCATAAAATCCGCGGGTATTCCAATTGCTTATTTCTTTTATTCTAAATGCTTTTGGGTGAACTTTGTGTGCCACATTGGTAGGTATTAGATATCGGGTGTTAGGTGTCAGGTTCGCTTTATACCTTTCATCTCATACCTTACATCTAATATCTTGTTAGAAGGCGGTTCTTCTGAAAAATCTTCTTACTCCTCTTTCTGTCTTTGGCTTGGGTTTCTCTATTTCCGGTTTAAATTTAGGTTTTTCAGTCTTTGCCACTTTTTCTTTAATTTCTTCCTCTTTTATTATTTTTGGTTTAGCTTTTTTAATTTTTTTTGCTTTTTTAACAATTTCATCAAGAACAATTGTTACGTGAGAAGTTTTTTTCTGAATCTCATCGGCATGTCCTCGAGCTCGTGGAAAAACTCTTTTTAATTTTGGACCCTCCTCAACTAAAATCTTTGAAATAAAAAGATTTCCTTCTTCTAATTGAAAATTATTTTTGGCATCAGCTATCGCCTGTTTTAAAAGTTTGAAAAGCGGCAGAGATGCTCTTTTTTGAGCGAAATTCAAAATATTTTGCGCTTCTTCAACTTTCTTCCCGCGAATTAAATCAGCGACAAGCCTAACTTTTCTAGGGGCTATTCGAAGATATCTTAATTTTGCTATCGATGTCATATTATTGTTTGGTTTTTTTCTCAGTAGGTTTTTCAACAACAGGTTTTTCGGCGGTTGGTTCTAATTTTGCTGCCTCTTTTTCTGCTTCTTTCGCCTCTAATTCTCTCTGCATTCTGCCACCGTGTCTAAAAAACTTAGTTGTTGGAGCAAATTCACCGAGTTTGTGTCCGACCATACCTTCCTCGACTTTAACCGGAACAAATTCCTTACCGCTATGAACCATAAAAGTAAATCCAACCATTTCCGGAAAAATGGTACAATCTCGGGACCAAGTTTTGATGGTTTCTTTTGTCCCGGGTTTTAAACTCTTAATCTTCTTTAAAAGTTTTTCATCCACATATGGACCTTTTTTAAGACTTCTTGGCATAAATTTATTTTCTCCTCTTTATTATCATTTTTTCCGTCCATTTCTTTTTTCTTGTTCTGACTCCAAAGGCTGGTTCTCCCCAAGGAGTTTTGGGATATTTCAAACCAATCGGACTTTTTCCCTGACCTCCGCCATGGGGATGGTCAGGCGGATTCATGGCCGCACCCCTAACAGTAGGTTTCCAACCTTTTAATCTTTTTCTACCGGCTTTTCCAATTTTTTCAAATTTTTTTTCGGGATGGGAGGCCTGACCGATGGTGGCAAAACAATCTCCGGAAAACTTTCTAATTTCTCCGGAGGGCATTTCCAGATGGGTAAAACCCTCTTCCTGGGCTAAAACTTTAGCTGATGTGCCGGCTGACCTTAATAATTTTCCACCTCTTCCCGGTTCCAATTCAACGTTAAAAACTGAAGTTCCCAGATAAATATTTTTTAATTTTATTCTATTGCCAGTTTTTATCTCGGTTTTTTCAGAACAGATTATTATATCTCCGACCTTAAGGTTAGCCGGAGCCAGAATATATCGCTTTTCTTTATCCTGATATTCAATCAAAGCTAAATAAGTAGTGCGGTTTGGGTCATATTCCAGAGCAATAACTTTGCCGGGGATATTAATTTTTTCTTGACCAAAATCTACAATTCTATAAAGTTTTTTTACTCCCCTGCCTCGATGGCGAACGGTTATTCTACCGCCTGCTCCTCGACCGGCTTTCTTTCTCAAAGCCAAAAGCAACCTCTTTTCGGGTTCTTTCTTTGATAATATATTTTTTGAATTTTTGATTTCAGCCATAGAATTATAATTTATCGAGGTAATACCTCAATTTTTTGTCCCTCTTTTATTTTAACAATTGCTTTTTTATATCCTTTTCTCCAACCCCGTATTCTTCCGACCATTCTTTGTTTTCTTGGAATATTTATAATTTTAACCGAGAGAACTTCGACTCCGTACAAATCTCCAATCGCTTTTTTAATTTCCGTTTTATTTACTTCGGGGAAAACCTTAAAAATATATTGATTTTTTTTAGCCAAATCGGTTGTTTTTTCTGAAATATATGGTTCTCTCAGAATTTTATAAACGTCAACAACTCCTATTTCTTTTTTAACTTCTTTAATTTTGGGTTTTTTAGTCTCGGCAGGTCTTTCCGTTTTGGTTTCCTTTATTTTTTTCTTTTTAAAAATGTTGGGGATTTTCATAGGGATTTTAGAAATGTTTTTTCTAATATTTTTATGCTTTCTTTCGGTAAAATTAAATATTTAAAAGAAAGTAAATCCAGGCAGTTTAAGTCTCTGGCCTGGATAGTTTCTACATCGGGAATGTTTCTGGTAGCTAAAATCAGATTTTTATTCATTTCCGGCAGGGCAATTAAAATACTACCTTTTTTAAAATTTTCAATTTTCAATTTCAAATTTTCAATAGTTTCTACCATCAATTTTGTCTTTGGCTTTTCCAACTTCAATTTATCGATTAAAATCAACAGATTATTTTTTGCCTTGGCTGATAAAACCATAAAAAGAGCTTTTTTCCTCATTTTTTTGGGAATTTTTTTCTTAAAAATTTTTTCTTTTCTGGGACCAAAAGTTATGCCTCCATGTCGCCAAATGGGTGAACGAATTGAGCCGTGTCGGGCTCGACCCATATGTTTCTGTGGCCAGGGTTTTCTTCCACCGCCTCTTACTTCTCCCCTTGTTTTGGTATGAGCTATCACTTTTCTTCTATTTGCCATCTGAGAAACAACTACCTGATGAATTAAATCAGGATTTACTTTCACGCCAAAAATCTCCGAGGGCAATCTCGTCTGACTAACTTTTTCGCCGTTTTGATTGTAAGTATTGACTAACATATTAAATTATCTTTTAGTCGCTTGCCCGTAGTCGAACGCTTCGCTTTTGTACCATCGGTAGGTATTGACAAGTATAGACTAATTTTCTATAATTTTTAAGGATGAAAAATGGGAGAAGTAAAAAGTTTTCGGGTATACAAAGTGGCTTTTCCAGGCAGTATATCAGGCTATATGTTATACGACGAAAATTGGGGACGTGATCTTCTTACTGTAACTTCGTTAAATGTGGTGGCAGAAAAAATCAGAGAGAAAAACCAAGAGCTGAAACCAACAGACACTATTGTAATAGATTTCCGACCCTTACATGATGCTGAAATTTTAGGGATACACCATCATCCTTGCAGAATGCTTCCACTTACCGAACAAGAAATCGAATCATTTATGACCGAGATATCGAAATAAATTCAGTCCTTTCTAAAAATTTTAATAAGATTTTTAATCTTGGGCACCAAACGTCAAATGACTATTAGGTGCTTTTTTTATTTCAACTTTCTTCATACTTCCTACTTCATACTTCTTACTTCTACCAATGTTCCTTTTCTTCCCGGGACTGCGCCACCAACAGCAAGTAAATTATTCTCTTTATCAATTTTGACCACTTTCAAATTTCCGACTGTCACTCTTTCAAAACCCATTCGACCAGCCATTTTAATACCTTTAACAACTCGAGAAGGGGTTGAAGCTCCCACTGAACCAGGTTGTCTTTCTTCGTGTTTCGTTCCTCTGGTTTTCGGCCGACCGTGAAACCCCCAACGCTTTACCACTCCGGCAAAACCCTTACCTTTGGAAATTCCGGAAACCTTGACAATCTCTCCTTCTTTAAAAACCGAAACTTCGATTTTACTTCCTAATTCATAATTCTTAATTCCCAATTCCTTGTCTTTAAATTCTTTTAAATATTTAAATGGCTTTTTTATCTGCGGTTTTTTTATTTTCTTTTTTTTCTCAATCTTTTTAAAGCCAATTTGAATAGCCTCATATCCATCCCGTTCTTTTGTTTTTATCTGGGTAACAACACAGGGACCGGCCTCAATTAAAGTAACCGGAATTTGATTTCCTTTTTCGTCAAAAACCTGAGACATTGCTATTTTTTGGCCTAAAATAAACTTCATATACCACTACGAAATTACGAATATCTACGAATTTACGAATAAAAAATGCCGGGGTAACCCGACATTGGCAGGTTAATTCCCATTTAAATTATATCAAAATGTTTTGGAAAAAGAAATCATAATATATTTTCGTATATTCGTAAAATTTTCGTATTTCGTAGCTATTTTTACATCCTGATTTCGATGTCGACGCCGGTTGGCAAATTCAAATTCCTCAAGGCATCAATTACTCTGGCTTCGGGTTCAAAAACATCAATTAATCTTTTGTGAATTCTAATTTCAAATTGTTCCCGGCTATCCTTATGAATAAAGGAAGACCTGTTGACTGTATATTTGTGAATTTCGGTCGGTAGAGGAATGGGACCAGCAACCGTCGTTCCAAAACGAGTTGCTACTTCAATAATCTGACGAGCGCTATTATCAATGACCTTATGGTCGTAAGCTCGCAATTTAATGCGAAGTTTAGGTTTTATCTCTTCGACTTCTTCTTTCTTTTTTGGCATCCTTTTGAACTATCTGACTAATTGACCATTTGGCAATGTCTAATCTGAATCTGTCAATTAGTTAATTTGTTAATTTGTCAAATGTTATTTGATGATTTTGGTTACCACTCCTGCTCCAACGGTCTTCCCGCCTTCTCTGATAGCAAATCTTTGTTTCACTTCCATGGCAATGGGAGCAATTAATTTAATTTTCAAATTCACAGTATCGCCTGGCATAACCATTTCAGTTCCGGCTGGCAGGGTTACATCGCCAGTCACATCGGTAGTTCGGAAATAGAACTGAGGTTTATAACCGGTAAAGAAGGGAGTATGTCTTCCGCCTTCTTCTTTGGTTAAGACATAAACCTGGCTTTCAAATTCGGCATGAGGAGTGACTGAGCCAGCTTTGGCCAAAACCTGACCTCTCTGAACGTCTTCTTTTTTTAAACCTCTCAACAGAATTCCGACATTGTCTCCGGCTCTTCCTTCGTCTAAGGTTTTATTAAACATTTCGATTGAAACAACGGTTGTTTTTGTCGTAGGTTTAATTCCAATTAACTCCACATCCTCATTGGAACGAATG
>Ga0315312_1003079_pt1 | contig 10932 bp, 10 predicted proteins | sample TDP7_MG_FD_203629 | JGI IMG/M metagenome (GOLD analysis project Ga0315312, IMG submission 203629) | Freshwater sediment microbial communities from Lake Towuti, South Sulawesi, Indonesia - TDP7 | ecosystem: Environmental > Aquatic > Freshwater > Lake > Sediment | place: Indonesia: South Sulawesi... | reverse complement strand
CCTCCTCACAACCGAAATCTGCACCACTCACTCTGCCCTCGCAGGATTCCAGCTCTCGCCGCAGGCCTACTTCGGCGCCAGCGGCCTGCCCTTCAAGTAACCCATCGCCTGCAATTGCCGCCGCAGCACCTCGTCGAACTCAACCTTGGGCGGAGGCGAGGCAGCCAAGCTCTTGCGCCAGTCTCTCTGCTCCAGCAGCCAGCCCGCGAGGAGCTGCTCGCCATAGGCGGCCCGCACTGGCAGCTCTTTCGACAGGTCGTGCTCTTCCTTCGGATCCGCCCGGGTGTCCCACAGGCCCAGCGACTTCCGCGTGGCCGTCTCCCGCGGAGGCACCGAAACGTCAATCACCCTCTTATACCCGTCTTCCTCAATCACCGCCACCAGATCCAGATCATTGCTGTCCCACCGCGAGACCTCGGCGTAGATGCGGCGACTCGGCCCAGAATCCGGCTGCAGCGCCGCCAGAGAGAGATCCCTGCCCGGCAGCTCATATGGGAGCTTTGGCTTCAGCCCTACCTCCGACAGAATGGTCGGCGTCACATCCACCAGGCTTGCTCGCTCCTACACCCGCACGCCTGCGTGCCGCCTCTGGGGAAACTTGATCACCAGCGGCACGCGCATGTCTTCCTGGCTCAGCTCCCACGCGTGCCCCAGAGTGTCGTGCTCATCGAACGCCTCCCCGTGATCCGCCGTGAGGATGATCACAGAATTCTCGTATCTTCCCGCGGCCTTCAGCGCCGCCAGAAACCCTGCGAATCCCTGGTCTGCCTCATACACCTTCGCGTCGTACAGGTCGTAGAGATGCTCAACATCTGCCCGTGAAAGGTCAGGATGCAACACGCCCAGCTTATCCAGCGCCTCCAGCGATCCATCGCACCGTCCCTTGATCCCTCTGTCAAAGCGCTTGAAACTGTCCGCGCTGGGGGTGTATGGGCCGTGCGGCTCCACAGTGTGCAGGTACATGAAAACTGGCCGCTTCGGGTCCTCCGCGGCCAGCCGGTCGCCGACCATCCTGTTGATCCAGGTCGCCGGCGCCTGCCGGAAGACGTACTCGCTGTAGCCTTGGTCGAGACCGAACGCTGCCGCCAGAGTGGCATTAGCGACAAAACCTCGTGTGTGGTATCCGGCCTGCCGCAGCATCTCCGGCAGCAGCACCGGCCATTCCGCCAGCCCATCCGAATAATGGATCACGCCGTGCACGGTCGGGTACAGGCCACTCAGCATGGTGGCCACCGATGGGCGCGTCCAGGTCGAAGCTGTGTAAGCCTCCTCAAACAGCACCCCCTCGGCCGAGAAAGCGTCTATGGTTGGTGAAGTATCCCTCTTATAGCCGTAGCATCCCACGTGATCCGCCCGTAGGGCGTCTATCACATAGATGAACACATCCGGCATCCGCCCCGGGTGCCGCGCGGGCAGCCTGGTCGGCCTCTCCGACCGATTCCGGGCCACGTAGGGCTCGGGCACCCGCGTCAGGCTCTCCGCGAGCACCGGCTTCAGCCATACCCGAAGCCGCGCCCTCTCGGGCACTCGCAGCACATGCCACAGCGTTCCCTTCCTCGCAAACGCAAAACTCCCCTCGCGGTCATCTTCCACCTTGCAGGCCAGCGGCCCCAGCGGGCGAGTGTGAGCCCCGATCTCAAGGCCCTGCTGCCAGCTAATGAACTCAAGCGGCCTCTCTCCCTCCGGCCCCAGCAGTTCTGCTGCGCACGCCACGTATCCCGTGGCACCGCTGCCCGGCATCCGTCGGCCCACCTCCCCCTCTATGTCCAGCCGCGCAAGCTGCCCCGCCCAGTTTGCCAATGAAACCTCCCCTCGAACCTCGGGAAGCTGCCGGCCCTTGCTGGAGAAGAACTTCCTAGCCCCGTAGATGGCAACCAGCCCTTCCCCATCGGTCCTCACGGTGATCTTCACTCTCATCACCGCATCCGCCCAGGGCCGCAGCCACAGCAGCGCTGCCGCGAGGCCGACCGCCGCGCCCACGCCAAGACCAAGCCGCAAGCGCATTCCCCCGCGCAACCCAGTTCCTTTCACGCGGCCCTCATCTGGGCAAATCATGCTTCAACCTTCTGCGCACATTACTCTTTGCTGTCCTGGGATTGGCCTCCTGCGTATCGGCCGCCGCAGATGGGTGAGCTCGCGCAGAACCAAGTGAGTCGCCAGAGGCAGGTGCCAGGCACTCGGACTCGAAAGTACTATAGTAGCAGCACAGTCTTGCACCAACCTGGCATATCCGATCCTGGGAATCTCTTCGCGTTGACGGCTTCCCTCAGCAGTCGGCCTCTCAGGCCTCTAAGGGCATACGGATGAGCGCGGCAAGCAAACCTTCGCGTGCCCCTGAGCCTAAGAACAGGCAGCCGGCCGACCTTACCGCAGACCGGCGGGCCTACCTCATGGCCGCGATCTTGATCCTGGGCATACTTGTCTGCGCGTATTTCCTGCTTGACCCAGCAGAGCCCGCAGCTTGGAGCTACCAGGTTCTCATGCTAACCCTTCTCCTTGCTGCCATTGTGGGACGGGCGCTGCTGGGCTATTGCCCACCAAAGCCCCTGCCAGACCTCGGGGCCTGGCGAACACCTCTCATCTGGCCCCTTCTCTTCCTCGCAGCCATCCTTCCCTTTCTGGGAAGCCTCACTGTTGGCTTCGTCTCCGATGACTTCGGTCTCGCCTGGGCGGCCCGACAGGCACGCAGTCCACTCGCAGCGATGTCCTCGCAAGCGCTTCTCGCTTTCTACCGCCCCCTAACTCTGTTGCTCTGGTGGCTCGGAGATCGCCTCTGGCACGGAGCACCTTACGGCTACCACGCCCTCGCCCTCTTGCTGCATGGACTCAACTCCCTGCTGGTCTATGCGCTTGGCTTTCGCCTCCTCGGCAGCCGCTACGGCAGCCTCGCGGCAGCGCTCCTCTTCGCCGTCCATCCTCTGCACGTCGAGCCCGTCACCTGGCCTGCGGCTAGCTCCGATGTGCTCTGCGTCACATCCGGCTTGCTCTCCCTCCTGCTGCTGGAATGCTACCTGGGTGCCGCTTCCGGCCGACTAAGCCGTTACCTGCTTCCTGGCGCACTGGCCGCCTTCATGCTCGCTCTGTTGACCAAAGAGGCCGCTCTACCACTGCCCGGGGTTGTCATCTTGCGTCTGGCTCTCGACACCCAAGCCCAGAAAAGGCGATCTCTGTGGCGTGTCGGCGCCGCCTACTCGGCTGTGCTGGCCCTCTATCTCGCCTTCCGCTTCCGGGTGCTGGGCGGGGTGGGCGGATACGAGATGCCGTTGACCGTCTGGAACACCATCTTCCCATCAGCCCCACTCCTGATGATAGCCGACTTCTCTTTTCCCCTGAACCGCACTCTCTTTCTCGAGCTGGCCAGCCCCTGGATATGGCGCGGCACAGTCGTGCTTATGGCCGCTGTGGTGCTGTGGTGGCTCACCGGCCTGGATCGCGTGCCCGCACGCCGACTCTGGCTTTGGATTGGCTTCGTCTTCCTTATGGCAGCTCCCACTTGGCTGGTTCGATCCCAGCTATCGGTCACTCTCGAATCGTCCCGGTTCTCTTACTTCCCCACCATCGGCCTCTTCTTGCTGGCGGGGGATCTATGCGCTGGCCGCGGCGCCGACTGGCGCCAAAGCAGTGGCCTCGCGGCCGCCATCATCGCGGCAACCATTCTCACCGTGTGGTATATCACACCCTGGCACCAGGCCGGGCGCATGGCCTCAGACGCGGTCGACGCGGGCCAGGCCTTGATCGAGCAGCTCACGACAACGGAGGGTGAGCCGTCGCTCTACGTTTCCGACCTCCCGGAGGCATATCACGGCGCCCCAATACTGGCCAACTGCTACCCTCAGGCCCTTAACATGGCCTGTGGGCACCCACTCCCGGTCCGTGTCATCTCCGCACGGCCTCGCTCTGGTGCTGTCCATCCCGAGGTCATGGCCGCCTCAGTCTTGGGACCCAGAGAGTTCGCTGCTTCATACTCACCTCACTCTCGCAAGTTCACCCTCCTGCGAAGCGGAGCTGCCACCGGCCCCACGGCGAAGAGGACAGATCCTTGATGCGCAGGGCCTTGCACTATGCCTTGGCGTTTGACGTGGCCGTCGCTCTCACGGTTCTCGCTATCATCCTGGCCGCCGAGATGGAGAGGCCCGCGCGCCAGCTCACCACCAAAATCGCCGCCGGCGCACAGAAGCTGTTCGAGTCCGGCCAGCGAGAGCAAGCCCGGCGCGCGCTCGAAGACGCGTTGGAGATATGTCCCAACAACCTCATCGTCCGGCGAGAGCTCGCCATGCAGCTCGCCGCCTCCGGAGAAGCCCAGGCCGCCGCCGACCAGTTCCGTCTCGTGCTGGCAGCATCGCCCAGAGATGCAGCAGCCGCGCGGAAGCTGGCGGAGATGCTCGAACAACTCGGCGATGCCCAAGGCGCGGCCCAGTATCTTCGCCTCGCCTGCGATCTGGAACCCGAGAACGGCATGAGCCACATCGCGCTCGCCTCCGCCCTCCTCGACCAGGGCGAAGTCGCTGCGGCTCGCACCGCCGCGGAACGCGGGCTCAAACTGGCCCCAAGGGTGCCCCTGGCCCACGTCCTCCTTGGGCTCATAGCATGGCGCCAAGGAGATGCCGGCACCGCCCAAGCCTCCTTGTCTCGCGCCAAGCTCCTGGATCCCAACAGCCCCGCCCTCAGGCGGGCGCTGAGGACCGTCCACGAGCATCCTCCCAACGCAGCCAAGGATGAACCCCGACACCGCGACAATGCCATCCTCCCGGCGCGATAGCGCCTCCCCCTCTTGACAACACTCCTGTAGGAGTGTACACTCCTACAGGAGTGTCAACTGCTGGAGGCGGGAAGATGAGAAGAATCCTTTTCGCGGGCGTCCTCGTGCTGGCGGTTGCAGTTGCGGCCGCGTCTCTCGTTGGGTGCTCCCGGGCGAAGCCTGCAGGTCCGGGCGAAGAGCTGAGCGGCACCGTGCGCGTCTCCGGCGCATGGGCCCTGTATCCCATGATGGTGCGGTGGGCGGAGGAGTTCCAGAAACTCCACCCGCAGGTCCGCGTCGAAGTCTCCGCCGGCGGAGCGGGCAAGGGCGTCACCGATGCCCTGGGCGGCCTGGTGGACATCGGCATGGTCTCCCGGGAGATCCGCCCCGAGGAGGAGCAGCGAGGCGGATGCTGGATTCCCGTGGTGAAGGACGCCGTGCTCCCGGCCGCCAACGCGGCCAACCCGGTCGCCCAGGAGCTGGCGAAGCGCGGCCTCACCCGCGAGCGGTTCGCGGAGCTCTGGCTCAGCGGCAAAGAGATCACCTGGGGCTCGCTCGTCGGCAGGCCGGAGGTGAAGGACAAGGTGCGCGTCTTCACCCGTTCCGACGCCTGCGGCGCGGCCGAGACTTGGGCCAAGTATCTCGGCAAGGCTCAGGAGGACCTCCAGGGCGTGGGCGTCTTCGGCGACCCCGGCATCGCCCAGGCCGTCCAGAAAGAGCCCCTCGGCCTCGGGTACAACAACCTCAACTACGCCTACGACGCCAACACCGACAAGCCCGTCCCGGCCCTCCTGCCCATTCCCATAGACATCAACGGCGACGGCCGCATTGACCCATCGGAGGACTTTTACGCCACGCGGGCCCAGGTGAAGAAGGCGATCGCCGAGGGCCGCTACCCCTCCCCTCCGGCGCGTGATCTCAACCTCCTGACCAAGGGAAAGCCAGCAGGCCTTACGAGGGAATTCCTCCTCTGGATCGTGACCGGCGGCCAGCGATACGTGGACGAAGCGGGCTATATCGAGCTCACGAAGGAGAAGCTGACCGCGGCCATCGCCAAGCTCCAGTAGTCCCCCTGAGACCACCATGCCCAGACAGTGGCGCGATCGCCTCGCCGCGCTGATGATGAAGGGCCTTGCCCTGGCCTGCGTTGCCTTGGCCCTCTCCATCTCCATCGCGCTGCTCGCCAAATCCTGGCCGGTGCTCTCCGCTTGCGGGCTGCGTCAGCTCCTGCTGGGATCCTCCTGGCATCCGCGGCAGGGAGCATTCGGCTGCTACCCCTTCCTCATCGGCACGCTCTGGGTGAGCGGCCTGGCGATGGCGCTGAGCATTCCCATCTGTCTGCTCTGCGCACTCTATCTCTCCGAGCACGCGCGCAGCCGCCTGCGCGCAGCGGCCAAGCCGATGTTGGATCTCCTCGCCGGCATACCCTCCGTGGTCTTCGGCCTCTGGGGCATGTTGGCCGTGGTTCCAGTGGTCAGGTGGCTCGGCTGGAGAGCGGGAGTCGCCACCACCGGCTACAGCGTCCTCGCCGGCGGCGTCGTCCTGGCGATCATGGTCTTCCCCATCATCATCTCGGTGGCCGAGGAGGTGCTGCGAAAGGTTCCCCTGGAGGCCAGAGAGGCAAGCCTCGCGCTCGGCGCCACTCGCTGGCAGACCACCAAACATGTGGTCGTGCGCGCCGCCCTGCCCGGCATCATCGCCGCCATCATCCTCGGCTTCACCCGCGCCTTCGGCGAGACCATGGCCGTGCTCATGGTCGTCGGCAACGTGGCCCGCCTGCCGCGCTCTCTCTTCGATCCGGCCTATCCGCTCCCGGCCCTGATCGCCAACAACTACGGCGAGATGATGAGCGTGCCCCGCTACGACGCGGCCCTCATGTTCGCCGCGCTCATGTTGCTCGCCGTTGTCCTGGGCTTCAACATCATGGCCGCCCTCGTGCTGCGGGCCCTCGAAAGGAGGCTTGCCTGAGTGGAAGCGAGACGCCTCGAAGAGGCCTTCTTCCGCGGCCTGATGGCCCTCTCGCTGCTGCTGGTCGTCGCCAGCCTGGCGAGCGTGCTGGCGATAGTCTTGCTCAAGGGCCTGCCTTCCCTCACCTGGGAGATGGTCACCCAGCTCCCCCGGGGCGGATACTACCTGGGCAAGAGCGGCGGCATCCTGAACGCCATCGTCGGTTCCCTCTGGCTCGGCCTGGGCGCCACCGCCGCCGCGCTGCTCCTGAGCCTCCCGCTGGTCTGCTATCTTCAGCGCGAATACGGCGGCGCATCGCGCCTGGCCTATCTCACCCGGCTCTCCCTCGACGTGATGTGGGGCATCCCCTCCATCGTGTACGGCGCTTTCGGGTTCGCGCTGATGCTCTACCTGGGCCTGCGCGCCTCCTTGCTCGGCGGCATCATCACCCTCACCTTCGTCGAGCTGCCGATCATGGCCCGCGCCATCCACGAGGTCGTCAAGATGGTGCCCCCGGACCTGAAAGAAGCCTCCTACGCGCTCGGCGCCACTCGCCTCGAAACCTCCTCCAAGGTGGTCTGGCGCTATGCCCTCCCGGGCGTCTTCACCGCCATCCTCCTCGCCTTCGGGCGCGGCATCGGCGACGCGGCAGCCGTGCTCTTCACCGCGGGCTACACCGACTATCTTTCTCGCTCCCTCACCGAGCCAGTCGCCTCTCTCCCCCTCGCGGTCTTCTTCCAGATCAACACGCCCTTCCCTCGCGTCCAGGAAAGGGCCTACGCTTCGGCCGCCATCCTCCTGGCAATCGTGCTCTTGCTCAGTCTCCCCTCCCGTTGGTTGGTGAGGAGGTGGGAGGCCCACCTCCCGCGATGAAGGAGAAGGCCGCCCATGTCCCACATTAGCATCCGCGAGCTGCACGTCTCCTATGACGGCCATCCCGCGTTGAAGAACATCACCGTGGACATCCCCGACCGCCAGATCACCGCCATCATCGGCCCCTCCGGCTGCGGCAAGACCACGCTCTTGCGCTGCTGCAACCGCCTGATTGACCTCACCGATGGCGCTCACGTCTCCGGCCAGGTGCTCATAGATGGCGTCAACATCCTTGACCCGGCCGTGGACATCATCCTGCTGCGAAAGAAGATGGGCTTTCTCGCCCAGCGGCCCTACCCCCTCCCTATGTCCATCTATGATAACGTCGCCTACGGCCCGCGCCTGCACGGCGTGAGGGACCGCCGCCAGCTCGACCAGATCGTGACCCGCTGCCTCCAGGCCACCAACCTCTGGGAGGAGGTCGAGCATCGGCTGCGGTCCTCCGCAGCAAAGCTCTCGGTCGGCCAGCAGCAGAGGCTCTGCCTGGCGCGCGCTCTCGCCGTGGACCCCGAAGTGCTGCTGGGAGACGAGCCGACCTCCGCCCTCGACCCGCTCTCCGCGCAGCAGGTGGAGAAGAGGCTCATCGAGCTCAAGGGCGAGTACACCATCGTCCTCGTCACCCACATCCTGCGCCAGGCCAAGCGCCTCGCCGACTACGTGATCTTCCTCTACCTGGGAGAACTCATTGAGCACGGCCCCGCCGCCGAGGTGTTCACCCATCCCAGGCACACCCTCACCCGCGCCTACCTCGGCGGAGAAGTGAGCTGACTTTGTAGGGCGGGCATGTCCCTGAGCGTTTACCCCGAGCGGAGTCGAGGGGGAGTCGAAGGGCATGCCCGCCGGCCGTTACTGTAGGGCGGGCGTGCCTACGCCCGCCGATCGCCGCTTCAATCACACTCTTCGGCGGCCCACCTCCGATACAGCACCCACCTGTCCCTTCCCCGGTCCAGGTAGAACTCCACCACTTCCCCTTCTGTCGTGCGCACCCGGTAATAGTTCCTGTGGCGGCGCTGCCACCACCGTGCCGGATACCGGAAAGGCCCAAACCCGTAGTCCGCCCACGCCGCCAGCACCTCCGCGATGGCGAACCTCTTCTCCCGCCAGACGAAAGCGACCGGGGGCCCGGGCTTCCTCGCGAACTCCACCTCGATCTCTTCGTGTACGAACTCCCCTTGCGGGGTCTCCCGTCTCCTCATCTCTTCACGTCGCAACGCACAACCTCCCCTCTGCTCTTATGGTTACTCTAGCAAGATTCCCTCTCCTGCCACCGAGACTCGCATCCGCTCTGCACCGCGCACTCCGCACCATAAAAATCCAGCAATTTCCTTGCCTTTTCCCAGGGTCATTGCATTATCGGAGATCGGCCACTTGTAGGGCGCGCTGGCGAAGACCAGCGCGCCGAAAAAGACCCTCCGGGTAACGCAATCCAGGCGGCGGGCTGGCAGAGACCAGCCCGCCCTACAGATTTCGTCTCTCTGTTTGGGATAATATGAAAAAACGCAATGACCCTGACCTTTTTGCCAAACCCCTTGACACCGCATGGTATAATGGGCCCGGGAACAGCATCGGAGCCGCGAGGTTATGGAATGCTCATGCTCGCCGGGTGAGTTGAGATGGCCAGACTGAACAGCACGCATCTGCGCTTGCTCGTCGCCCTGCTCCCCGCGCTGCTACTCCCGCCGGCCTCGTTCGCCGGGGAGTGCATCGAGTGCAGGGAGCACTACGCCTCGGTGATTGCGCAGGCCGACCCCAGCTCTGACGACCCCGGCGTCAGACATGCCATCTATTGCCTCTTCCACTTCGTACGCTATCTGGACATGGGCTACGAATACTTCGCCTCCCCCACGGCCATCCCCAGGATCCAGAAAGAGAACGAGTCCACCAAAGACCTCATCTGGCAGACACTGCCTCCCTTCCTTGATTCCCCATACTACCGCGGCAATGCTGCAAAGGCTCTCGCATACTACCGCTGGCCGGACAGCTTCAGGTACCTCATGGAATGCGAGGTATGCGAAACAGCCCTCACCTGCAAGGCCATCCTTTTCGCCATCCTCGGCGACAAGCGCGCCATCCCTTGGATCATCGAGCAGTTCCAGAAGGTGGACAGGAAGTACCGCAGCCGGCCCAGGTTCAGCTACAACACCAAGATGACCTATCTGAACGCCCTCTATCACCTCGCCTCACCCGAGATCCTGCCCTTCATCAGCCGCGTCATCGAGAACCCCCGCCCGGAAAAGATCAGGCCCCGCGCAGAGAAGGTGCGAGACCGCATCTATGAGCTGTTCCCGGAGGCCAAACAACAGGCCTCAAAGCAGCACTAGCCCGTGGGGCAGGAGCTTGCCTCCTGCCATTGACACCAGGGTCCTCTCGTGATTACTTCCCTCGGCATAGACATCATCGAAATCGAACGCCTCCGCCAGGCCTTGGCCCGCTGGCCGCGGCTCGCGGCCCGCCTCTTCACCGAGCGTGAGCGCGCCTACTGTGACCGGCGCGCCGATCCCGCCCCTTGCTATGCGGTGCGCTTCGCCGCCAAGGAGGCCGCCACCAAGGCCTTGGGGCGCTGGCTTCGCTGGCATGACGTGGAGATCGAGAGCGACTCCAACGGCCGCCCCGCCATATCCCTCTCGGGCGACGCGGCCAGGCTGGCCCGTATCTCCCAGGGGGGACGACTGCTCCTATCGCTCTCTCACAGCCGCGACTACGCGGTCGCCTGCGTCCTTCTCATCTCGCAGCAGGAAAGCGCCAGCTCTGAGGCGAATCCCTCTCCTGGAGGGTGTAGGTGAAGATCGTCACCTCCCAGCAGATGCGCGAGCTCGACCGCAAGGCCACCCAGGAGCGCGGCATCCCCAGCCTCACCCTCATGGAGAACGCCGGCCGCGCCGTGGCCGAAGCGGCCCTGCGCCTGACCGAAGACGATCCCGACCGCCCCATTGTGACCATCTGCGGCCCTGGCAGCAATGGAGGCGATGGCTTGGTCGCCGCTCGCCACCTCCATGATCAGGGGCGCACGGTTCAGGTCTTCCTCGCCGCCGAGAGAAAGCAGGTCTCCGGCGATTCCCGCGCCAACCTCCTGGGCCTGGAAGAAGCGGGCCTCCCCGTGGCCGAGGCGGATGACCCCGAGGCGGTGGCCCGCGCCTGCTGCCGGTCGAGCCTGGTGATAGACGCGCTCTTTGGCACAGGCCTCTCCGGGAAGGTCCGCGGCCAGGCCGAGCGCTTGATAGAGCTCATCAATGAGTGCGGCCCGCGAGTGCTGGCCCTGGACGTTCCCTCCGGCCTCGACGCAGACACCGGCCAGCCTCTAGGCCTGGCGATAAGGGCAGAGCAAACGATCACCATGGGCCTGCCCAAGATCGGCCTCTTCCTGCACCCAGGTG
>Ga0315312_1003078_pt1 | contig 10932 bp, 8 predicted proteins | sample TDP7_MG_FD_203629 | JGI IMG/M metagenome (GOLD analysis project Ga0315312, IMG submission 203629) | Freshwater sediment microbial communities from Lake Towuti, South Sulawesi, Indonesia - TDP7 | ecosystem: Environmental > Aquatic > Freshwater > Lake > Sediment | place: Indonesia: South Sulawesi... | reverse complement strand
CTTCCGTAATATCCTCAATCCCCTTCTCAGTTATCTTGAAGATCCGCTCACCTTCCGGGAGGTATGGGCTTGAGACAAGCCTAGCTATTCTAACCGGACCGCTCGCTGTTCTCCTTATGAAGATCCTGGTATGAGAAGTGTGCGCCACGACGTGTCCACCAACTGCTTCAACCGCCATCGCGAAGAATTGATCTGGTTTAGCCATGACTTGGTTTGTAACTATGGCTGCCGCGTTGAATGCTCTCGCGAGTCTTACGAGTCTATGCATGTGGCTGTTGAGCTTCTGCTGCCTCTCAGCAAGCATCTCTCTCCCCAAGTACTCGCTTCTGAAGTGAGCTGTCAACGAGTCGATGACTATCAAGCGGATATTGTTATCCTTTATGACCTTATCCGCCTTATCGAGAAGAAGCATCTGATGATCGCTATTGTAAGCCTCACAGTAGATGATGTTCTTAGCCGTCTCATCCGGATCCAGCTTAAGATGGTCAGCCATCCTCACGATCCATTCCGGCCTGAACGTCTGCTCCGTGTCAATGTAAAGCGCTCCTCCACTCAATCCACCTCTCTCAACTGGCAGTTGAACGTTGACGGCGAGTTGATGGCACATGATACTTTTGCCCACTCCGTACTCACCGTAAAATTCTGTTATGGTTTGGGTTTCTATTCCTCCGCCGAGGAGTTCGTCTACGGGCTTGCTGGTTGTTGTGAGTCGGAGAACGTTTTCGCGCATCTTCATCAATTCGTCTGCTCGGATGAAGGTGAGTGCTATGCTGTTTCTTGCTTCTGAGATTATCTTTCCTGCTTGTTTCTCACCTATGCCGGCTGGGACCAGTTCTCTGATCGTGGCTGTCGCCAAGGATTCTACTGTGTGGAATCCCAGTTCCTTCAGTTTCTCTGCTGTAGCCGGCCCGATTCCAGGTATATCTTCTATAGCTTCATACTTTCTCTTGGTTTCTTCAGGCAAACCTTATCCTCTGGTCTTCGAGAATCCTTGTATGAGTTCCAGAGTTCGGTTATATAAGTTTGGGCTGGATGAAAACATGAAAAGAGAGGAGAGCCCGCTGAAAGTGTTCTGGATCTGAGCTATGGCGTTTATCTTTCTCTGTCAATCTTTATTGGCCCATATGCATGAATGACGCATCTTTCTGGCTGAGTAGCGTTCTATGGCCGATCCAACTCACCGTGTTAGAATCGCAATCGAGAAGCTTGAAGGTTTGGTAGCTTCTCTCAGTAGATGCGGATGGAGTACTTCGTCCTCGGATTCGACGCCTTTTGTGAGGCTTTCTGTCTCACAATTAAGATCGACAGCTCAGAAACATTGAGGCCAAGAACCTGAAATGGCGAATGGACGGGATTGCGGCTCTCTTAAACGAGACAAAGGATTGCTTAAGAAATCTTGAATTTTTTTGCTATAAGATAATGTGCAATTTCAACTCTGCTTCTCTGGTCTAGGATGCGGTGAATGACGTCTCTCGCGATCCAAATTACTTAACGCCTAGAAAGCTCTATCGGTCTCAGAAATCAATATGATGGCTAGGGAGTAGAGATTTCAAATCCCATCGGACTGGAGATCCTAACGCCATATTACATGACATAACGAATCGTCGTGGCCTTGTTAGGTTTGTCATTGCTTCTTTCTTGCTTTCGATCCGTATTTTACCATGAGATAATCGCCTGCCGAGGGGTGAGGAAAGTAATATCTCTGTCTTGCCTCGTCTTGAAGGAGGCATCCTTTGGCTATGAGGCGTCTCAAAAATGTCGCCACCTCGGTGCCGACCTTATTCTTAATAGCAGAGTACACACCTGAGCCACCCAACTTTGCTAGTGCTAGTAGAACATGGAGTTCTTTTGGGCCAGGTTCCTCCTTCCACCCATCTTCATACCACAATCCTACTTCATTTAGTACGTCTGCATGAGCGTCTTTCACATCCCTCAGGTCAACCCGAGAATTGCTGGAATGATCGACGGAGTACTTGCCGTAAAGCTGCACGATGAAGGGATATCCTTTGCTGGCAGTGCAGATGAACTCAATCGGGTTTCTTTCCCATTCGATGCGCAACTCCTTCGCTGGCAGGATCAAAGCATCTCTTGTTTCTTCGAGGGTCAAAGGTTGCAGCTCAAAACGGTGTGTCGAAAAGAAGCGCGCAAGAGGGCTGAGTCTACCGGTCAGGCGCTGAATTAGGTCTTCTTTTCCCGCGATCACAACACCAACTGGAAAGGAGTATTATGGTCCACGGACTTCTTGGAGCCTGTTCCTCATCACTGCAAACCACGGAAGTCGCGCTAGCATCTAGCGGCTAGCATCGACCAAAGCCTAGTTAAGAAGATTGTCCTCTGAGGGATTGACTTGCATCTGCAACGATAGTCATAATCAAACTGAAGCCGAGCTAGTTCTGTCGAAGCGTCTTCTGATACATTTCAAGGCTGGCGACACATGGATTAGAAAGCAGGTAGACCGAACTCCATCATGATAGGCTAAACGAAAAGTGGGTTCAGGTATTCCAACAAAGATCGCGATATCAGCCATCTCTCTAAGTGTTAGGCCTGCGACTTCAGCTACCTTGCTACTTATATGTCCAGTCAATCGGCGGAGTTTATGCCTTCAGTATTTGTTCCGATTTGAAGCTTTTATCCGAACGGCTTATATTGTCGGATGAAGCTTCTATTTCGGAGGTAATCCAGTCATGCAGAAGAGGGTTGAGCTTACGGTCGGAGCGAGGGGCGAGATCTATACGACTGAGGAGGTTAGACGCGCGGTGGGAATAGAACCGCGCACCGTGGTTATTGGTGAAGTCGATGAGAAGCAGCTGATAGTGAGACCTAAAGAGAGTGCAGCGCACCTGCTCGGGAAGCCTAGGTTTGAAGTCCCACCGATAAGTCCAAAGCAACTGTCCAAACTGAGAAGGAAGTTGGCAACAGGCCTTGGAAAAAGATGAGTCTCAGAATAATCGCGAGCTACTCCTAGACACAACTTACATCTTGCCCTTCTTCCAAGTTCCGATAACGGTTGAAGGTTTTGAGCTCTCGGAATTCAAGATGTTGATCGCAAATCTTTCAAGGGTTCATTTGACGGAGCTTTCCGTGTACGAGGCCAAAGCGAAGCTTTTGAGGCTGTCCAAAGTTCACCGAGGATATGAGAAAGCCCTTCGAGTATTCGCTCAAAACCTCAACGTCCTCAGTCTAGATGAGAAGTTTCTGTTCCACCGCTATACGAGCGAAGCCGACGAATGCTTCAACCAACTGCTCCCATCTGCGAAACGCTTAGACGCCTTCGACCTAATCATACTATCCGAAGCGTTCACTGTCGGTGAACTTTTGACCGAAGACGAAGACCTCCTCACTTTCAGGGACTCGGATCAATTTGCCCAAAGTCCCCTCTCCAAATCGATCAGGATCAGGTGCTGGAAGGAGGTTGCCAAGAAGAAATTGGCATAAGAACGTCTAGCGCCATGGCCTCCTCATCTCTTTGGGCGTTGGGGAATGGCAGTACTCGCCATTAAGCGGGTGTGCATCGATTTTGGATGTAAGAATCTTCCAACTCTAAGTCGTGTATTGGCTTAATGCTTGGTTTCTGGACAGTTTCTGGGTATGTATCGGGTTTCGACATACGGCTTTTTATATGGTCTATAGGTCAGTTTAGAGTCAAGTCGCAGATGCGACTAAAAACCTAGAGGAGAAAATGGAAAATTGAGTAAGAGAGTACTAGCAGCATTCTTAGTGACGCTATTCATAGTCGCAACATTCGCAACAGTAGCAGAAGTTCAAGCTCACTACACATTGGGTAAACAAGGTAATAATGGCCCTGAATATCGAATGGGCTCTACTACCGACACAATGCCTGATGACCATGTGCCTGGGCATCTGGCTTATGTCTCACCAGGCTGGTTCTATCAGACTCCTGGGCAGCAGTTGAACTACTACTCTCCACAGGGAGCTATAATCACGGATACTTCAGGCGGGCTGTTCTTCCTGATCAACGTTAGCGACACCCGCCAAGGCGAAGCGGGTGACATCAACATCACTAGGGAAGCCAACCTATGGAGAGGAAACTGGCTGTACATAGCGATCCCACCTGAATTCGGTGTCCCAGAAGGCTGGGAGACCAATGAAGGAAACGTCGTTGTCACAAGCTTGAGCAACGACTACTCAACGATAAAGACAGGCAAGTTCGGCGCGACACACAGCAGAGCTCCAGGCTGGTGGTACGTAGCCTTCTCAGCATGGACGAAGCCTGCCGATGATGCAAGAGGCTGGCTTTACAGCGCCGGCAACGACCCCTATAGAGATCGACAAAGCGACGGATGCTACTGGGTCTGGATCGGCGGGCTCACAGCTCCAAGCTGCGCTGGCAAATACTTCTTCAAACTATTCTACACAGACCCAGCATGGCTATACAATCCATGGGAATCGTACATAGACTTCCCAGCTGAGAACTATCCGACACTAGTGGTCAAAGGCGAGCTTGATCCAGGCTACATAAGCGGACGCATCCGCTACGGCGGAAGCTTCTACTACGGCTACTACTACGGCGAACCGATCTGGAAGCCAGGCCGCGTCAGGGCTGAAGGTGAAGCTATCGACCCAATCACAAACGAGCCGACAGGAAGAAAGGTTTGCGGTGTCGGATACTTCAACGCTAGCGCGAACGGCTTCTACGAGATCGAAGGTCTAGCACCGGGCATATACACGCTTACCGCTGAAGCGAAAGGCTTTCCGCCAGTCACTTTGGCTACACAAATAACGGTTAAACGGGGACAGTCGATACACGGCATTGATATATACGTCTACCCAGGCGCAAAGATCAACCTCAAAGTTAACTCCAAATGCCCCACGGGCGCTGTAGAATTCCCAGACTGGGTCTCCATGGGAACCTCAGATGTAGGAGATAAACTTGCATGGAGTGACTATCCGATAGCTGACTACTATGTCGAAGTAAAGGACTCAGAGGGAAATCTAGTTGCCGCTCAGTACGGTACATGGAATCTAACGGAGACAGTAGAGTATAATGGTCGACTCTACTTCCCTGTATTCTTCGGAGACGAAACAAGTTATGAAGGAGCTGACATAGTGTGGGATGGCCATATCCCTGACGAAATGGCGGACTACGTCTCAGGTATGGAAGCAGGAGTATACTACGCGTACATTTACGTCTTCGGGTACGTGCAGCTAGATGAATATGAGGTGGTCGTACCATCATCTCAATACACTGGTGTGATCTACCGTGAAGTAGACATATTCCAAGGAGGCAAGGTTCATGCTACAGTGCACTTCCACAACCAAGAGATGCCCTCAGCAGACCAACCGCCAGTAATAGGCGGGGATCTAATCCTTGAAGCATACGATCAAGACGGCACTCTCCGCGCATGGAACTACACAACTGTACCCGCAAACGATCCAAACTACAAGAGTGTCTCCCTCGATCTGATCGGTGACGCATGGATACCCTACGGAATGCACTCTGGAACATACACATTCAAAGTCTGGTATCCAGGCTATGCGCAGCAAGAGTTCCCGCAGCACACAGTACAGCTATGCACTTGGGGAACATTCAGCTTCCACCTAGTCAAAGGCGGAAACATAACTGTCTCCGTGTTCTCAAGAGACTGGCAGAGCCCAGCCCAACGATTAGATTGGCTACATGAGCCAGCTGCTCTGAGAGTTTACTTCTACAACTCAGCAGGAGAGTCTGTCGGATACGCGCAAGACATACAAGACGATGAAACAGATGAGATACAATTCAAATTCGACGGAGTGCACTACAGCATCGACGACTACATATTCTACTTCTGGGAGCCTTTCGGGCCTCTAAGGCCTTCAGGTCTACCAACCGATGTCTACTCGATAAGAGCTTATACGGTGGGCTACATCCAGAAGATGGTTCCAGAGGTTTGGGTGCAGAAAGCATCCTCAACAGGCGACATCCCGCTCTACCTATATGCAGGAGCAGCGATCTATGTGACTGTGAACTTCAAGACAGAGGAGCTCTTCCATCCACTGTCACAAGACGTATCCAGCTTCTACTTCAGAACCAACGTCTTCGATGAAGAAGGCAACCTAGCCGCAGCCAATATCACATCAGTACCTACATACGTAGATTGGACACCAGATGGATCAGTGACGCAATGGACATTCCAAGTCTTAGGCTTCAGCTCATTCACAACCCCAGGCGACCTAACCACATGGCCAGCTACAGGCGGTGTCTTCTCAAGGGTAACAGGCTCAACGCCTAGCGACGCTTGGGGCTACGTCGAACGCTTCAGTATGGTAGGGCACTATAACTACGGAATAGACGCAGGAACATACACTATAGAAGTCAACGATGAGACGAACGGCTACGTACAGACCGCAACGGTCGCTGTAACAGTCACCCTAATGGGATCAGCAACCGTCTTCCTAGATATGCATCAGCAAGCACACATCACAGGCACAGTATACCAGCGCAACTGGATGGGCGACTTCCGCTTAGCATCATGGTACACAGTCGAGCTATCAGGTAGCCCAGCGGCGACGACTGATACAGAAGACGGATGGTACGCATTCTGGGCCCCAGCAGGAACATACACATTGAAAGTCTACTTAGCAGCTCCTGACGAGACAGAAGCAGTCGTAGTACAAGAGAGAACCGTAGTCGTAACATGGGGTGCTAGCGCAGGAGGACAAGACTTCTACCTTGAAGAAGGTGGAGTTCCAATCCCAGAGTTCCCAGCTGCAGGCGTACTGATGCTGATATCCGCTTTAGCAGCGTCACTGTATCTGCTACGTTGGAGAAAACAGGCTATCGTACCGATGCCATAGAATTCGGGAAAACCCGAATCCAAACCCCTCCTTTTTTAAATTAGAAAATTCAAAACAATTCTGAATGCAAGATCTCTACGTCCAGGATCTTTGACTCATCAAGTGATGAAAGAGCAGCCGTGGCTCGGTACATCGAGAGGACAACTCCGTAATCGTCATGGGAAAGCTTGGAATAAGACAAAACCATAGAGGTCGAGAACAGCTTTACTCATCTAGTGAACTCGGCGAGAAGCATATGGCCCTTTGAATCAAGAACATAGGCCAGCGCTAGGATGGGTTTCCAGAGAAGCAGGATCCTTCAAGCTTCATCAGCTGGGCTTTGCGAAAGGAAGTTGCTAACTCGGGATTCTTAAACGAGGAAGAGATGCAAGCTTAGGTGTCTGCGTTGACTAGCATCCCTGGCCCGGGTGGCCGCCAAATGTGAGTTACCGCCGTCGCTTACGCTACCTACTCGGCCGTGAGGAAGTTGAAAAAGGATCGTTAAAATAGGAGATATGAAGAAAAGGGATTATGGCGTCTCGAGATACCGAGTATGTTGCCCGACTCCAAAGCCACTCCAAGAGGGGGGAAAAGATGAATAGAAAAGAAATCTTTGAGAAGATTACTCAGGTGCTTAAGAATCAGGGAGCGAAGAAGATAGCTGTCTTTGGTTCTTATACAAGAGGGGAGGAAAAAGCGGAAAGCGATATAGATATTATCGTGGAATTTTCAGAGAGAAAAAGCCTCCTTGAGGTAGTGAAAATAGAAAGAGAGTTGTCTGATGCCCTAGGGATAAAGGTGGATTTGCTGACTGAAAAATCCATAAGTCCATATTTGATCGATACCGTAAGGAAGGAGATGGATGTAATCTACGGATGAAGAAAGGCAACTCCGCATATTTGAGGCATATTTTGGACGCCATATTCAGAATAGAGGAGTATACCCAAGGCATAAGTTATAAAGACTTCATGAATAACCATCTTAGACAAGATGGAGTAATAAGGCAGATCGAGATAATAGGCGAAGCTACAAAGAGGCTGTCCAAGGAAACCAGGGAAAGGCATTCTGAAATACCTTGGAAAGACGTGGCGGGAATGAGGGACAAATTGATACACGACTATTTTGGTGTAGATTTAGACGCCGTCTGGGATACTGTTGAAAGAGATATCCCACCATTGAAAAACAAATTGAAAGACATTATTGAAAAAGAAGAGAAGATGTGAGCATCGATCTAGCCGATAAGCGGAAAAACCGAGAATCCCAAACTTCAGCCGTGGGAGTGTCAATACGTTTCTGAATTTCCATATTGATTGCGTGGCAGTTGAAGAAGCAGAAAGCCATCTAGGACAGCTTAGGAGCCGTGGAGTTCTATGAGAAACAGAAGAATGAGCAGGAAGAGTTGGCGAATCAAATGAAGAAGCCTCGGGCAAGGAAGGCTGTTAAAAAAGGGTTCTCAAGAAGCTTTGGGGAGAGCAAAATAGCGTTATTTGAAACGGTTTTGAATAGCGCTATTTTCAAGCCGTCAATTGTGCCCAGACGAAATATTCGATCTGCCTTTACCTGAGATCTAGGCGTACTAATGCTGATCTCCGCTCTAGCCGCGTCACTATACCTGCTACGTTGGAGAAAACAGGCAATCGTACCGATGCCATAGAATTCGGGAAAACCCGACTCAATCTCCCTCTTTCTTTTAACTTACTGTAATGCGCGTACTCGTTCACATTCTCGATCTCGCGCCTATCAATTTCCCCGACTTTCTCGCTCAATTCCGTTCTAAATGACTGCTCGAACCCAGCGACCTATCAAACGATAAACTAACTCTCCCTTGACTATCTTCTTACCGCAGATCTCGCACAACTTACGCCGCTTCTTGTCTACTCTCCAGTGGCAATATCTATCACCGATATTTATTTTCGACCTGCAGACTTCACATCGAGCCGGCTTTCCGGTTCGCTTACTCAACTTGTGAAATTCGATGTTCTTCCTTTCTGTGCCTTTCATAGCCCAGTCCACTTATACGCAGTATGCAGAACTTGGCTTTGTTCATTTCCTTCCCTCAAGGTGTCTTTTTAATTTTAACGTCTTTTTTGCAAGGCTTTCGATCTCATATTTAGGATCGACAACTCAGAAACATTGATTTCAAGAACGTAAAAAGGCGGATGGATGAAACTGAGGCTCTCTCAAAACCGAAATAAAGGATTCCTTAAGGAATCCATTATTCTTTTCAAAAAGATATTCTTATGTCGCTCGACGTGGACCTCCGGATGAAGCCTAATCCAAATATGTGCGTCTCAAAAAAGGCGCCTTTTGGAGGAATTTTATTTGGCACCTTTTTGCTTTAATCCTCTATTTGTACTGATCCTGAAGCTTCCCACTCTTTTCGTATAGTCGTCTTGATGAGGTGTTGAGATCAAAGCCTTGAGATCAACCTACACGACCTCTTCCCGGCGTTTTAAGCAGATTCTTAATACGACTGTAATATCTTGAGGGTTCTCTACTCTCCCAGCATATCGTGTTTCGTGAATCTCCTAGCTGATAGCGGGGGTCCCCTTGACTAGTCCATATAGCGAACCGTCAAGGATTAGTATGGCTGGATCCGCCTTTGGTGTAGACCGTGCGGACCTGAGCTCTCTCCCATCTGCTTTTCATAGCTTTCTCGCTGAAATCTTCTTCCAGGCATTCTTATTCATTAAACGATTTGTATACAGGAGAGTTCTCATTGGCGAACTGCTGCTACAAGAAAACTTAGCCATTCAAGCTGTTCTCGCGCATTCTTGGACTGTTCTGAAATTCTAGAAAATATCGCCGAGACGCAGTCTTGTAAGATGGTGAGGCAATTGACGCCCAAGGGCTTCCTCAATAAGCTATCTGCTGAAGTGTCGGAGTTGAAGATTAGAAAGGTAGACTGGAACGCCTTCGTCTATGCTTCTTCTAGCAACTTGAGAAACTCTACTCTTGTCAGCTTCGCATCCTTTATTATCTTTGATAGTAATCCTCTGCCAATCTGCTCTCCTAGGTGAACTGGAAGGACCGTTACCCTTCCATCTGGGTGTTTCAGAATAAGGTGGCTGCCTCGTTGCCCTTGCAGTTTCGAACCCTATCTTATTTAGGATCTTGACGATCTTCTTGGCTGGTAAAGGCCTCAGGCTCACTTGACGGGAACCTCTATGAATTGGACTCCAACGAGCTCAATCTTCCCTTCAGCTTTGACGCCTTCAGTCTCCAAGTACAGCTCCGCTGCTCCCTTAATCCCGCTTGCCAACTCATCAAGTGTCTTGGCTTGAGTGTGACAGCCCGGTAACTCTGGGATTGAGGCGATGTAGTATCCATCCTCATCCCTCTCAACCACTACGGCGAACCTCAAGAATACCCCCTTCTAGCAAGAGGGGCATCTAGTATTAAAAGTTCACCGAGCACGGAGCAGATTTGCGCTGGTCCTTCCCAGATTCAGCTTGAGGAGTCTGTTTACCGAATGGCTAGCGGAGGATCAAGTTTCTTGACATGAGTTCGTTGGCTTGGAAAAAGAGGAAGGAGTTCAGGAGAGCTTCTGAATTATTCTCTGCGTTGTCGTCAATCCAGTCAACGTCAATGTTGAAAGGACAAGCATCGCTGTGGCTACCATCATGACTGGTTGCGCTGCTGTTGCTTCAGCGAGGCATATCAGCGCTATACTAGCGATCCAGATTGCAGTGAAACCCTTCAAGTGGTTCGTGTTCAACCTGAACTTTCGGTGCCTTTTCATGCATAGCAGAGTGATGATGCTCAATGGAGCGAAGTAGATAATTCCGATGAGACCGCTTGCCACTATGCCAGTGGCTACTATCGCGAGTTCCGGACTGAAGCTGAGAGCTGAGTAGGTTGATGCCGAGATGTGAAGTATCCCTATGAGCGGGTAGAGGAGGATCTTCATCGCTTCTTTGAGTACCGGCTGCTTCGATATGAAATCTGCAATGTTGGGGCTGAAGGAGTAGTACCATGCATTGAAGACTTTCATGAACTCGCTACCAGCGAACGTCGACATGACTGCTCCATCTCTGAACCCTCTTAGGAACTGGACCTCAGGCGAAAGCTCTGAACCGTAAGTCGCGGTCGCGACTATGCAGCCGGGCGGCTGAACAGTTAGCGACTGCTGGGAGCTTGTTGCACCGTTGTAGGTCG
>Ga0315312_1003077_pt1 | contig 10935 bp, 8 predicted proteins | sample TDP7_MG_FD_203629 | JGI IMG/M metagenome (GOLD analysis project Ga0315312, IMG submission 203629) | Freshwater sediment microbial communities from Lake Towuti, South Sulawesi, Indonesia - TDP7 | ecosystem: Environmental > Aquatic > Freshwater > Lake > Sediment | place: Indonesia: South Sulawesi... | reverse complement strand
CGACTATAAGTCAGCCCTAGAGGGAGCCCACGCGGTATTTCCGAGAAACTGGGCGAGCGCGGCGTTGCTCAAAGTAGGTGCATCCAAGTTCGGCGCAGAAAAAGAAACTGCAATACACGATAAGTATAGGGATTGGACGCTTACGCAGAGGCTGGTTGACCTGATGGACAAGCGGGCAATTGTGACCCATGTTTTGCCTGTTCTTCGAGGAGAGGAGGCCACAGACGAGGTTATGGACGGCCCCAAATCCGTGATCTACGACCAAGCGGAAAACGGCTTGTACACAAAGATGGCTGTGTTGGCCCTAACCATGGGCAAAATACCGATCACTTAAGGTAAAATGCGTGTGCCTGTCTCTCCTCGCAACGCTCGCTCGATGTTCTCTGGATTTGTGATGAGGGCTTCTTTTCCTCCATTTTCGAGGAAATCTATGATGGCTTGTATTTTTGGGCCCATACTGCCTGGGGGGAAGTGACCTTCTTCATAGTATTTTTTGGCTTCGTGTAGGGTCATTTTGTCTAGCCACTTTTGGTTGGGCTTGCCAAAGTTGAGGGCCACCTTCTCTACAGCTGTGGAGATGAGGAAGAGGTCCGCCTTTATGCCTATGGCAAGGAGAGACGAGGCGTAGTCCTTGTCGATGACCGCCTCTACGCCCTTTAATTCGCCGTCTTCCTCGATAACTGGGATGCCGCCGCCCCCCACAGCAATGACTACAAACCCATTGCCAATGAGGGTCTTAACAGCGTCTTGTTCGATGATGCGTAGGGATATGGGCGAAGGAACCACCCGCCGCCAACCGCGCCCGACATCCTCCATTATATCCCAGCCCCGTTCATCCCAGTACCGTTCAGCCTTCTCCTTATCATAAAAAGGTCCTATGGGCTTAGTGGGATTCTGGAAAGCTGGATCGTTCTTGTCCACCAGCACCTGGGTTACCACCGTGGCCGCCTGCTTTTTTATGCCCCGCCGCTTGAACTCGTTGTACAGACACTGTTGAATCATGTAGCCGATGGCCCCTTGGGTGTCGGCTCCGCAGGAATCAAGTGGCACGGTATGCAGTACGTGGCTTGCCAACTCGGAACGTAGGAGGATGAAGCCCACTTGGGGGCCGTTGCCGTGGGTTATGACCACGTTCCAGCCCTGTTCTATCATGCTGGCGATGTGGACGCAGGTTTCCCGTGTGGCCTCAAATTGGTCTGGCACGGTTTGATGGTCCTTGTCTTTTATGAGGGAATTGCCTCCAATGGCGACGACTGCTACTTTTTCCATTTAATTTTCTCCCTTCTGTGGATTAGCCACAGGTTATAATGAAGTTGCGTCTTCCTTTAAAAATGAGAGGATTTCAGCCCATGGTCATGGCCATTATGGCCTTTTGGGTATGTAAACGGTTCTCGGCTTCATCAAACACCACCGAATGCGGCCCATCTATGACATCATCGGTTACCTCGTACCCTCGGTCCGCTGGTAAACAATGCATGTAAATAACTTTTTTCTTGGCGATATCAAGCTTCTCCTGGTCGCAAATCCAATGTTTATTTTTGCCAAACAATTGCGTTAAACCTTCAAAGTCAGGGGCTTTAACCTTAGGCGGAATAAAGTCTAGGCTCAGCCAAGACTTGGGATACACAACGTCGGCATCTTCAAAGGCCTCCTTCATGTCGTAGCTAACTTCAAAGGACCCCCCAGACTCGCCAACGTTACGCCTGCACCAATTAATGACCTTTGGATCGAGATCAAAGCCTTTTGGATGGGCCAAGACAACGTCCATGCCAAACCTTGTCGCTATTAAGACGACACTTTGGGGAACGGCGAGGGGTTTTTCGACGCTTGGCGTGTATGCCCAACTCATGACGAACTTCTTTCCCTCGGGTTTTCTGAGCTTTTCGATGACCGTCATTATGTCAGCCATGGCTTGGCAAGGATGATACATGTCACACTCCATATTTATGACCGGAATGTCGGCCCACTTGGCGAACTCTCTTACCAAAAGGTTTCCCCTGCCGTAGGTCCATTTAGCGTGTTGGCCATATATTCTGATAGCTATTCCGTGGCCGTACCTTGCAAGAACCCTTGCCACGTCAGCTATTCTCTCGGTTGTGTAGGCTATTTCGTCGCCCGGTAGGGCCGGCGTGTATATGGCGTCTTTTGGGTCTAGGAAGTGGGCGTGGCCTCCGAGCTGTGTCATGCCTGCCTCAAAGCTGTTCCTTGTGCGGAGAGAACGGTTATAGAATATGAGGAAGAGGGTTTTTCCGTCGAGGTAGTTGTGTTTTACATCTTTCCTAAACTTTTCTTTAAGCTCTGAGGCGACGTCAAGAATTTGATCAAGCTCTTCTCTGGTCCACTCTTGGGTGTTAATCCAGTCCTTACCCCTGAAAAGGCCCACATAACTTGGCACTTTCGACATGTGACCACCATAACTTTTGAATTTGATAGATGCGTTTTTAATTTAAAACTTTGTTGGAAATGGTCATTGAGGTTAAATTTCTTTCCACCTCGGTCTAATCGCGATTCCAGCTCTTTTATCTACTTCCTTGCTTAGTTCAAGGGCTTTCTCAATGACGGAAGCTTCGTCAACTGTTTTAACGACTCGGTTCTCCATCACGATCTTTCCATCTATAATAACAGTATCGACATCAGAGCCCACGGCAGAGTAAACCAAATTCGAGGGCAGATTTCTGTAGGGAACCATGTGGGGCTTCCTGGTTTCAATCAAGATAATGTCGGCTCTCTTACCCTTCACTATGGACCCTATCTTGTCATCCCAAGACAGAGCTTTGGCGCCGTTAATAGTAGCCATCTCAATGGCTTGCTCGGCTGTCACGGCTGTGGGCGATAGGAGTCTGGCCTTGTGTATCAGGGCTGCCGTTTTCATTTCCCTGATCATGTCATAGCAGTCGTTGCTCACACCACCGTCGCAGCCTAGGGCTACGTTCACCCCAGTTTCTAGCATTTCCGGAACCTTGGCGAAGCCTGATGCCAGCTTCATGTTGGAGGAGGGGCAATGGCAGATGTTGGTTCTTGTTTTGGCTAGGAGCTTGATGTCTTTGTCCGTTAACCAGACCGCGTGGATTAATAGGATATTTGGACCCGTTAATCCGACCTCGTTCATGAATTCTATGGAGGTTTTGCCGAACTTCTCCTTTAGGTACGCAGTGTCCTCTTTCACTTCCGCCAGATGCATGTCAACGCCTGTCCCATATTTCCTCGAAAGCTCGCCGACTTCCCTGAACAATTCGGGGCTGCAGGCACCTGGAGGACGGGGGCCAAACCAAACCCTTATTCGATCGTTCTCGGCTTTATGCCACTTCTTTATCATGGCTATTGCCTCCTTTACGGATTCTTCTCTGCTCTCTCTCATTCCCTCTGCAATGGCCTGTCCTTCAGCTGCGTATCCCGCTGCCTCCATTATCGTTTTAGCCAGGGCTGCCCTCATGCCCGTCTCGCTGACGACTTTGGCTATACCGTCGAAACCGTATCGGCTTTGGATCAGGGTCTCAGCGAAGCATGTGGTTCCGCTCTTAATCATTTCTAGGCAGCACAGTTGGGCGCTGGTTCTTCCAATCTCCTCGTTGTATACTCCTTGGAGGGGCCATATTCTTTCGCTTAGCCATGGGATGAGCCTTCTGTTGTCCTCCACGCCCCTAATTAGGGCTTGGGCGAGGTGCACATGGCAGTCTATAAAGCCTGGCATCACAATCTTGTGGGTGGCGTCAATCTCTATTTCTCCACCATATTTCCTTTTAATATCGGCAGTTTTTACAACATCAATAATCACACCGTTCTCTATTGCCACAGCGCCATCCTTAATTATCGTTCTGTTCTTGTCTAGGGTAATTACATAGCCATTCTTTATCAGAATACTCGTCAACTTGAAGACCTCGAATAAGTAAATTTGTTTCCTTTATAAGAACTTCTTCAAGTTAATAATTACATAATTAATATATAGCCTGAGCTGGGCTTTGGCTGACCTCTTGAAATTCAAAATGCGAGGGCCAACTCTATCCACGGTTTAACAAAATCAGCTCAGGAATGGAGATAGTCTGGCACTATGGAGGCTAGAATAGCGACCAAAAGGGCCATCGCAGAGAAAAAGGAAAATTTTAATATTATATAACTGATCAACGCTTATTGAGGGATGATTTAATGGAAGTGGGGATTGTTTCTTATGGGCACACAAAATACGGTGTTTTGGAGGAGGAGACACCTGAGCTCATACAAACCGTCATGGAACAGTGTTTAACCAATGTTGAGAAAGGTATTGATCCGAAGGAAATTGATCTTCTGATCACAAGCTGCGTGGATAACCAATTTTCAAATCAACATCAAACTGGCTCACTGGCATGGAGGTATCTTAAAAACCCTGATGCCGAAGCCTTTAGGGTTGAGGCTGCCTGTTCAAGCGGTAGTATGGCCGTATACCTAGCGAGGAAGATGATTCTGGCGGGTTATGCAAAGAACGCGCTTATTGTTGGGTTTGAAAAAATGAGTCGAATCTCAACGGCAACCGCGACATCCGTCCTCATTAGGGGCGGTTCTCCGGAGGAAATAAAGCTCGGAATCACTCAGCCAGCTTGCTATGCCTTAATGGCGCAACTTTACATGCAAAAATATGGGGCAACTGAGGACGATTATGCGCTGGTGTCCGTCAAAAACCATGAAAATGGTTTAAGAAATCCCTGGGCTCAATTTCACAAGAAAATCACGGTAGATGAGGTTAAAAGTTCAAGGATGATAGCCTCACCCATAAGGCTCTTTCACTGTTGCCCCATTAGCGATGGAGCCGCATCTTTGTTATTGAGCGGAGAGCCGAAGAGGTACACAGACACGCCTGTATATATAAAGGGCATGGGTTTAGCCCACGATACTATGGGCGTATTTGAGAGGGAGGACCCCACATCTATAGCCGCATCCAAAAAAGCGGCGGAAAAAGTCTATAGGTCGGCGAATATCCAACCGAAGCAGATTCAATTGGCGGAAGTTCATGACGCATTTACTCCCGCAGAATTAATGATCTATGAAGCTTTGGGCTTTGCAGAGAAGGGAGAAGGATATAAACTTGTTAGAGACGGAGTAGTCACGTTTGATGGCGCATTACCTGTCAACGCAAGTGGAGGTTTAAAGGCTAAGGGGCATCCTGTTGGTGCCACAGGCATAGGGATGATGATTGAAATATTCTTACAATTGCGTGGAGAGGCTGGTGAAAGACAGGTGCCGGATGCTGAAATAGGACTTGTAGAGAACCACGGTGGAACAGGTTCAGTTTCGGTGGTAACATTATTGACGAGGTGAGGAAAATGTCCGCTAAGTTACTTGCTTATTCAATTATATACATACCGCCTGTCCCCTTTAGAACAATATACGCCGCAGGCATAGCTGAAGATGAAAAGGGCAATAGACATGTTGTTAGGGTGGAAAGCGAATATTTCGAAGCGTTGAAAATCGGATTAGAAGGAAAAATAGTAAAAAAGCCCACCGATTTTGGGGAATTCACCTTCTTCATCCCAGAGGTGACAGAAAAAAAGAAGGAAATCAACAAAGTCGCATTAATCACCGGGGCAAGCAGAGGAATAGGCAAAGCCATAGCCATAGAATTGGCCAAAAGGGGTTTTAACATCGTAATTAATGCCGCACATGAGCTCCCGGATGAGGGAATAAAAGCCATGGAGGAGATCAAAAAGGGCGGCAGAGAAGCGATCTTCATTAAGGCTGACGTTTCAAAATATGAAGAAGCTGAGAAAATGGTGAAGGAAGCTGTGGAGAGACTGGGGAGAGTAGATGTTTTAGTGAATAACGCTGGCATAAACATTGATAGATTTCTCATCAACATGACCCCGGAGCAGTGGCAAGAAGTCATCGATGTGAATTTAACAGGGGTTTTTAACTGCACGAAAGCTACGCTGCCATATATGATCCAGCAAGGCGGAGGAAGGATAATAAACATGAGCTCGATGAGCGCCTTTGACGGAGCCCTGGGTCAGGCAAACTATGCAGCATCGAAGGGAGGAATAAACTCCTTCACAAGAACGGTCGCGATGGAATATGCACAATATAACATACTCTGCAACGCTATAGCACCTGGCTGTATACGAACTAGAATGACAGACGCCATGCAGCCCGGCGCGCTCCGCGAAAGGATCTCGCAGATCCCTCTTGGCAGAAGGGGGGAGCCTGAGGAAGTTGCAAAATTGGTGGCATATCTTGCAACCGAAGGAAATTACATAACCGGACAAGTGATAAACATAAGCGCTGGCGAATACGTTTAAGACTCGATTTTTCAATTGTTTTCCTAATCCTGACGGCTAGGCTATGCCTAAGCTTGTACCTAAAATTAGGCTTTTAAATCAAAAACGGGAATAATCATCAGAGGAGCGAGAAAAGTGAAGCCTAAGATTGTCTCAGCGGATGAAGCCGTCTCTCACATTAGGGATGGAAACGTTGTCGCGACCAGTGGATTTACAGGTTCATGTAATGCGGAGGAGCTGCATCATGCCCTTTTAAGGCGTTTTCACAAGACGGGAAAACCAAGGGATCTAACAATTTTGTTCGCTGCCGGCCAAGGCGACGGATCAGGCAAGAGGGGCTTAGACATCATAGCCCTTGAAGGTTTAGTCAAGAGATTGATTTTCAGCCACTGCGGACTGCTGCCTCAAATAAGCAAACTAATAATGGAAAACAAGGTTTTGGCTTACAGTTTTCCCCAAGGAGTCCTTTCGCAGATATTTAGGGAGATAGCGGCCAAAAGGCCTGGACTGATCACGCATGTGGGATTGCACACATACTGCGACTCCAGAATTGAGGGGGGCAAAGCCAATGATTTGACCAAAGAAAATCCAGAAGACCTTGTAGAACTGATCACGCTAAATGGCAAGGAATATTTGTTCTACAAATCAATTCCAATCGATGCGGCGTTCATCAGGGGAACTACGGCTGATGAGAAGGGAAATATATCCATGGAGAGAGAAGGGGTTACCTTAGAGAACCTATCCATAGCACAAGCCGCCAAAAACAGCGGAGGAATTGTCATTGCTCAGGTTGAAAGGGTGACGAAGGCTGACACTTTGCCGCCCAAAGAGGTAAAGATACCAGGCATATTAGTGGATTATATCGTTTTGGCGAAACCCGAAAATCACTGGCAAACCTTTGTTGAGCCCTATAATCCCGCAGTAAGCGGGGAAATAAAGGTACCAGCCGAACTGTGGAAGCCTAAACCCTTGGACGAAAGGAAAATTATCGGCAGAAGGGCGTTGATGGAGCTGAAACCGAATTTTGTAGTGAACCTTGGCTATGGCATTCCAGAGGAGGTGGCAGCCGTCGCCGCTGAGGAAAACTTGAGCGAATTGTTCACTTTGACAGTCGAGTCTGGCTTGATCGGAGGGGTCCCCCTCGGACGCCTTTATTTTGGAGTCGGAATTAACTACGATGCTGTCATTGACCAACCCTACATGTTTGATTTTTATGATGGAGGGGGGCTGGACATAGCTTTCCTTGGGTTGGCTCAGGTGGACGAGAAGGGAAACGTTAACGTTAGCAAATTTGGAGATAGATATGTAGGCTGCGGCGGTTTCATAGACATTTCTCAAAATGCCAAAAAAGTTGTTTATTGCGGAACCTTCACCGCAGAAGGCCTCAAAGTGGAAGCTAAGGATGAAAGATTAAAAATTCTACAGGACGGCAAAATCAAAAAATTTGTGAAAGACGTGGATCACATCACATTCAGCGGCGAATATGCAAGAAAACTTGGACAAGAAGTTCTATACGTCACGGAGAGGGCCGTCTTCAGGCTTGACAAGAAAAATCTTGTATTAGAGGAAATTGCGCCGGGAATAGATGTTGAGAAAGACATCCTCAGCAAGATGGATTTCACTCCAACCATGGCGAGTAGGCTTAAAACTATGGACAAAAGGATATTTGCAAAAGACAAGATGAAAATTAAACTACAATAAAAGTTATAGAGCATACGCATAGTTTCACTTGCAATAATAAAAAGAAAAAAATTGGCTAGTAGATTATAGGAAACCTATTTTTTCAATAGGCTGGCGACCCATCCAATATCGAGTTCCTCCAATTTTACCTCAGTAGGCACGCCAGTTTCATCCCAGCCCATCATTTGATAATATGTGGCAATTGCCTGCCTATAGTCTTTCTTGGAGATTTTTGTGCCTTTTAGCGCTCCGCCTTCCAGCGGTTGGAAAAATCGCTCAGGTAGCCAGTCGTCATCCTTTGTGAAGCCCTCCCTAACGTTGAATGCCCGAGCCATGGTGGTGGCGCGTTCCCCAACCTTCATGAGTTCCCATGTTGTTGTGTCCCAGCCTGTCACTGCGTTTACCATGTCCACTACTTGGGGTATTTTCCACACCCTGCAGGGAGCGGTGGTGAATAAGCATATGTCGAGGCAGTTGCCTAGGCTCCACCAATGCTGTAGGTAGGTGAATAGTCTAACTTTTCGTGGGCCAAGGTCGAGGGCAGGCACAGGTTCCAAAATGCCTATGGGCGTGAGTTGATCCAGATCGTGACCCTTCGCTTCGAAGCAGGGGTCGTGCTCCATCTGAACGTGGTCAGCGCCAGTAGGTGAGACGGCGTAACCTAAGCCTACCCCTGTTTTCCAGCGGCCCTCATGCATCGGGACTTCTTTGCCCTTGACGTGCATGGCAAACTTCTCGGCTCCTTTGCCAATCTTTTCGGCGGCCCTTTTAACGCCTTCAGCGAGGACGTCGCCTATGCCCTCGCGCTTAGCGGTCATCTCCACCATTTTTACTAGGGCTGCACCATTGCCAAATCTGAGGTCGATTCCACCCGTGTCTTTCTTTGTTAAAATGCCGTTTTCAAAGCACTCCATGGCAAAAGCAACCGCCACCCCCATCGAAATAGTATCCATTGTGTAAGCGTTGCAAATCTCAGCGGCCTTCACCACTGCATTCAAATCCGTAACTCCGCAAAGTGAACCCAGAGCGGCAATCGACTCGTACTCTGGACCGCCATAGGCAGGGTCAACCTTGTAGGGCTCTTCGATTTTGACCAATCTCTTGCATCCAACGGGACATGCAAAGCATGACTTCTGGCCGATCAGTACAGTGTCCTTCATTGTCTCCCCGCTTATACTTTCAGCACCCTCAATGGCGCCTTCACGGAAGTTCCTGGTCGGGAGGGCCCCTGACTCATTGAGCGAAAGAACGTACTGAGATGTACCGATGCTATGAAGGCCCGAGACATCGGCATTCTTCAAGTGGTTCTTAACGAACCATCTCACGAGGGCTTTTACTCTGCGCGAACGCTTTACCTCGATTCCCTTCGTTCCCCTCACCGCCACTGCCTTAAGATTTTTCGAGCCCATAACCGCGCCCATGCCGCCACGTCCATTTGCATCCTTTAACTCGTTGATAATGCAGGCAAACCGAACAAGTTTTTCGCCAGCAGGACCAATCAAAGCAACCCTTATTTTTTCGTCTCCGAGCTCCCTGCGAATGCCTTCCTGAGCCTCTTTGGTCGGCTTTCCCCATATTTTAGCCGCGTCATGAATTTCTACTTCCCCATCATGAACCCAAAGATAAACGGGCTTGTCCGCCTTACCTTTGATAACTACCGCATCATAACCGGCAAACTTCAATTCGGGCCCGAAGAAACCCCCCGCCTCCCCCTCACCATATGTTCCAGTCAGCGGCGACTTAGCGGCAACCGAGAACCTAGAGACGCCTGGAATGGGAGAACCAGTAATGACACTTGTTGCAAAGATCAACAGATTGTCTGGACCCAGCGGATCAACGCCTGGCTTCAGCTCTTTCAAGAGGTAATAGAGTGCGACGCCTCTGCCCCCAATATACCTCCTGTAAAAAACCTTGTCCATTTTATCCACTGAGGTTTTTCCGTCAGACAAATCAACGCGCAAAATCTCGCCATTATAGCCATAGTTCATATTCTTACCCTCATGTAGATACAATCCGCATGTGTGCATGCCATAAAAATATTTTGTTATTTATATAGGGCCTCTCTCAGGTTTGCTTGCCAGAAACTCTTTAAGCTCCTTCAAGGTTGGCATGGATTGGGCGCCTATCTTTGTCACGGAAAGGGCTGCAGCAGCCGCGGCTAAGTCTGCCGCTTCCCTCGGGTTCATGCCCTTGTAAAGACTGCTAACGAAAGCTGAGTTGAAGCAATCACCTGCCCCTGTCGTGTCTACCACTTTTTCAACTTTGTAAATGGGTATTCGATACTTCCCCTCAGACGTTACAAGTAAGCACCCATCTTCGCCTAGGGTTATAAGGACTATCTCCGGACCGAAGCCAAAAAGCTTTTTCGCTGCCCTTTCAACATCGGTTTCCTTAGTAAGTTCGAGAGCCCCCCTACGGTTAGGGAGAAGAACATCTGTCATCTCAAGCAAATCTTTAATTGCATCCAAGCCGTAGACCGCGACGTGCCTTTCCAGATCGAAGGAGACTTTTTTGCCGGCCTCCTTTGCGATTCGCATACATTTCCTTGCTGCATCGATTTTCACCGCATCGGTATGGAATATATCTGCCTTAGCGACGTATTCCGGAATAATTTCATCTGCGTCGAGGACGTTTTTTTCCATGTATGGGTCTTGAAGTATTTGGCGGCTTCCGTGGGAGTCTACAACTATAATGTTGACCGGGGTTTTTGTCTCCTTTTTCAGAAAGAAATGCTCCGTATCTATATTGTGATTTTTAAAGTTTTGCAGTATTTCGTGGCCGTTGGCATCATCGCCGGCTGAACCCATGAAACCTGACTTAACATTCATGCGGGCTACTCCAACGCAGAAATTCGCCACGACGCCTCCGCACTGCCTTGCGAAATCCTTTATCCAAATCTTATCGTCGGGTTTGCAGAACTCCTCAACTATCACAAACTCATCTATGGAGGATACGCCTAGACCTATGATTTTTGCAGCCATATTTCTTAACCTCCGTAGACATAGACACCTGC
>Ga0315312_1003075_pt1 | contig 10941 bp, 7 predicted proteins | sample TDP7_MG_FD_203629 | JGI IMG/M metagenome (GOLD analysis project Ga0315312, IMG submission 203629) | Freshwater sediment microbial communities from Lake Towuti, South Sulawesi, Indonesia - TDP7 | ecosystem: Environmental > Aquatic > Freshwater > Lake > Sediment | place: Indonesia: South Sulawesi... | reverse complement strand
AATTTCGATCAACACACGGGACATCCTAACACAAACATGCAATGCAGAAGAGGGGAAGATCATGGGAACATGGTTATCCAATTTAGTCATCATGCATCAGAAAAGATGCGTAGAAGAGGTGTTAAGTTGTCGCACATATATAAGACTCTAAAAGGTCCTGATGAGGTTTATTGGGATGTTGAGCATGGGAGGATGATAGCTGTTGAGAGGGCCAACAAACAGTCAGTCATACTCGCCTACACGGAAGAGGCTGAACGAAGTTAAGACTATAGCCCCCTACTACACTACTAGACTTGATAGGCTCATACAATCTAAGACGGTGAGGGGTGCATGGAAAAAGGTAAAGTGAGAGCGTGGTACGACAAATCAGCGGACATATTGTACATGCTCTTCAAAGAGGGACCAAGCTATGAGGTGATCGAAGCGGACCCAAACGTTCACTTTGAACTCGACGAGAAAGGAAAAGTCATGGGAATAGAATTATGGAACGCTAGTGGAAGCGGCCTTACAGAGCAAGTAGCAAAAGCTACAGCCAAACCCGCACCATGAGACAGCAACCCCTGAATTCACGTAAGTTTTCCTAGAACGAAGAACCAGATTAGGGTTTTGGGAATCTCCACAAGATTCAATTATAGTTCTACATGTCTACTTAGAGATTCAGGCATATTGTTAACGTATGCTGGTCTGTACTACTACCTAATACTGAGCAAGACTCAGCCTAGATCTTGCTTTTTGCGAATACTATGAACGAAAGTCTAGACCGAACTCCCCGCACCACAACGTTGAAATCGACGGGGGGTTTACGCAGGGTGATGTGCCTTGCCAGTTCCAAGTTTTTCTTTTTCAGAAGATCTTGTTTCCGTTGAAGTCGCATACGAATTCGAATCCTGCTTCCATGAGTGTACAGGCTTCACCTTCTGTTTTGGCGACTTTTGATACGTATTCGATCTGGTCTTTGAAGAGTTCCTCGGCGAGTTGTGCGTAGATGAGGGTGTTTTCGATTCGTTTGTGGCCTAAGACTTGCTTGACATAGAGAATGTCTTTTGTTTGGTGGTATTCCATTGTGGCTTTCCAAGGGGGAGGGCGTGGAAGGTTATTCTCAGCAGTCTCAGTTTTTGGGGAACCGGCTTTCGATGTTCTGTGAAGTGGTCTTGGAAGTGGTTGAGAGGTTGCTCAGCCTTAGCGCTTAATCTCTTTTTTCAGCTTCTCCAGCTTTTCGGTTATTTCTTCTTCCGTTTTAGCTTGCTTCTTGCTGGGTTTCTCTTCAGGGGTTTTTATCAACAGCTCTTCCTCTATTGCTTTCCTAATCTCAGGATCAGCAACCTCCTTCAGGGCGGAAAGCAACATCGGCTCTATAGGTGCTTCATCTTCATCCGTTACATCTATCAACATTTTTCCGTTCTTGTACCAATTCAACAACACTCGCGCGTAGGCATCTAAACCCTCAACTTTTCCAGCCTTCTCCAGCCAATTCAGAACTGACAACGCAGAGCCGTCACGCATAACAAAGCGTATGAACCTCTCTATTGGTTCGGCTGGCCGCAGCTTTTCGCGGCTGCACAATTCCCTATAGGCTTGCCAAACTTGACCGTCAACCCATATGCCTGTCTGCTTCTTCATCGTTACCAACCACATTACTTCTAACATTACATATAAACCTAGGGGGTATGGTATCTAACGAAGATAGAACTCTCTCAAGACCACTTAGGCTTAAGACTTCTGTACGAAGGACCAAAGCAGACGCAGTGGCAACGGTTTTATGTTGGGGGCGCAAAGGCGTAGGGTTGTGGTCAAAATGGGAGCGAACTGGATTCGGAAAGCTAACTTTGCATACTACTGGGCTGGTCCCGAGACCATTGACATGTATGCCAAGGTAAAATATCTTGGCATACACGGTTTAGGCCACCTTGTGGATGAGGATGCCTACACCAAGGCGTACCAGGAGGAGGGACTTCGCAGGATGATGGCGTCAGGCGTGAACGCCCTGTTCTTCACATACAGCTGGGGTTGGCCTCCTAGGGCTGAGGCAGATGGACGGCGTGTGGCAAGGAACTTCATTAAACTCTGCAAGAAAAACAATGTTCGAACCTTGGCTTACATGCAGCTAAGCAATTACGTTTGGAAAGCCTTCCACGATGAGATCCCGGAGTCCAAGAATTGGGAGTGCACAGACAAAGAGGGAAACCCTGTTCCTTACATGGGAGTTCACAGGGGTCGGCGATACTTGTGTGTCAATAACGACGGATGGAGGAGCTATCTGAAGGGGCTGATGAAGGAAGCACTTAAGGCTGGCTCCGACGGCGTCTTCTTTGACAACATGGTTCGGCCTGATCATCCTGGGGCGGACTGTTGGTGCCAAGTCTGTAGGAACAGAATTCGGGAACGGTTGGTTTCAAAGGGATTCAACCTCTCCGAAGAAGCCATCTTAAGAAGAAGCCTTTCGTACCAAGATCCGGTTGGAAGGGAGATCTACCGTCTTAGAGTGGACAGCATTACAGACCACATAAGGGCGCTCTCAGCATATGCAAGGTCTGTAAGAGCCGATGTCGTTGTCACATCCAACTGGGCTTTGGTCGACAACTTCTCCTGGTGGGGAGAGGAGCCGAAAGAGATAGCTTCCCTGGAAGACATGATACTCATGGAGTCCTTTACGCTAGCGAGGGTTCGTCGAGGGTGCATCGTCAACACAGTTCGAGCTTACAAAAGAGCTAAGTGCCTCGCAAAGGGTAAACGACACGTTGCTGTAAGTTACCCAGTCTTCGCTGCAGAGGCACCAGCGTATTCTGCGCCGACCCCTGTCCAGCTGAAGCTGGGCATCGCCGAGGCGGCCGCATGTGTATCCAGCCTCGTCCTTCCAGCCACGGAAAGGTTTACGGACAAGTATACAATCCTTACCGCCGACGAGTTCGAAGCGCAACGAACGGCGGCGAGAGAATACTACAGTTTTGTGGATGCAAACTGGGATCTCTATGAGGGGCATGAGTCCATCTGCAACCTCGGCGTCTTTGAGCCAGGCTACATGAAGTGGGCAAGCAGTCAAATCTACCCTTACGCGCTAGGAGTGGAGCAGACATTGATTCAAAGCCAGATACCCTTCGACATCATAGACGAACTTGATGGAAATCTTGAACCATACAGGGCGCTGGTTTTGCCCAACATCTTACTCTTGTCACAGGTTCATTGTGACAAGTTGAAGGATTACGTTGAGCGCGGAGGAAGCCTCGTCCTCGTGGGGCATCCGGGTATCTATACCGAAAGCTACGAGTACAGAGGAGACTACGGGGTAAAGGAGATTCTGGGAATCAGCTATCCGCACGGAACTGAAATATGGGCTGAAAGGAAGGAAGCCCGTGTCGTCTTCCTGCCAAGTATTGACGCCAAGACTTCAGCGTGCGACATCAGCTGCGTCGAAGACGGAGTGCTTCTTCCTAGGGGCTACCAACTGCTTAAGAATGCCGTGCTCTGGGCATTGCACGGAACCGCCTCAGTGGAACTGGGCAATCTGCCTCACCCTTATGTCTTCGTGGAGATCACAGGAGCGGAGGAAAAAAGGGCCGTGGTGCACCTTCTTAACTACAAGTACTTCGAAACCTTGAAGAACATCAAGCTCACTGTCAGGCCGGGGTTCGATGTGCAGAAAGCCTCCTTAGTTTCGCCTGAGCTCGGAGAGCAAAACCTGATATTGAAAAGTGTGAACGAAGGCGTTCAGACAGTGATCCCCGAACTCAGAATATATGATATTGTGGTTCTTGAGTAGATGCCGCCCTTGCCAGCTGCTACACATCGACCCGCAAATCGCTTACAGGCAAAACCTCCGAGGTAACAAATGGACCCGGATATGATGATACCACTAGTCAACACGAACAGAGACATTGCGATTGCTCAAGAATGAAAGAACCGGTACTCATCCAAGGATTGACAGATTGCCTCTATGTTGGCTAAAGGCACGTCAGGTGAGCACGAGGCGAACAGCATCAACCCCCCCTCTTTGGCGCCGAGCCTTGCCACCGCTTCCTTTACGTGATTCTTTAGCCTCTTGGGCGTGGCGAAGGGAAAGAGTTGCCTGTCGAGGTCTAGGTCGACACATATCCGGCCCTTGCACTTTTGGACGAGGCTATTGAGGCCGTTCGCCCTGAATTGGGGATTTATGATGTTGATCCCCAGATCGACGAAGTCGTCGGTGAGCTCCACAATGTGTCCGTCCGAGTGGAGATATATGATGCGGCTCGCTTCGCGACATGAGTTCATCATACGATCATAGGCAGGTTTCAAGTACCTTCGGAATGTTGCTGGACTCATCTGCAGCGATGTTTGGGTCCCAAGGTCATCAACGAACGCTATGACATCTACGTTAATCTCCAGCCACTTATCTATGAGTCTCAGCTTGTTTTCAACCATCATGTCGGCAAGCTTGGTCAATTGGGGAGGGCCTGTCATAAAATCCATCATCAGGTTTTTGAACCCTCTCAGAAAGGTGAGTCTATGGTAGAAATAGCCCACGTCGCCCACGGTCACGCGGCCCTCTCGCCTCCTCTTCTCGGATTTGGCCCGTATCTCCTCCCAGTCGCCAATCGGTCCAAAGTCCCCCCAGATCAGGGGATCAGGAATTCTGTACGAGCTCAAAGCGTTCCAATCGGTCAAGGGCGACTTGACAACTTGCCCCTTTAAGCCTCCACTCACATTGTACCAAACACATCCCCAAGGGTCTGTATAGTATTCGCCAGCCCTATAGGCGGGACTGAACTCTTCAGTCCGCCAGGGCATTTCATCTGTACCACGAACCTCTCCTCCCTTGTCAAACAGGTGAGGATAACGCAGGACCAAGTCATCCATTCTCTCTCTGTGTTTCTTCCAAGTTGAGGAGTAGATGTGAACAAGACTAGGAATCCATTCTGGACAATCGAATTGGGCAGCTCGAATGTAGTTCTCCCTTGCATTCATAACCGCCAGTAGGACGAAACTAGGAAATATGGATTTCTTTGCTTCAGTGCTCTATTGGCTTGCCCACTCGTGATTTCACGGCTCCTTTGGTTTTCGGTGAAGAAAAAGCGCCTCTCTTCTACGGGAATTCCATGTCTGGCGCAGCATGACCGAAGCCAAAGACGAACTCGGCGACACCTCGATCACGATACAAGCGTCAGCCTCGGTCTTAGCTGTTTTGGGCACATAATCCTGCTGGTCTCTGAACACTGGGCCGTGAAGCCTCAAAACGGAACACGGCCATGCATGGTGATAGTGACTTAGAAACTACAAGTCGACCGAGACAAACTCGTACTGAGCATCGAGCTGGGCAGGCTATGCAACAATGTCATCTGCGACATTATACCATAGCCACTTGCCAATCAGTTCTTCAGGCCAACCAATATCCCTTAGTTTCTCATCTATCCCGTACGCCATCAGGCCAGATATTTCCCCCTTTTGTCGTCTTTCGATGATGACATCCTTTGGTATTAGGAAGGGTCTTTTCTTTCTGGTATCCCATCCTAGGAACTCCACAGTTTCATCGTCTATGTATAGAAAGGTATGACGTAAGACCTTTTCAAGAGAAATATCTCCTTTTTGTTTGAAATCTCTCACCCACGACGGAATGTTGAACATTGTCAATACTTTCTCTCCATCAATCTTTCTCCAAAAGTCAATAGTATGGGTATGTCCATAGATGATATTCCAATCATACGAGGGACCAGCTCTTTGAGAGAAAGCCTTCCACCAACGTTCAAAACCTATCTCAGCCTCTCTAGGCTTATGTCTCGTAGATCTAAAGTGGTTCCAAATATCCCTTCCAAATCTAACGAGCAAAAAAGGCACGGAGATAGCTCCCAAAAGCGAAAGAAGCATCTTGTCTGCGACACCACCGAATCCAATAGTTACCTCAAGCCCAAGACCAACAATGAACAGTACTACAAAGACTACGTTGTATAGGCCAAGGGCTAATGCCGCATGGCGAATGTAAGACAGTGCTCTCCAAGAGGGCAGAGTGAATAGCTTGTCAAATTGGTGACCGTGTACGAAAAGGTATTTTTGATTGCCTTTCGTTGTAGCATATTCTTCTTCTACAATGCTTATGGTTGAAGAGCCGAACGGATATTTGCCCAGTGTATCTGCTAGATCATAGTCGTGGTTCCCCAGCACATAGATCTTCTCGCAAGCCAAATCAAAAACAGACTGCATCACAGATCTTGTGCACAAATTGATTGAGTTTGCGGTTGCATCCCATAGTTCCAGAATATCACCGAGGAAGATGAATTTTTCAGGAGCTCGCAGGTGCATGTGCTCCTCTTTCTCACTCCAGAACCCCAAGCGCAATGTCTCCTTTCCTTCTCTTTCCAATGCGCTCATCCAATTCAGGAAGTCCGAAAAACTATTAGGGTCGCAGTACTGATCATCCTTCTTGAGTCCAAAATGCGTATCGGCGACGACGAATATGCTCTTCTGACTGTCAAGCTCTAGTGACATTTCTGGCCTTCCAGGCTCACCGCCATCGCTGAAGTCAACATTGAACATACAACAGAAAGCGTTAACTGTGCAGGTTCTAAGAGGCCAGCTGAACAATATAAGGAGCGAGACAGGCTCCATAAATCTGAATGTCCAAAGTCCCTCCAGCCTCCCCATATACTCCATGCCAAAACCAAACACCAGACTGAGGATTACCAAGAAAAGGTTCCACCCAAACGAATGCAAATAGCTATAGTGGAAGCTTGCCAAGATCAACATCGTATATACGAGAACCATAACCCAGTTGAAAACGCTGCCATATCTCTGAAGCACAGTCACAACTAGGATAAGAATAGTCAATACCATAACTGGCACAGTTCTAAAAGCTTTGGCGTCTCGTACTGCCAACCCCCGAATCCTAGTTACTACTCTGGCTACTGTCACCAGAAGCATCAGAAATAGGCTCCAGCCAAAGACTGTAAGGAGTGAAGGAACCCCCTGGTCAAAGTACTTCAATGTGCCTGCGGATGTGTGGGCATACTCATCAATCGCCGCCAATAGCGTAGATGCTACTATGAGAGTCACAAGGTCTTTCGTTTTCATGCCAATAACGATCCAAGTACTGATTATTGAGGTGCCAACCAAACCAATGACAAAGAAAACGGGTGTGAGTGAATAGTATCTTCCCCAAAAGAATGCTGCAAAATTCGCAATTATGATAGCGGAGATAATAGGGATGTTCCGGGGAATGACCAGCCTAGCCTCCTGGGTTTCCATCAACAGAAAGATCATAGCTGCAATCAGACAGATTATACCCGCGTAGAGGAACATACCTGCATACGGAATCTCTGACCAAGAAGAGAAAGGTTCTTGCGGGATCTGAACGTTGAGAAAGATGAGCGCTAGACTGCAGAGAAGAAAACCCGAAATCACGAAGGCCAAGGCCAGAACAGTGTTTGCACGCGTATGGTTTCCCTTCCTTTAGCTGATGAAGAGTCCCCCTTTCCAGAGTTCATCCATTTTTTTCACAACCCTTTCTACTTCCCGTGCAACCCGGTCCTCGCTTCCCTCAATCGGACTGTATCCACTTCTCGAAAGAGCGTCTCTAACATCGGTGATTATGACATTGAATAGCCGTTCAATCTCGGGAGTTATGTTTCTGAATGGTGGATGTGTGGCCAGACCATAGAGTGCAAAATCTGCAGCCACATCAAAGAAATCCTGCATTCCTGGCAATAGAAGAAAGGCTTCAACAAGTCCTTCGTATATGGTTGACGCCAATGGATCGGGTTTCTCCCACTTGCCATCTTTCGCATGTGGCTCTAGAGATGCAGTGTCATATTTCACTCTGGCGTTACCCAAGCCTTCTTCATGAGCTTTCTTGATATGTACGATGCTGAGGGGGTCATATCCCATTAACTGGCAGGCAACAGAATCTGCAGCAACGACATCGTTAGAAGCTATCACGGTGCAGAAATCGACTGGACTGCTCGAAAGAGGGCCAAAAGCTTCTCCTCCTGTGGTACCGTCTATGACAATCAGGTTAGGAGTGAAAGCTTTGTTAACTTCCAATACAACGTCTTCGATGCCAAATCGGTGAAATTTCGCTTTATTCTCCTCTGGAAATGTGCCGTACATGTTTTTCATAGCCAAAGTTACATTCGTTAGCAGATGTGTCTTCATTGTGGGGACAGAGATGATGACATCGGCCTCAAGAAGTAGTTTTGAGACCGGCACGATTCCAGTAGCGCTTCCTTCGCCGAAATTGAAGCGTACCAACTCAGTCTTTGCTAGGTTGACTAGGGGCACATTCACTTGCTCAGCCCATTTCTTCCAGCCTTCGGCATCAGCCACAGGATCAAACTTCGTCCAAATCATGTCAGAATCTACGATAGTAGGTGCAGCGCCTGCCTCTCGGATCATACTAACGATCTCTTCTACGACTTCAGGGTTCGTATAAGAGCCGGGCAGGTGAGGGTTTCCACCGCAGATATTCACTTTGACCAGAACGTTGTTTCCTCTTTTGACAAACTCCTTCATTCCACCCAACGCATCAATTGCACTTCTCGTTATCTCTCGGGGGGAAGACCCCCTCTTTACTTTGATCTTGGTTTCTTGGCGCTCTTTCCTGCTTTTGACATCCTTGTACGAAGCTATCCTTAGAAGAAAAGAACCAACATCTCTACGTAGAGCAAGAAAGTAACCTAACAAATGCCACAGAGGATAGATTAGAAGCATAAGAACAGCCAAAGCTAGATGAACATCTGATTTTGCAATACCTGTTAAGTTTGTGTGGAACATCCATATCGGGCCGGGCGTTGGGGGCAAAGGCCAACCGAGGACACCCAGATAAAGAAGAGTGCTTCCACCCACAAAGAAACCTAAAGAAATCACTCCCATCATCGCCCAAGTAACATTCAGGCTCCATCTAAACCTCTTAGATAGGTAGTATACAACAATGCCTAGAAGAAGAAGTGCTGGAGGATCCAGAAAGTAACTCATTGAACCCCCAAAGCAGAGTGTTCATTGCGCGGGTATATAAGATTTGTTGATTGGGCGATAGGAAACGTAACATTGGATTAGCTACACTACCATAGTTGTGTCTAATTTGCTGATGGGGATTACCAGCATGGAAACCATTAGGTTCGAGACACTCTTTACAGGAATCTGGGTCTCCAACAGCCTATTCTACAGGCGGATTAGTGTTGGAATCCCGTCGAAGCTATAGATTAGGGGCGTCTTGCCGGTTTGAGGGAGTTCAGCTTCTCATGCCAGTGCTGTTCATCTTCTTTAATTGATAGAGGTCGGATAGAGGTTTCGTCATTTCAGCAAAGCTTGGCGTTTTACGAAAATGAGCGTTTTGGCCAAATAGTGTGTGGAAAAGCCTAATCCTTTGGTTCTTCCCATATTAGCTGTTCGTGATGAGTAGGCGTACCATTACCGTTGTCATTGTGGTTGTTGCTGTTGCTAGTCTGTTTGTGTGGAGATATGCCACACCAACCCCGTTTAGATTACTAGTTACTCGTAGACCTGCATCTCCCCCAGGCACAGATGAGGCAGACGTTATGGCTGTTGCTGAGCAGCGATGCGTATTCCTAGTTGTTATCGAAGACGAAGAAAACTGGCTGCAAGGGAGCAAAGGTCTTGGAGAACCTGTTGATATTTCAGCGACAAGTGCAGAAAAGATGGCGAGTGTAACAGTCTACCCGCAGTCAATAGAGGCTGGGCGAATCGCCGACGTTACTGTTGTTCCAAGTCAAGCAAGCATCAACGAGACGCTTCACATTACGATCACTGGAGCACGACATGGATTGGTTCAAACTGAGAAAGTTGCCATCAAAGTGATTCCCGGAGAAGACACTCTTGGTTTCTATGCCGCCAAAACGCGTGACAAGTTTATCTCGTGGCTTGCCGAGAACCACTCTGAGCTGGGAATAACAAATGCGACTAAGTGGACTGGCACGATCGTGAATCCGAGAATACTTGTCGTAATGCACTACATCTTTTTCTCGGACGAATGGGAGATCTATCTGACCTGGCACGTTATGATACCGCCACACGATTGGGCAAGAATGTACCTGAGAAGAAGGTTTGCTGAACTACGTCCATCATATGCTTTCGAGATTTCTTCAGTGTCGGCGCAAAGTGAACCTTATGCCATAGCAGTACCGGATTGGGCTTGAAGTTTCTGGGAGAGAGGAAGGGATGTAAAGGCTTGGCTCCAAAAGGTTGTCTATTCAACCAGTTGACCGAGTGGTTGGTGCCATGTGCGACGAACAGAGCTGTTATCGTATTCATCACAGATCAATAAAGGATTTAACTGGTTGAATCAACCCCATTTGGTGAAGGAATCCTGATGGTTAGATGCCCCAAATGTGATATGGAAACTCCCCTAAAGAGTCTTTTTTGTCCATACTGTGGAAGTAGACTTGTCCCCCAGATATCTCCAATAATGGCTGTCTTGGTTGTCTCGGCGGCCTTTTTTTCCATGATACTCAGCGCTTCGCTTTTGATGGCCACAGGTCTCCCTCTGGCAATGCACATTGCCTCAGCAATCGGTGAGTCAATGTTCCTTCTAATCCCGCTCATTTATATGATCTACAAGAAAGTCGGAGTTAGGAAGTACATGATGTTTGGCAGTGCTAAGCATTTGGTCTATGGTCCCATACTAGGCGTCTGCTTGTGGATTGTGAGCATCATTCTTGTCCTCGTCTTAACGTATCTGTTAGGCCCAAGTAAGGCCGTAGGTGAAGCAGAAGAATTCATAGTTGGTCTGGTGGAGGAGTCTCCACCCGCCACAATTCTGCTCATGTTTGTTACAGGAGCGAGCGAGGAATTTGCCTTCAGGTGTTTCCTGCAAAATGCCTTGAAAAGGAGGTATTCTTCGCCCGTCGCCATTATTGGAGCCTCCATAGCTTTCGGAATAGCCCATTTCGACCCCCAAGCAGTCTACATCATCGGAACTTTTGTAGTAGGCTTATTCCTCGGCATCTTGTATGATAGGTT
>Ga0315312_1003074_pt1 | contig 10947 bp, 10 predicted proteins | sample TDP7_MG_FD_203629 | JGI IMG/M metagenome (GOLD analysis project Ga0315312, IMG submission 203629) | Freshwater sediment microbial communities from Lake Towuti, South Sulawesi, Indonesia - TDP7 | ecosystem: Environmental > Aquatic > Freshwater > Lake > Sediment | place: Indonesia: South Sulawesi... | reverse complement strand
AACTGTTCAGAAGAATCGAACAGCTATCTGAGGAACTGAAGATCGAGATAGCCACATACGGACACGCCGGAGACGGAAACCTTCATCCTGACATATTGTTTGACCAGCGCGAGCCAGATCAAGTGAAGCGTGGGATAGCAGCTGTCGATAGACTCCGCCAAATAGTCATCGACCTGGGCGGAACAATAACCGGAGAACATGGGATAGGTCTACGCAGAGCTCATGCTATGACAATGGAACACACCAATATGGAGATAGATGTTATGCGTTCGATCAAAAGGGCCCTTGATCCTAATGACATCATGAACCCAGGTAAAATCTACCCTTGAGAATTCAGAGGGTGAGTTGGAATGATATCATTTAGCAAAGAACTCGAAGAAGAAATGATAAGATGTTGCCGCTGCGGTTTCTGCAGATCATACTGTCCGACGTTCGAATACAAAGCTAGAGAGTCATGGAACACTCGGGGCCGAATATTTCTCGTAAATGCTCTACGGAACGGCAAGTTGTCTGTCTCCAAGGAGCTACTAGACCGAATATACTCATGTTCTCTATGCAAGTCCTGCGATGAAACCTGTCCCCCTTTGGTGAAGGGCTCCGAAATCATGAGAGGACTTCGGGATTCTCTAGCCGAAGCCGGCATTGGCCCCCTCGATGCGCACCGAGAGATGGCTAAAGCAATCGTCACCTCTGGCAATGTTTTGGGTCAGAAGGTCCGTCTAGTCGATGTTGTCCCATCGGCAAGGAGCTTGCCGGATAGGGCTCCGGCGCTGCTTTTCACTGGCTGTGTGGTCTCGTCGAGCTATCCTCACATAGCGGAAGCGCTGGTCCAGATACTTGCCAAGGCCGGCTGCAACTTCACCGTAATGAAAGACGGTGAAGACTGCTGCGGAAAATTCCTTGATCTAGTTGGGCTCGGTGAGGAGTCAAGCAAGCTCATCGCGAACGACTGGAGGGTCTTCTCAGAAATGAACGTAAGAGAGATACTTACTGTCTGCCCGTTCTGCTATGGGGCGTTCTTGCATTCAGTGCCTAAGGGGCAGTCTATATCGGTTAAGCACTCGACCGAAATCCTACTGAACCTCTTGACCGAGCGAAGGATAAGCTTCGATCGCAAACTGGACGCGAATGTCGCTTACTTTGATCCGTGTCACCTAGGAAGATACGAGCAGATCTATGAGGCACCCCGGTCTGTTGTAAGAGCTATTCCCGGTGTGAGACTGGTCGAGATGGACAAGTCCAAGCATCTATCGAGATGCTGCGGAGGCACTATTAGAGTTCCGTACTTCGACATTAGAACCGGGATGAGCGAAGCCATAGCAAAGAGCGCTAAAGACGCTGGAGCCGAGTATCTGGCCACAGCCTGCCCAACTTGTTACCACAACTTGAGGTTCGTAGCGCTTGACTATGGCGTGAAAGTCTGCAGCATCGAAGAGCTCGCAGGTTACTCTGTGGGGGTAATCAAAGAAATCCCGCAATGATTATTCCCTTTTCCGAGTTCATACTCCATGTGTCTTTCCGGACGGTTGCTATAGAGTGAGGAATTTGCAGAGGAACGTGGGGGCCGGGCCCCAAAAGTGGTCTTTCTAGATCAGGCCCATTTGCTGGGCCACTACTTCCGCGAGATCTAGAACTCGCCTCGAGTTTCGAAGCCTAGACGAGGCTTCCCCGAGGTTCCGACTGCAAGAGGGGCATGCTGACAAAATATGGTCGGCGCCCGTGCTGTTGAGCATTGCCGGGCGTTTCTCTGCGACGCTACCGGACACCGAACTGTTCGCCGCCTAGCAGAGCATGTGTGCAGGTTAGAAAAGCTTTCCAGCTAGTCTGTCAAATGAGCTATTCTGTCAAGCAACGGTCGATCCTTTCACTCTTTCTTTGTCAATTCGAAGTTACCGTTTTCTACTTCGAGACCGTCTTGAGCGCCTCTTCGAATATCCGGACGCCGATTTCTGCTTGGTCCATCGTAGTTATCAGTGGTGGTGCAAGACGAATGCTAGATGGGCCGGCCCCCAAAAGCAGAAGCCCTCTCTTGAATGTCTCGAGAATGAGATCGTCTCTTTCTTCGGTTGCGTATTGCTTGGTATCTCTATCTTTCACAAACTCGATGCCCACCATCATGCCCTTTCCTCTTACATCCCCAATTATGCTGTATTCATTCATCATCTCCTTGAACCTCTTGAGAAGGTAGCCTCCGACTTTCTCAGCGTTTTCCATTAGACCTTCCTCTAACACGACATCGAGCACAGCGAGCGCAGCGGCTACGATGATCGGGTTTCCCCCCAGAGTGTTCTCGTGGGATGTAGGTCCCCAGTCCATGAGATCGGCCTTTGAGATGCACGCACCCATCGGAAGCCCTGCTGCGATAGCTTTGGACATTACTACGATATCTGGTATGACATTCCAGTGCTCACAAGAAATCATCTTGCCGGTCCTGCCAAATCCTGTCTGAACCTCGTCTGCGATCATGATTATGTCGTTCTTGTCACATATTCTCCTTAGCCCTGGTAGGAAATCGTTTGGTGGGACGATGTAGCCCCCTGCGCCTTGGATCGGTTCTACAATGAGCCCTGCAACCTCTTCTGGCGAGATAAGCTTCTTGAACACTACGTCCTCGATGTAGCCCAAGCACCACATTCCACAATCCGGGTACTCCTGCTTGTACAGGCATCGATAACAGTATGCGTAGGGAACATGCATGGCACCAGGCATCATTGGGAAATAGAATCTTCTAGCAGAAGTAGAAGTGGTTGTCAGGGATAGAGCGCCCATCGTTCGTCCGTGAAAGGCTCCGATAAAACCGATCAGGTAGGACTTTCTGGAGTGCCATCTTGCGATCTTGATCGCGCACTCGACACCTTCAGCCCCGCTATTTCCGAAGAAAACTCGCTTCGGAAAGTCTCCCGGAAGCATTGCAAGGAGCTTTTCAGCATATTGCACTTGGGGCACGGTAAAGTAGTCGCAGCTATTGATGTGATCGCAAGTTTCTGCCTGTCTCTTGATTGCTTCAACAACCTTCTTGTGGCAGTGACCAACGTTGACGACCGCAATTCCAGATCCGAAATCCAAGTAGACGTTTCCATCAATATCTTCAACCCAGACCCCTTCAGCCCTGACGCCGACAAGCGGTGCCGTTCGAGTTAGGGATGGAGATGTTAACTTTTCGTCGCGCCTGATGATTTCTTTGGCCTTAGGTCCAGGAGGTTCAACTATTATCGTTGGCCTCGTGACGAGTTTCATCTGCTTCAACCGGCGCTGACATGTGAGATCGACAATTAAAAAGCCTATCCAACACAAGCACGCCGAAGGTTTTGTTCAGCATTCGCGGAACAGGAAACTTTTGAAGAGACCAGCAAATGACTCATCAGTCGACCAGAAATGATGCCAAGCTGGGACTGCGTCAAATCTGTTCAGGAAAGCGTATTCGCCTGCATTGGAAGAACCGCACTCATTGAGTTCCGTAACATCTGTCTAGACGAGAAGATCTCGACGAGGATCCTCGGGAAATTGGAGTACATGAATCCCACCGGCAGTCTCAAGGACAGGATCTACTATGAGATGATTACGCGCGCGATCCAGAGGGGCGATCTTAGGCCGGGCATGGAGATTCTCGAAGCTTCAACGGGAAATGCTGGCATAGCATGCGCCTTCGTCGGAACGCGACTTGGCTACCCGGTGACGATCGTCGTTCCATTAGGCATGAGTCAGGAACGGATGAAAATGATTCGAGCGTACGGCGGGAGAATAATCAACACTCCAGGGGCGGAAAGCGACGTCGACCTCTGCATCAAGAAGATCGAAGAACTGAAACGAGATAACCCTAGCAAGTACTGGGAGCCTGGACAATTCGCAAACCCCGACAATGCGAACGCCCACTACAAGACGACCGGACCGGAGATCTGGGAACAGACGAAGGGCGATGTGGATTGCTTCATAGCCTCTCAAGGAACAGGGGGGACCATTACGGGTGTAGGAAAGTTCCTCCGAGAGAAGAACCGCAAGGTCCTCCTATACGCTGTCGAACCTGCCGAAGCACCGATTCTTTCGAAACGGAGATGGGGCACTCACAAGATCGAGGGAATAGGCGACGGTTTTGTTCCCCGAAACCTGGACCTTGAGCAACTGACGGGCGTGGTAACAACCACCTCAGACGAAGCCATCAAGACGGCGTGGCACCTCTCGACAACTGAGGGCATATTTTGCGGCATTTCCTCGGGATGTAACGTTGCAGCCGCGGTGAAGGTTGCGCGGAAGCATCCGAGGCTTGGCGTCATCGTGACAATGATCAACGACACGGGGCAAAGATACTTCTCGACAGAACTATTTGGTGAGCCGAAGGCTGTGGAGATTCCTGAACGCGAACACCCGCTCGACGAGTACAGCCTATCAGAGCTAGACAAGTATCAGTCGTCTTGGGAGATCATCGAGTAGCCGTCGCATCGCATGACAACACAAGTTGCCCTTCGCGAACGCTACGGCGGAAACTTTACGGACTTTCTAACCGCGTCTCCTATGTCCGCAAACTTCACCGCGTCCTTAAGCGGCCCGTCAAACTTGAACTGTCCGAGCATGAACGCTTTGATTCGGTCCAGCTCACCTGTCATCAGCCTGTAGAACACGTCCTCGGCTCCCTTCAGAGTCAGGTCAGGCTTTCCGTGCGTACCATCAGAGAACGTGACGGCGCCCCCGGAAAAGGTGAGATGGAACGGGTCCTCTCCGTCGAGGCGGAACTGTACAACCCGGTCCCACCCATTCATCATCTCACCTACCTTCGGAAGTTCGTTAGCACGTTCAGCGAAGTGACGCCAACCCTCCTTCACTCTGCCAAACCGTCTCTCCTGCAAGCGGCGCGTCGATCCCGTCTTGAGATTTAAGAATTCCCCAAGTATACCTGATCGAGCCATTTCGACCGGCGCGAACGCAGGCAAGCACTTCACGCGACAGCCGAATCTAGGAAAGCCTATATCATGTCTCTAGATTGTGAAGCTCGAACCAAACTTGGCTGACAACCTCATCTTCACCATCGGATTGCTCCTCGCTCTTGCAGGATTCGCAGTCGCAATACTGGCTTTCATCTTTGCCATTCTGAGGTCTGCAAGAGGCGCCGGCCAAGTGCGCGGCGGGGGAGTGGTGATGATAGGCCCGGTGCCGATAGTCTTCGGAACAGACAAACAGTCTGCGAGGGTCTTGGTCCTGCTTGGCATTATTCTGATGACCGTACTGCTCCTCTTCACGTTGCTTCCGATTCTGTGGAGGTAGAGACTTGTCTCAGCCTTGCGAGATCTGTGCAATTCAGGAAGCGCGTTACGTCTGCAGTCGATGCGGCAAACGAGTCTGCGCACGGGATTTCCGGCCTGGCCGGTGGCTGTGCACAAGCTGCGAACCCGCCGCCCCCGTGGAAGCACCGGAACACGCAAGCGCCTTTCCCGTTAACCTTTCGTGGATATTCTTCGCCAGCTTCGCGATGGTGCTGATCGGTATAATCCTGATGATGGCGGCTGCCATGACACAGGGTCAGGGAGCAAGAAGCGGAGGCGCAGTAATTCTGATCGGGCCAATCCCGATAATCCTTGGAGGCGGACCTGAATCAGGCTGGCTGATTCTGCTTGGCGCGATAATCACGGTAATCGCGTTCGCGGCCTTCCTACTCACCAGAAGGAAGACGTACACTTAGGAAGGAAGCTACTTTCGTACCGCCTCGAACCCTATCACGTCGCCCGTCTCCGCGTCGATCTGGAAGCGGAATGACTTCCGGTCCTTCATGAGCCCAGCCCGCCTCATCGTTAGAACGCCTTCGACCTCCCAGACATCCTTCGCCTTTCCCCCAACGAACCAGATCTTGCTGAACTTCACCTCAATCGCTCTGCCTGGGTACTGCGACTCAAGATACCGCCTAGCCGCAAACTCCGCGGTCGTGGCGTCCTCAACGCGGACATCGTCACTCATTCGGGGACCATCCGTCAACTCACCTATCAGAACCAGTTGATTTATGGTTTACAGCTGTCGGTCGGCGGCGAATGGGTCGACTCGGTAGGCAAGTCTTATTACATATGACGCAACTGTCTGGGGTTTCGAGGCACAGCTTTGCCCGCGACTGCTCTGCACCCATCTGCGACAACCACTACAACAGCTACGACGCAGAGCACTCGCTGAGCCGAACAGCGCGACGCTCCTGAACCTCTTGGCGTTTCGCCCGCTGGTCGGCTCCCTCATAGGTTAGTTTGTGATCAAGCATGAGTTCAAATCGAATACAACCGTCATCGAGCGCTCGCTCGCCGGTCGACGATAGTTTCCGAAACGCGTCTCTAATGAAATCACTCAAAGCGTCAAGAGAGGCCCAGATCGACTCTGTCACGGTGAGGGCGCCCTGTACGACCGCGAACTTGGGCCCAGGCTTCGACGTGTTCGCGCTCGCCCTCGATGCCTTCCATGACAGGATTCAGATACAAACTTCGTCTGAAGGAAGCGTCGAGCTGGAGATGACTGGACCGTACTCAAGCAATGTCCCAGAAGATCCGGACCTGAACAGCGCCGGACTGGTCGCAAAGAATCTGCTCAGCCGGCATAAGATAGGCCCCGGAGTGAAAATCCGAGTCGAGAAGGGTATCCCAGTTGGAAAGGGGCTTGGAAGCAGCGCCGCAAGCGCGGCTGCGACAGCTGTAGGACTGAACAGCATGCTAGGGTTGGGCTTGACCCAAAACGAGATCGTGGAGACCGCGGCACAGGGCGAAGTAGCGTCCGCTGGCGCTCCGCACGCTGATAATGTAGCCGCCGCCGTTCTCGGCGGATTCACTTTCATCCAGTCGCATTCACCGCTCGCAGTTGCGGGGTTTGAACCGCCGCGAAGATTAGAGATTGCGATCGCCATCCCCGAAGTGCCCACGCCTCACAATAAGACCCAGCGTGCCCGTGCTCTTCTACCCGATAGAGTCCCGCTACGAAAGATCGCAATCAACGTAGGCGGCGCAGCCAGCATCGTAGCTGGCATTCTCTCTGAAAACGTCAGCCTGATCGGAAAAGGGATGGTCGACGCGATCGTTGAACCCGCCCGAGCTCAATTGGTTCCAGGCTACACTCAGGTGAGGCAAGCAGCCCTGAACGCTGGGGCTGAAGGAGTCGCGATCAGCGGAGCCGGCCCAAGCGTCATTGCGATCGTAGACAGCGCCAGGGTTTCCGCAGCCGCAGTCGCCGAAGCAATGAGGCAAGCTTTCGTAACAGTTGGCGTCCAATGCCGAGCCATCGTTTCAAAGACGGCTCGCGGCGCAACCGTCCTCGAGGAGTAGGAGAATCGTGAAGCACGCGCTCGAATGCATCGAATGCGGAACACGTCATCCTCTGAACGAGAGAGCATACGTCTGCACAGAATGCGGCGGTCTGCTCGAAATCAAACTCGTTGACACATCAGGGTTCGACCCGGAACGTTGGAGCATGAGACCGCTCGGAGTCTGGCGGTACCGTGAGCTGTTGCCGATCCAGCAAGAGGTGGAGGTCATCTCGCTGGGTGAAGGCGGTACCGGACTTCACGAGTGCCGCCGCCTCGCGAGCCAACTCGGTCTCAAAAACCTGCACGTCAAGAACGAGGGCGAGAACCCTACAGGCTCCTTCAAGGACAGAGGCATGACCGTGGGCGTCACGAAGGCCGTGGAACTCGGCGCGAGTTCCGTGATGTGCGCCTCGACAGGTAACACCTCAGCCTCGCTCGCCGCGTACGCTGCCAGGGCTGGTTTGAGATGCTTCGTGGTGATTCCTGCTGGCAAGATAACCGCCGGGAAACTGGCTCAAGCCGTCGTGCACGGCGCGAAGATAATCCAGATTGACGGAAACTTCGACGACGCTATGCGCCTTGTAGTCGATGTCGCCAAGAAGGACGGAAGCCCGTATCTTCTGAACTCCGTCAACCCATTCAGGGTTGAAGGCCAGAAGACAGTCGCCTACGAGATCAACGACCAACTCAACCGACTGCCAGACATCATCGTGCTTCCAGTTGGGAATGCCGGGAACATCACCGCGGTCTGGAAGGGACTGCTCGAGCTGAAGGCGCTGGGCCTGGCGGACACGCTTCCGCGCCTTGTTGGAATCCAGGCGGAGAAGGCGTCACCAATTGCCGACGCGTTCAGATCGGGATCCGATCACATCGAACCGGTTGCCAAGCCCGAGACGGTCGCGACCGCCATTCGAATAGGCTCGCCCGTGAACTGGAAGAGAGCCCTCGCAGCCGCCAGAAAGTCAGGCGGGCTCATCGAAACGGTTACTGATCGAGAGATCCTCGACGCTCAGAGAGCGCTTGCCGGTAGAGAAGGCATCTTCGTAGAGCCTTCAAGCGCCTCCACAATAGCGGGCGTGGGGAAACTAGTGGATGAGGGTGTCATCAAGGCGGATGAGGAGGTCGTCTGCATCGCGACCGGGCACGGTCTGAAGGATCAGGAAGCAGTTACGCCCCTAGCCGAGCCACCAACCAAAGTGAAACCGGCTCAGGAAACAATAGCGGGGGTACTGGGCCTTAGCCCGCAGATGCCCCGTCGCGGCTCGACAGGTCTACTCGAGGAGCTTCTTGATGCGGTCAGGGATGTTGGGCTCGTAGAACACTCGGATGACCCACTTGGTGAGATCCCGTTCCGTAACGAGACCGACAAGGCGACCTTGCTCGACGATCGGCAGCCTGCGAATCTTCTTTGTGAGCATGGTATCGAAGGCCTCCCAGATGGGGGTAGTCGGCGGTACTGTGACCAGCGGGCGACTCATCAACCGAGCGACTGGCGTGTCGTAGACCCCCTTAGCCTTCGCAGGGCGCAGCGACCCGCGCGTGACATCGCGTTCCGTGATGATTCCGACGGGCTTTCCGTTCTTCACGACGATGAGGCTTCCAATGTCTCGTTTGATCATGATCTGGAGAGCCTTCTTTACGGTGGTGTCGGGTTTGATCGTTACTGGAGTCTTGGTCATTATTCCGACAACGGTGTCCTCGGCGCTCGAAACAGCCATATTCTTTCACCCGCCCAGTGGTTCATCATCTATGCCTTAAAGATTCATCGTACCCGCCCGGACACATGCGCTGCTGTGGCCAAAGCCTCCGGTCTGGGATGAGATGAGGTTTCGACGATGAATTTCCGGCTCGTCTTGTTAGGCTTCGGAAATGTTGCGCAGGGCCTCGCGAAGGTCCTAATTGAGAAGCGTGCACAGCTTAGACGCGACTTTGACTTTGAGTACGAGATTGTGGGCGTAGGTGACATCGTCAAAGGTTCCGTCATGAACAAGGGCGGCCTTGATCTTGCAAGACTTCTATCCCTTGCCAGCGAGAAGAGAAGCCTTGGAGACTATCCGGCAGGAACCAAGGGCCTGTCGAGCATCGAGACGATCAAAGAATCCGACGCGAATGTCCTTGTCGAGGCAACTTGGACCAATCTGAAGGACGGAGAACCGGGACTGACGCACATCAGGACCGCTCTCAACGAGGGTCTACATGTTGTGACAACGAACAAGGGCCCGATCGCGCTTGCATACCATGAGCTCACTGCCTTGGCTCATCAGAGACAGCGCCACCTGAGATTTGAGGGAACTGTGCTGAGCGGAACGCCAGCCATCAATCTGGCCACTGAGGCGCTGGCTGGCGCGAAGGTCAGTTCAATCCGCGGCATACTGAATGGGACCACGAACTACATACTCGGCGAAATGGAAGACGGCCGAACTTTTGATGAAGCTTTGAAGAGGGCTCAGGAGCTTGGTTACGCAGAAGCTGAACCAAGCGGCGACGTGGAGGCGTGGGATCCTGCAGCAAAGATCACCATCCTCGCCAACGTGCTAATGGGCGGCAAAGTCAGACTCGCAGAGGTGCGCAGAGAAGGAATCTCGGGGATTACAGCAGGTGACGTCCGGCAAGCGCGGTTGACGGGAAGACGAATTAAACTCGTCGCCAAAGCATACGAGGAAAAGGGCCAGATCAAAGCACAGGTGGTTCCTGAACGACTGCCCGAGACCGATCTACTATCACACGTCTCAGGCGTCCTGAACGCGCTAGTCCTATCGACTGACGTGCAGCCAGACATCACGATAATCGGTCCGGGAGCCGGCGGAGGCTCGGCCGGATACGCGCTCCTGAGCGATTTGCTTGCGTTGAATCGAGCTTTGAGCAATGAGTAGCGCGTCTCACTCTTTCATCGTAGCGCCTTGCTCACGTAGTAGGAGAGAGCACGGGTTTGAACCACCAGTGAGAGCAGTATCACTCCAAGCGTGGCGGCCACGATTACGCTCTTGAACGGGGACTCTGGCAGCGCCAAGGCCAAAGCGGCAGATACAGCGCCCCGTATGCCTCCCAGAAACACCGTATTTCGCCAAGATCTCGGAATCGACCCGATGAACTTGGACGCTGGCACAAGCACGGATTCTACGCTAACGTACCTAGCTACAAGCACCGCGACAAAACACAGGCCGATCAACGGTGCATATCGTAGCAGGTAAGGTACCTCCGACGCCAGTCCAATGAATACGAACGCTACAGTATTGGCGATGAATGCCGCGACGTTCCAGAAGCCGAGCATCAGGTCATTCTTCGATTCTTCTGGGCTCGTCTCTTGACGGTATCTTCCTATGTATAGTCCAAGGATCGCGACGGCCACTATGCCCGAGAAATTGAGCGAGCCTGCGAGAATGTAGGACCCGTAAGCCACGCTTATCGTGACCATCACTTCCGCGTTCTTGTCGGTCAGCAGGGGCGACAGCTTGTTCGTCGTGAACCCTAGAATCAACCCGACAACTGCGCCGCCAGCGAATTCTGTTAGTATCTTTAACGCGTTGAGGATCGGGCTTAGGGTCAATGCGCTGACAGCAGAAAAAAGTACGAGCGTTGTTGCGTCGTTGAGGAGCGCTTCGCCCTCTATTATGGTGGCAAGTTCTTTGGGCGCCTTCACTCGTTTGAGCGTGCTAATTACGGAAGCAGCGTCTGTAGGGGCGATG
>Ga0315312_1003073_pt1 | contig 10949 bp, 10 predicted proteins | sample TDP7_MG_FD_203629 | JGI IMG/M metagenome (GOLD analysis project Ga0315312, IMG submission 203629) | Freshwater sediment microbial communities from Lake Towuti, South Sulawesi, Indonesia - TDP7 | ecosystem: Environmental > Aquatic > Freshwater > Lake > Sediment | place: Indonesia: South Sulawesi... | reverse complement strand
TGCCGGGGGTTCTCCAAGCGAAGCGGAGCTGGAGGCCGGTGGAGAAGCTTCTATTGGCATTGTAACTACTTGTGCTTGGTCATGGGATATTGACACACCTGCCTCAAAGAAATTCGCCAAGGCCTACTGGGAAGAGTTTAAAGCTGTCCCTCCGTCTCAAGGGTGCCAGGCCTATACCGGAGCAATGATGCTTTTTAACGGCATTGAAAAAGCCGGGAGCATTGACGCTGAAAAGATTGCTCAGGCTTTAAAAGGGGCTACTATCGATGGACCTTATGGCCTGGTCAGGATATCCCCAAAAGACAACTGTATGAGATCGCCTGGCGTCCTCACAGAGACCCGATCAGCGCCGCCGAACCCTTATGGAGCAAAAATAGTGAAGAAGGTTTTGGTTCATCTCAAGCCGGAAGAGCTGGGTCCTCCGGAATAGAAAATGGCGGAATTCGCTCAATCCTATAAATTAAGGTTAATTCTTCCTGGTGGGGGAGAAGGGCTACGCGCAGTGCGGTCCCCTTCTCCCTCCTGCTCGGGTTTAAAAGTAATTCTTAGCCACCTGATTCGATCCCGCCATGGCAGAATCAAATTCGAAAGCTGAACGGAATCTAAATGACTCTTTTGGAAATTGAGATTTTTGGTTTCAGGTTTCGATATTCGAATGTAGGATTTAGGTATATATGCCGAGTGATATAACTTTTTGGGTGCAGACGACCATTAATTGCATAGGGCTGGGTGGCCTGTTGTTGTTAATCGCCATCGGGCTGAATATCATCTACGGGATCAACCGGGTGATTAACTTGGCCCACGGCTCTCTTTACGCTCTGGGAGCATATTTCGGGTACACCCTTATAACCAACGGTCTCAACTTTTTCCTAGCCCTGGTCATTGCCCCGATCGTCGTTGTGGGTGTCGGTTTAATAATCGAACGAAGTATCATCGCCCCCATCCGGGCAAGACCCATGCTGTATAGTCTGATTTTAACCTATGGATTGATGGTGTTTTTGGACGGACTGTTCAAATATATCTGGGGTGTTCAACCCCGCTCTGTGGCCGCTCCTTCCTTCTTGACTCAAACCGTCTATATTGCCGGGATTCCCTATCCTTTCTACCGATTCTTCATCCTGCTCGTTACTGCGGCCGTCATGGCTACCCTGATGTTCTTGCTGGGGAAGACGAAATTGGGGATGACCATGCGGGCAGCCAGTAATATCCCGGAGATGGTATCTATCCTGGGAATCAACATGAACATTGTACATGTAAGCGTATTTGCGCTTGGTTGTGCCCTGGCAGGAGTCGGAGGTGCCATCGCGGGCCCTTTACTCATGGTCCACCCGATGATGGGCCATGAGATGCTAATTAGTTGTTTTGTTGTTGTGGTCATCGGAGGCCTCGGCAGTTTGAGGGGCTCGGTCTATGCCGCGCTGCTCGTTGGCGTGGTTCAGACCTTGGGCTACATTTTCATCACGGATTATGCGATGGTTGTCGTGTACGTGATGATGGCCATTGTCCTTAGTTTTATGCCGCGGGGTCTTCTGGGGGAAGGAAAGTTTGAGTGAAATGAATCCCTCTGGATTCGGACGAATAGTCGAGGCGGTTAGAAAACACCCTTTCCGGGTTCTGGCGCTAGCCGTGCTTTTAGCGATCCTGATTGCTCTGCCCTTCTTCATGACCAATCGTTTCTATTTAAGGTTGGCCACCGAGATTCTGATCTACGGTCTGCTGGCCATGAGTCTGGATGTCCTTCTCGGGTATACTGGACTTCTTTCTTTTATGCATGCGGCTTACATGGGGATTGCAGCTTACACGGTGGGTCTCTTCCTTAAGTACCTTGTCCCTTCTTCTTCTGTCTGGATACCCATGATCTTAGGGATAGGGGTGACAGCCATGGTGGCGCTGCCCATCGGGTGGCTGCAGGTTCGAACGGGGGGATTTGCCTTTGCCTTGCTGACCATTGCTTTCGGGATGATGTACTACACCGTCGTCTGGAAAGCGCGGGATATTACTGGTGGCGACGATGGTTTGATTGGCTTGCCCAGTCCGGATATTACCTTGGGAAATTGGGTTCTGGGAAGTACCAAAGACCCAACCACAATCTACCTTTTCACCCTCTTTGTCGTGCTCGTTTGTTTCCTCATAACCCGGCGGATTATCTATTCGCCTTTCGGGGCGGTCCTGGAATCTATACGCGAGAATGAGGAGAGAGCATCATTTATCGGAATTCACGTGCACAGGTACAAGCTTCTGGGATGGATGTTAGCTTGCACCCTGGCGGGAGTCACTGGGGTTTTGTTCACCTTGCTGAAATGTTCTGTTGCTCCAACCATGATGGACCCCATGGCGGGGGGAGCGGTCCTGATGATGACTCTTCTAGGGGGACTGGGCACCCTTTGGGGACCCTTTATCGGGGCGGGAATTTACATATTTGTTCAGGATTATATTAGTACAATGACCGAACATTGGATGATCTTCTTGGGGCTGGTCTTGATCTTCCTTGTCCTCTTTACCCCTAAAGGTATTGCCGGTTTTAAGGATTCATTTTCTCGGAGATTTGGGAAGTAAAATCATCGTGGATATTTTAACGCTCAAGGATCTGTGCCGATATTTTGGTGGTGTAACTGCAGTCAATAACGTTAATTTAGTGTTTACCGACAATGAGCTCCGGGCTATCATCGGCCCAAACGGAGCAGGAAAGACCACCCTTTTCAATGTGATTACCGGACGACTGCCCGCCACTTCTGGCAGGGTAATTTATCGCGGCCAGGACATCACGAATAAACTCCCCCATGAAATTGTCCGGCTCGGAATCTGCCGCATTTTTCAGAGGAGTAGCATTTTCCCCGGCCTCTCCGTATTTGAGAACGTGCGCATTGCCAGGCAAGCTCAAAGAGGGGGCTCGCACAGAATCTTTTCTGGGAAGGAAAGTCTGAAGGAAGTAAACGAGGAAACATGGCTCATCCTTGAAAAAATAGGATTATCGGAACATGAGCACATGCCAGCCAAGAACCTCGCCCATGGAGACCAGAGGTTACTGGAGATTGGTATCGCTCTCGCTGGGGAGCCAAAACTCTTGCTGTTGGACGAACCCACCTCCGGAATGTCACCAGGGGAGACCGAACGCACCACCCAATTCATCAAGCAATTGGCAAAGGAAGTGGCTATTATTCTGGTCGAACATGATATGGAAGTGGTGATGTCCATTTCTGATAGGATTTCAGTAATGCACCAAGGGTCTATCATCGCCGAAGGTACCCCGGAAGAGATCAAACGAAACGAACTGGTCAAAGAGGCTTATCTTGGAAGAGAAGAATGAAAGAGTCATCGAGGTTGAAGATATCCATACTTATTACGGGGAGAGTTATGTTCTTCAGGGGCTCTCCCTGTTTGTGGGGAAAGGTGAGGTAGTCTCCATTCTGGGACGAAATGGGGTGGGGAAAACAACCACTTTGCGCTCGATCATAGGCCTAACGCCCCCCCGCTCAGGTCATATAAGGATCGAAGGGGAGGAAATCACCCATTGGCCCCCCCATAAAATCGCCAACAAAGGGATTGCCTACGTTCCCGCGGAGAGACACATTTTCCCGGGGCTCAATGTTGAAGAAAACCTCAAATTAGCCGAAAAACCGGTTGCCGAGGGGGAAGGCTGGAATATGGAACGAGTGTATAATTGCTTTCCAGTGCTCAAATGGAGGAGAAGACAGGATGGAGCAACGCTAAGCGGAGGGGAACAACAAATGCTGGCCATAGGCCGGGGCCTAATGGGAAATCCACGCATCATGCTCTTGGATGAACCTTCTCAAGGGCTCTCTCCGATTTTAGTAAACACTGTTACCCAAATTGTGAAAAATTTACTTGACGAGCATGGACTAACCCTCCTCCTGGTAGAACAGAATTATCGCGTGACCCTAAAGCTGGCCCATCGCCATTATTTGATGGGTATTAAAGGGAAGATCGAACGGGTGGCCACCACCCAAGAATTGCTCGCAAATGAAGACATCATCAAGAAACACCTGGCCGTGTAATTAGAACCAGAAAGGGTTCGAGTGAGAAAAAAATGAGAATATATAGAATGGGGGGAAGCGGATGGAATTCAATGATCTCGTCAAAGCCATGAACGATTGTAACCAGGAAGATGCCTTGCGTCTGGTGCGTAATTATACAGAAAAAGGTGCAGGGGTGAAGGATATCCTGGATGCTCTCACTGAAGGACTAAGAGAACTGGGGGATAGATTTTCCCGGGGTGAAGCCTTTATCCCCGAGCTAGTATTCGGCGGAGAAATATTCAACCAGGCCATGAAAATTCTGGAGCCAAAAATATCGACGGCAGGGAACAACCAGAGAAGGGCTAAAGGTAAAGTGCTCATGGCCACGGTGAAAGGGGACTTACACGACATAGGAAAGAATTTAGTGATCTCTTTTTTGACCGTCGGAGGCTATCAGGTAATCGACTTGGGTACCGATGTGCCCAATGAAAAATTGGTCGAAGCGATTAAAACGGAAAAACCAGACGTCGTCGGCCTGTCGGCCCTACTAACCACCACCATGCTCGGACAGCGAGATTTTATGAAGATGCTGAAAGAGAGTGGGCTTAGGGACAAGGTTAAAGTCATCGTTGGAGGAGCACCACTATCCCAAGCTTGGGCCGATGAAATCGGGGCAGATGCCTATGGGGCCGATGCGGTTGATGGTAAGAACAAGATTGACGCCATGCTAAAAAACTTTGGGAGGGGATGATGGTTATCCGACCAAAAGTTCAATTGTTGGGAGAAGCTCAACTGAAATTGATCATCCAAGATGCCTATCATATTTTGGATGATGTCGGAATCCGCTTTAAAGGCAATGAAGAATGCCTGGATCGGTTTGAAGGAGCGGGAACGAGAGTAGATCGGGAGACGGGAATTATTAAGTTGTCTGGCGACATCATCGATGAGGCGCTGAAAACAGTGCCTTCCATCATTCCTTTTTATGATAAAGACCATAAGCAACACCTTTTTGATTTAGGGGAAGATCACTGCCATGTTACGGGTGATGGGGTAGCAATTTATATTCAGGATTACGAAAAACCTGGGCATCGCCGCCAGCCGGTGACGGAGGATCAGATTATCCATTCCCGCTTGCTGGAAGAATGCCAGTATATAAGCTTTACCGCCCCGTTTATGCTCTACGATGTCCCCCGGGAAATCGCCGATAACTACCGTTTCCTCCTCGATTACCTATATTGTTCCCTTCCCACCTACTGCTCGGCCTGGAGCAAGGAGGGATTTGATACGATGGATGAGATGATCAAGATTATGGGCGATGGTGAATCTGACCTGGAAAACAAACCTGCGCATGTGCATCCGAATAACCCTTCCTCTCCCCTTTCTTGGAGCCCGGTGGTCATTCAGAATTTCATGGATTGCCTGCGCACCAGCCTTCCGGCAGTGGTCCTCCCAATTCCGCTGGCGGGGGCCACATCTCCAGTCACCATCGTAGGGACCGTGGTACAGAACACTGCGGAGAACTTGAGTGGGGTAGTTTTGAGTCAACTAGTCAAAAAAGGGGGCTATCTGATCTGGGGGAGCGGGGCGAGCGCCTTTGATATGCGCAGCGGAACAGCCCCGCAGTCGGCCATAGAATCCATAATGATGATGTGTCTGATTGCCCAGGTCGGCAATTACCTGGGCATTCCATCCCTCGGCAATCTCGGGCGAACCGACAGCAAGCGGCCCGACGAGCAAGGGAGCTTCGAAACAGCCAATAGCTATCTTCTGGGCTATCTTTGCCGGGTGAATATGATTCGCGGCGCGGGGTTTCTCGAATATGCCTCCACGATCAGCCATGAAAAGTTGATGATCGACAATGAAATCGCCGGTCAAGCCCAAAGGTTGGTTAACGGGGGTATCGATTTCAGCGAGGAGAGTCGGGCGGTGGACCTGATCAAAGAAATGTTCACTAAAAATATGAGCTTTCTGCGCTCCAGGCATACTTTGGCAAATTTTAAGAAGGAGTTTATGATGCCCGGCCCGATTATCGACCGGGGCACTCGTTCGGCTTTTGAGGCTTCCGGGTACAAGTCAGCCCTCGACCGCGCCCACGAGGCATGGAAAAAGATCATCGCCGAGAAAAAACCTCGGCCTATCGATGAAAAAAAGCGGAATGCTCTGATCGAAATTGTCAGGGCTCGCGGGAGAAAATACGGGGTGGATCGATTACCGATTGAAACGATGTAAGTTGATAGTTGGGAGTGGTGAATATTGATTTTTACAGATCTCAACTCTCATCTCACGTATTATGCTTGGAAACGGAGAAAGAATGGGATGTTAATCGTCGGCGAAAGAATCAACGCCAGTAGAAAACCAGTAGATGATGCAGTGGAGAGGCGCGATGCCGCCTACATTACGGCAGATGTACAGAAGCAGGTGAAAGCCGGGGCAGATTATATTGATGTCAATGCCGGCTCCCGCGTCGGCAGCGAGATGGAGGATATGGAATGGCTCGTCGAGACCATAGAGACGGCGGTGGAAACGCCTCTATCCTTGGACAGCCCCGACCCGAAGGTATTACTGGCGCTAGCGAAGAAGGTAAAGAATAAGCCGATGATCAACTCCACCACCGCGGAGAAAAGCCGTTTTGCAGCCATGAAGGCGATCGTTCAGGAGCGAGAATGTGACGTTGTGGCCCTCTGCATGGATGAACGTGGAATTCCCAAGGCAGTCGACCAGGCCCTGGAAAACGCTTCTTTCTTGGTAAAGAACTTGACCAGTTTGGGAATCCCCCTACAAAATATTCACCTCGACCCCATGATTCAACCCATCAGCGTGAACAAGGATAATGGGATTCTGGCCATCAAGACTATCCGCCGCCTCCACCAGGAGTTCCCTCAAGTCAGGACGATTTGCGGCCTTTCCAATATTTCCTTCGGGCTCCCCAACCGTTTTTTAGTGAACCGTCTGTTCATGGTCCTCTGTATTGGCGCAGGGTTGACGGGGGCCATTTTAGATCCCCTGGATCAAAAAATGATGACCCATATCATCGTCACAGAAACCCTGATGGGCAAAGATGATTTTTGCATGAAATATCTAAAAGCCAGCCGCGCCGGAATCCTTGTGACTTAGAAGAGGACTTATTTTTATGGAAGATGAAATGGCTTCCATTTGATCCCTGCGGCGGGATTGGTCTTTAGCCATGACCTTCCTCCTCCTTGGTTAAAGCTTCGTCTCTTATCTCCCCGGCAAAACTATCGGGGTTTTGATTCACGGGCCGCTTCTTTTTCACGCCGGCTGTGGAGGGAGGAAATGACACTATAAGGGGGCCTGTTATGGGCAAAGCAATTGTTCAGACCTTTTGTCAGAATTGTCACATGAAGTGCCGGATATTTGTCACTACGCAAGACGGCCAGATACAAAGTATAGCCAATGCCATGGATATTGAAGGTGCAAAAACAGTTCTGGCCCATGAACTGGTATATCATCCTGATCGGGTGATATATCCTCAGAAAAGAATCGGGAAAAGGGGGGAAGGGAAATGGCAGCGCACCTCTTGGGACGAAGCCTTAGAGACCATGGCGGATAGGTTTGGCCAAATCAAAGAAAAATATGGGGTGGAGGCGATTGCCACGATCCGCGGCTGAGGACACAAAGAGGTTGCCTGTACGGCAACGGCGCTGTTTGCTCATATCATAGGAACCCCCACGGTCCTGGATATCAACCATCAATGTACTGACCCAGCCATTTTTGCTGAGAGGATGACAATTGGAGACCGGACCATTGGAGATATTGGGCCCGATTATCAGCGGAGCAAATGTATATTGATCTGGGGTGCCAGTCCGAGGCACTGTAGGCCGGCGGCGGAAAGGGATATCAATATCGCCCGTTCGAAAGGAGCCAAATTGGTCTGCATAGACCCAAGGCCCCCCGAAAGGCTGGATCTATTTAACTTGGGCCTTCCCCCGGCTGATATTTGGCTCCGAGTAAGGCCGGGAACGGATGCTGCACTGGCCTTGGCCATGATCCATATCGTTATTGAAGAAGGGCTTTATGACAAAGGGTTTGTTACCAGGTGGTGTGCGGGTTTTGCAGACCTTAAGAAACATGTCCAAGAATACACGCCAGAGAGAGCCGAAGAGATCACCTGGGTGCCCAAAGAGCAAATCATTGAGGCCACGAGATTGTTCGCTAAGACCAGACCCTCTTGCCTTCATTCTCGTCTGGGAGCTGGGGCCCAGCATATAAATGCTACCCAGACAGTCCGGGCCATTTCCATTTTTATGGCCCTGGCTGGGGATATCGATGTCCCGGGGGGGAACTTGATGACCGGCAAGCTGGGTGGCTTTAGAACGCCCGATGCTATAGCCCAAATCCTGAGACCTCCTCCAGAAGTGGATGGGAAGCGAATCGGGGCCAAAGATTTCCCCTTTCTCAGCGGACCCCGCGAGATAGCCCAGTATATTTTCCCGCAAGCTCATACTCCTACAGCGATCCGAGCAATGTTACGTGGTGATATAAAGGGATTTTATATCCCTGGCAGCAATATAGTGATCACGGAAGGAGATTCTCGGCAGACCTGGGCGGCGCTGAATAACCTCGATTTTTTAGTAGTTGCCGACTTTTTTATGACCCCCACTGCGGAGCTAGCGGACTTGGTGCTCCCCGTGGCTCACTGGCTGGAGACAGAAGCTCCCATGAGGGCCTATCAAGTAATGGGGCCGAGGCGATATAATCATATCCTAACATCGCGGAAAGTGATTGAACCAAGAGGGGAATGTTGGGATGACCGAAAAATTATCATCGAGCTGGCCAAGCGGATGGGGGTTAATATCCCGTGGCAGAATGTTGCCGAGTTTAATGAATGGCAATTAGAAGAGGTAGGAGTGAAATTCCGGGAGATTCAAAGAAGGCCCCATCAAATGATCTCCTTCCCTATCCAGTATAAGAAATATGAAGAAAATGGCTTCCATACTCCTTCGGGGAAGATCGAGATCCGTTCCAGCCTTTTGGAAAAGCAGGGATATGATCCCCTTCCCCGTTTTGTAGAGCCGCCGCAGAGTCCAGTGAGTACTCCCGACCTAGCCAAGGAGTTCCCCTTGATATTGACTAACCATCGAAACATCATTTATATGCATTCGGAATTTCGGCAGCTTGCCTCTTATCGAAAAATCGAACCGGAGCCGATCATAGAAATTCATCCGCAGACAGCCGCAGAAAAGGGAATTACAGATGGAGAGGAGATGTGGATCGAAAGGCTTGGTTTCGCAGACCGAATTAGGGGCCAAGCTCGGTTCGTGGCTGATTTGCATCCGCAGGTCGTCTCCATTTTGGTGGGTTGGTGGTTTCCAGAAAAGGCTGGCCCTGAGCATGGGGCATTTGAATCTAACATCAACACGATCATTTCCAATGCGCCGCCTTACGACCCGATAAATGGGAATCACCAGGCCAGGGCGATCCTTTGCCGGGTTGGTAAAGCATAAACTTGCCATCTGGTCGTCTAATTGGCGGAGAGAGATAGAAGTCTTGCTTTTTGACAATTGTCCTGCTGGCCATAATCTGGTAAAAAAGAAAGAAACCCATTAGAAGGGGGATATCCATGGATGTACGTATGGTCATCTGCGGATTGGGAAGGGTAGGGCAGGCTTTCGTGGGCCTGGTAATCCAGAAAGAAAAAGACCTCCAGAAACGATATGGGTTAAACTTAAAGGCTACGGCCGCCGTGGATATCGGGGGATCAGCCGTCTCTCCAGAGGGCCTGCCGTTAGAGGATCTCCTGAGTCATCTGAAGAAGGGAGGGCAGGTGGAGAGCATGGCCCGCTATGGGAAGAAGGGCTTTTCCGGGAAAGAAGCTCTTACCTCAAACCTGGCAGATCTACTGGTCGAGGCAACACCCACCAACATCAAAGACGGTGAGCCAGGTATGACGCATATCCGTACGGCCCTCAGTCATGGCCTCCATGTGGTCACAGCTGCAAAGGGACCGCTGGTACTCCGGTACAACGAACTGAGGGCGTTGGCGGAAAAGGCCAAGGTCAGGCTAATGATCAGCGCGGCCACTGCTGCCGCCCTGCCAACCCTGGATGTTGGCCTGTCCTGTTTAGCTGGAACAGAAGTCCTGGCTGCGGAAGGGATCCTCAACGGCACCACCAATTACATCCTGACGCGTATGTACGAGGATGGATGCCCTTACGAAGAAGCTCTGGCTGAAGCGAAGCGAATGGGTGTTGCCGAGCCAGATCCTTCCCTGGACGTGGAAGGGAGAGATACAGCCAACAAAATCCTCCTGATCGCCAACGAAGTTTTTCAAGCCGGCCTAACTCTTTCAGATATCCCCGTAGAGGGGATTACCGATGTGAGTCCTGAGGACATTGAGAGAGCCAAAAAAGAGAGAAAAGTCATCAAGCTGATCGGAAAGGTGGAAAAAAAGGATGCAAGAATTGTGGCCTCCGTCTCACCCATGGCCTTGCCTTTAGATCACCCATTAGCCTGCGTTCGGGGAACGGAGAAGGCCATTTCTTACCTCACAGATACAATGGATAGGGTAACTGTCTCTGGTGGAAAATCTAACCCTCTGGGAGCGGCGGCGGCTATCTTGAAGGACATCATCCGGATTTATGGGGGATAATAAATAATATTTGCCACAGAGTTCACAGCGCGGCAGAGCCGCAACCCAAAAATCACCCCCTCCCTGCCCTCCCCCCTCGAGGGGGAGGGGGAGGGTGGGGGGGGAAATTTTTTTGCCTAGTAAAAATTCGAGATTTTGCACATTAGTGGTTCAGAGGCCACGGAGGGTTAAATACAAAGAGGAAGTCAGGAAACAAAAAAAAGAATTCAGAATAAATTTTAAATCACTTTAGGCATTTTAGGCGCTTACTGCGCAACTAATACCAACATGTTGGTAAGAAGCAAATGCCTTCAAGCGGCCAAACCAAGCATTTCAAAGGTATTGAACATCTCGCGTTGTAGGTTTTCATAATGCTTGTCGAT
>Ga0315312_1003072_pt1 | contig 10951 bp, 15 predicted proteins | sample TDP7_MG_FD_203629 | JGI IMG/M metagenome (GOLD analysis project Ga0315312, IMG submission 203629) | Freshwater sediment microbial communities from Lake Towuti, South Sulawesi, Indonesia - TDP7 | ecosystem: Environmental > Aquatic > Freshwater > Lake > Sediment | place: Indonesia: South Sulawesi... | reverse complement strand
CGAAGATGGAGGCTGTCATCGACAGTTTAGAAGTTGAATTCTACACGCCAATACCGTAGGAGCAAAGCTAGGACAGGGGAATCCTAGAGAGAACCCAGGACCCTCAGTTCAAACATGAGACTAAGGTCCAGTTGGCTCAAGCTCTCAAGAAGTTCGAGCCGATCTACAGGCAGACAAGGGACCCTGAGCTTGAAGCCTTAATCCGCCAAGCGGAGGAGACACTTTGACTTGCGATTCAGCAATCCACATGTCTATCGAGTAAGTAGCAAAGCATTAGGGAAGTATCCTCTGTCAATATTGTGAGGAACTAGAGCCTTACTTTTTGGAGAAAGTAGAAATCGAAAGTTTAGTTTCGGATCCCGGGAGATTATCTCCATCGTCCCTAGTGTCGAATTCCGAGAATTCAACTAGTACAACAGGGGTTCGAATCCCCACCTCCGCACTTAAGTATTTGTTAACCAAGAGGGTCTTAGTTTAGCTCATTTATGTGCAATCACGGGCTGCGAATCATGCAAATGCATAATGAGCCACTTGTCTTCTCTCTTCACGAGCACCATTGTGAGGCGATAAGGACCGCTTACGTGTTGGTCTGCAGTCTTCGCGTGATACAAACCTTCCGCAACAACCCATGCAACCGAACCCTCCATGGAAACTAAATGCCACTTCCATTCAAAAGAGATAGCCGTACTTGAGAAAAGACGCCTAGCAAAGTCCTCCAACTCATTGTATCCAATCGCTTTCTCACCTTCCTCGAACCCAAGATAGACTACGTCAGCATCAGTGGCAAAGAGGCTGAGAACTCGCTGAACATCCCCGCTGGCGCAACCATCGTTTAAATCCTGCTGGATTTTCATCACCGCTTTTTCAGTTGCCGCATCCGCTTTCATATCCATCCACGTATTAATTCTGTCTTGACGTCTTAAAGTACTCCATTCCTAGATGAATTGCTGCAACCATCTCTTCGACAACAATGGTAACAAAGGAGATTATCCAAGAATTGAAATCCGAGAATCTAAACCGAGATTTAGAACTAACCTCGCACCATCGAGCAGGTTTACCCTTTGAAAATCTTTCTCGGTTAATAGAAAAAAGAGGGGATTTGCGGGGGATATCTCCACGTCAGGCAGAGTTTAATCCACAAACTATTTCCGTTTTCTAAGAAGCTTGGCGTCCTCGAATTTGTTCTCAACAGACTGTTTATCTGAGTTGCAGAGTGATTTCGATGGCTACTCGATGAGCTTGATAGCCTCTTCTCTGGTAACCGCGACTAGGGTTTCTGATGAGACTAGGTCGCCGAATCGCAAGAGGGCCTTCATAGCGGTCTTCTCATCCTTCGCCTCTGTTATGCTAACTGCATCGTATCTGCCCAGCGTCCAGTATCTGCCTATGAATTTAACGCCCTCCTTAACCGCCTGCTCGTGGAGCTTCCCGGACTGAGCGAGCATCTCCTTTGTTGGCTTCCGCCTCCACTTGGACAAGGTTATGAAGATCATTTCATCAAGCACCTCCTTCATTTGTTGGGTACTCTTCTCATCGCGCCCCTCCTCGGCGCTCCTTTACACAAAGAAATCAGAGGCCTCAATGTAGGGAACAGCGAACCTAAGGATACCAGAAGGTTGGTATGCATGTCTAAGAATTTCAGATTTTCGCCAATACTTCCAACAATGAAGATAGTTCAAAGCATATTCCAGTTTTAGCTCATTAAGGTATTCTAACAGATCTCTGTAGTGGGAATCGCGTGATCTACGTTCACTCAAGCAGAGGCCAACTGTCGAACTGATGTCCAAGAAGGAAAAAGGGGTTTGCGAGAGACATCACCAGTACACGGGGTTCAAATCCCACCCCCACACCAAACCTCTTTCCAAGTAAGCCATTTCATGCAGTTTGTCTTAGAAAAGAGTTGAAACTTGATTCAGTCATCACTCTTTTGCTGGTTTTTCAGCTGAGAAGATTCCAAGCCCGTTTTCATAGCAGTGTTTTATGTTTATGAATCCAGCCTCTTTGAGGATCTTCATCCACTTGTCCTTGGTTAGAAGTGCCCAGAAGCCGAAGGGAGTGAATGTGAAAAAGCTTCGTAGGTTTCGTAAAGGTTCTGTTATCAGAATTTTGCCTCTTGGCTGTAAGACTCTATGGATTTCCGTAAGTGCTTTTGATTTATTCATTTCACCATGTAGATTGTTTATCACGCTTTGAGCTGTTACAATGTCAAAATAGTTGTTAGTGAAGGGAATCTCTAAGACATTTCCATACCTAAATTCCACTTTATCTCTTACTCCCTCAATTTCCGCATTCTCGTAGGCGCGCTCTGACGAATTGTCTATAATTTCCATTTTGTCCCAAATGTCAATACCAATTACTTTTCCTTCTTTCAGAACTTTTGCGATGCCAATAGTCATTTTGCCTAGTCCACAGCCAACATCTAACACTTTTTCATCTCCCCTAACCTCTATTATTTTTGGGAGTCTTGAGGCCTTGGTTTGATCCATCAAGAATATCGAAACTCCGTAGCTCAGAATCATATAAACTCTAAATACTGCCAGAACTACACCCACAACCCACCAGACGAAGATAGCGACTAATATGCCAACAGCAACGATGATTGTAGAAAGAATGGTGATAATGGGCAGGGCATAATACCCGTAGTGTGGCCTTGCAGATTCCTTATTCCTCATTGTCGTGGCTTTCCCCTCTCTTCTCGACCTCGCCGATCACTCCCATAATTTTTAGAGCAAATTCTTTCATGGTGTCAGCCTTAACAACGCCTATGCCCTTTTTGATATCGCCTACGACTACCAGCTTATCTCCTGGTTTAATGTCAAATTGGTCCCTTGCCTCCTTGGGTATTACTATTTGTCCTCTTTCTCCAACCGTAACAACCCCGTACAGAAACTTCCTTTTGGCTACTTCTGTCATCGTGAGTCCCCAATCGTACTATTCGTGTAAATCATGTTTTTCATGTAATTAAGAATTGCTCTACATTATAGAGAAAGGATGGGAAGCCCAAATCGAAGCCCCGATTAACCTCTCGCACCACAAACGCTAGTGCATACTGACAATTTTCTTGCTCTTTTAGTGAGAGCCCTGTTTTTGCTTGTTTATTTGCTGGTACTTCGTTCTTTATGGTGAGTAAGATTTTCGCTTCTCCACGGTTCTTACTAGGAGGAGTTGCCAACTCAAAATTAAAACTACTATCAGGAATAATGCGAATAGGTTTCTCAACCCTCCGATCAAGAACTTGGGCATAAACGGAATAAGATATTTCGCGAATCAAGTTATCAAATGGCCTGACATCATACGCAGCAGCATTTACGATCCTATTCAATTCAAGGCCTGAGTCCCAATGCTCAAACTAAATCTTTTTCTCGCCTACGCCTTTGTCGAGGAAGCTGGCACGGGAAGAGGGCTCTTTAGGAGAATGTACTCGCGGTTCCTAAGAGAGGCTGGTCAAATTCTTCGCGTAGAAATTCTAAAGGAGGCAAGCAATTTGATGACGCAGTCTCCTGACATCTGGACAGAGATAGCGAATATTTTTCTCACGGCAAGTGAAGTAGAGCAGAAGAAGGTTGAAGATGTTTTGGCTAAGGCCCAGCCAAAAATATTGGAATGCGCTGAAATAGAGGAGAAAGCCTTCAAACTACTCGCATCGGTCGCGTAGATGCTACGGACGTGTTCGGCACAATAACGTCCTTCATTTTCTCTTTATCGGTACTTGAATATTCGAGAATGCTACGGTTTCTCCTCGGACTACTTTTGGCTTTGACAGATATATCTCCGTAACTGGCCCGGCAGAAACATAACCATTCTCATCTATCCATTTGTGAAGCTTTTCATAGGTTTTGGGATAATCCTTTGTAGGTCCTCTGTGGGTGATGCTTGCTACATCTGTTGATGGAATTTCCTTAATCTTTGTTTCCCCCTCAGCTCTTGCCTGACCCTCAATCGGTATAAGAATTTCACATCGGCACTTCTCAGGGGCTGTTTCTTCCGGCTTGTCGAGGAATGTCGCCATAGGAGGACCTGCGGGTCTAAGATTTCTTTGTTTAGCCCATCCGAACAGTCTATCATAGTAGTCTCTGTAAGGCGCCTTATCGTATGCGCCTACATGTTGGATGTACGCCGCCTTACAAGGCCTTGACTTCTTCAACTTTACTCCTGCCATTTCCTTACCTCCTTTATCTTACCAAAGCGGTGGAGCGCGTGGCCCTGTAAATCTGAAACTCATAAATGAAAATAAAAGAATTGCCACACTCAGCGAAGCATGCCAAGAAAAGAGATAAAAAACGGTTCGTAAGACGATAGAGGAATAATCTACTTTTCTTTCCCAAAGCAGGCTAATATCTCGTTCAGTCTTTTAGCGAACTCCCGGGGCCGGCTAATGTCTAGGATTATATCGCAGTTTATCGAGAGTGGAATTCTTGCTCCTATTCGCCGTACTTCGGCCGCTCTTTCAGCTTCCATCGCTCTTTGAGTCGATTGCGCTACCAAATGCGTCAGAAGCAATTCGCCGTCTTCAAAATTTTTCCAACGATCTTTGACGCAAAGTCCTCTTCTCAGCTTCCTTAACGACGGCGTCAAGTTCTTTTTCGATGTCACTTGCAAGCGGTGTTGGTATGTGCGTATCTAGGATTTGCTTGGTTTTCTCGCTAGCTCTTTTCACTAGATCTTTTGTGCCGTTCTTTATCCACGCGTCTCTCGTTTGTCTGTCCAAGAGGGCTGGGAACCAATGTTCTTTCTTGAAGAATTTCAATGTGTGGCTTTGTGAAAGGTAATGTCCACGCGGCCCTACTCTGCCTATCACGTCAATAGCAATGGTTTCATCGGTGACCTCAATTCCATTAAGAACATAGGTGATCATGGAAACTATTTCATCGCAGATTGTTAGAAGCTCCAAGCATCCGGTTAAGCCGAAGTTTAGAAAGGAACCCACATCATGTATCAGGTTGGCGCCACTTTGAGCTGCCACAAACAATGAAAGGGCGGCTTCTAAAATGGCTTGCCCGTCCAACACCTTAGAATCTGAGCAACCCCCGGTACTCCATGTTGGAAAACCGTAGTAGCGACCGAGCTGCGCCGTCGCGAGGTTGATGAGCATCCACTCTGGAGCACCGTATGGAAACGCTCCCGTTCTTGGATCGAAGGCTGTTGCGCATGCTCCATGTACGTACTTGGCTCCTTTGCTTGTGAACTGGGCGATGACATTGCCGCTTAACGTTTCGGCGTTTAATTGAACCAGTGTTCCTGCCATTGTAGCAGGGGCTGTTGAACAGGAAGCTGGTGCTGGAATATAGGCGATTGGGAGCTTCCATTTAGCAAAAGTCATGAGATTTCTTGTCTGGTCCCTACCGTGAGTCAGAGGAGAAGTCGGCTCACTGTACATACCTAAGATCGGTCTCTCCTTAAGCTTCTCATATCCACCGACTACGACAGATGCCATCTTTATCAAGTAGTCTGCGTCTAAACCGAAGTCGACAACCATAACAGGTTTTTCCGTGTTTTTCAATGCCATATGCAAGTCATGCAAAGGTAGCGCTTGGTGAGGTACATCTTGCGCCGTGAAAACTGGCATTACAAAATCGATGCTGGCAAGCCCGTCTGCAAGTCTAGCTAGATTGGCGATATCCATTCTCGTCGAGGGCCTGATAGAACCAGTCTCATGGTCAAATACACTTATTGCCCCTTCACCAGTGCCGAAATGCACCCTCTTGCCTTCCAGCCTTAGATCGTGCTTCTTGTCCCGACCGGCAAACAGAATAGTTCTTGGAGATGATCTAACAGCCTCATCTACCAAATGTTGAGGGATCTTGACAACCTTCTCTCGATTGTTCACTTCAGCTCCAACGTCACTTAACAGTTTCAAAGCGTTTTCCTCCTCAACCCTCACCCCAACCCTTTCCAAGACCTCTAAGGTTGCCGTGTGAATTCTATAGATGTCATCTCTCGCAAGAAGTTCGAAGACTCCTTTTGGAGACTCAATCATGTGGATTTATCACCTTCTGAGAAGCCATCCTGTTCTCGGTTGAAATGTGCCTATAGGATTAACCTGACTCTTTAGTTTTTTCGGAAGCCACATAAGCAGTATATCTGTAAGCGAGATTGTTAGGCAGTCGACTAGCCATCGATTTCTGAAATCGCTCTTGTGAGGTGCATCTGCTCAAAGTAAATTCCTTAAGGAATCCATTATTTCGTCTTTGAGAGAGACTCAATTTCATCCGTATGTCTCTTGAGCGTCTTGGTCTCAATGTTTCTGAGTTGTCGATCAATGCTATTACGGTAATCCGTAACCATTCGGTAACTGAATTCAGGACAAAGACATATATACTTGCAAGAAAGCATTGTGTCGCCCTAAACGGATGAAAGAAATATGACCGTTTCAACTTCCGCTGCGTCTCGGACACGGCGTAGAGATGGTGTGCGACGGTTTCGCCTAAGGTTTTATGGTGGCTTGGCTCCTATGGGTTAAGAAGTAGCAGACTATTTCCACATCTGGAGGAATCCGGTAGAGATTGGAGAATGCGATAGAGACGTTCGAGCTAACGAAGCAGTTCAAGGATCTCACTGCTGTTGACCACCTCAATGTGAAGATCACGCAGGGTGAGATCTTCGGTCTGCTTGGACCTAACGGCGCAGGCAAGACTACAGCTATTTCGATGCTCTGCACCATTCTGAGGCCGACTGAAGGAACAGCCACGGTCAATGGCTACGACATACTGAAGGAGCCTGACGATGTCAGGAAGTCTATCGGCATAGTATTTCAACAGCCGAGCGTAGACGACATTCTTACCGGTAGGGAGAATCTGCGTCTTCACGCCATGTGGTATGGCGTCCCGAAGGAGATACGCAACGAGAGGATAGATGAGGTTCTCGAGTTGGTCGGCCTCAAGTCTAGACAGCACAGTCTCGTTAAGACATACTCAGGAGGCATGAGGAGGCGCTTAGAGCTTGCGCGTGGACTCCTCCACCTTCCCAAGGTACTTTTCCTAGATGAGCCGACCTTAGGGCTGGACCCTCAGACCCGAGAGCACATATGGGAGTACATCGAGGACCTTTCCGAGAAGCGTGACATGACGATCATGCTGACGACTCACTATATGGATGAGGCTGATAGGCTCTGCGATAGGATCGCTATAATCGATCAGGGGAAGATCATTGTAATGGACACGCCTGAAAGGCTGAAGCAAACGGTTGGCGGAGATATCGTCTGCCTGAAGACAGGGACCGCTGACACTGAACGGTTCAAGAAGCTTGATAGCGTCAGCAAGGTTGAGGTTAAAGACGACTACATTGTCCTAACCGTTAGGAATGCTAGTGAAAACCTCCAAGAGATTCTTAATGTCGCTGGGAAGATCGAGAGTGTCGAGATCAGGCCTGCAAGCTTGAACGATGTCTTCCTGAGCTACACCGGGAAGGAGATAAGGCCTGAAACTGGTGAAGGCGGAATCGTCCAGAGGATAATGAGGGAGAGAACAATGAGATGAGCCGATTTGAGGGGATCTACGCTCTCTGGCTTAGAGAGTTCAAGGTCTTTACACGTGAGAGGTCACGTGTCGTAACCTCAATCTTCACCCCCATACTCTGGATATTCGTCTTTGGAGGAGGACTCGGCTCCGCCGTAGACATTGGAGACATCAACTATCAAGTCTTCATCTACCCAGGCATATTGGCTATGAGCGTTCTCTTCAGCTCAGTCTTCTTCGGAGTCTACATAGTCTGGGATAGGAAGATCGACATACTCAAAGAGGTTCTTGTAGCTCCCATGTCAAGAACATCTATCTTCATCGGCAAGGTTCTAGGCGGATGCACAGACTCAATGATTCAAGCCTTCATTATGCTGTTGATAAGCTTCGCTCTTGGAGTCTACCTTTCTCCCTCAGCCCTTCTACTAGCCATTCTGCTCCTCTTTCTCTTGGCCCTGAGTCTAGTGAGCACCGGCTTGATAATAGGTTCGCTCATGGAGAGCCCAGAGGGATTCAACATGATTGTCAGCTTCCTCGTCTTCCCTCTCTTCCTCCTCAGCGGCGCACTGTTTCCATTGGACAACCTACCCCTGTGGCTCAGAGCTATGACCTATATAGACCCTGTAACCTACGGCGTCGACGGTCTAAGGACCGTCATCATAGGAGTCTCGGAATTTCCACTCTATTTGGACCTAGGGGTTCTCGCGGGTTTCGCAGCAGTAATGTTCACTGTTGGAACAAGAGCTTTCGAACGGATGAAGTGAAATCCGAGCTTCGATGGTTAATTGAGAAAAATAGATGACAACGCTAGTTTCATAGTAGATGCGTCTATCTGCCGGTTTGAAGCTGCTAAAGCATTGAATCAAGAGAGAATAGATGGTTGATATGGTACGAGAAGCGAAAAAGGAAGATGAGACATTCTATGTTTGTGAAACATGTGGACTTGCCTACGAAGAAAGAGTATGGGCTGAGAAATGTCAACAATTTTGTACCAAGCATTATGCCTGTTTACTGGAGATTACAAGTCATGCTGTTCAAGTAAACTGAAGAAGACTTGGATTCGGATAAGTCCGCCTTTAGTATTGTGGAGTTGTGAATGATTGAACGGAGCTTATAGGAACAGGGTCAATAGTATGCTTCCTCGAATTGATGATCCGGCTGGAAATCCGGTTCCGTTCGAAATGGAGAACGCAAGCGAAACAGCTAACAGGTGCTTCGTAAGCCCATTACTGTTCAGAACAGCCGGTGTGTGTGGAGCCTTTGACAATAGTGATAGATGACGCTGGCGTCGGCGATCTTCTCGGAGGAATCGTCGTCGGAGCTTACCGTCTAGAGACAGGTGAGTTCGCTTACGACCTAGTTGATGTCAAATTCTTTCAACGCCCTAGATTCGCCTCGAAGCAGTATCTACCGGAGGTCTCTAGGATAGTCTTCAACCTGCTGGAGAAGCTTAAACGCAAAGACAGAGAGACCATCCGGGTTTGCAGAAGCTACGTATTCGAGCAAGCCTACAAGAAGCTGAGAGAGAAGTGCGGTGCGGAAGCTGTTGAATTGAGCAAGGTAGTCGGTAAACCGCAAGAGTACGTAGAGACAGCGTACCTAGATGAGCTGAGAAACTTGGGGTACAACGCGATCGCGAAGCGAGAGACGCGGAGAGCGAAAAGCTTCTTTCATATGATGAATTGGGTTAGGAGAGATCCCTCACGCTGGAGATTCGCTAAGACCGGTTGGCCTCGATTAAGAAACTATCGCGCTTTCAGGATATTTCCTCACGGCCGCCGTATGCAGCGATGAATCCTCTAACGAATTTATTGGCATGCTTTTCCGTGCCCCTATGTTTTCGGCCTTTAGTCCGAAGATGATGATAGAACTCGTGGAGAATTATTCGAGGATCGAATAGGCGCTCTCGATCTGACACATATATCGTAGCCTTCGAAGCTAGATAGCATCCAGCCCTCCCTGTATGCCTCTTCGGCATGCCAACCTCAATTCTCGGCGTTTCAATCTTAAAGTAGTCGCTTAAGGTCTTCAAGGCTTCTTCAGGCCTCCCTTCCAGAATTAAAGCGACGACAGAGGCCTTGACAAATTCATCTCCTACCGTTCTTTCCACCTCGTGCAGCTGGTCCTGAGGCTTGCCAAGTCGATTAGACGTAATGAGTTATGAACATATGAAAATGACCTAAAGAGATAAATTGCATCGGGCTTAAAAGATTATCAAATTGTTTATTGGTGTCAGTCGTGTCCGAGACCAAGCCAGCTGAATATAGCCTGGCCTACACGCTGTCACTTATCGTCTCGATCTCGCTAATGATGCTATACTTTGTCGGGCAATCTGACTTGGAGTTCATGAGGATCTTCTCGAATATCGTTTTTGCACCCGTAGCATTTGTACCAGTTGTTGTCGCACTAGAAACATCAAGAAGGTACGGATGGGAGTTTGAAAGCAAGCTTGGCTTCATATGGTTGACATTTCTCATAGGTCTCTTCCTCTGGTTCCTCGGTGAGTTCGTCTGGGCGATCTATGTTCTAGGATTCAAGATCGATGTTCCTTATCCTTCGGTAGCTGATGTCTTCTATGTGCTCGGATACCCTGCATTCATCTACGGGTTGATCATGTACTTCATGGAGTTCAGGCCAACGTTGAGCTTGAAGACTGCAAAGTTAGGGTTGTTCATAGCGGCGGCCGTGATAGTGTTGACTATCGGTTTTCTCTACGGTCCGACAATCACTTCATCTGAAGACCCTGCAACGATCGCTCTAGACGTACTTTACATCACGCTCGACTTGGTTATCTTGATCTTCTCGGCTGAAGCATTCCTTCTGACATTAGGTTATCACTCTATCCTAGGAGGAAGTCTATGGAAAGCTTGGCTCTTTTTGGTCGTAGGTGCAATCCTCGACGCTGCTGCGGATCTCCTCTTCAGTTACTTAACCTTGCTCGGCGTCTACTATGAAGGACATCCTTCGGAGCTATTGTACCTCTGGGCCTACGTGGCCTTCTCTCTCGCTTTCTACATTCACGGCAAGGAATTGTAGCGTCAGGAATGCGCTAACATTTATTCCAGCTATCGTGTGATATCAAACATGGATCCACTCTCACACTACTTGTTTGCTTGGTTTATTGGAAGAAAGCTGCGGATTGAACGAGCCTACCACAGGGTTCTGGTCTTGGGCGGACTGCTTCCGGACATTGATGCTCTTTCGATCGTGTTTGGCATCGAGTATGTAAGAGAGTTTCATGGAGCACTGACTCATTCTATATTTGTCGCGCTCCCACTGGCTCTAGCGTTGGCTCTTCTGCTAGAATTGATCTTCGAAGTGGAGTTTTGGAGAAGTAGCCTGTATGCAGCCTTAGGCATAGCCAGCCACATCTTCCTCGATATCCTCAATGTAAGTTCACTGGCCAAGTATGGAGGAAGATTCCTATGGCCCATGTATACTAGGAACCTTTTCCTTCGAGAATTTATCGCTCTTGAATACGCGAACGCAGTCTATAT
>Ga0315312_1003071_pt1 | contig 10951 bp, 10 predicted proteins | sample TDP7_MG_FD_203629 | JGI IMG/M metagenome (GOLD analysis project Ga0315312, IMG submission 203629) | Freshwater sediment microbial communities from Lake Towuti, South Sulawesi, Indonesia - TDP7 | ecosystem: Environmental > Aquatic > Freshwater > Lake > Sediment | place: Indonesia: South Sulawesi... | reverse complement strand
TGAAATATTGGTTCCTCTTGCCAGAGAAGCAAGAAAACTGGCTTTAGGAAGAACCGTTCCATAGATGCTCATAGTAACACCTATTTTACCACTACTCATTAGCGTTTAGGTGTCACTAATCTGTCTGGACGAGAACAGTTACTCAGTTTTGGTCAGAAATCAAACAGGCCAAACAGGAAGGTAAGAGAATTACCGATCAGGTTCTTGAAAAACTTTTACCGTACAGCAATACCCTTCATAATAGAGAGAAGGGTTATCGAATAAGCGTTGCCCCAGCAATAACCAAAGACCTAAAAAAGTTTTTTGAAAACGCTGGTTGGCAACAGTCCGATAACTGGGATAATGTAGCAAATGCGATTTACGACCTTATCTATGGCCTTATCGAGGAGGGTGATTGGAACAGTTTGATAGCTTTTGAAGAGAATCGGTCAGTTTCCCGAGGGATCAAAGCGGGGTTCATTACCCCAACTTTGTATTTTTTAACCCCCCAATTTCGTATAGTCAACAAAAAAACTATCGATACCATTAACTTCTTGCTTGACCGAAACGCTATTGGTCGGGATTTATCCCATTACAAAGAATATCTCGAAATAATAAACCAAGCATTGGAAGAGTTAGGGATTCCACTTTTTAAAAATGCTGATGTTTTCGATGCTTTTTGTCATTGGATGTGTAATGAATCGTTTGGTGGTTATGCAAGGTCAGAGAAACCGCTAGGAACAATTGATGAAGAAGAGGAGGGTTCTCCTAAATTTGAAGAAATTGAGCCCCAAAATCACTGGGAAGCCATTTATTATATTGTCAAACTGGGCAATTTACTCAGCTATAAAACATATGTTGCTGATCCTTCTAAAAGGGCGTTTGAGAAGAAGCTCGGTGAAATTGCAACCCTCACCGAAGTCCCCCCAATTTTAACAAGTGCTCCGGAGATATCAAGAGTTGACGTTATATGGTATAGACCCACACCTCCATTCTTTTTGTTTGAGGTGGAAGATAAAAGCACAATGAGGGAAGCACTTCATCGGCTCTATAATGCAATGGCCTTTGATGCAAGATTCTTCGTTGTTAGTCCTCCGCATTCCCATTACCGTGATAAGTTTAAAAAATGGTTAACCACCGCACCGTTTAAAGAGTTTGAAGAACGATATAACTTTCATACATACTCCGAGCTGTTCAATTTCTATAAGGAGGTTAAAAAGTTTACATTAATGCGTGAACAATTTTTAAGATTATAGTTAATGGGTAATGCGCATATCTAACTTGTTGAGGTCTAAAGAGGTTTACTAGAGGTAAACTTTAAAATTTTAGCTGGGTAAACCCGGCTGTTTATTTTGGTTAACAGGAGGATATCTTTTGGGTTGTAGAGTTCTAAACCAAAAAGGGTGGGTAAACCTTTGAGGAATTTACTGGACTAAATCAATTATGAACGAGGATGATGATAACCACCTGAGGCTGCAGGTGATATTTGCAATGGATGAGTATTAGTATATGCAGGAAGAAGTGTGAAAGAGTTTCGTTTTAGCATATCTTCTGGATTTTCTGCTTTTTTCTTCTGTGTATCTTGCTTCCTGTGAAGTTCAGAATGGCAATTAGAACATAAAGTAATTGTGTGGTTGGGTTGATTAATCTTATCCGGATGATGTTCCTCCAGTTTTAAGAGGTCGGTTTCCCCACATTCAGTGCAGGTTCTTGTCAAATCCCTTCCTTTTGTCCATTTGGAAATAGTAGAAGGCGATAAGCTATACTTTTTTCTTATCTCTTCGTAGGTAAAACCTTCCTTCCTGGCTTCTACCACATTTTTCCTCAATTTCTTAATTTCCTTATTTGTCCTTCTCATTTTTTTCCTCCTTTCCGATTTAAGATTCTTTTGATATAATGGATAGAACTTTTAAGGCAACTAAACTAAGGGGAGATGCTTTGAAACAAATTTCTGGGAGGTTCGTATTATCTTCTATGTGGGGACTCGCCCCCGTTAGGCGACATTTCCTTACTGATTTACTGATGGCGAGATACCTAATCTATGGAGTTTCAAAAAATGAAGAGGTAAAAAATGAAAGAATTGGGTGATAACACTAACACCACGAATAACATCGATAAGATAGATTCTGGTCTTTATGGAGCTTTAGTAGCGCATCAATTGCATCAAGATAATCTTCTATGGAGCCGGACTCAATTAATAATTGCAATACAGTCTGGTATATTGGTTGCTGGTTTTATTTTGCGTGAATGTTGGCTAGGGACAATAATCATGATGCTTGGCGCCTTTTTTTCTTTTGGAGTATTATGCTTAATGCTCAAAGATGAGGCAGACCGAAAGGTAAATCAACCCGTAATGGACAAACTTGCAGATAGACTTGTCCCTATGGATATTAAGAAGGAACTTAACGATGAACTCAAAAAACTTGAAGAAAGTGAAGAACTAACTGATGAAGAAAAAAAGCGTCTAACTGATCTGGAAATATATAAAAAACGATTTGTCTGGTTTAGTTCCCCTGATATCCCTAAATGGCGCAAATGGGCTCGGGGTGGCCCCATTTTTCGATTTACAGTGATATTCTTTATTATACTTGATATTGTATTGGCGATTCTATATGCGTTACTAACGCTCGGCAATCCATTGGTAAAGAAGTTGATAATCTATCCCAATGAAGTCCTCACTCCTAAGCCGGTGATTCTTAATTCTGGAACGGAAGACTCTTCTACTATTACCGATTACGTGATAACTGTCTGGGCTACAATCTACAATAAGGGTAAAGGAGGAGTAATCTATCTGGAAGCTCAGGTCAATCAAGGAGAGGGAGCGTGGTCTCGTAGAGTAGGTGAATATGTAGAAAGCGGGGGAAGGGCTACCTTAAAGATAAGATTTCCTGAAGTCTCTTTAGGCGGTGGTGAAATCACGTATAGCGTAAAGGCATATCCGGGAAGAATAAGTCCTAAGAGGTCCTGTAAGCTCAGGGTAAAGATAGCCTTCTACCAAGGTAAACTCCTGGAAATAGCTAAAGAGCTATCCAGGAGATCAGGGAAGGGTCAAAATAATGCGTAGGAAGCCCAAGGAACCCCCTTGAATTGATAACCTGACCAATCTTCCCTCCTCTCTTATCTGTCCCCCAAATAGAAAAATCCCCATTGCCAGCCATTTTTTAAAAAAAACCGCGTTCCAGGAAGCCCCCTTTCTTATTTGTTGGTAAATAAAAACCGGTATCCATTTTCACATATACGTGAAATTTATGGGCGATAAATCAAGTAAATAAGCTTCCAGAATTTTAAAAAATGGATATTTTTTCAAACAAAAATATTGGATTGCTCTGCTTACGGTGAAGTGCTGCGCGAGGTTCTAATGACGTTAGATCGCAAAATTGTGTGTCTGACCAAGCCCTTTCAAATGAAGCAGCTGGAAGAGGAAATTAATAAGCTAATAACTTAGAATTACTGTCGCCGCTTTTACTCCTGAAACCTCCCAATAATTTCCAAGGTTCTAAAAACATCGCTTACTATAAGATTTACTTTCGTCTCCGGATATTTTAAAAAACTGAAAGCTGAAGGGGAGTCAAAAATAAGGAAGTATAAGTATGTCGGAAGTTATACCTGACTATTCAATCAAAGAACTTCGCCCTGAGGTAAGGAATTATTTAATAGTCATAATAAGCATTTCGTTTCTTCTACTTATAATTCTCCCCTTTTTATATCCCTTAAAGCTGGACAGAAATTTTTTAATCTTTTCCATCTTCCTCATTCTTGTAGAGTGCCTCCCCATTCAACTCCCCCGCGGTACCATCACCTTTGGATATTCAATTCTTATCGCCGGGATAATACTCTTTAACCCAGCTACTCTTGTCTATCTAGTTTATCTCCCTGGACTCATAATGGACTTAGCAATTAGACGGCATAAGTTACTCCGAGCTCTATATAATGCCGGGCAATTAATTCTTTCTGTTTTAATAGGTAATAGAGTATATCAAATTATCAACAATTTATTAAATTATTCGTCTAACTTTCCAAATCCTTTAATTATCTTCTTCACCGCAGCTATATATATGAGTATTAATTCTCACCTGGTATTTACGGTTTTCTCGCTTAGTGAAAATATCTCAGTTTTTTCACTATGGAAAGAAAATGTTCGTTGGCTCCTTAGTGCATATTTTCTCTTCGCTTTTTTGGGGATCATTCTTATTTATATATACACATCTTTCCCATATTATTTCCTTGGTATTTTCATTATCTTTCTTATTTCAATAAGATATTTCTTTAAACAATCAATGAAACTACTCATTACCCAGCAGAAGATAGCAAAATTAGAGAAAGAGAAAGAAAAATTAGAGCTGTTAGGAGAAATGGCTTCTAAATTGTCACATGAAATTAAAAATCCTCTCCATGCTATCCGAGGATTTTCAGAATTATTAAAAAGCAAGTATAAATCCGACCAAGAGGAGTTTCTCTATTCTCACTGGATAATAACCAATATTGAACGAATTGACCGCATAATTAAAGATTCTCTTCAATTTACCAAGAATGCACGACCTAATTTAGCACCCTGCAATGTAAACACAGTCTTGGAGAAAGCAATTCAATACTCCTCTATTCCTGAATACCTAGAATTAGTAAAAAGTTTTGAACCTAAATTACCGGAAGGAATGTTCGATGCCAGGTTGCTGGAAAGCGCATTTATTAACCTTTTAACAAATGCCGTTCAAGCGATAAAAGATAAAGGTAAAATTATTGTTAGTACAAATTTCGATGAATTCGATATTCTGATAGGAATAGAAGATACTGGATGCGGAATCCCAGAAGAAAATCTGGAGAAAATTTTTCAACCTTTCTTTACTACTAAACAGGAGGGAGCTAGTTCAGGTTTAGGTCTATCAATTGTAAAAAATATAGTAGACAAACATGGAGGTAAAATTCTAGTAAGTAGCTGTCTGAATAAAGGAACAAAGTTTGAAATTCGTTTACCTCTTAAGTCTTCTAATAGGTAAATACCGAACTTTCGGAGCTAACATAATCCGCTGAATCAGAATGAAGACTCCTACCGAAAGTATCAGGTCACCAATACTAAAAATAACCGGATAAGGAAAAAAAGCGGGCAGACTAAAAATATCAGAAAGAAAGCCAAGGCGAGTTGATTTATTGTAAAGACTATGAATTGGATTTCTACCATTAGCTAAAGCAGCCAATTCACTCAGAGAAATACTCTTAAGATTAGGAGTATTTATGAGAACGGGCATTCTTCCGCCATTTGCAACAATTACTATTAAATTTAAAAGAATTCCTACGTCAATTATTTTGATTTCTCTTATTTTCCAGTTGTACCATAAACCAATTATGATAAACACATAACTTATAATATGAATTAAAGGCCCGTACTTTACAATAAGTACTCCTCTACCTGAAAGTAAACGAAGCAATATCTGCATAAGAAAAGCCAAAATGAACCAGCCAATTTTTCTCAATGGTAGATTAGATAAATTACCAATACGTCCTCCTCGCATTAAAGCAATTGCCACTGCAACAATAACTACCAAAATCAACATCGATTAAAGTAATTTTAAATTAGCCCTTCTTTTCAATTACTTTCAAAAATGCCTTTACGACTTTGGGATCAAATTTTGTATGGGATAATTCTTCAATCTGTTCAACTGCCTCCTTAACACTTACTGCAGCCCTGTAAGAACGTTCAGATATAACTGCGTCAAAAAAATTAGCTACCGCAATTATTCTTGCCCCCAGCGGTATATTTCTCCCAGCCTTCCCATCAGGATATCCGCTTCCATCAAAATTTTCTCTTTGATTACGAATAATTGGAGCAATCGGCTTTAAAAAATCCACAGTCTGAACTATTTTTTCCCCAATGATCGGTCGCTGTTTAACCTGCTCGTATTCTTCAGAAGTTAAAGGCTCCTTCTTAGTTAGGATTTTTGCACTTATACCTATTTTACCTATATCGTGTAAAAGAGCAGCATATTGAATCTGATAAACCTGGCGGCCAAATAAATACAATTTCCTTGCAATAGCTTCCGCTAGTTCGGCTACCCGGCGGGAATGTCCCTTACTATAAGGATCTTTCATTTCTAAAGTTGAGGATAAAGTACCTAGTGCATTCAAGTATACTTTCTGCATTTTATTATTTGTGTATCTAGAAAAGAAAAATACAAAGATCGGAATAAAAATGACTAAAATGAAACATAAATCGGGAAAGAATAAACAAGCAATAAAGACTCCTGCTAGAATAAAAGTTGAATAATAATTCATTTATTCTCTACTATTTTTATCAATAGTATGTTTCTCGTCTTCTATTATCCTGACAAATATTTCCACAATATGGGGATCGAATTGGCTGGAGGCATATTTTTTAAGTTCTTCAATAGCTTCATCCTTTGAGAGAGGTCCCCGATAAGGTCTTTCAGATGTCATAGCATCAAAACCATCAGCTACCGCAATAATTCGTGCGAATAAAGGTAAATCAGATTGTTTAACCCCATAAGGATAGCCTTTACCATTAACCCTTTCGTGATGATAGCGTATCGCTGGAGAAACTGCTTCTAAAAACTCTAATTGCTTGATTATATCAACTCCTACCTTAACATGCTGTTTAACTAATTGATATTCGTTCTCAGTTAGTCTACCTGGTTTGTTAATTATTTCTTCAGGAACACTAACTTTTCCTATGTCATGCAGTAAACAGGCATAACGTAAGTGTTCCAATTCATCCTCCGAAAGCTTAAGTGCTTTGCCGATCGTCAAGGCATACTCCGTTACTCTTCTTGAATGCCCATGGGTATAAGGATCAAAAGTTTCTAATTCAGTGGTGAGTCCAGTAATTGTATCTAGATATATTTTCTTCATTATAATAGATTCCTTAAACAAATAGCGTGAAGCTAATAAAACTAAAAAAAATAAACCGAAAACCCATAAAGGAAATTCGATAAAAACATAGGCTAGAATCAAACCTAATATAAAGAAAACAAGATAATTTTCCGCTTCCCATTTCAATTCTTCTTGCCAAATTCTAAAAATTGATTTTTGATGTACCTTTGCATAGAGTAAATGTATTACGTTGGTATTTATTAAAAAATAAGAAATGGCACATAAAATAGAGGGGAAAATAATACTTCTAAAATCTGTTGACAAGTAGGTTCCCCCAGAATAACGATACACTAATCCAGAAACTCCAGCAGCAAGTACAAACAATGAAGCATTGAACAATGCCCTATAAAAAGGTAATTTCCTTAAAAATATATCACTAATGAGAAATGCGGGAATTTGAGTTAACGCAGTGGGGAACCCTCCTATTATGAGTATACCTGCGTAACTAACCGAAGAGCCAACCGATACAGCGCCATACAATGTGGGAACAGGAAAAGCTTCTGCTAAAACTGCAAGGATTCCGAAGATTAGAAAAATTTTCCCAGCCGGGAACTTACCTATTTCTATAAAATAGGCAACAAATAGATATATAAAAGCAGCGGTAATAATTAAAAAAATTACCTTTTTCAGTCCCGGAGATAAATTTTTAAAAGTATCTATTTCTCTTCACCTCATATGAAGGCATAAGAAATTTTGAACCGACGGTAAATTTTATTCTACCACCTAATATTGGCGCCACCGGCAAGGAGCAACGTTAGCAACCCCAGTAATACTTTAAAAATGCGGCCCATCTATATCGCCTCCTCGTTGATAGCTCTGTTCGATCCGCTACACGAACAGGCGATATCACTCCGCTTAGATCTTTTCGCTCCTCTTTACCGGAAATCCGTTCTTCCTCTACTACGGTTACGAGATTCCGGTAATTGTCTTGCCGTTTAGCCACCTCTTTTTACCGTCGGTTCGGTTTTTTAATTATTTAATTTTCGTAGAATTACTATCCTCCCTGTGGTAATGATTCAAATTTTCTTTGCACACCGAGATATCTATTAAGTCCATTTAAAGTAGCAAAAACCACTGCTTGATCAAGATCATCACTTACAAGGGCAGACCCGGTGAAACTTTTCTCGCTGCGACCTTTTAACCCGGTAAGAAGAACTACAACCGCTTTTTTCTCTCCCAAAGGCACTACTGATAAATCCTCCAGCAAAAAGGTAGTTTCTTCTTTAAAAACATGTTTAAGAGCATCCAGAGTAGCGGAGACAATTAAACGAGGGCGATTCTGAGTTGTATTGGGGCCATTGGAACTGCCGGTGAAAGCAGTACCATTCTTCATCAGGGTAACATTAACTTCTGCCGATAATCCGGAAAGGGCAATATTAACACCCGAAAATTTATAGCGAGATTCCACATAAGGCAGCCGACTTTCATCCTGAATCTGTGCTACACTTATTATTTTGTGGTCAACTACCAATCCCAGTTCAGCTACCAGTAAAGTTTCCACATCCCTTACTACTTGTTTTGCATTGCGGTTGCCCTTGGTTACGACATGGATTTCTTCAATATTGCCACTATTATTTACAGTGATGTGGGTAGCTATAACGTCGCGCAGTTTACATAGGCTGCCCTCGATTTGCTCTATTGTAGATTTATTTATATGAGGCCCCAACTCCGGGACATCGGCCATTTCTGGAAATTAAATCCTCCTCTTTTATGAAATTATCATAGAATAACCTCTTTGTCAAGTCCCGCAAGAATTTCCCGAATCTTTTTTAATTTATACTGAGAAAAAAAGGCACTAATAAAGATCATCCTTGTTTAGTCTTTTTACTTGTGACAATGATTTTCTCCGCTATATGGCTGGGAACCTCTTCGTAATGAGAAAATTTTGTGTGAAAAGAACCCCGCCCTTGGGTAATGGATCTTAAATCAATTGCATAACGCAGCGCTTCCGCCATAGGAACCAAAGATTTGATCTTTTGATTTTTTTGGTAAGATTCCACTCCTAGAATTTTACCGCGCCGCGCATTTAGATCACTGATAATATCACCCATATATTCTTCGGGAATAATTACTTCCACTTCCAGTATCGGCTCCAGAATTACCGGGTTAGCCTGTTGCATCCCCTTCCGGAATGCCATTGCCGCTGCGATTTTAAATGATATTTCTGAAGAGTCAACCACGTGATAAGAACCGTCGTAGAGAGTGACCTTAACATCCACTACCGGATAACTCGCAAGAATTCCTTCTTGCATAGCCTCCCGCACACCTTTTTCTACTGCCGGGACATATTGTTTAGGAACCACGCCACCAAAAATCTCATCGGCAAACTCAAAATTAGTACCACGGGCTAAAGGTTCCAGCCTTAAAAATACATGACCGTACTGTCCGTGTCCTCCTGTCTGCTTTTTATGTTTATATTCCGCTTCCACTTTGGTCCGAATAGTTTCTTTATAAGGAACCTTACGAGGAATTAAATCTACTTCCACACTAAACTTATTCTTTAGCCGTTCCGTCATTATCTCCAGGTGGGTCTCTCCCATTCCTGAAATTATTGTCTGACCTACTTCTGTATCCCGTTCCACCGAAAAACTAAGATCTTCTTCTACCAATCTTGCCAAAGCAGTACCTAATTTATCTTCATCCCCTTTACTCCGGGGTTGAACAGCGGCGGAAATTATCGGAACTGGAAATTCGATGGGAGGCAATTTAATGGGTTGGTCTCGAGTGCAAATGGTATCTCCGGTAATAGTTTCCTGCAATTTGGCGATAACTCCGATATCTCCTGCTATTACTTCTGGAGTCGTTTCCTGATTCTTTCCGCGCATAAAAAATACCTGTCCCACCTTTTCTTCACGATCCCGGCTAGAATTGAATACGTGAGAGTCAGCTTTGAGAACCCCAGAGAAAACGCGAAAATAAGTCAATTTACCAATGTAAGGGTCGGCCATAGTTTTAAAAACCAATGCGCATAAAGAGGACTGCGGATTAGGTTCGATCTTTATCTCTTCTTGAGTTTTCAGATCCATCCCTGTAACCGATGGACGATCCATCGATGATGGGAAACAATTGACAATAAAATTAAGCAGAGGCTGAATTCCTATATTTTGAAGAGCTGATCCACAGAGTACCGGAATTATCTTTCGGGATTGCATAGCAGTTCGGAGGGCCTTCCATATTTCTTCTTTAGTAATTTCTTCGCCTCCCAGATATTTGTCAGTTAGTACATCGTCAGTTTCGGCTACTGTTTCTATCAGTTTTTCATGATGCTTTTCCGATTCTGCTTTAAAGCTATCGGGTATTTCTTCTTCGCGGAATTTCCGGCCTTCATTTTCGAAAAAGATGGCCTTCATGGTCAGAAGATCTATAATCCCTTTAAATTCACTTTGCGAGCCAAGAGGAATCCAGACTGCTATAGCATTTTTGCTTAATTTATTTCGGATAGCCTCATAAACTCTGTTAAAATCAGCATTTTCTCGATCCATTTTATTCACAACAAAAATACAGGGTAAATTAGCCTCTAGGGCATACTCCCATACTATTTCGGTCTGTACCTCTACCCCCGCCACTGCACAGAGTAGAATTAAAGCACTGTCCACTACCCGAATTGCACTTTTAACATCCGCCACAAAGTCGGCATAGCCTGGAGTATCGATAAAATTGATTTTGTGTTCATTCCATTCTAAAGGGATGATTGTGGAATTGATGCTGATCTTACGCTTAATTTCCGCTGGATCGTAATCGGAAGTAGATGTCCCATCATCCACTCTCCCCAGACGATTGGTAATACCAGCATCATAAAGAACAGCTTCCACCAGAGAGGTCTTACCTGCGCCCCCATGTGAGAAAAGTCCCACATTACGAATTTTATCAGTCGGGTACTTCTTCATCCCTCAACGCATCCTTTCCTTTGAAATGACTGCAATTCCTCCGTTATGGTATCATACGCTCATTCTCTTGTCAAGGTAATGTCTTCGTCCACTACCTTAGTGACACATTACCTCCCTTTTTTGGTTACTTGCAACCATTGTTGATAGTACTCATAAGGTGTTAAATAATCAAGCGCTTGGTGAGGCCTGATATGATTGTAAAT
>Ga0315312_1003068_pt1 | contig 10969 bp, 6 predicted proteins | sample TDP7_MG_FD_203629 | JGI IMG/M metagenome (GOLD analysis project Ga0315312, IMG submission 203629) | Freshwater sediment microbial communities from Lake Towuti, South Sulawesi, Indonesia - TDP7 | ecosystem: Environmental > Aquatic > Freshwater > Lake > Sediment | place: Indonesia: South Sulawesi... | reverse complement strand
AATATACGTGGATGTCTCTCCTTCTAGCTACGAGTGTTCCGAGCATGACGTTTGCAACGGAAAGAACGACCAAAGCCATCAAAACCATCACCGTGATATTCCATCCTTGAAGGAAATAGGTAAAAATTGTCTGTAAGCCATAGGCACCATCTTCCACACCGACATGAGTAAAGAGACTTGTGCAGCTCGTAATAGTTGAAGCAAGTTCCTCCATCTCCTCAGAGGTCTTTTCCACTCTTGGTATCAGAGCAATGCTTGAGATGAAACCACCGTGTTCTAGTGCTGTCTCCCATGGAACATATATGACTTGCGTCGTAGGCACCGGAGAAGGTACCATTGATGCTGGATAAATCGCTGCTGATTGCAGGGAGAGATCAGCTGAGTAGCCAGCGTCTATCGGAAGGACGAATTTGCCATCGAAGTCTCTAACTTGCTCTGCTATGTCAGTTATGCCGATAACGGTAAAGTTTGCATCAAGTCCTCTTATGATTAAGGAGTCACCAACATCTACACCCAGTGATCTTGCAGTATCCGAAGGTAGGACACATTGGTATTTTCCTGTGAAGCTGTCTAGTCCAGTTAGGTGTCCTTTGAGGACTAACTGCATTTCAGTTGAAGATAAGCCCATGAAGACAGAGAGAAGTCTCAGTTTTGTTCCATTGGCAGTTATCAATTCTGCTACTGGCAGTGTTTCCGGGCTTTGAGGCTGAGGATACATCCACACTCTTGGAGATGCCTCATAATCTTCCCCAGCCAAGGCTTGAGTGTATTGAAGGGTAGATAAGTCAAGAGGTCCTCCCATCGATTCCGGTGGGATCCCATAAATGTTCTTTATAAGTATGCCAGTGTATGGCGGAGTGTAGGGGCTCGAGCTTTTGATGGTTGAAAATCCATAGGAGGTGGATGTGAAAGCGGTCATCGCTGCCGTGAAGCAGATGATTGAAACGAAAGCTAACGTAGTCAATAGTGGTCTTTTTCTAACGTTTTCGACAGAAGAGGTCAAGGTATGCATCACTGCAGATACTCTGTCAGTTCTGAAAATGTGTTCCCCAAGTATGCTCACTCTAATGGTTTCCAGCAAGTCCCTCATTTCGGTGACGAATATGGCGACTATGGTAACAAGGAGAAGTAGCACACCGACGCTAATCACAGTCATAAAAGCGTTTGACATCACGGAGAAAGCTGGATGAACGAAGGAGTATAGAATGAAGAACAAAGCCATCAGGCAGAAGATGCCGACAAACCTTCTATATGAAACCCATTGAAAGATTGTTCTTTCAAATAGAACCGCAAAAGGAAGTATCAGCAGCGAGAAGAAAGTTATAGAATTTGATGCCTCCCCATAAAGTGGCATTACAGATTGTGAGTAGGCATTCGAAAGATACTGTAGGGCCAAATATGATTGATAGTACATATCATCATAGTCTTTTCTATAGTAAGAACTATTGGCCTTATCTACATAGAGATTGGCTTTCTCGAGCATTTGCTCTGCGTAGGTTATCCTGACCCCAAACCGAGTGAAGCCGCCGTACCTATGTGAAGTCATTCTATGCATGTCAGTCATAGAACGGTATGCGGTAAGGGGGATAATCATGTTGTCGGATACTGTATAACCGTTTCCTTCTGGACGATCAAAGGAGCTGTTAGACAGAACCATCATGGGCCATGAAACTCGCGCCGGATTGGGATTAAAGGTGATTATGATTCTCTCCCCTTCTTTTACATAGATATTTGAAATACCATCTGCACCAACATACAACCCTATGAATGCTGGGGCAGATTTTGCCTTAGCCGTATATACTCCGAGTCCGAATCCAAACGCTCTACCGAGCTCTGCTTGGCCAGCAAACGCTCCTCCGAACAAAGTAGTATACTCATCAAAGTAATTATGGTTTGCATTCCTATAATCGCGAATTATCAGACTTCGCATGGTCTTAGTATCAATCATATCAAACAGTGTTATGTATTTGCATCTGAACAAGGGAACCAATGCGCTAACGCTTGTAGTGAGAGGATACACCTGGGTTCGCAAGCCTCCCGCGACACCTTGCGCTGTCCCATAATATCCTTGATCAACCACGTACTCGATTTCCCCAGTTTTTCGATCAAACTTCCAAGCGTCAGTCCGCCACCAGCGATATGGGAGGAGTCCGTGAAACACAAATTGCCCATTCTCGTCGCTGAAAGTATACCTATAGGAGAAGGGCCAAGCATTGGAGGCTTGAGGTTCATAAATGTGAAGCCTCACTAAGGCATGGGGTAAAGGCTCATACCATCCTGTTAGATTACTGAATTCAACGGTCTTCCCGTCTAAAGTCGCGAAGCCTGCAATGCCAACGGCCCCCCCAAGTATATGCCATCTTTTCGGCGACGCAATGCTGTAGTCATAAGGTGGGTTGCGATTCATGTCAACATTTGCAAAACCTTTTATTATTCTCTGTATCGTTATAACTTGCGGCCAAACATACCTCCATATTATGGGAGTGTCAATAGGACTTAACCAAGACATTCTCCTTGCGTACTGAGTCCTCAGTGTTATGGCCATAGCGGTTATTAACGATGAGTGTTCCGTATCCAACATATAAAAGTCAGTCTGGCTTCCAAACCGCGAATCGAATCGGAGACCATATTTTACCAGATCTCCTAAGACTTGAGCTTCAGGTGGCATGTAGACTTGGCTGCCAATGTTTTCTACTGGTATGTTTAGGAATAGGCTGGACGATGATTCAATCCAGCTGTAGCGGATCGTCCAGGCTGAAGTTAAGAATACATTCGTAACCCAGCTCATCGCTGCCCACCCGGCAATAAGTTGGCCTCCATATAATGAGCTTAGATAAAGGAGGTCCATTCCAGGAGACTCGCTTGAAATATCTATGCCAATCTGTAGCCAGATTCTCTTTGTTGCATTTAGAAGTATGTCTTCAATGAACTCGACCGCGCCAATCCCGCCTTCCCAGTGGCCAGAGTAGGCAACAAACCAAAGAGTCTGTTTAGGCTTGTTGTCCTTGAAAAACCTGGCTAACTCAAGGAGGGTGGAGATTCCAATCGAGTCCTCTGAGGCTGGAGAAATTCCCGGGGCAATACTCCAAGAGTCGTAGTGCGCCGATAAGATTAAAACGTCGTCGGGGTTGTCTCCCTCTAGTATGCCGATTATGTTTTTTGCCTTTTTATTTTCCCATTTCATATTCACATGCATTGTAACGCTTCCATTGTTTTCAGCAACCTCCCTCAGTTTCTCTCCACTAATTCTGTCCACGTAGAGACGCGCAAAATCCAAGGGGGCGAGGGTACCTTTATCCAATGCCTCATACTTTGTGGTAGAGAAGGGCTCAATAAAGACTGCACCTTTTGCTCCAAGTTTCGCGGCATTTAACCAATTCTTACCTGAGTTAAAGTCCAGAAGAACTATTGAGTCTTGAATATCCAAACCATTCAATTCCTTCAAAGTTCCTTGCCCCACATAGAAGAGTCTGCCTGAGAAATCGCCGCTAGCAGATGAAACGCCCGCATTGGGCCAAAGTGCATAAGCAGTATAATTTGAGCCTGCGTGGAGGCCTTGATCCACAGTTACCCATGAACCGGAATCTATAGGGACAGGTGTGTAGTATTCATGCACTTGAATTTCAAGACCGATATCGCTGAAGCTTTTTGTGATGTAATCCGCTGCTTTTTCGCACCCACTGTACCCTGTTACTCGAGTTCCTACCGAAGAGAAGAAGCTGACGTCCGATTGTATCTTTGAAAAATTAATCCGGTCAATGTCAATTGAAGGGGATGAGGCGGCACTCTGGTAAGATGAGGATTTCGCCTCTGAAGTATTATAGGGTGCTAGAGAGAAAGCCAACGTGATAGTGCATATCAGCATCAAGATCCCGGATTTCTTGGTTTTGTTGCTCATCTCTAGTGTCACAAGATCACCACGGCCATATCCAGGCTGACTTATACATTAGTGCGAGGATTACGTTGAACATGAGCATCAGGCCTTCACCAGAGAGTTCCCCAGCAATAATGTAGCCTACGACCTTACCCCAATTTTCTCTGCCCCCAAAGAGTCTGGGAGCTACGTATCTGCTCATAACAGAACCCACAAAAAGCGGAAGCACAGAGAAAGGTGGCAGATAAAGCCCCATAGCTACGCCTACGAAAGAGAAAAACAAACCTAGCTTTGTGGATAACAGGTCGCCTACTGCGAGAACCACAAAGAGAATTAACGCGGGAATTCCAATTGTTTGGGGCGTAACATTAAGTTGTCGAGAAACTATCATGGCATCAGTGTAAGCGGTGCTTAAGGCTCCATAGACAGTGAATGGGTAAGCTGAGGAAGGCATGGGAGCTATTCTCCAGAAGAAATCGATAGAAATGAGCCCGCACAATTGAGCTAGGAGAGAGCCCATTATCCATACAACCAGCAAATCTCTAGGTTTTGCTTTAACAATGGAAGCCGCTCTCACCTGCTGGGAGAAATAAGGAGGAGCATAGGCATCTAGAAGCGCTGGTTGAAATATGAATCCGGAATATCCCTCGTATGGCGAAAGATAGACCAGGGTATGCCATGTCCAGCCTGGAAATCCGCCGGGAATATAGCCTGTTTCTCCTTGAAAGGCAGTCAAGGTTATGGATGTGAACAACCCGAAGAGGAAAACGTATGCTATGGGAATGAGCAGATTGACATCTGGTACCATAATATGGAAGTATGCCACTGAGATAGAAGATGCTCCTAGCCATAAGAGTATGGCTGTCCGCATTGGAGGAAGTCCCTTCATGGTTTCCAATCCTGAAGTACCTTTAGAACTCGGGACAAAAAGCTCTTTGAATGCTCTCGCAATAGGTTTTCTAGCCTTAAACAATATTAGAAAGGCTGCTACAGCAATCATGAAACCTACCTGAGGAGCAAACCACAGCCGAATATATGACCGATTTTGAACAGCGATTAGACCCATACCTTTTGAGTATTCTTCTGCCCATTCTGGAGCTAGGTTAGGGAAGGTGGTCACGAACAGTGAGTTGAGGATAACCCAGATGACAATTGAGGTAAGAAACATGTAAAAGGCATGGTTGAAAGGCACAATTAAGCCCCCAAAATAGGATGATAAAATCGTTACAATTCCGAACAATGATCCGGGTAGAACTTCCTCGAAAAGATAGGTTAGATCGTAGTATGGGATTGGTATTATGGCTCCTCCTACAGAAAGGGGCAGATAAGCTATTGCTCCAAAACCAATCCCAATCCCGAAGGATGTGAGGAAGTACTTTACATACGCTCTTGGTCTTTCAGCCATGAATGTGGCTAGAGAAGTGTCAACTAGCGCGTAAGGAAATGGATAGTTAAGTCGCTCCACATATGTGTAAGCAGCGACCAATGATAAAGAGAGACTTAATACCAGAACGATAGCACTCCATGCTAACCAGACTACTAATGGAGTTAGAAATGGGAGTTGAAAGAGTGTGCGTATATCATGGGCTGGTGAACCGGGAGGCGGCACAAGCCATGAGGGGATGTATTGTGCCATGGGTTTTCCGCCAATTGAGTAGGATTCCATGAAGGGGGAATTGACAAAGTAAGACCTGTAGATAATGTTGTAGTAAATTGGCATAGCTGATCCTCCCCAAGCTGCAGCATAATACAAAACTAGAACCTCTTGCCTAGAAAGGCTCTTCCCGGCAAGTTTGCTCAATACAGAGAATATAATGGTTATAAAGAAGATGGATACTGCGCCCCAAATTTGACCTGTTATAAAGTAAGAATATATGTTTACTGGAATGAAGAGAAAAACCGCTGCGATCATGGCGAGGAAAGTTCGCCAAGTTAATCCGCTCTCAAGCCCGGTTTCTTCTTTCAGGGACACCATTGGCAGCACGCTTTTCCATATTCTTCTCTAGCAAAAATAAGGGGGGAGATGTGCGTATGGAGTTCACTTCCATAGCGCAGCTAGGTTTGGCAGCGAAGCTGTGAACATCACACTTAGTCCTACTAGGATATACAGGGCTCCAAGGCCGAGTGCAATACCCGCGATTATCGGTACCATGTACTCCATTGTTCTCTTTGGACCCAAAGTTCTGTCCAACACAACCCTCATTCCTATTCCGATTATCATATTGGGCCATCCGATCCATCCGCCGCTACCCCCGAGGCCTATCAGTACTCCTAATGGATGGATGAAGAACCATGGGAACAATGTTCGTAGCCATCCAATGACGATCATTAGAACAGCGCCTATGACTGTGGCAGTCCAATACTCTCCCATCGAAAGATAGCCTATGCTCCATGTAAGGCCTCTGTTACCTGTGTCAAGTGCCCCGTTTACTACACCCCACCAGTTTACGTCCATCCCTGTTTCGCCAGTGTTCGCGATCCCGACGTGACTGTTTATGTACGTGTTCATCACTAAGGAAAAGGGTATCAGAGCGACCAGAACGATCAAAACGTATGTGAAGATCTTCCTCACGTCCGCCCTCACTCCCTTGGCGAATCCGTAGGTAATTGTTGCAATACTTTGGCTGAAAAGGCCGTTACTCTCATATGGGCCTACACATGTTCCCATGCTGCTCGAAGCGAATCCGTAGATAGCTAGTGCGGGGTTGGTCTGAGGAGGTGTGGCAGACCATACTCCGAGACTTGATCCAATCGGGAAACCTAGCCGCCAAGAGGAGTAGCCATGGCAATCCGCAGCATACCAGAATGCTAAGGCGTAATAGTATGCTCCGCCTATGTTTATGATTGTGTAGAAGAGGAACCAAATCACCATCATTAGTAGATTCCCGCCAGCCGCTGTCCATATTCCGATCATCAATATTGCGCCCACCAGCATGAGAATCATCCCTAATCTCATGGATATTCCTTCGACTTGATAGTCCTTTGTGAAGGCCCCGAACGCTCTACGCCACCTATCTCTAGTCGCCCAAAGTACCACCAAAGTCAAACCGAGGTATGTCCCTATACGGAACTCATCGTGTGGGAATGGCCAAGCAGAGCCGGGGGAGACTCCTGGAGGAACTATACCTGCTCTAGTCACAGCGGGTCTATAGACGAAACCTACGAGCAATCCGACGATAGCTATTGTCACCGACAGATCCAAAGGAAAGATGGCATAGAGCAGGGCATTGTAGATAACTAGAGAGGTGTTTACCTGAGCGTTCGGTAGAACACCCTCAATAAGAGAGTAGAGTTCTATTGGATAAGTTCCGTAGCCGCCTCCGATTACGCCTCCTAGAGGTATAGCTGGGAAGAGCTGCGTAGCAATATATGGAGCATTAAGAATGAGACCTACCCCAAAAGCTATCCAGAAAACCTTGTTCCTAGCAATCTTCGTGTCTAGTAGTCTAAGCCAATCTCCTTTTTCCTCACTTTCTTCGGTGGGAAATGTCTCATTTACAGTGTATACTGCAGGTATACCCATGGCAAACTGGCATCTCTCTACTTCCCACCATTGAGGACCGAAGATGAGGAAAATCATAGGCCAGCTGACCAATGCTATGGAGATCATGATGAGAGACCATGCAACTATAGGACCCATAAAGACACCCCAGTTGGGATCACCTCCGCCGGTGAAATAAGTGAGTGTTGCAGCCTCATCTTGAGGAATGAGCCACGAAGGCACTAAGCCAGGAAGATAATCCCTTGCTCCAGTTGGAAACTGCCATCCGATCATAGCAGAGCTGAAGGACCCGGCTATGTTGTTATAGAAGTTAACTTCGCTGGAACCCGAGAAGAAATACCACTTGGCTGTGAAAAGCATCAAGACGAACATTACTGACACTACGAATTCTTTGCCAATTCTTATCCCTTTCTTCCCCAGATAGCCAACTAGTAGCAGTATGTATATGTATGGAATGAAGGTCCCTGTTACAACCCAGTATTTAGTGATAGAGAGAGACCTCGTGACGAAGCCCCAAACAAAGCAAACCCAAGCGATCAGAATCAAAGCAACAATCTCAGCGATGGAAATCTTTGCTATTTTTATCTCCGTCATTTTTACTCGCTATAGTGATTTGGCTGATTCACCACTTAAGGCTTATGGTGGTCCGCAAAAAACAGAAAGACGAGCAAGTCAGGAGGAAATCTAGCCATTGTGCTCTGCGAGTTGCTCAGAAATACATGTTGAGTGGAACGAGTATATTCGGGAAGTGAGGCTTAAGGTAATTCCTGATGTCTTGGCATAGGTGGCACTTTTCAACGTATCTCGTCTTCGTTGCGTATCCTTCCGCCTCTGGCAACTTTGTCAATCCAACCGGTCCTTCCTTCATAAGCACACTGATTATCGGGTGATCTGAAGGACTATAATTGTCAACGATGTTCGTGATCAACGCATCATTCGCGTTACCGATAGCGATGCCGCAACCGAAAGAAACCCAACCATAAGGATCAATATCGAGAACGTTTGTGTTCCTGTGGCTTATGTTTAGATACCAAGGAAGCTCTATGCACTTCTGGTCTAGCCTTCTGAAACCGGGCAACAGATCTTTGTAAAAATCAGGGGACGTACATGTCTCCCCGACAAATCTCTCCGCGAGTTTCTCGGCTGACCGTCCGGTGTAGAACGTTCTGTAGAGAGCGTAGTTGCCTAGATTTCCTTCTCCATCTAGTTCTCTCATAAGGCTCCTTGTCGACTTGTCGTATTCGTTTTCGGCATCAATATTGTCCATCAGAGCTATATCGTGATAGTAGGCTATTCCGAGTTTTCTAGCGGCGACAATGGCATTTCTGACTCTGTCAAAAGGAATGAACCTTGCATGGAAACCGTCAAGACTGAACAGGAACTGTATATTCAGCTCCTTCATTCTACTCAGAAACTTCACAGCTTTATCTTGTGTGGTTGCCCAACTGCAGTTTGTCTCTACGTGAACGGAAACCCCAATTGAGTGTGCAAACTCGGCGATCTCGTACATTTCTCTTAAGTACAGTGTTGGTTCGCCGCCATATAGAACAAGTCTTTCTAGATCGTAAGAGTCTTTGAGTGCTTTGACCCATTGTTTTGCTTTTTCAGGTGGGATGACGCCATCCAAATTTGGTCCACTTCGAAATCTGCAATGTTCACACATGGAATTACATCTATAGGTCACAATCATCTTCAAGGCATACATGTTTGATCGGGTCCGCATCCAATCTGCTTTTGACTGCCCGTTATTATCAATGAAATATTTAAGCCTAGGCACATGGAGTCATTATGCCAAATTTGACGGGGAGGTCTTATCTAGACTTGAAAATTCTGCTTTCCCTTTGTACATTGTTTTACTTAGGTAAGACCAAAGCCTGCGATTAGTTGATAGTGTGGAGATGCCGGTAGGTCGTAGTGAAATGTTGAAAATCGTTAGAAATGGCAGAAAAATCCAATATGGAATCGGCCGCAGAGAATTGCCTAAATATAAGGCATAAGTAGACTATGACGAAAGAAATCATGTCTATGCTGGCTTTCCCCGCCATATTGCTGTGGGTACTTTGCTATCTGCCATGTACTATGAACGGAGGAAACGATTAGATGACAATTGTAGGCGTAAGTGGTAGCCCTATTCTCAATAGCAATACGGACAGAATAATCCAATCTCTTCTTGAAAAGAGTGGTAAGGATCATATTTTCTTAAACCTTAGCACTCTAAGATATGAACCTTGTAGAGCATGTGCTCACCTATGTGCCAGAACTAACATGTGCCCTTTGGATGACGATTTGAAACGATATCTTGAACCAATACTAAAGTCAGAAGCCCTAATCCTGGGAACACCTGTTCATGCAGGTAACATTACTGGCTGGATGTTCAGCTTCATTACAAGGTTATGGTGTTTCCACCATGTCAAGAATCTCTTAAGAAACAAACCTGTCCTTCTCGTCGTGACCGGCTTATTCAAGGAAAGCAAACGAGTAGTGGTTCAGAAGTTTGAGGAACGTATTCTGATAGATCACCCGGTAAGAATTATTGGATATATATATCATACTACGGAGATTCCGCCATGTTTCAAGTGCGGTATGGGCAACATATGCAAAGTTGGTGGTCTATGGGCGATGGTAGGCTTTGATGAGAAAAGACTCAGAGAATTCAAAGTAACACCGGACAAGTTCAAACGTTGGGAAGACAACGTTGAGACAGTTATTGAAGTCCAGAAATACGCTAAAATGTTAGCGGAAATCTAGAAATTCATATTTCTTAAGTCAGCCATGGAAATCTGAGGTAGGTTTCAACTGAGGGTTCGTACTGCAGAAGAAGGACATATTCATTTTTTTGAGTGTCACAATTTCACTGGCTGACCTTCACGACCATACGCATCTTCATGTCGAATCTGGTCCTCCTCCTTCCATTCGCCAAAACATACCACAATCATACGTATAGGATGATTCGTATTATTGATAAGCCGATGTTTGACGCCAGTCTTCATGAGAATTTCATCCCCCATCTTTGGATGTATTATTCTTTCCCCCAATACTACTTCCGCCCCATCATCCAACATTACCCATAGTTCATCCCGTATGTTATGAGAGTGCAAACTAGTTATTCCACCCGGGTTCACGGTTGTCCAATCTACTGAGCATTTCCTGTTTCGAACGAGAAGCGTAACAACACCCCACGGTCTCACTGAACGTTTTACCGGTATGCCCACATTGTATTCATGTTCTCTATTTTCATTTCGTGATTCCGATTTCATGATGATCTATTCCCCTCTGACTCCAAATATGTATGAAGATGCATAAGGCTTTAAAAATCCCTTATCAAGGGGTATTTGAAAAGAATTTATGTTAGCTGATGAATATAGAACAAGAAGGCGCTGGGAACATGAAAGTTGAACTCTCGCATTTGGGCTGTCGAACAGGGTTGTTCCGTCGGAGAATAGGACCCTCATTATGTGGAACTCACTTTCCACTTCCTTGGAAATTCTTTCATCCATGGCTGGACATCATACTGTAGAACCTTTTCCTGCTACCCAATATCATGAATGCACAGAAGAAGCAGAAGGGGAATCTGATGTCGAAGAAGTCTTGTG
>Ga0315312_1003067_pt1 | contig 10971 bp, 7 predicted proteins | sample TDP7_MG_FD_203629 | JGI IMG/M metagenome (GOLD analysis project Ga0315312, IMG submission 203629) | Freshwater sediment microbial communities from Lake Towuti, South Sulawesi, Indonesia - TDP7 | ecosystem: Environmental > Aquatic > Freshwater > Lake > Sediment | place: Indonesia: South Sulawesi... | reverse complement strand
TCCAAAGCAGAAGCCGGTGACAAAGATGATCACCGTTGTAAATTCTATTAGACCTGGAAGAAATGGTATGGCGAGCCCTTTTCCGTGAGAGACGACAACTGCGACGGCAGACATTGTGGAAATCAGGGCTATTTCCCGGGCATTCATAGGATAAAAATCCTACATCCAACCATTTAAGTCTATCCTTTGAGCCCGCGACAAAAAAAGATAATTACCTGGTTAAGCTCCTGCGTCCACATAATGTTTAAATTTTAGGTGAAGATTACTCTACTTGGTTCTCGAAACTTAGAGTAGAGAATCAACCAGCATAGCGGGGTGGGGTAGCCAGGCTTAACCCGCAGGGCTCATAAGACACCTCGGAGAGACCCTGAGATCAGTAGTTCAAATCTACTCCCCGCTACCATTCAAAATATCCAAAAGAAACTTTTTTTGAGCCTATTTTCGATAAAGAACTTGGCGCCCACAGGTCAAGAGGGGCCTGTTTCACGCGGTTTAATTTTCTTTAGCATCAATATCCTCGTGATCTTTGCATCGATGTATCTAGGGGGCTCGTAAACGTCTGGGTTTTGCGCTACGAACTCTTTCCTAGCTTTTAACAGGGCCTCTAAAGCCTTGTCATACTCCTTCCGAGTTTCGTAGTATTCGCCCATCAATATGTTCCCTTGGATTGAGTGGGGATTTGCCTCCAGCATCCTGTTCGATATCTTGATTACTTCTTCGTATGCTCCCATCTTGATGAAATATTCGGCTATTCTACTGAGCTTCTCCTCTGAAGGTTTCTTGTCCACCTTTTTAGTCACGCCTATGATCACAATATTTGACTCCGCCGTGGAAATAACAGTCTTTATCTGGTAGGTTCCCTCGGGTATCTCCTTTACTTTGTCAGGTCCCAAACCATACTGCGCATATGCGACAACGTCTCCTGTTAATGTCACCGCAAGTTCCTTCGGTGAGGAATAAAGTAACTCCAGACCCCACGCCAAGGGCCTCCATTCCCTAGCCTCCAAGACGTAAAACTTTATTGTTTTCGTCCACGGCTCTGCTTGTGATCCCAACGTGTATGTTTTGATTTCGATCTTTTGGGCTTTGAGCCTTTCAGCCTCAGCCTTATACTCATCTTCGCCGACTTCTTTTCTACTGAGCTTCTCCTCCAGTTCAGCTATTTGCGTATCGATCATTCTATTATGATTTTCATCTTCTCTAGCGTCTGGGTTGCTTAATGAAACTGTCAGGATTATGGGGTCTCCTTTGCATATTGTGTCGCCGATCAAACCGTTTATCTCTAGAACCGCACATATATCATTCGACGTTTTCATCACCAGTCCTTAACCCTCACTTGTCCTAGACAATTGCCCCTCGTCGCCGGATTCCTATGCCCCGCTCCTGCATCGTTCAGTCCTGTGGCGTTACTAGAATTGCAGTAAGTCGTCCCTGGGTTATCTAGAGAAGTCCCTGTTGCTGGATTTACATAGGAATGCCTGTGATGTGGTGTACGGTGGCACCATGCTGCTGCATATTGATCATATCTCATTATACAGTTTTCAACCCCACATGTAACTCTGCCTGTCCTATTGGTGCTCAGACCACCACAATTATGATTATCGCCTTCACCATGATGCCAAACATTTAGTCCATGAGCAAGTTCGTGGGCTATTGTATTTGATAATCTATTTGCGGGTTCTCCTGCAGCTGTGCAGAGTGATCTATTTATACAGACATGTGTTTTTGTCCTAGGAGGTCCATTTGTAGCTCCAAGAACTGGACAAGACATTCCGTAGAGGCCAGGCATATTACTATCTCTTAACCATAATCCATGCTGAGCTCCACCAGTGTGTCTTCCTCTGTTAAAGTTTATCACTCTACTGCCAGTGCCATCGAATAAGTCTTCAAGGTAAAATTCGTGAATAGTCAGACCGGTCTGGTTTAAGAACCCAGTACCCATGAAGTTTTGATCGTATATGAAGGTGTCTTTGTTCCTTGTGTTTGTCCTTATGTGTCTTTTAGGACGACCAAGTTGAACATTTATCACACGTCCAAGGATTGCGACAGGAACCATTCTTTGACCGCCGACAATGAATCCTCTATATTCCTCATAGTTTGTCAGCCCGTCGCCTCTGGTTCCATCCCCGGCTGGAGTGTTATCTTGATCTCTATTAGCTCCTCCACCTCCGTCATCCTGTGGGGCGGCGTCGGCTATGTCGTTTCCGTTTTCGTCTCGCGGCATCTTTACTTCGTTGGGTCCTGTACAGCACCCCTCGGAGCGTGCGCATGGTTCCTCATCAGCTGTGTCTCTTGGGGGTATCTGGACGCAGTGGTTTGCCTTAGCCTCTAGGAATCCGATCGGGCCGTAGTCTTCGCATCTTATTGTGGGCTTTGCTTCTGCCCTTCTATGTTTGGATATGGTGTATAGGTAGTGATGTTTATGGGCGGGATTATCATTCGGCGCCAAGACCTCGGTTGGGCAGTCGTTGGCCACCGTCTTGTCTCTGGAGAAGATGTAGTCATCGCTTATCTTTTCTTCATTGAAGAATAGGTCTGGGTTCAGGTTTCCATTCCTCGGATAGTTCATGCATACCCCTCTCTCCCTTGACACCTTCTTAAGCTTCAGCCTGATGAGCTTCTTCCTGCCGGGGTAGACCCATTTATTGTCTTTACAGATGTATATTCTGGCTGGTAGTTCAAGCGTAAGATCCGAAAGTGTAAGGTTCGAGGTGGTGTTCCAGGTTTTAGGGGTCTTTACCAAGTCTATACCAAGCTTACGGACAACAATGACTGTTTCGAGCTCCTTATCCTTGTCGTCATATTGTTTGCCTACGTCTCTGATCTTGAGCTTGATCTTTACCTTTCCCTCTTCGTCTGGGGCTTGCCACACCACCTCTCTGCCATTGCTCCCCCGCGGGAAGCTTCCTTTGTCTGCTCCCCACTTATACTCCAATAAGTCGTTTAAATCAAGTTCTTTCATTGAAGATTCTATACATTTTTCGCCTTTTGGAGTGCACTTCAAGATCAGTCTGTCGGTGTCCATCCCCTCAGCTCTGAATACAACATAGTCGCCATAGGCTGCCTCTGCTGGGGACAGTACGATTTTACCGTCAACTGGGCTTCCAGCGTTCCAAGCATTCTCAGGCAGGCATTCACCTTTTTGCTGAGGTAGCAGAGCATTGGGCTTTGGGCAACGCTTATTGCGGACCGTAAGAGTGTAAACGTATTCGTCTGTTACCTCTCCAGGGTCTGTGAACTCTGTATTGTTTTCAGAGCTTGGACCGCTTTCCTTCACCTCTCTTTTTATCTCTATGTCCCATGTCAAGACGCAGGGATCGTGTCTCGGGGGCTTTGTTTCGTCGTCGTGGTGGGCGGTCACCCTGATGGTGACTTTCTTAGTCTCTTTGGGGTCCTCGATATTCGGTGGTTGATAAAGTACCTGTTCTCCAACCTCCTTCTTTGACTCCTCCCCATCGTTTATCTTTACGAATCCTCCTTCACCATCGATTATCTCCCACTCATACCTCACGTTTGCGGATAGAATATGATTCTTTCTGCTTACGTCCTCTGCGCAATGGCATTCCTGTATCAGCACATGCCTATCGTATGCAAGGGCTTTCAAGGGCATAGGGTCGTCGGAGAGGGCTCTAATTTTGTCTTTCGGGTAGACATTGAGATCCATCGTTTGGAACATCCACTTATAACTCATCTTACAGGTGCGGCGGGCTGCATAGGTCAGACGGGGGACAACGATGAGACCGATGGTGGCTGTGATCAACGCTATCCCGCCAACCCACACCCACCAGGGGATTTCAAAGGTTACTGGAGGTGGAGCAGGGCCGACTGTTACATCAATTTCCTCTGTTGATTCCCAGACCTCCACCGATATGCTGTGGCTGCCCTCCACAGCTGTCCACTCGAAGGATGAGTTATAGACGTACAACTCGGCTGGGGGGAGGGTTATGTTTTCACCGTAGACGATGACGCCGTCTACCTCGAACTGAATCGGCAACTCTTCACCTGCCACGTACCCGGTAACGGCTAACTCGGCTGTAACCGTAACCAACTCACCATCCACGGGCTCGTAATTGGAGAGTGTGAAGCTCAAAATCTCTACGGGGGGCGTGTATCTGACGGTGATGGTGAACACATACTTGTCTTGGAACAACCACTCGGTTACACCTGAGACCCACAGCGTCACAACCAGATTCCACTCCATCTCGGAGGGTGGAGCATCAGTTGAGAGGGTGAAGGATTGCGTGCCCTCGCCCTGAAGCGCAAACTCCTGAGAGTCCAATGCTGGATCGTCAGGCCCTATAGGCATGTCCTCTGCTTCATGCAACCTAATAGCCACACCGGACAGGCTAGGAAGGCTGTATTGGAATGTTCCCGCTATGGTTAAATTCCCATTGGGCTTCACAAAAAGAGGATAATCCGCGGATATGATCTCGCCATGTATTTCTTCGACGGTAAGCGTTTGCAAGATAACGTTGTTTTCAGGATCTGAGTCTTCGTATAAGAGGTTTGGATCGACGACCCATTTGACCGAGTGTTCGCCCCCTGTTGCGGTCCAGTCGGTTTGGATGGTTATGACATCCAGCGGTTGTGTAAACGTCAGCGAAGTTGAAAAGTAGAGTTCACCATCCAAGTAGAGGGCGACATCAACGGTCTGTGGCAACGGATCGATCAGGCTGACGATACCGACTGCTGCTTGGAAGCTGACGAGTTCACCAGACTTAGGGCTTGGCGGCGTTATGGAACTCTCCGTCAACCGCCAATCGGTGTGAAGCCCAGGCTCCACAACCTCATCCGCATGTACAATAGTAAACGATGTCAAAGGATGAAATGCGATGAGGATGCAAATCAAACTAAGGAAGAATGAACCCTTTTTCATCGATCTCCATCATAGAAATAATTATTCCATCTAATTAAAGCTGAGCGTTTGGTTTTGTCATTTTCTGTAGGCTATATTTGTGAACTTCCTTCCATCAGAAACGATTCCTTCTATCTCTTTCTCATCGAGTGGGGCTAGCCGTCCACCTCCAACAAACTCGTCCACAATTTTCAGGTTTTGCAGATAGTACGCCTTAGCACCCCTTATGTTTTTGCAGACTTCGATTATGTCTTCCTTTGAGTGAAAATCTTTTACCAGGGTGGTTCTGAACTCGTAATCGATTTTAGAATAGAGCAGTAGTTTAATTGAACTCTTGATGTTCTCAAACATTTCCGGCGTTAAAAAGTTTCCGACTATTCCTTTGTATTTTTCGAAAGTTAGTTTCGTTTTTATGTCCATCGCAACATAGTCTATGAGGCCCCGGTCCATCAGATATTGCAGCATCGACGGGTTTGTGCCGTTCGTGTCAAGCTTCACTGCGTATTCGATTTCTTTGATCTCTTCAATGAACTCTGGCAAATCCCCATGTAAAGTTGGTTCTCCTCCCGTTATCTCGACGGCGTCCAGAAAACCCCTTCTCTTGTTGAGATAGTTGAAGACGTAGTCCTTTGGGACTTCCTTTGTTTCCCTTATCTTCTCCGGTAGGACAAGTTCTGGGTCATAGCAGAATTTGCATCTGAGGTCGCAGCCTATAGTCCAGATTATGGCGCAGAGTCTTCCAGGATAGTCCACTAGGCTTAGCTTTTGAAAGCCACCGATCCTCATGTCTTTAACCTGAGGGTTATAGATTTGTCAAACATCTTTCTCTGCTTGAACTCCTCCTGTTTTCCCTCGTTCCACTGGTCTACAGGCCTCAGATAACCAACGACCCTGGAGTAGACTTCGCATTCCGTCTTTCCTCCTTCAGCAGCACACCTCGGGCAAAGCCTATGCTCCCCAGAGACGTAGCCGTGAGTGGGGCATATGCTGAAGGTGGGGGTGAGTGTGAAATAGGGCAACCTAAAGTTTTCACATACCCTACTTACGAGTGTTTTGACGGACTCGACTGGAGGGTAGCTTTCGCCCAACCATATGTGGAGGACTGTTCCACCCGTGTACTTCACCTGTAGTGGATCCTGCAATTCTAGAGCCTCGAAGAGGTCGTCGGTGTAGTAAACTGGTAGCTGAGTAGAATTAGTATAGTAGGGCGCTGCCCCTCTCTTCACATCCTCTTCATTAGCCACGACTATTTCTGGATAAGTCTTCTTGTCAATCTTCGCTAGTCTGTAGGAGCATCCTTCTGCTGGTGTAGCCTCCAGATTATAAATTTCTCCTGTCTCCGCCTGAAAGTCTTGCATCCTGTTTCTCATGAAGTCCAAGACTGTCTTTGCGAATTCCAGCCCGGTCTTGTCTCCTATTGTGCATTCTAAGAAGTTTAAGCAGCACTCGTTCATGCCTATCAGACCAATTGTGGAAAAGTGATTTTTCCAATGTTCGCCAAATCCCTCTTTGATCATCCTCAAGTAAAACTTTGAGTACGGATACAAGCCCCTCTCGGTTAATTCTTCAAGAACTTTCCTTTTCGTTATAAGGGCCTCTTTTGCGATCTCCATTAAGCGACCTAGCCTCTCGAAGAATTCTTTTTCGTCCTTTGAGAGATGACCTAGACGGGGCATGTTTATGGTTACTACCCCAATTGATCCTGTTAGCGGATTTGCGCCGAAGAGTCCGCCTCCCCTCTTCTTCAGTTCCCTCTTGTCCAATCTTAGATGACAGCACATCGAGCGTACGTCATCGGGCTTCATATCCGAGTTAACGAAGTTTGCGAAGTATGGAATCCCGTACTTCGCGCTGGTCTCAAAGATCCTATCATGAACTTCGTCACTCCAGTCGAATTCTCTTGTTATGTTTATGGTTGGGATCGGAAAGGTGAAGACCCTCTCCACCGCGTCGCCCTCGAGCATCACCTCGGCCAAAGCTTTGTTGAAAGTGTCCATCTCATGTTGGAAGTCTCCGTAGGATTCTTTTACCATCTCTCCTCCCGCTATTACGGACTCTTCCTCCATGAACTTTGGGACTTTTAAGTCCAGGCTTATGTTTGTGAATGGTGTTTGAAACCCTACCCGCGTTGGGACGTTTATGTTGAACATGAACTCCTGTATGTACTGTTTGACTTTCTTGTAGTCAAGATCATCGTATCTGATGAACGGGCTTAGGTATGTGTCGAAGTTGGAGAAGGCTTGGGCTCCTGCTGCTTCACCTTGCAGTGTGAAGAAGAAGTTGACTGCCTGCCCGAGGGCTACTCTGAAGTGCTTTGCTGGCCTGCTTGCTATCTTGCCCCTTACTCCTTTGAACCCGCTGAATAGCAGATCCCTTAGGTCCCAGCCAACGCAGTATGGGCCTAGAACGCTTAGATTGTGGATGTGGAAGTCCCCGTTCACGTGCGCCTCTTTGACGAGGGGCTTTGATTTGTATATTTTGTGGAGCCAGTATTGTGAGACCACTTGGGATGAGACGTGAAAGTTCAGTCCTTGGAGAGAGTAAGACATGTTTGCGTTTTCTTTTATTAGCCAGCTTTCTTTCCCTAAGTAGCCGTCCACAAGCTCCCTTATCTGATTGTGTAGGGCTCTGTATAGGATGTAGGCTTTGGCGATCTTGTAGAGACCGTTTTCAACCAGAGTCTCTTCGACCAGATCTTGGACTTGTTCTACCGTGGGGATTTCTCCAGGTTTCAACTGTTTTTTCAGCTGGTTTACTACTTGGTTTGCGAGGTCTAGTGAGAGTTTCCTATCTTTAGCGCCAACGGCTTGAGAGGCTTTGAAAATTGCGTCTGCTATTTTTTCAGGTTTGAAGTCTTCAGTGCTTCCGTCTCTCTTTCTTATTTTCTCAATTTCCATGATACCATACCAGCAGAGTAAAAATTAGAAATTAGAAAAGAGATTATTGTGAGAAAGATATATATTTTTTAGACTACGAAGCCCGTGATCGTTGCTTCTCCAAGTTTTTGAGCGCGTTTGAAATGGCTTCTCTGTACATCTCATACTTCCTCATCAGGGTGTAGCCTTCATCTGTCAATTCGCACCCTCCACCCCCGGACTTACCTCCCCTAAAGGTTTTCAAGAGAGATTTGCCTATCCTCTTTTCTACTCTTCTTATTATGCCCCAAGCATAACGGTAAGACATGCTGAGGGACTTCGCCGCCTCGCTTAGGGATCCCGTTTCCCGAATTTTTACCAGAAGGTCGTAAGCCCCTTTCCCGAGGACGTGGCCCTCCTCGTTTTCAAGCCAGAGTCTGAATGCTGGCTTGATTTCCTTTCGATGTTCCTCTTGGTTGAGCAACAAAATCATCATTGAATGATTAGAATATGAGTTGCTATTTTAAGTTTGTTTATTGGATCGGAGCCTTGAGTGCTCGCGCAATGGATATGAGGGTCAGAAAAACTTATAAGCGTTATGTTCAAATGAACATAACACTGAAGAGGGGTAGATCTGAAGATGAAAAAGTCGTTACTTTGGGTAGCTTTCGTATCCATAGTAATTCTCGTCTCTGTAGCTGGAGCATTTTACTATCTTCAAACTCCGAGCAGGAAAAAGGTCGTGGTCTCTACGACCACAAGCCTTTATGATACAGGGCTTCTTGATGCAATCGAAGATCGGTTCGAGGCGGAGCATCCTATAGACCTCTATTTTATATCGGTGGGGACTGGTCAGGCTATACAGCAGGCCGAGAGAGGAGACGCTGACGTTCTACTGGTTCACGATCCTTCGCGGGAGTTACAGTTCTTGGAGGGCGGTTTTGGGGTCTGTAGGAAGATAATAGCATACAACTTCTTCATTATAGTAGGTCCCGATGAAGATTCAGCGGGTATTGAGGGCATTGACCCATTGGAGGCTATGTCAAAGATCGCTTTGGCTGGAAGGAAGGGAGAGGCAACTTGGGTTTCGAGGGGAGACGATTCAGGGACTCATGCCAAGGAGAAGAGTCTTTGGTTAGCTGCAGGATACGACTGGGATGTGATCAGGGAGGAAGCGTGGTACAGGGAGTCAGGCACTGGCATGGGAAATACCTTGCAGATAGCGAACGAATTAGAGGCTTATACTCTGTCCGATGCGGGAACATATCTGAAATACTTTAGCGACCACATCATCGTATTGAAGACATTGGTAGACCAAGGAGAAGAGCTCTTGAACGTCTATAGCGTTATCGCTGTGAATGTAGAGAAGCATCCGAGTGTGAACTTCGAAGGGGCCATCGCTTTCATTAAGTTCCTAATTTCAGAAGAGGGGCAGGATATCATTGAGAGTTATGGTAAAGAAATGTATGGTCAGAGCTTATTCTATCCCACAGTAGATTTGCTAGAAGTAAACACGAATTCAACATTGGTGCAGTGGATTCAGGGCTACGCATTCTTCGATGGTTCGGAGTGTCCGCCTGAGTATCGAGATGACCATCCCGAGCTTTATCCGTAGAGAAGAGTATGAATGATAGATGTCCTTGGAGATTCTGGAGGGGTTTAGAAAAGCTATAGAGCTTATCCTTTCGGGTAATCCTACGGTTGTGGATATCACGCTGCGATCGATATCCGTTTCCGGCATGGCCACCCTTCTTTCTGCCCTGTGGAGTCTTCCGACGGGCATAATCGTTGGGCTTAGGGATTTCAGAGGAAAGCCTTTTTTGAAGGGGTTTTTCAACGCGCTTCTGGGCATACCTACCGTTACCCTGGGATTGGTTCTCTACCTTTTCTTCTCCAGAACAGGTCCGCTCGGCTTCCTTCACCTTCTATACAGTCCGGTTGCGATAGTATTGGGAGAAGCTGTGTTGGTTTCTCCGATCATTGTGAGCCTTGTGATAAATGCGGTTGAGTCCGTCGACCCGGAGATAAGGGATCTCGCTAGGACTCTGGGAGCGTCTGAGACGCAAGCCTCTCTGGCCGTCTTGAAGGAGTCAATGGGGTCCGTTTCTCTAGCCTTCACGGCGAGCTTCAACAGGGCGATAGCCGAGTTGGGCGTTGCTCTGATGTTGGGGGGAAATATACGAGGGTTGACAAGAGTCCTGACGACGACCATCGCGCTTGAGACTACAAGAGGCGAGTTGGTTCTGGGTATAGCGCTGTCAATAATTCTGCTATTGATAGTCTTGGCCGTGAGTGTTACAGCAAATATTTTGAGGGGGCGAAGAATCTGGGCTTTCAGATAGATCTCAGGGACGTCTCGAAAAACTACGGTGACGTTGTCGCACTTGACCATGTGAGTTTGAAGATCAGAAGCGGAGAGACATTGACTGTTATAGGTCCGAATGGGGCTGGAAAGACAACCCTTCTGAGGACTATGGCATTTATCGAGAGACCGACGAGGGGGGAAATATTCTTCGGCGGGGAAAAGGTTGATGAGGAGAAAAGAGATCGGTTTAGGTTAAGGAGTACGCTGGTTTTCCAAAGGACCGCTCTCTTCAACGCAGATGTTTATGACAATGTGTCCTACGGCCTTAGAATCAGGGGTTTTCCGAAGCATGAGATCAACGAGAAGGTAGGCGAGGTTTTGGAGCTTGTGAAGTTGGATGGGTATGAAGGCAGACTGGTGAAGAAGCTGTCTGGCGGGGAGCAGCAGAGGGTGTCCCTTGCTAGGGCTTTAGCATTGGATACAGATTTACTGCTTTTGGATGAGCCGACGGCGAACCTAGATCCGAGAAGCGCGTCGATCATAGAGGAGACCATTTCTAGAATAAACCGTGATTATGACACGACAATAGTTGTGGCAACGCACAACATGTTCCAGGCGAAGACCATCAGCGGGGTACTTGCCCTACTTCTTGGGGGCAGGCTCGTCGAAGTCGGGTCTCCAGATGAGATCTTTGAAAGAGCGTCTAAAGAACTGTTGAGTTTTGCAAGGGTTGAGAACTTGTTTTCTGGCGACGCAAGCATCGTCGATGAAGGAAACTCTGTCATCGACATAGGCGGTGGCGTCAAGATAGAGGCTGCTTCAGCATTAAGTGGGAGAGTCTCCGTGTATGTTAGGCCTGAGGACATAATTCTCTCTAAGAGATCGATATCTTCCAGCGCACGAAACACTTTCAGGGGTAGCATTATCGAGGTAGCTGACCTGGGATCGATCGTGAA
>Ga0315312_1003066_pt1 | contig 10979 bp, 8 predicted proteins | sample TDP7_MG_FD_203629 | JGI IMG/M metagenome (GOLD analysis project Ga0315312, IMG submission 203629) | Freshwater sediment microbial communities from Lake Towuti, South Sulawesi, Indonesia - TDP7 | ecosystem: Environmental > Aquatic > Freshwater > Lake > Sediment | place: Indonesia: South Sulawesi... | reverse complement strand
ATGCAAAAGCACCCCGCCAGTCACAACTGGAAAGAAGACCCTATACGAAAGAAGGCGAAAGAGGACATTAGAAAGCTATTCATCGACGAATATAACCGACCTAAGAGAACTCCCTATTACATTTCACAGCTTCAAACAATTTTAGAGAAGAATTACTTTGATCGCATCGTCTATAACGCCGCGATGGACCTGGTCGAAGACGGCTCCTTGATGAAATTAGAAGCGCAGACGAAGTATGCTTCAAAAATGGTATTCTTCTACAATAAGAGGCTTGAAAACGAGAGAGACAAACCGAAGTTGATTAAACACATCAAATCCATCTCAAAGTTGGTCGATAAACATGCCAATCCCAAAGTAACAGAGATATTGGGTCGATATCTTGAGGGTCTTGTAAAATACGAACTTCGGGCTCAAGGCTTCGAAAATATTAAGCTTAACTCAAATGAGTTTCGAGGGAAGAGATGGACTGAAACCGATCATAATTTAGATTTTATCGCTGAACACAAGTCTGGAAAGCTTAATGTTGGAATAGAAGTCAAGAATCAAATGGCCGTGATGGACCTAGAGGAAATTGATTTAAAGATCAAAATGTGTCGTTTCCTTGGACTCGTTCCAGTGTTTGCGCTTAGATGGATAAAGCCTCATCAGGAGCATATCAAAACTCAAGACGGTTTCTGTTGAGTATTCAAAACGCAAATCTTCCCACTAGGTTTCGAGGAACTAACCAAACGATTGTGGCATCAGTTAAAGATCCCAGTAATTGTTAGAACAGATTTACCTGAAAAATCCATTAGACTCTTTGAGAATTGGGTCAAATTGAGGACATGCGACCGCTAGGCACGACTTGATAATAGAGGTAGACTAAAGTCAGCAGTTGCGAGTTTCATAATTGAAGTAGGTTTAAAGATACGGTAATTACTTAACTTCATCATAGTGGATAGAACAACTTATACTAATCCGAAAAGTTTGTATGATGCGGCGTTGTTGATCGAGTATATGATATGGCACCATGCATAACTGTCTGAGAGTGCAACCATGGAGCCTGAACAAAAGGCCAGAAAGAACATAGACCTGCTCTTGGAAGCTGCGGATTGGAAGGTTCAGGCATACAGGGAACTAAACCTCGGCGCCTCGTTAGGAGTAGCTGTCTGTGATTTTCCACTGAAGCATGGAACGGCTGACTATCTACTCTTCGTGAATAGACGAGCTATTGGAGCAGTAGAAGCAAAGCCTGAAGGCACTACACTGAGCGGTGTGTCAGAGCAGACGAGAAAATACTTGACTGGTGTCCCTGACGATCTGCCTTGTGTCCAAGATCCCCTTCCTTTTGCCTATGAGAGTACAGGCTCCGAAACTCTCTTCGCTGACTTGAGAGATCCGGATTTCCGTTCTCGCCCCGTTTTCGCATTTCATCGACCCGAAACACTTCTCGAATGGTCTGCTCAGAGCGAGACTCTCAGGGGAAGACTTCGGAACACGCCTCCTCTAATCATGGAGCGGCTGAGGGCTTGCCAGATCGAAGCCATTGAGAATCTTGAAAGGTCTTTTGCAGAAGCGAAGCCACGTGCTCTCATTCAGATGGCGTCAGGAAGCGGAAAGACATACACCGCCGTGAGTTTCGTTTACCGACTGATAAAGTTCGCAAATGCCAGAAGGACTCTCTTTCTCGTTGACCGAAGCAACTTGGGGCGACAAACAAGAAAGGAATTTCAGCAATACATCACACCGGATGACGGCAGAAAATTCACCGAACTATACAATGTCCAGCACCTCACCACAAACACCATAGACCCTGTCAGCCGAGTATGCATAACCACAATCCAAAGACTCTACTCCATGCTAAAGGGAGAAGAATTTGACCCAGAACTTGAAGAGCCATCCCTCTTCGAAATCTCACCAACAGAAGAGAAACCCAAAGAAGTTTCCTATAACCCACTGATTCCGATAGAAACCTTCGACTTCATTATCACCGATGAGTGCCACAGATCAATATACAACCTCTGGCGACAGGTGCTCGAATACTTTGACGCATTTATCATAGGGCTTACCGCAACACCCTCCAAGCAGACTCTTGGCTTCTTCAACCAGAACTTAGTCACAGAATACAGTCATGACCGGGCAGTCGCAGACGGAGTCAACGTCGGGTATGAAGTTTACCGCATAAAGACAGAGATTACGGAGAAAGGTAGCAGGATAGAAGCAAATTACTATGTAGACAAGCGAGATAGACTGACCCGAAAAATCCGTTGGGAGCAACTGGACGAACCTCTGGAATACGCCGCAGCCGACCTCGACCGCAGCGTTGTAGCCCCAGACCAGATCAGAACCATAATCAGAACCTTCAAGGAAAACCTGCCTGAAATATTCCCTGATAGGCAGGAGGTACCCAAGACTCTGATCTTCGCTAAAGACGACTCCCACGCAGAAGACATCGTTACCATCACAAGAGAGGAATTTGGCAAAGGGAACGAGTTCTGCAAGAAAATAACCTACAAGACCACCGGTGAGAAGCCTGAAGACTTGATCGCAAGCTTCCGCAACTCGTACTATCCACGAATCGCCGTAACAGTAGACATGATCTCCACGGGCACCGACATCAAACCTCTGGAATGTCTCATATTCATGCGAGACGTAAAGTCACGAGTATTCTTCGAACAGATGAAGGGACGAGGAACCAGAACCATATCACCAACAGATCTTGCAGCGGTCACTCCGGATGCCTCACACAAGACACACTTCATAATAGTTGATGCGATAGGCGTATGCGAGAAGGACAAGACAGACTCACGACCTCTGGAACGAAAACGGAGCGTTCCTTTCGACAAACTCCTAATGTCAGTAGCATTAGGCACTAGAGATGATGACACATTAACGTCTCTTGCTGGAAGACTTGCTAGAATGGAAAAGGAGTTGGATGACGCTGAAAGGAAGGAAGTCGAGTCGGCAGCCGGAGACAAAGCTCTCAAAGAAATAATCAATGGCTTACTGGATGCGGTGGACCCTGACAAGAAAGAAGCCAAAGCCAAAGAGCTTTTCCAGACAGAAACACCAACAGAGCAACAGCTCAAGAAAGCCGAAGAAGAACTGAAAACTCGAGCATGCTCAGTTTTCGACATCCCTAACCTAAGAGAAAAGATCATCGAGATCAAACAGAGAGACGAACAAATAATCGACACAATCAGCCGAGACACCGCAACCTTTGTAGGTTTTGACATCCAAGCAAAAGAAAAAGCGGCTCACAGCATCATTGACAGATTCAAGAAATTCATCGAAGAAAACAAGAACGAACTCACCGCCCTACAGATCATCTACAGCAAGCCCTACGGTGTACGCTACCTGACCTACGAACAGATTAAAAGCCTTGCCGAAGCCATAAAGAAGACCCCCTACAATCTCACCCCAGATAATATTTGGCGTGCCTATGAGCAACTTGAAAGATCAAAGGTGAAAGGTGCAGGCCCGCAGAAACTCCTAACCAACATAATCTCTCTGGTACGCTTTGCAATAGGCGAAGCCGATACGCTTGAGCCTTTTGAAGAAACTGTGAATGAGAGGTTTCAACATTGGCTTACAGAGCAAGAAAAGGCAGGACACAAATTCACTCCTGAACAGATCGAATGGCTCACTATGATAAAAGACCACATAGCAACCTCTCTCACAATTGAAATTGATGATTTCGAGAATGTCCCCTTCAATCAGAAAGGCGGAGCCATCAAAGCAGACCAAGTTTTCGGAAAAGAACTGCCCAATATACTCGAGCAGTTGAATATGGTGCTAGCAGTATGAATGAAGGGACGAATCCGCTCGCCGATGTAGAAAAACTGTCTCCCTTACCTAGGGGTTGGGCGTATGCAAGGATCAAAGACATTTGCGATCTGATAAACGGCCGGGCTTTCAAACCAAGTGACTGGTCATCTAAGGGTTTGCCTATTGTAAGAATCCAAAACCTGAACGATCCAGATGCAGACTTCAACTACTGCGACTTCCCAGTTGAGGAGAAGTTTCTCATAGATAGTAGACAACTGCTGTTTGCATGGTCTGGGACTCCTGAAACATCTTTCGGAGCCCACATATGGAACAGGGGAAAAGCAGTACTAAATCAGCATATTTTCAGAGTGGAAATTGAGGAAAACTATCTGGTCAAAAGTTACATGATGCATTTATTGAACCATAACATATCCGAATATATAAGAAAGGCACATGGAACTGCTGGCCTAGCGCACATTACCAAAGGCCTTTTCGAAAACTCAGTTGTATCGATTCCGCCTTTCAACGAACAGCGACGTATTGTTGATAAAATTGAGGAACTTATCACCAAGCTCGATGCTGGAGTCAAATCGCTGGCGACTGTTAAGGCTCAGCTGAAGCGGTACCGCCAGTCAGTGCTGAAATCAGCGTTTGAGGGGAAGCTGACGGAGGAGTGGCGTCGAACCCATCGAGACGAGCTGGAACCAGCCTCCAAGCTGCTAGAACGTATCAAAGAGCAGAGAAGAAAAAGCACAGCAGGAAAATACGGAGAATCGCCGCCAGTAGACACATCCCACCTCCCAGAACTACCGGAAGGATGGGTATGGACAAGGGTCGGAGACATTGCCACTACAATTCACTATGGCTACACAGCAAGTTCTACTGAGAAATGTGTAGGTCCAAAAATGCTGAGAATTACGGACATCCAGAACAATTTCGTGAATTGGGAGGCTGTACCATACTGTAAGATAAATGCTGCCGAAAAAGAGAAGTATCTCTTGAAGGACGGAGACCTGGTTTTTGCAAGAACAGGTGCAACTGTAGGAAAGAGCTACCTAATAAGAGGGAGAATTCCTGAAGCAGTCTTTGCCTCGTACTTGATACGCATAATTCTCTCTGACCAAGTACGAAAAGAATTCATCTATGATTTCTTTCAATCTTACATGTATTGGTTACAGATAAATCAGGGACAGATAGGAATAGGTCAGCCAAATGTGAATTCTAAGGCCTTATCACGAATCGTTCTTCCTCTTCCACCTTTACGAGAACAGCACAAAATTGTTGAAGAAGTCAAGCGGTGTTTTTCTATTGCTAATGAGGTCGAGAAGACAGTGAACAATAGTTTAAAACAATCGGAGAAGTTGCGTCAGAGCATACTGAAGCGAGCCTTTGAGGGAAAACTGGTTCCGCAGGATCCAACCGATGAACCAGCGAGCATACTGCTTGAGAGGATAAAGTCGCTGAAGGCTCAGGTGGCGCAGGATCAAAAGGCGAAAAAAGGAAGAAAGCGGAATGATCCTAGACAGCGGAGGTTGATGTAGGTGGCGGATGAGTCGTCAACCATCGTGCAGCGGCTGTGGAACTACTGCAACGTGTTACGTGACGACGGAGTCAGCTACGGCGACTATGTAGAGCAGCTGACCTATCTTCTATTCCTGAAAATGGCTGATGAGCAGACGAAGCCCCCATTGAATAGACCGTCAACCATTCCAAGAGGTTTTGACTGGCAGAGCCTTCTAGAAAAAGATGGGGACGCATTAGAGTCACACTACCGACGCATTCTAGAGACCTTTGGTAAAGAGAAGGGGATGCTGGGAGTTATCTTCAGGAAAGCTCAGAACAAGATTCAGGATCCAGCGAAACTTAAGCGTCTCACTGAACTCATCAACGATGAAACCTGGATAGGCATGGACATCGATGTGAAAGGCACAATCTATGAGGGCTTACTGGAGAAGAACGCTGAAGACATCAAGAGCGGTGCAGGACAGTACTTCACGCCGAGACCGCTTATTAAAGCGATGGTCGAGGTTATGAGACCTGAACCGGGCATGACCATATACGATCCTGCATGTGGCACTGGAGGCTTTCTCCTTGCCACCCATGACTACGTATCAAGGCACTATCCTCTCGACAAAGAGCAGAAGAAATTCCTTAAGTTTAGTACAGTCGGCGGGAAAGACATTGTTGACGGTGTCGCCCGACTCTGCGTCATGAACCTGTCCCTCCACGGGATCGGAGGTGAAGACAGCCCTATAGAGGTGGGTGACAGCCTAATCTCAGACCCCGGGAACCGCTACGATATGGTACTTACGAATCCTCCCTTCGGTAAGAAGAGCAGTATCACCATCGTCGACGGTGAAGGAAGAGCTGACAGAGAATCCCTCGTGTATGAACGGCAAGACTTCTATGCGACAACCTCCAACAAGCAACTCAACTTTCTCCAGCACGTCAAGACGCTGCTGAAGATCAATGGTAGAGCAGCGATTGTCGTACCCGATAACGTATTATTCGAGGGGGGTGCCGGTGAAACTGTCAGAAGGAAACTTCTTGCAGAATGCGATGTCCACACGCTATTGAGATTGCCTACAGGTATCTTCTACGCTCAGGGGGTCAAAGCCAACGTGTTATTCTTTGATCGGAAGCCAGCCAGCGAGAAGCCTTGGACAGAGAAACTCTGGATATACGATCTGCGGACCAATGTTTACTTTACTCTTAAGGAGAATCCCTTGCGTTTCGAGCACCTTCAAGACTTCATCAAACGCTATAATCCAGAGAACCGACACGACAGAAAGGAAACAGAGAGATTCAGACCATTCACTTACGACGAACTCATGCAACGTGACAAGATAAGTCTAGATATATTCTGGCTGAAGGATGAAAGCCTCGAAGACTCCGACAAGCTTCCACCGCCTGAACTTATAGCCGCCGAGATTACTGAGAACCTCGAATCAGCACTTGAACAATTTGGCAGCATCGAAGAAACGCTGCGTACAACGTAACCAAGAGTAAGGTTCAGGCTCAGCCAAGTGATAGAGATACTGGGTTTGCTTTTATTGCTAGCAAGATAAACATACTCCTCTTTTCATATAGAGATAAGCGTTCTTCTAAATAGTCTGACGAATTGTTATTTCCTTTCGGTTTACTGCATCCACGACAAGTCTACAAGTCGATTCGACTTCATCAGCGTACTGTAACGCTATCTCGGCATCTTTTTTTTCGATTAGACTTGAGGCTGAAAGCCCTTTGTATCCATAGATCGAGACAGTGTGTGCCCATTCATACATTCTGCTAATCAACATCGCTCTGCCGAGATCAGCTTTCATGTATTCAGTTGCACTAGAGAAATCGAGTCTATCTATGATCTTCTTCAGAAATTCCGCTCCTGCATGATGTTCCTTGGGAGGCTCCTCTCCGACCAACAGATATAGTGCCTTCACTGAAAGCTCTGTAGAATGTTGTGCCGCTTCTATCGCTCCAACATAGTCATAACTAGATATCAAAGCCCTAGCTCTTGACAATGCTCGGGCTGAATCCTCAAGATATTCCTCAGTCAAAACGATTCCCTTGAAGAGATTTTCGAGTCTTTATATTTGAAGATTTGTCAGTTGCCGATAAAATGGAGATCGCAAAAGCAGGAGAGCCGATGCATGTTTCAATGTGAACAAACATCAAGTAAAAAAGAAGAGGTGTTTAGAGTTATTCTACGCTTTCCTTATGAGTTGCCACGTTACCGCAGAGTTGCACCCTTTACATGGCGGAAAAGTCTCTCCCTTTGAAAGCGGAATTTCTTTCTGAGCATCCGTTGGGTGAGAATGCGTTAGATTTCGATAGACACCTGATACTGCACATTTCTGCCCAGTTTGAAACGTATCGCCAATAGACATTCTTACTACCCACTCCTTGGCCTATTTCATCTACCGATTGGACATATTAATAAGTTACCAGATATGCAGAGAAACCTTAATGCACGACGCGATGCATTAGGTACAGAGTGGAGATATGTTTTACGCCTACGCCCGCTAACCTGACATCGTTCAATCAGCAACTATTGTTCAGCGTATGGTTGATTTGAATGAGTGAATTTCTCAACAGCACGCTTGGGCTCGTCTCTGATAGCCCTGAACTCACGGTATTCTTTAAACGAATTTGGGAGAAAAATTCGAAGCTAGCCAAGATCTTCATGCTTCACAGGGAAGAGCTGTTCTTGTGTGAGAAAAACTTCATGCTTCCGCTTCTATTCTGGAGCAATGTGTTGAACTTCGAAGATCGTCCGACAAGTCTGATTAAAGTTGCTGCTGAGCTTGGCGAGGCAAGAAGAGAACAGGCAGTCAGTAAGCTTGGCTTCGAGGATATCTTCGGCACCTTAAGAGATATGCTTGCCTACGGGGTCATAAAGGTCATTCGTGCTAATGAAGATTTGAAGAAACTGACTCTAACCGATGACTTTTCATTTGAAAAGATGAAGGAAACACTGAAGGACTATGAGAACATTAACCTCGACGTACTCGACGAGTTTGGCGATACGTCAAGACTTGAGGACGAAGGTCTGAGAGCAAAAGTCCAGAAATTGTTAAACCTAAAATGGCTTGATCTTCCAAAAGTCATAGAGATACTTCCGTCAATGAGTACTTTGTTTGACAGTCTACCTGTCTCAGGCATAGACCTTCCAAGCGTCATAGTGCAAAAAATTGGAATAAAGCATGAAGAGTATGCGGATATATTGACCACCTTGTTCTCTCTCAAGCTGATTACATGTTTGCAGACTACCCTGTGGTGCGAAGAGTGCGTAGATGAGCCACAGGTTTTCAAAACGACATCAAACATCGACCCGAACAGACTGGACATGAAATGTCCTAGATGTAGGACACCGATGTTAGTATGTTCAGCATACAAGCTAAACAGTACTTTGAAAGATTGTATACTCTGGAAAGATGGCTTATTGACAGTTTGCTTGGGCTACCTATTTAATCAAAAAGGAGTTAAGTGGAAATATTCTGTGCCGGGCGAGTTTGAGAATGATTTCATTATTCAAACAAGGAGTGGCGAGGCTGTTCTAGAGTGCAAGATGCACCTTCTTCCAAAAGGCCTGAGATCATTCAGGAGCGGTCTGGAACAGGACGTAAGTCGATTCCTCCAACACTTAGAAGTGCTGGAAAAGGAGGGGAAGAAAGTAACGGAGGCTTATTTAGTCTACAATTACGATTTAGAGCCATACTCCCATGAAGCGCAAGAGGCCCTTGATGAGACCAAGTTCTCAAATGAAGTTAAGAGATACAAGTTGAGAGTTGTGGGATATGGGAAAGTACCAGATATCGTAGGTACAATAGCCAAGCAATAAGACACGCTAAGTGGTCTTTCTTTTCCTTACTTTCTCAAAATCTTCTTCATTTCGGGCAGTAACTCGCCTTGCTTTATAGGGAAACCTTCAGCTAGCAGTTCCTTTTCGAAAGCCTTAGCCACCGATTCCAGCGTGTACTTTCTTAATAGTTCAGTCCAATCAGTGGGTTTTGTATGTGGCAAGTATCCCCAAGAGATGGTAAAAGCAGGAAAATCAAGCTTGAACATGGCGTGGTTGACTTTCTTTACACTTGTCTTCCAGTACGCGATTGGTTCATTCCTTACATGAAGACTCATCTTTCACTTTGGAAGCCCTAATAGACCCTATTCTAGACACAGGCTGAAGGCGGCGTTTGAATTCGGCCTCGTGGCCGCTGACGTCATGCTACATTCTTGCCTCAAAATTGTTTGCGAGTTTGAACGCTAGTTTCCATCTCCCCCGGGCTACCATAAGATTTTCTTAAGATTTTTCTATTGAAAAATGGGCGTGAATTGCGCGAGTCTTAAAACCTAATCTGGGCTACCAACAAACCTAGGTCGAGACGACGTTCTAATTCTTGGTTCAATGGCAGTGAAGGATGGGTTTTCTTCATCTAAACTAAAATATATGCAAACAAATACCTTGAACAGATGGTTGACATGTCTTCTCCTAAAGAGCAAAGAAATGAAAACTGTCTTTTCTGTAAATGGGCAAAACTGCTAGATAGACTCGAAAAAAGTGAGATTGATGAAAATGGACTTGCAAACGATGATAGAGAATGGTATTCCATACAGTATCTTGGCAAAAGCAGAAACTTGTTTGCGGTACTTGACAGAAATCCGAGAATGAGAGGTGATACGATGATCATTTCCAGAATGTATAACCCAAACCACTATACGGACATAGCTGACTCCCGTCTGAGTGAATTCGTTCCAACTAAAGAAGACCTCAATTTCATTGGCGGAATAGTACATAAGCTGAAAAAATTGACCGGAGATAAAAGGCATGGAAAGGTATATGTAATGAGCATGTGTGAACATTGGGAACCCGAAGAGCTGGACGGAAAACCGTCAACGGAGCATCTTCATTTCCATCTGCTACCTCGACATAGAGATATGCGAACGAAACATCCGCATTTTGTTCCTGAGCATGTCTTTGTCCGTTGCCAAGGCAAGTACGAACCGGACAAGTTGCAGCAGGTGAAAAGCGAGATCCTTGAGGACTAGCACATTGAGCCGCGAGACCATAAAAACAAGGTATGAGGAAAAAACACATGGGCTTCCTCCATTGCATTATGACAGAATATGTGAAGAACGTGTCAAGTTTCGCTCGGAAATGTTGGAGTGCAAGAAATGGCTAAAGCCAAAAAAACGAGACGATAGGGCTTGCACATATTTCGCGCCCATCCAGAAATTAGTTACGCTTATACTTCAGATAGTAGCAACCACAAGAGGTTTTCAACCTTCAACGCTTGACAAATTTCACAGAGAACTAAAGAGCTTGGCAGAAAAGTCTGGTTACAGGATTCGAACCAAAGTCAGCAAGAGTTTCAGAAGTGTCGATATCTTCAATCCTGATCAGATTTTCAGCAAAAAGCTTAACACGCTTCTAAAGAAATGGGAAAAGAGAATTCAAATAGAGGTAAAATACAAGACTGAAAAAAGACTATTGCACGCTCACTATAAGTTTAAAAATCTTCAGATGGAAATTGGTGTGAGGATGGGTTTGAACCCTGATATTCAAACTGATATCTTCCTCTAATCAGACCCGTCGTCTTCATTAGTCTAAGGTGAGAAATTTGAACGAGATAAGTCACGTATCCCGGGCTACCATACAAAATTGCTGAGCGTATTTTTGATTCATGGTGTCGTTTCCGACGCATTTGGCATCCAGACTTCTACATCGCCTTTAAATA
>Ga0315312_1003065_pt1 | contig 10980 bp, 13 predicted proteins | sample TDP7_MG_FD_203629 | JGI IMG/M metagenome (GOLD analysis project Ga0315312, IMG submission 203629) | Freshwater sediment microbial communities from Lake Towuti, South Sulawesi, Indonesia - TDP7 | ecosystem: Environmental > Aquatic > Freshwater > Lake > Sediment | place: Indonesia: South Sulawesi... | reverse complement strand
AATCAAAAATCGCTTATTAAAGAGTTAGTTCAAAAATACCATGCACATGTAGCCCGGTGGTGTAGTGGACAAGCATAGCGGGCTTTGGACCCGCTGACGAGAGTTCGAATCTCTCCCGGGCTACCATTCCTATGTTATAATTTATACCGTTTTAGGTGTTTGCATGGGTGTTTCTGTCAGTTCTTGTTTGAGCTTCTGCTTTAAGGCTTTCAGCAACGTTTCCATTTGGCTTTCGTCTCTGCCCGCTGTTATCACTGTTCTGTGTGGCATTGACAATGCTTCTTTCGTCAAGATTTCTTCAGGGTTCAGACCAAGGGCCCTTACCATTTCTTTAAGGGTTTCTATTCTGCTTGGTTTCGTTTTGGGCTTTATACATAGGCCTGAAGCGGCGTACACTCCTCGCAGGAACTCTATGCCCTTCATCTGTATGTCATGATACGTGCTTATGGTGTGGCCCATCATGTATTCGATGTAGTCTGTTTGGACGCCTAAAGCTGCCATCTGGGTCCTGAAGAATTTTCTTATGCTGTGCGGTCTCATTGCGTAGCGTCTGCCAACTTTGCTTCCGAGCAGTCCTGCTTGAGCCATGAGCCTGTGCAGTATGTTGTAGACTTGAGAGGGCGTTAGTGGCTTGACAACTTTGGAGTGTTCGTCTCGTATCAGTGGGGATTCGTCTTGAATGTTTTCCGGCGGGATTTTGTTTGGCAGTCCACCGTTTCTGCGTGCTTCCAAGTATGCTTTCAAGTATTCTACTGCTTCTCTGCCTATGAAAGTGTCGCAGCCGTGGTATTTGCCCTTCGTGATTTCGGCTTCAACGTGAATGCAGACTGGTGTTATGCCTCTTTCTAAGTCGTGGCGTACATGTCTGTAGCAGAGTCTGCATAGGGTTCCTATTCTGAAGGCTCCTAGGGCAAGCATTGAAACTATGACTTTTCCTCTCACGTCTGCTAGGTCTATGAGGCTCGCCAGCTCTTCTGGTGTCGGCGCTCTGTCTCTGCTCACAGCGTATTTGTGGAACTTGTATGGCAGTTCTAGGCTTAGCCCGTTTATTCTGAACAATGTTTTAACGGCTTTGACGCAGTTTGCGATGTGGCCTGGACTGTATCCTTCACTTTGAAGAGCCCCAACGAAATCATCTAGTCTTCTAGCTTCAAGCAGTAAGGCTTTCTGGTTTGGCAAGTCATCTTCTGAGAAGCATTCGTTTATCAGCTGGTCTGGGTCTGCTCCGCACCATTTGCAGTATTGGTGAATCGACCAGATGTAGAGGTAGGCTGTGGAATGCGATCCGCTGCAATGCCTTTTAAGGTATTTAGCCATTTCAGCTACAGATCGGCTTATGGTCGCGAATGGTATGAGGCTTGGCTTACGTTTCGTTAGGGCTTCACGGATAAACTTTTCAACGTCAGGCGGGCACGGTAAAGGCGTTTCAGTCTTTCCTTCGCTGGTAACTGCTAGGTTAGGTGTCGGCTGAAGTTGTCTTCGTAAAGCTTTGTTTTGGTTAGTTTTTTCCAAGGGTTTTTCCTTCCTTTTTCTTTTCAAAGACCGAGTTTTTCGCTTCGCCTTCCGAAGCGCCTACTCGGTGTTCTCTAGTATAGGGAAGAAAGACATATAAGTATTTCTCTACAACAGTGAAAAGGAGATCAGTTTGAGAACATACATTTTCACAAAAAGAGAACGCAGGTTGATAAGCGAATATATCAATGGCTCTAGGAGAAGCGATGTGGAAATCAGCAAGATCTGGCATAGAGTCCGAACCTTCACTCAACTCAGCGCTGATATTGAACTCTACCTGAAGTTCAAGGACAAGCGTTCGCAAGAGTCTTCATCTCAATGATGTCTGATTTGAGCACGACTAGCCCCGAAGCCTTAGGATCTCCACCTTTCAAGGTTGGTGGGCCAGCGTCTCTGTCCCAGCATATTACAATGTATTCTTCGCAGTCGTGGACGAGCCAGCCTACAGCCTCTCGGGTCTGAGGCTTCATGGCTTCTGGGTTGCCTCTGTGATACATTACGTGGTCTCGATAACGGACGTAAACGAAGTTTCCTTTTTCAGCCGTCAATATGTCTCCCATGCCGTGCTGTGGACTTGAATCTGGAATCCTTTCTCGTAGATGGCGTAGAGGCGCTTCTTGTAGCGTTGGTACTCTTCGTTTGTCATTAGGATGATGTGTTCGCCTTCGTAGTCGCTGTGGAACAGTCGGCCTAACCGTTGCATTTCTTGGCGCCTTGACCCAAATAGGAAGTCGAATTCTATGATGCGTTCTATCTTAGCCAGTGAAACGCCCTCATCTCCTACTCGGCTGATTACCAAGGCATGCTTTGGGCTGTTCATGAGGGCTTGATGGATCTTGTTGAGGCGCCGCCTAGTCTCGCTGTAGATAAAGTCTAACCCGAATCGCCTGCTCAGCTCTTTTCCCTTGTCTATGCCGTCACAGAAGATCATGGTTCGTTTCTTGTCGGCTAGGAGCTGGCTCACCCAGCCGGTCTTCTCCGTTATGTTTCTGACGATGTATAGGTCGATGGTTGGCTTATGGAACAGCTCCATTTTCAGGAAGGTTTGCCAGTCTAAGCCTATTGGAAAGCCTGTCAACGCAAAGATGTACTCAGCTCTGCCGTCTTCCCGCCATGGCGTAGCTGACAAGCCCATACGGTACTTAGTCTTGACGGTGGCAAGCCTAGAAAACTGGTTGGCTGGTAGCCTATGGCACTCATCATAAATTGTGAGCGTGTAGTCTTTAGCCCTCACCTTGTCAAAGGCGTGATACGTGACTATGTCAACTTCTCCAGACGTGATCCCAGTCCACTGTCTGAGTCTTTCTTGCCACTGCTCAAGCAGCGTCAGCGTCGGAACCACGATGAGTTTTCTGCCACGAAGCCGACTAAGAGCGTACATGCCTAGAAAGGTTTTTCCGCCTCGTGGAGGCCAGAAGACCCCGATGTTGCCGTAGCGGGTGAAGGCTTCCCAGGCGACGCGTTGATAGTCTAGGAGTTCAAATTTAGTGGGCACATTGTCGCGTACGTCAGCTTGGTCGATTGGTCTAGGGTTGAAGGGCAGCACTCCATCTCTGATCAGCGAAGCCAAAAGCAAGAAGTGGTGGCCAGGCTTTATTCTAATTTGGCCGGGGCCTTCACGGCGCACAAGATGAGCCCTATACCGCTGCCAAACCTCTTCTAAATTGGCTATGTCCGTGACAAGCATGTCTTCTTGAACCATAACCTTGAAAGGCGCTTCGAGGTCCAGCTCCTCTTTTAGGAAGGTTGGGATGTCGGCTAGCCAAGCGATCTGGCGGCTCACTATGAAAATGTTGTAGGTGGCTGTCTGACGTTCAAGCCAGCCCACCTGCATGTCTGTGAACCTTGGCAGAATCAGATACCATTCAGCTTCGCCTTTGGGCAACAACACATATGGTTGCTTTAGGAAGGCTTCTAGCTCTTCTGGTTTGAACTGAAGGGCTTTGCTGGCGAGGACATAGTCCATTATGCGCGCTTTGAGTTCGGCCTGTTTCTCCTGGAGTAATCGGCTCAGCAGAACTAGGCTTTGCTCCGCATCCCGCGTCTTAACTTCAGCCTCATGAAGCCTGCTAGCCAAATCCTTAGACACGGCTAAGTCACCTCACCTCGCTTTTTGACTTGTTCGAGAAGCTTGCCGCCACAGTCCATGCAACACGCATCTATCCTAGATCCATCGAACAGCTGCACCTGCCAGACCATGTTGACATCGCGGCGCCTGCAGAGAGGACACGTACCGCGCGTGATAGGGTCCAACGTCATAACGCACTTAATGTTCTCCGGCTCAACTTGGGATGTGGAAGCTTGAGCAACGGAGCCTGTGTCTACGGCGGTTGGTGAAAATGCCGAAGACAGTGACTTCTTTTCTGGAGAAGATTCAGATTCTGGCTTAACATCATCCAATACTTTTTGAGATGTTTTTGTTTCTTCTTCAAATGTGTCGCATATTGACGGAGTTGTACCAGCCTTGCGGAGTTCGACAATCGCAGTTTTGATCTCATTCAAAACATCAACGTGTGTTTTCAGATTTTGTGCGAGGTACAACCCGGCCATTGCTTGTAGCTTTGCGGCTTCCTTTAAGTCTCCGATGTCCTCTATCTTGAAGTCGGTTCTGATTAGGTCCTCGTAGAACTTGCATATTTTCCGCAGATCGTCTTTGGAAAAAACTTTATGGATGGTCTCTAGTTCAGGCACTTTCTTCGATTGGTCTATGGCAAGTCTGTCGCTTCTATACGTTAAATTCACATTTTCCTTCATGCTTGTCTTAAGAAACTCCACAGCAAGAGGATCAAACATACGGGCATATTGTTGGTTGTAGATTACAGTTACGGGTCCTAAAGCAAGGCCGGGGTGTTCCTTCTGCAGAAAGTCCTGCACCCTCAAAACCAACCGATACCCTACATCAAAACAAGCATCCTGACTAGCACTGTAGACCTCTTGAGGAATAAATTGTACACTTCTCGGGTTAAAGATGACAGTGCATCCCCACAACTCTTTCTTGTAACCCACACGATTCTTCGGATAAAACTCAGCCCAACCACCACTCCTTAACCTATCCTCCAAATCCTTAGGCTTCCGCAAAATCTTACACAGAAAACCAAAACCATGCCCACGAATAACTTGTTCCATCTCTCCAACACCCTCGGTCAGAAAAATGGAAATAGCTACCTTGGCATTATCTGTGAGTTCAAAGGGTCTAGAATTGAAAATTTTCTTCTGTGTTATTAGCCCCAACTTCATTAATTTCGTTGTATGTCGGCTTATTGTAGCTTCAGGGACGTTTTTACCCTTTCTTTTCCTCAATTTCTCATTTAATTGCTTGTTCGTATTAGAACCCATTGCTATGGCGATCAGAATTTCAAGGTCGAGCCGAGAAAGAGAACTCTTGTATTTCCATTTTCTGTTCCATCTTGCTTCAACACAATCTCGCGTCAAAAGCCTCCTCCTCTAGTTAGAGAATCCCCAAACCAGTCTGGAAGAGCCATAAAATGACAGGAACATCGTGATCCTTGCTGAAGCTTGCGCGTTCACCATGCCATTAAGCACCCATTTAAGTCGTTTCCTTTTCTTGGCGTGTCTTAGACTCATCGCCGCCAGTGGATAGCTTTCTCTTTCTCACGAACTCCATCATGTGAAATCGAAAAAATTCCGCCTGGCTTGACCATTGTGATTCTTCAAGAGCTTGCTTGAATAAGTTAGCGAGCACGCGCGGTGCATCGAAATGAATTTCTACCTTATCTTTTGGCATGTATTCACCCCTGCTCCGGAACACCTAGAGCTTTGATCATCTTTTTCTTCGGTGAACATTTTTTCTAGCTCAGCTCTGTGTTGTAGATCAAGCATTAGTACTCTAAGTGACTTCAAAACGTCAACAGCTTTAAGTCCAGCTGAAAAAATGACAGCGGTTTTTGCGTTCCCTACCAGCTCCAAGCTTCTTCCAAGTTCTTCTCTGACTTCTTTGGGTAGATATATCTGGCCAAAGTCGTTGGCTTTTAGCCTGAACTTTACCAATTTTTAAGTCTCCGTTGCTTAATCTTTAGTGTACGTTTAAATCTTTGAAGTTTAATTGCAAATGGGAGTAAAGAAAATGCAAAAAAATGACGCATTGGAGGTTTTTTCTCAGCATTTCCACGTGATAGTCAAGTTGACCGAAATTCTTCAATCGATCCCCGAGTCCATTAAAAATCTTAGTGGTGATAAAATTACAGACTTACCTAATGATTTCCTTTCATTGGATATGAAAGTTAAAGTAACAGTCGCTAGTAACTTCCTAACTCTTTTATTGGGGCGCCCTCCAACAATTGAAGAGCTGAAGGTGGTTACTGGCGAGTCGTATTTCAAAATTCAGCGCTTTCTTAAAGGCACAGATGTTTGCTTGCCCTATGTTTTACGAAAGGTGAATAGTTCTGAAATAACAGGGCTTCGAAGAACCCCAAAACTTCCGCCAAAGAACCCCAAAACGCTCGTTTGGAAAGGACCTGGCATACGTGATACTGGCAGGCTTGATACAATGGATCGAGGACGCCCTAACGTCTTTCCAATTTTCATGGCATCTCCTTTAGTCAACATGCTTGAACTAGGGAAGAAAGAAAGAGATAGATTGCTAACTTACCTGGCTAGCCCTCCATATGTCGATGCTATGAAGAGGCTGACGGTCGAGTGGTTGAAGTTCCTTTTGAAAGTAATGGATACTGACTTCATGAGAGCATGTAAAAAAATCTTATCCGATTCTCTTTCAGTAGTTTGGGAAAGAGCAGCCAAAATAGCTAAAGAAAAGAGCTTGTTGCAGAAGGAGTTTGAAAAACTACCTTTAAATGATTGGACGCTATTCCCCTACGCGGAAGAGTTTAAACATATGTTGCATAAATTGATTAAAGAAATCGAAGAAATGCCTAATGAAACATTCGCTACAAACTGCATAATTCCTGCTTTTACGAAGGGATTAGGTTTTGAGGGGCTTGTATCAAAGCCTTTTGATAAATATAAGGCCGAATTACGTTGCACTAGATGCCTGTGTGTGAGCCCTATAAGTGCTTCATCAGAAATTGTGACTTGTGTATTCTGCGGAACAAAATATAAAAAATAGTGGTAAGCCAAGACCACACGCAACTATATCGGTAGGCGTTCATATCGAAGGCTGTGTCACAACCATTGAAGTTCCAAACATTACACGCACAGAATGGTTCTGGGCGGCGAAAAATAGTGCACGATTTTTCCCGTCTAACATCGAAGGGAAGTATGCAGTTCACCGAAAATTCTCCAAAAGCATAAAGCTAGACATCTACAATAAAAAAACAAGGGGGTCAATCTTGGAGCTTGTGTTCGACATTTTGCTGCGTATTGTCGTCGGAATATTGCTGCTGATTGTCGGTTGGTTGTCGCGCAGATTTTATACTTACATAAAGCTGACAAGGCCGCTCTCGAAAGTGTTAGGAACCCTTGCTGACGACTCAAAACACGTGGTAATTGTTGTTCCTAAACTATATTCACCACCGTCACAAATTATCAAATTAAAACGCCCAAGCGACCCTACTGAATCCATTAATTGGCACCCAGACTTACCTCTTTTTGCCGAAGGGGACGCCAAAGCTATGATGTATATATACAATTTGCTTCTCAAGTCCGGAAAGACAACAAGCGCTCTAGGAATCAAATCTGATGTCGAGGTTACTGGGGAAGAAAAAGAGGGCGATTTGGTTTGTATTGGTGCAGGGTCAAATTCTGTGACAAAGGGTCTCCTAACAACAAGAAATCCCCCACTTAGTTTTGAACAACAAGTAATTCGAGCAGGAAGACAAGAAATCAGGATTTTTGGGTCGGCAGTCGTGGACCGAGAAACAAGTGAAAGATGGACGACCAACCAAATTCGTGATTACGGTTTGATTACCCGATTAAAGGGTTCAAATGCTGATGCCCTAATACTTGCTGGCCTAGGCCCTTCTGGAACCGCAGCGTCAGGATATTTCCTGTCAACTCGCTGGGAGGAAATATATGATTACTTAAAAATGAGAAAATCCACCAACAAGAGCTTTGCAGCACTGTTACAGGCAGGAATTGCAGACCCCACTGATGTTACTCTTATCAAGATTGTGATATTCTAAAGAATGGAATGCCATATACACACATAACAGCGCGCACACATTACATATTGTTAAGCGGTGTTATCTTGATACATATAGGACTGGTTGTTTCATTCAAACTGCTCAGCTTACTTCGTCAGATTCGCTCGCCAACAACTACTGAGTTGGGCATAATTTTCAAAAACTAGGTAGGCACTTCCTCTCCGCTTGGCATGGCGTGATGCCATATGTTGCGTTTTTGAGCCTTCTCCCTTCTCCTAACATGTTGGGTTATCAGTGGACCGCCACAGTATGGACATTCTCTTGCTTTCGACTCCTTAGGTAACTCGCGGCCACATTTTGAGCAACGCTTGACCTCTGCCAGCCTCTCGCTCATTGATACAACCTTAAAATTTTGTCGATGGCTTGCTCGCTGTAACCGCGCTTGCGAAGTTCCTCTCTGATCCACTTTAATAGTGACCTTTGAAGGGGCTTTCCGTTCAAGTAGGGGATCATGTTCTCACCTGTCTAGTATGGTTTTCCTTGATAGCCTTGCTAACAATAATAGTATTGGCAAAGCTTTTAAACTTTTCCATTCTAACCTTGAGAGCAAGGCAGGTATGAAAAATGGCAAAGGTAATAGGAGCCACGAAAGTAACTGGGAAATTCCAGATAACCCTTACGGAGGCGGTGCGGAAGCTCCTAGATCTTAAAGTGGGGGACACCGTAGTTTATGTTGAGGAGAACGGCAAAGTCTACATTACGTGCAAGGTTGAGATCTGACCTTTTTACGCGTTTAGCCTAGCCCAAACTTATAATCGCTGTATCTCATGGATAATCCCTCTACTTGAGCTTTACCTATAATTAAAACAGCTTCTCCCATAAGGCAGAAGGAGTTTACCAACGCAAAGAGAACTTGAAGGTATTATGTTAAAGTTGTTCTATGGCTTGTAAGAGCCTCAGCAGTTTTTGCCCCTTCTCTGTTGGTTGATAAACGGTTCTTATTGGTCGAGAGTCAATTACAGTGCGTTTAATCAAGCCCAACGCTGCAAGATTGCGGACGATTAACGTGACGGTTGCCCGACTATTAACAACGGCGTTCTTAAGATTGTAATCCAAAATTTCAGCGTAGTGTGCAGAACCTTTTTGACAGACGAAGCTTAACGTCTCGTGATATCCCTTTTTCGACATCTTCCTCAGAAGATTAGCTAAACTTCCACGCTTATCTTTATTCAACAATATTTTCCCGTATCTCGATACGGAAGCATCGCTGAAAAGATGTAAGCATATGAAATAAAGACTAAGACTTCATTTTGAAATCCTTACTCTCAATTCATAATCCTCAAAAAACGGTAAGACATCATGCTTATGGTAAGGTGAACTGGGCAGCTACGGAGGATTGAAGATGGATTCTTCGGAATCTAACCTGGCCAAAACGGTTTACATGGTTATACAGAGCTTGCTTGAGAAGGGCATCTTTTCTCCTCATCCTGAGAATGTTATGATTGAAAGAGTGGGTAACAGAGATATCTATCCGTGTGGGAGGCGCGGTCCTGAAGGATTAGATTTGAGTCAGCTTGAGTGGGCGGCAAAAGAAGGCCGTTTCTGGTTTAGTGGTCCTATTAAAGCCATGAAGATCATCATCGATAAAGGCTCGGTACAGGGAGATCTTCGATTAGAAGTTGATAGAATGGTGTTTGCAACTTCTTTAAACACATTAAACTATCACGATTTTGAAGCGGTGGCCGATAAACTGAGAGAACATGCACGACAATTAGGGCTTGAGTTAGCTTTTCAACAGCCAACTGCAACATACAATGCGACTCTCTTATTGTCATCTGAAAAACCTCTTTCAGAAGAAAACGTAAATGACTTCATCGAAAAAATTCACATCTTGCATCAATCAAAGATGCAAAATAATCACCATACGTGCTTTAGGAGCTAAATAATGTATTTGCTGTCATAAAAAAGCAAGTTATAGGACGCCGAGAAGTTTCTATTAATTTTCAGCCACAAACAACTTACACTCAGTGCACGAATGCGACGTACATGAAGACGTTGGAAGCTAAGGGTTTGCTGTGGGAAGCCAGCAAGAAGGGAAGGAAAGCCTTCAGAAACCGCTTTCCGTACTGGGTTGCGGAGAACATTCGGAAGATTCGCCCTAACGCGCCTGACGGAGCCATAGACGAGATTGTAGACCGACTGAAACGAAGCGTGATAGGAGGCTAGTGAGGCGCTTCTAGGAAGTTTGGTTACGCACAGAATGCAAGCTTGTCCTAAAGGGTTTCTGGAGGAGCTGATATTTCGCCTTTGTTGGCTAAAAGGAGACGAAATCTATCCGCTACGAGCACCCGTTTTGTACGTCGCAGCCCTAGGTAATTTGAGATGCGAAATGTGCGTTGTGTCCATGTTGGCGGGGAAGTAAACGTGCAGAGTGTGCATGAAAACTCTGAAAAGGTTGCACAGAAGGGTTCTGAGAAGCGCAGGACTATGGCTGAGAAGGTTGGACGTCTACAGTACATACTCGAGCGGATAAGGCTTCTTGAGGGAAAAATCAACCAAATTGACCTTAGAACGCGGACTTTGATGGCTGGTTTACGAGAGTGGATGAGTTTTGAGCCCAGTTATATTCAGAAGGTTGCGTGCGAAGACGAGGTAGACGTTGAAATAATTACGTGTTTGATGCAGAAGGGTGTTGGGGGTTTACTACCTTCAACCGTTGCCTTAGAGCTTGCTGAATACGGCTTGAAAAGGTGGGATGTTACCCGTAGGATCCAACGCATGAACAAGAAACTGATGAAGGAACTAGGTCAAAAAGTAGCTGAGAAAAGAGGGCATCAATGGGCGCCAACAAGCTTTCTGATAGATGTTTGGGAATAAAGGAGCCAAAGTCGCTGTCGTCATGGATATATCTCAAGCGAATCGTCAATGCTCTACGCTTAATTTCATAGTCACTGATAATTAAGATGGTCATTCTTTATCACTCAGCTCATCCCAAACCTTCCGGAGACAGACAAGAGCATATCAATCTCAGTTGCTCTAATATAGCATGCCTCTGTTTTTGCATATCTATATTGAGCTCAATAGTTCGAATGAAAACCCTGATCTCCTTGCCATCATAGCGCACGATGTATGGTTCTTTGTTTACTGATTTTAGGAGGTGAGCCGGATAAAGCAACACTATGTTTGAACAGTTGTGTTTCAACGCGTAAGCAACGGTCTGATAGAGGTCAGATTGAGAGATTCCAAAATTCCAGTATTCGGGGTCCAGTATCTTGTATTTTGCGTCTATTATCAGCTTTTTGCCATTTGAAGAAATGAGTAAGTCAGGTATTAGCATGAAAAGTGATTGAGGATAGTCAACAAGATATTTTGATTTATCATGGTATTTGACTTGAGAATCGCCTGGAAC
>Ga0315312_1003064_pt1 | contig 10983 bp, 9 predicted proteins | sample TDP7_MG_FD_203629 | JGI IMG/M metagenome (GOLD analysis project Ga0315312, IMG submission 203629) | Freshwater sediment microbial communities from Lake Towuti, South Sulawesi, Indonesia - TDP7 | ecosystem: Environmental > Aquatic > Freshwater > Lake > Sediment | place: Indonesia: South Sulawesi... | reverse complement strand
GTAGGGCAACGTATACCAGCGGCGAATACCTTTGCCCGAACGCCATCGAGAAGGCCTTTAAGGTCTACTGGGCCCTCAAGGATTTAGAGGCATTTAGAAGGGCAACACATAAACATCCCTTGTTCGATCACTCCGGCTTCATACCAATAACAATAGGTATGATTAGAGGTGGAACCTGGCCTTGCAACACGGCCGAGGAATGCGTCTTGGAGGGTACAATGCATCACTTACCGGGTGAGAGCCTTACAGATGTTAAGAGGCAACTCGAGGAGCAGGTTAAGCTGTGCGCTCAACAAGACCCATTCATGAAAAGGTACCCGCCTGAGGTGGAGTGGTGGGAGTATTGGGGCGACGAAGAAATAGACGTTAACCATCCAATTGTACAAATAACTAAGGAGGCGTACAGGGAAGTTATGGAGAAGGACCCGCAGATCACGGGTTTTTCCGCAGCAGGCGACGCCGATAAGCTCACGAGATACGCCAACACACCCACAATTTTCTTAGGGCCAAAATCCGCGCGATACGTTGAGAGAGGCAGAATGCCTTTCGAAGATCAAGTAGACTACGATGAATCCATCTCCATAGAGAGCTACATCCAGCTCACGAAGATCTTCGCCCTCACGATACTGAAGTGGTGCGGCTACGAATAAACTCTCACCCTTTTTTCTATCTTCGGGATTAAGGGGTTTCATGCGCCTAGTTTGGTTATAAGTGCATTTTACCGCTTGCTAGTATCTCAATTAAATTATGGCAAAACTTTGCATCTATTACTTTTCCGTTTTTAACAGTGGCCCTAAACTCCGCTATATCTGGCCCCCCGATAGTAGGCTTTCCTCCGCATTCGATTAGTCCTCTTGCTACGCCCTCTTTTGCCTTTATTTCATCACGTTCCACCATGGCTATTCCGATTACCGTCGTGCCGGTACCGCACGAGGGTTCAATGTGCCCTCCAGGTATATTCCACGGGAAAACGGCTCGCGCATCACCACGATGCTCAGGATGTAAGTCATACAAGCAAAGGTCAGAGGGCGGAGCGTATATTTGCGCGTAAAATTCAGAGGACATTTTTGTTAGTATTCGCAATGCCGATTGATTCATTTCTTCAAAATCAACGTCATGGTATACCTTCTTGATATCGTCTCCATTTACAACTAGATAATTCCCCACTTTCATGGCGTCTACCTCTAACACCCTTATCGGTTGCACACCTAATTTGTAACAATAATCCACATACGCCTTCATGTGCGTCCATACTCTTTTAACCTTGCCAGCTTTGTTCTCTATTTCCAATGGAATAAATCCCACGTCAGTTTCAAGTATAATTTTTGTAACCGGTTCCTTTATTTTCACACCGAAATTCTCTGCAAAATTGGTCTCGAGTAATGCGACACCCAATACTTGGGTTAACCCACCGCACATGGGAATAAACCGTGGTACTCCTATCTCAGCAATTTTCACTTTTAGGTTGCCACCTTTTTCAGGTTTGTAGAAGAAGCCCGCTTCGTCACCTCGAATGTTTGGTCGACTAAGCAACTTCTGCGCTAATCTGATTTCTCCTCCCCTCGGTACTTGGTCACCATACAATAAGATTATCTCATTACCACCCATGTGGCCCTTAACGAAATCTATTGTTTTTATGGGCATGCCTTCACTTCCGGTTCAATAGTTTAGTAACATTCATGTAAATCTTCCGAACGACTTTTCTTCTCTTTAAGTATTTTGCTTTTCGAGAAGATAATATCGCTTCAAAGTTTTCATGCGCGCTAGGGAAGAATTGTAAAAGCACGCACTACTAAGCTGTAGGATCCGCGGGCATAAGTGAGGAAAACGTTTCCGAATAATATCCCTTGATTTTAATCCCTCTCTTTGAAAGTTGATCCAGTATGAGTCTAAATGTGTCGCGCATTCCCAACTCTTCTGGAGGTATAATGCCCTTCTCCTCGATCTTCCCCTGGCCTATAAGCTGAGCCACTATTGATGCGGTGTAGCCTGTGGTTCTAGCCATTGAGGTGACTTCGCCAACTTCATCGTAGTAGTCTACCAGATCGAAGATGTAGCGCTTACACTCATTATCCCCTAAGACTGCAACCCTCATAACGAGCATGTCTCTTTCGTCTCCGAGTTCAAGTTTTGGGGTCAATAGGACTGTGAGGAATTCTCTTGGAGAGATCCTACCTTTCCTGACGTGAACAGGCTTAACATCAAGCAATCCACATTCCATTAAGGTCTTAATCTTCTCTACGTGACCGGGGTACCTCAAGGTCTTCTCAAACATCTCCTTAACATTCCTAAACTTTTCATTCTCCTTGAACGTGTACAGTAGTGTTGAGAGCCCATCGGTATAGAAGCCTTCAAACTTGCCCACACCCGGGAACTCAACTAATTCCAGACCCGTTAAAACATCGACCTCCCTTATTTCGCCATTAACAACAACTCGCGCCCTCTTAGCATACATCGCCCAAACGCTTTCTAAGCGAAAAACAACTTTATAGTCCAGCGGTGGAGTAGGCTTCTGCGGTAAACCGCCACAAAGCATATGGACCTTATCTACGCTATCAACTTTGCTCGCTCCATAGCCGGCTAGCATATTACCTAACCCAGGAGCGACGCCGCAAGCTGGAATAACCGTGACACCCTTACCCTTGGCCTTGTCCCCAAGCTCCATCTGTTCGTCCTCGAAAACCATGTCAACCACATTGACGCCGGCGTCTATCTCCGCTTTAAGCGCTGGCAGGCTAATCTCATGGGGCAGGGCGTTAACAACCACATCAAAGTCACCGCTTCTCAGTAGCTTGATTAGGGAATCGCGGTTACTTGCGTCTACTTTAAATGTTTCCAGCTTTGGGCTCTTAATTTTGCGCCTGCATAAGCTCAAGCTCTCTCTTCTACGCTCGCCAACCGCAACCTCAACTCCGCTGTCGATCAAGTCCTTAGCGGCAGCGGTGCCCATGCGTCCGGCTCCTAAAACGAGTGCCTTCAAATTATAAACCCCTCATCGCATCTCGTTATCTTATCGATTTCTTTATTAATTTTCCTTAATTTCACCTTATCGCGCCAGAAAATTCTAACGGGGTTCAAAAATAAAAGAGGGTTTTACAGTTTTATTCCGAGGTACATTTTACCAAGCTCTTTGTGTTTGAGCAGGTCTAAGGCGCTTCCTTCAAACGCGAACCTTCCGGATACAAGCAGATATGCTTTATCGCCCATCTCTAGAGCCTTCCTCGCGCTCTGTTCAACTAAGATTATCACTAAACCAAGTTTGTCGCGCAACTCTATAATTTTGTTCAGAACTTCTACAGCCAGTTTAGGTGCTAGGTTTGATGTAGGTTCGTCAAACATCATCACTTTAGGCCTCCTCATGAGGGCCATCGCCATACCCAACATCTGTCTCTCTCCTCCGCTTAGGGTGGTCGCCTTTCTATTTAGATAGCCCTTAAGGACTGGGAAAGTGTTTATAGAGTTGTCCATTCTGTCATAGAGTTTGCCCTTTTCAAGTGTTAAGCCAGCCATGATCATGTTCTCTTTGACAGATAAGTTGCTAAAGACGCTGCCGACCTGCGGCAAATATGCTATTCCAAATTTAGCCCTTTCGTGGGGTCGAAGTTTAGTGATATCCGTTCCTTCAAGTTTAATAGTCCCAGAATACATCGTTGTTAGGCCCATGATAGTTTTTAATAGCGTTGACTTGCCGCTGCCGTTAGGTCCCACCACGACTGTTATCTCCTTAAACTTTGCCGAAAAGGTAACGTCGTACAGAACTGGAACCCTTCCGTAGCCAGCGTTCAATTCTTCAGTTTCTATCACTTCATCCACCTAAGTAGGATTCTATCACTTCAGCATCATTGAAGACCTCTTTCGGCTTACCTTTAGATATGACCCTCCCTCTGGCCATAGCGTAAACGTAATCAACGTACTGGGCGGCTATGTCTAACCTATGTTCAACGATAAAGAAGGAAATCCCCAATTCCTCCTTGAGCTTAACAATGTGAGAAAAAATGTCGTGGGCCAGTACCGGGCTTATGCTGCCAGCTGGCTCGTCCATAAGGATAACCTTCGCGTCGGTCATTAGGGCTCTTCCGATTTCCAGAAGCTTTAGCTGTCCTCCGCTTAACGTATTCGCTGGTGCATCATAGAGGTCTTCGAGTTCGAGTAGATGAAGAATTTTGGACGCTTTCTCAGCAGCGGTTCTCTCTTGGTTAAGCCATTTTCTCTTGAAGAAGCACCAGAGTGGTTTCTCACCCGGATTGTATCCGTAGCTCACGAGCAGGTTTTCGAAGACTGTGAGTTTCTGGAACGGCATCGCGATCTGGAACGTTCTGACGAGGCCCTTTTCTACGATTTTGTGAGGCGGCTCTCCTGTTATATCGATCCCCCTGTATAGCACCTGACCCTCGTCTGGTTTGTAGAGGCCTGAGACACAGTTGATTAGTGTGGTCTTTCCGCTGCCGTTTGGTCCTATGAGCAGTGTGACGATATCTTTCTGCACCTCCATGGAGACATCGTCCACTGCTCGGAGGGCTCCAAAGCTCTTTGTTAAACCGTTGATGACGAGGACTGCCTCCAAAGAAGAGGCCTCTGAACTTAGATTCGAACGAGCCACGTGATCTTTTCGGCCAAGAAGTCGTAGACGCCCACTTTCTTCCAGTTGATTACACCAGCCTCCTCGACCACTGCCCAGATGTCGTAGTTGGTTGAGGCCCTATCTCCAGCCTCGTTGAGCTTAAACCATCCGGTAGCCCCGAAGTATGCTTCTGCAACATCAGGCAGAACTCTCCTAATAACTTCCGCGTCGTAAGAACCAGCCTCGAGTATTGCCTTTGCTAAGACCCATATGCAGTCGTAAAGGAGTATGGTGTAAATATCTGGGTAGAGGCCCGTCCTCGCCATAAACTTGTCAATGAACGCCTTATGCCTACTCGACTCTGTGGGTGCCATGAACGTAGAGATGTGTTTCGTTTGTGCAGCGAGGTCTCCCGCTTCCTCTACCAATCTGGTTGAAAGCGCGTGACCATCCGATCCAAACCATGGGGTCTTAAGGAGCTCAGGATAGTCTCCTGCGGCAACTTGTATGGGGACCACGTCAGCGGTGAAGCTCAACACTTCTAGAGCTACCTTTCCCTCACCGTATTTTGCAATAGCGTCACGGATTTTACCATCTACCGTGTGAATTTCAGCTGAGAACTCTGTTTTCTCAGGGTCGTACCTGATGTGCTCGATTATTTCACCGCCCCACTCCTTATACCACTTCTCTAACTCTCCGAAGAGACCGTCACCCCACGCGTCAGCCCTCTGCATAACAGCTATAGCCTTAATCCCGTAGTCGATAAGCATTCTTGCTATCGCTTTACCTTGAACCCTATCGTCACAAACAGCCCTGAACACCCAGTCATCCGGAATTGCAAGGGCCGGAGCGGAGGATCCGTCACTAAGTATAACAATATGGTTTGTGTCAGCGTAATCTTTAACGGCTTTGACATGCGAACTCCAAGTCAAACCTGTAATAACCTTGACGCCCCTTGCAGCCAAGCTCTCGACCTTTTCCAGGGCCTTTACAGCTGACTCCTCTGTGTCTTCTATCAAGACCCTGAAGGTAATCGGCAGTCCCAGTTTCTTCACGTATTCGTTCACTTCGGCCTCAGCTATCTCCGTGGCTGGAATTCTCACCTCAGGGAGCTCACTCATTACATGCCCGATAAAGATTTCCCCTTTAAGCGGGTAGACCGGCACCTCTTTCTCTACAACCTTCTCTACAACCTTTGGAGGTGCTGTATACATGCCTATGGGGTAGCCTATAGCGATGCCCACAATGAGCAGTACTATCATCAGAGCCCATACTTTTGTTCCCATCTGACCCATTAGATTATCACCTCCCTAAAAAATAAATTTGTTATCAATTTTTATATAAGCTTATTCATTTAAATAATTACAGTCAGGTTATCAAGATGATACCTCCCGTGATTATGGATGCCGTGATGTACGCGAACCTCTTAATATTGTTGAGCACAGGATTTACCCTGACATACTTGACCGCGAAGATACCCAACTTCGCCCACGGAACCTTTGCTGGTATAGGTATGTATGTAACCTTCACAGTATTCAAAATCTGGAAACTCGATCCCTACATAGCCGCACCGATAGCGTTCATTATTGGCGCCGGGTTCGGGGCTTTTGTATACGTGGTTATGATAGGCACGCTGAAGAAATACGGGGCAACCCTCATCTCCCTAACTATATCCACACTGGCCATTGAGATCATAGTTCTGGCGATCATTAACATCTACGCTGACTATATTCAGGCCAGCCTAGCCCTCATCTCGCGATGGTTCATGTTTAGGTACGCGGACTTCGAATTCATGGGTCAACCGGGCGTTTTAATGGTGTCTACCACGCTTGCCCTATTATTAATTATAAGTTTCCACTTGATGCTTACGAAAACTAGGTTTGGCATACAAATGAGGGCGACCGTAGAGGATTCGGCGTTGGCCTCCGTGCTAGGGGTAAACGTGGAGCTTGTCTCCACCGTCTCTTGGCTCTTAACAGGAGGCCTAGCGGCCTTGGCCGGTTCTCTCTTACCCCTATGGCTTCAAGGGTCCCCGCTCGTCGGAGAAAGAATCTTAATCAGCGTATTCGCGTCTAGCATATTAGGGGGCATATCGAGCATTTACGGAGCCATGCTCGGAGGCTACTTGATTGGTTTAACAGAGGTCCTGGGGACTGTAGCTTTGATGGATGCGTTAGGCTCTTGGGTGAGTGCGTATAGGTTACTCATCCCGCTCACCGTGATGGCGATGGTGCTTCTTAGAGCGCCTCGGGGTGTCGTGGGAATCATCGAGGGCCTACAGGCTCGAGGTTTAAGTGTAAGGAGAATATTGAGGTTGAAGCGATGATAGATATAGGTCTCTTGATAAATATAATCATCGATGTGCTAACATTCCTTGCAATATACCTGATACTCGCGGTGAGTCTCAACCTTCAATACGGATACACGGGCATCCCAAACTTCGGCCTAGCCCTGTCGGCTGCGGGTGGAGCCTACGTGACAGGCGCCCTAACAGGAAGAATAGCGATGACAATTTATGGGGTTGGCGAGGGTCTAGACTTCATGAGCGACAACACAAAAATAACAGAGCTAATAAACGCACGTTTAAGTCACGACCCCTTAATGGGTATACTGATTTTCGTATTGATAATCGCCATAGCAGCAGTCATAAACGCGGGCCTGGGCTACATAGCGTCACGCCCAGCCATAAAACTCAGGGCGGACTACCTCATGATGACGCTGATAGCCATGGCCGAGGCTGCGAGAGTCATCGGCTTAAACTATTATCCCCTGGTCGGGGGTACTTTCTGGGTTCACGTGCCAGACCTTTTCGCTTGGATGGGAGACATGAGGAACGTCGGGGTGTGCCTCGTAATCTTCGCCATATCGATTATCGTTTTCCTCGCAGTTCAAGTCATGGTCACCTCGCCCTACGGAAGGCTGTTGAGAGCTGTTAGGGACAACGAGGTCACGGCAGAGTGTGTCGGCAAAGATGTGGTGAAGATAAGGACAAAAGTGATAATCATAGGATCGGTCATAGCATCCCTCGCAGGTGTGCTGTACTCCATCCACCTTCAAACTGTCCTCGCTGCCGCATTCAAGAGGACCGACTGGACCTTCTGGCCATGGTTGATGGTCATGGTGGGAGGGCCAAGCAACAATATAGGAGGAGCTGTAGGCACCTTGGTCGTCATCTTAACGAGGAGGATAATAATATACTACAAACACTACTTTGAAGCCTACGTACCCTTCGAAGTCATATGGCTAGAGCAGATAATGCTGGGCCTAGCCCTCATATTGATCATGGTATTCAGGCCGCAAGGTCTCATACCAGAAAAACCGACACGCATACGAGGACTCCCTAAAAAACTACTCCAGAAACTAAGAGAGGAAAGGAAGGCTTAATCGTCACTTCAGATACTTAACTGATTTTCACCTCTAGCAGAGAAGAAAACCGCTATAACTCGGATAGCGTCCAGTCGAATCACGATGAACTCGTTAATGAGAGGTTGTTTCTGCTTTCGCTAACTTCTTGTCTGCCTTTTCTATGATAGTCATAACCTGTTGGCTAATATCTTTTGCAAGCGGCACAGGACGGTGCTCTCTTAGTATGGTCCTAACGCTTTCTTTGGCTCTATCTACAATGGTTTTTGCATCATCCTTAAGCCAGCTTTCATAGGCCCTTCTGTCTGTTATCTCAGGTATGAAATGCTCTTTTCTAAAATATTCCCGTGTGTGTCTTTCACTAAGGTAATGTCCACCAGGTCCAACCTTATCAATCACGTCAAGTGCTAGCGTTTCATCTTTCACTTCAATTCCTTGTGCAAGCCGATGAATCATCTTAACTATTTCTACGTCAATAATAATCTGCTCAAAGGGAAGAGTAGCACAGTCTTCGATGAGCCCAATCCCAACAATCAAATCACATCCAGAGAGGAACGGCGGTAAGCCACTCATTATTTTTTCATAACACGCTTGCCCGCCGGGCACATTAGCATTGGCTGAAAAACCACCTACTATTGAAGACATACCATAGTATTTAGCTAATTCACCTAAAGCAGCATCCATTAATCCGTGTTCTGGTCCACCCGCTGCTCGGCTGCACGTCCTCATATCAAATGCAGCAACCCCTGCACCATAAATCACAGGTGCCCCTGGTCGTGCAAGTTGACTTATCACAAGTGCACTCAATACCTCAGCATTGTTTACAACCATTGATCCGGCTAGTGTTACTGGTCCTGTGGCGCCAGCTTGGGGCATCCCCATAAAGGCTACAGGAATCCCAGCTTTAGCGAACTCTAATGCGGCTTCGGTGTCTCCCCCGCCATGTTGGAGCGGTGCAAAGGAACAGTGTAGAGAAGATAATACGGGTCGTTTCCTCAGTTCGTCCTCGCCTCCCGCTACAGCTGCGGCTATGTCAATTATGCACTTTGCTTCTTCGGGTTGGGTCGTTGTTTCTATCTGAACATGTTTTTCCGTGTTTTCAAATGATGTTGCAATCTCGTGCAAATGTCTTGTATGAGCCGGTATATCTAAGGCGCTAACCATGGGCCAGTAAACATGGATCTCATCTAACGCATCTGCAATGATCGCTGATTTCTTGATACCATCCCTTACTGAGGGTCTTCTTTGTCCAGTTTCTAGGTCTAATGTGTTGACTCCGGTTCCATCCGTATTAATATGAACATGTCTTCCATCCAGTTTCACATCATATTTTGGGTTCCTAGCGTATAATCTAACGCTTCCCTTCTTCATTAAGGCTTCATTAACGAGATAAGATGGAATCAGTGCAGATTGCTTTTTGAAGTCTACTACACATCCTGCTTCATCTAACATCTTAAGTATTTTTTCGCTATAAACCTTAACCCCAGTCCTTTCTAAAATTTCAAGTGTTGCTAGGTGAATAGCCTCTAAGTTATCTCTAGACAACACACGGAACTTTACCCGATGCTTCTCTATAGGAAAACCAGACATTTTACCTAACCCTCATCTCCCATTACGAAGAGGGATTTTTTTAAATATCTTTCTTAGCCTCTTTTATGACTTCCTTCACTATCGGTAATGCGGTGCGAATTAACTCTCTACTAATTATTAGAGGCGGTGCAATTCTAAGTGTTGATACCCCTGCAGCAATGATTGCTACACCCTTCTTCAATGACCGATAGTCTTGCACGCTCTAATCCAGAAAGTTCTGATTAAAGGAATAGATCTAGAAAAAGTGTGGGAAAGAATTGATAAGCTAATGAAATAAAAGGATACTATTTGAAGGAGGTTTCAAATACGTATAGAACTGAAAAATCGAAGATGCTTTTTGAAGAAGCTAGAAGATTTACTCCCGGGGGAGTTCACAGCGGCCTTAGATTTTTTAAGCCTTACCCTATATTTATAGACAAGGCTGTTGGATCTAGAATTTATGATGTAGACAACAATCAATACATCGATTATCACCTAGCTTTTGGGCCAATACTATTAGGGCATTCTCCAGCGAGGGTTATAGAGGCTGTTAAGGATCAATTAGAGAAAGGGATTATCTACGGTTTGTCAAATGAAATGGAAATAAGAGTGGCCAAAAAAATCGTTCAGCACGTTCCGTCGGCTCAGATGGTGAAGTTTTGTAACACTGGAACCGAGGCAACGTACCATGCGATAAGGGTTGCTCGAGCATTTACGGGCAAAAACAAGATCATTAAGTTTGAAGGAGGATATCATGGCTGGCATGACTATGTAAACATCAGCGTCACGCCAACCCTAAAAGAGGCTGGACCCAGTGAATTACCCAATCCAGTTCCAGATTCTAATGGAATACCTCAGGATACGGTGGAAAACACCATCGTTTTACCATTTAATAACCTTCCTGTTGTAGAAAAGACTATAAGAAAATATGAAAAGGAGATAGCCGCGTTAATTACAGAGCCAATCCTGCACGGCAGCGCATGTTGTATGCTACCCAAAGAAGGATATCTAAAGGCACTTCGAGAAGTTTGTGATCAACATGACGTTTTATATGTTTTTGATGAGGTGGTAACCGGCTTTAGACACGGGTTAGGTGGAGCTCAAAAAATATTCGGAGTGACACCCGATATTACCACCTTTGCCAAGGCTATGGCAAACGGCTTTCCCGTTGCTGCTGTTTGCGGAAAGAAAGAAATTATAGAAATGTTCTCACCATCTGGAGAAGTGGATTTTGGCGGAACATATAACGGAAACCCCATAAGCATGGCTGCTGCATTAGCGACTATCCAAGAACTAGAAACCCAAGGAGTTTATGAACACTTATTTGAATTAGGTTCCCTTGTAAGAGAGAGACTTGGGGAAGTGATTAAAAAATTGAACATAAAAGCTCAAGTGGTTGGTTTTGGATCAGTTTTTCATATACTATTTACCGATAGAGAAATTGAAAATTACCGTGATGTGCTGACTACGAATAGTGAAAAATATGAAAA
>Ga0315312_1003063_pt1 | contig 10984 bp, 9 predicted proteins | sample TDP7_MG_FD_203629 | JGI IMG/M metagenome (GOLD analysis project Ga0315312, IMG submission 203629) | Freshwater sediment microbial communities from Lake Towuti, South Sulawesi, Indonesia - TDP7 | ecosystem: Environmental > Aquatic > Freshwater > Lake > Sediment | place: Indonesia: South Sulawesi... | reverse complement strand
CAGTCTTTTGAGCGATGGTCATTAGTTCTCGTCCAGAAAAGCCCTTCCTGCGCAGCCAAAATTCGATCAAGTCCTTTGCCTTTGGAATCCCACCTAGGATCTGATCTCTGAACTGTATCGTTGCAGCGTACTTCCTGTACAGGTCTTGCAACGGTCAAACCTCAGAGAGAGAAGGTTCTGGAGTATCGAGGGCTCCTTATGACCTCGCCTCGCACAACATCGAGGGCTTTGTGATCTATCGTTGACACGGTCTCGCATCGCTCTCTGTCGATGAAGGCGCTATCAAAGACTTCTCTAAGGCGTATCCTGAGGTCTAGGTTTCGAAGATACTCGGAGAGCCGGATTTTGTTCCTCCTCGCTCTCGACGGGCTACATCGAACTTTATCCGATGAAACGCCCGTTATCGTTGTTGGTCTATTTCGTCTTTCGGCCCATAGTAAAGTATCTCTCATAGCCAATCCAGTCCCTTTCGGGCGGCAGAATTTTCGTCAGGAGACAATGGGGTCGCCGAAAGTAGATAGGCTCTTATGTTCTCTAGGTCGGTCCTAGCAGTAGGTGGGCATCTGCCAAAGAATTGACAGACTGGAGTTCTGGTCAAGATCTCAGAGTTGAAGAAAAGTACTCCGTTGTGACTATGGAGACCAAGGTCACGTTGCAGTAGTCTGGGTCTGGCTTATGCTGGTCTGCTTCGGCGGTGTCAAGCCAACAGGAACTTGGTACCGCCTAGTGCTGACCCTTGAAGGAGCATACTAAGCAGGCTGGAACCTGCCTGTTCCACCAGCGTCTACTGAAACTTGCTGCATATCAAGGTACCCAGTAGCCACACATTTGCTCTAGCTTACTTCGACAGCTACGTTGTAGTTGCTGACTCCTGATATTGAGATTAAGGCGGTCCAAGCTTGAGTGGAGCCCGGTGCTGTTATTGTGAATGTGGCTCTATGTATGATTGAGTATGTGGTTGTGCTTCCAGAGACGCTTATTGATGTGCGGTCGTAGGTAACTGCTGCTGACTCTTGTAATGTAGGTGTCCCGCCGGGACCGGCAATGGCTATGCTCCCTTGAGGCGGTGATCCGGTCCCGCTCCAGCTATACGTTAAGGTTACGACGATCTGTGTCGCACCTGCTTTCACGTTGAAGCTGTACGATACTGGACCACTAACGGTTAGAGTGACTGTTACTGTGTGGGTAATAGAAGGCGATGCGCATGTACCGGTTACAACTATGGAGTAGGTTCCGCTTGTCGTGATTAGCGTAGGCACGGAAAGAGTGGCAGTGCCTGGGAATGTGCTTATCGTGTCAGGCGTTATCGTGCACGTCACACCGGGTGGAGCACCGGAAGTCACGCTGAGACTTACCGTTCCACTGAATCCGCCTGAAGCGGCTAAGTTAAGTGTGAAGGAGGCTGTAGCTCCGGCACCCACGCTTTGTGAATTTGGAGAAGGGCTGATCGAGAAGTCAGGCCCGGAGACTGCGGAGTCATCTGTGAACGTGGTACTGCCGTCTGTCCCATCCATATGTAAGAGCAGAACCGTGGGTGAATCAGCGGTGTAGGCGCTTGTGGGCGGTGAGAAGCTGCTTGTCCACCTCGCCACGCCTTTGCTGACTCGAAACTCGTCAAGCCAACCGTTGAGGTATTGCTGCCCGGCGACCTGTCCGATGTAGACCGGGCCAACATAATCGGGCACGCTATCTGAATCCGTATCAGTAGTTCCTAGTTGTGATCCGCCTTGGAAGATGTACCATGAGTTGCCGCTTCGGACGAACGCCATGTGATACCATGTGTTCGCGGCTAGAGTCGTGGTCTTGCCTATGCTGACAAGCCATGATCCTCCTTGAAGAACTTGCCAGTACCAGTAGTATGTCCCGCCTGCGTTCCAGACATAGATGATGTGATAGTTGCTCATATCTGCGTATTGTATGAAGATTGTCACACCTGTGCCTGATGCTGGGAGCGCAGCGAACCTAACCCAGATATCTATGGTGAAGGCTCCTGTACCGAAGTTCCAGTCGTCGCTGTCAGGAGTCGTGAGATAGTCGCCTGTGCCATCGAAAAGCCCTGACGCCCCACCGAACTTCGACTGTGCCGTGTCGATCTGGGCGTTCCCTCCAGCAGTCACCACATGAGCCACGCTTCCCGCATGTGCAAAATGTAGTTGAATTGCCAGTAGGAACACAAACGCAAGCGTGACCACAAAATTGGTCGTCAGTGCTTTACTCTTTGTGATTGACATCGGAAACCGCCTTTGCTGAGTGGTCTATGGCAAGATATTTATCAGATCTTGATTGATTTCAGGCAACGGATTTGCGATGTCTACACCACTGTAGACATGTTGTGAGTCGCTAGATTCACAAAGCCAAACTTGGCTTGGAGTCTAGAGTTGCACACGTAGTTTCATTCTGAGATCGCATCTAGAGATCCGCTTCCAGGAAGGAATATTCAGCTCTTGGCATCTCCTTGCATAACAGCGTTTTCAGGCTGCCTGCGTACGGTTAGAAATAGGGACTGATCAAGAAGTTTCCTCTCTGCAATTGCGAGGCCTGATTGTCTTAGAAGATTGCAGACATCCCTTTCTCTAAAGTAGTACAGATGCCACGGGTCAATGTTCAGACGAAATAGACATCTTATCCGAATAGATAGTTTCCGCAGTGCTTTAAGAAGCTTGATCCATGAAGCTTTCCCGAGGTATCTGAATTCACCATCCCTAAGCAGACTCCAACCTTCCTGCGCGTTCTGTCCAAACAAATGCATCCAAGACCGCTCACCATTGGGCAGGTCAAATACACGAATCCAGAAGTTGATCTTGCCGTCTTTCTTGATAACTCGTCGCATTTCATTGAGAGCCATTTTGGGTCGTGCACAATGACCGAAAGTTGTGGCGCAGAGGCATTGGTCAAAGATTTCTGACCTGAACGGCAGAAATTCTCCTAACCTACATCCAATACCATGTCAGAAGTCTTGCAGAATTCTCCGAACGCAATCGACACCTTTTCCGAGCTTTCTCGTGATGATTCGAAAATCGGCGCTGTCCTTACCAGTTTCTCTTTCTACTTTACGCATTATCCTTTACTAATTTGATCCTATTCATGCTGAGCTCTTCGACTCTTGTTATATGTTCAATTGATCTTGTTTCAGCCACTGGATTGTTTGTCTTAAGCCATCAGAGAGGTGAGTTTTGGGTCTCCATCCGAAGGCATCTTGAGCCTTTGAATAGTCATACCTCATTCTCGCGATCTCTTCAGGCTTTCTGGGGCCGTGTCTAGGCGGAATGTCAGCTTTGACTATTTCGCAGATCATTCGATAAAGTTCCAAGATACTTGTCTCTGTGCTCGTACCTAGTATGAACATATCGCCGTCATTGCTGTTGGACTCCATAGCTGAAATGACGCCCTTGACGATGTCCTTAACAAAGACAAAATCCCTTGTTTGTGAACCATCGCCGTCTATCACTGGAGCCAAGCCTCGAACAAGTTTTCCACAAAACTCCGGTATGACTGGTCTCCATCCTAACCTTTCGTTGACTCTTTGGCGTGGCCCGTAGACAGATGCAAACCTGAGCGTAACGCTCCTGACATTGTACACTTTGGAATAGATACGCAGAAGGTATTCACTCGCGAGCTTGTGAGTATCGTAGGGTGTTAGCGGGTTGGGTGCAAATGTCTCGTCAACAAGAAGAGTCCTCGGGCTCGAAACTATTCCAGTATTACTTGCAAACGCCACCTTAGCTCCAGTCTTTCGAGCAAGTTCTAATGCATTTATAGTTCCAATCAGATTGACCTCACAGTCCCTGCGTGGGTTCAAGAAGGAAATCTGCCGAGGATAACAAGCGAGAAAATATATCTCGTCAATCTCATCATGCTCAAACAGATCTGCGTACGGTTTTGAGACATCATGTTCAATGACAGTAATCTTTGAGGCAACACGTTCAAGGTTACCTCGACTACCATTACTGAAGTCATCAAGAACTATGACTTTTCTTCTAAGGTTAACGAGCTCTTCCACAAGGTGACTACCGATGAAACCTGCGCCTCCAGTCACAACCGAGCGCATATATGTTCACCCGAATGTTTCCAATTGGGGCACTTGATCACTTAATGATTTGCGCTCTCACATAGCGCCGTCCAAGAAGTCGCCACGATTGCCATTTTCAGCCTAACTGACTAGTGGCCAAGGATATGAACGAATTGGTCCTTCATCCTCGCTTTTCTCGAACTCTCAAGGAAATGCTGGTGCCAAATCTTTATCTTTTGACGATTTGACGATGCGGAGCCTCGGCTTTTCCGGTAATCTTTCGACGTGTCGTTTCAAGAAAATATAAAGATGGTGTCGATGCTGGCCATAGGAAGTGTTGCTAGATAGTGCGGTAGCTAGGCATTGACCAAGTAGGATTAGGCGATTTTCGTGCTTGTGGCGAGCAAAGCCTTGAGCGGAACCTGAACATATATAGGCATAGCGCGGGCGCTATGAAGTCATAATATATCAGTCATTCCAGAGGTACACACCAGAGTGATCGAGATGTTCAAACTGGAGACGCCTCTAATTGAATTGTCAGAGAAACCCGAATCACGAATGGTTACATGAACCACATGGCATGGAGGCCGAAGACTGAATGTGGTCAGGGCTAGTTACGAGAACACTGAACGCAATAAGAAACGTGCTTGTGAAGAAAGAGGTCAATGAAATCGATGCTATATATGGCCTTTTATACCTCTTGGTCAACGATTTGGATGGATCCAAACTACTCCCAAGCCGTACACAGTCACAATTCGATGTGCAGTGGAGACTGTTTCCTGAAGGCGAGGGACTTCTTAGCGACTTATGGTTCAGAGATAATGTCGACAAGATTCTCTGCGAGCAAGAACTTTTGATAAGATCTGAATGGTTTCCAGGCAGGAGGGTTCTTGATGCAGGCTGCGGAAATGGTAGATGGGCCTATGGATTCTCCAAACTAGGAGTTGATCTAACATGCGTCGATGGAAGTCAGTCCGCCATTGATTCAACCAAAGAGGCGATCAAGTCGTTCAGGAACAGACAGACATTCATACGTTCAGCTTTGGAAGAGTTAGACAGACATGTAAACGAGAACAGCTTCGACTTGGTCTTTTGCTGGGGAGTGCTCCACCATGTGGCGAATTTCACTAGGGCCCTTGACAATCTAGCTCGGGCTGCCAAAGAAGGAGGAGTGATCTATATCTACTTGTACGGACGCGAAAGCTTGTCGATAAAGAAAGACTTGGAGCTATTCAAAGAGAGACTCATCTACAACTTCCTTCTGAATGATGATGAGAAGATGCAATTCCTCTTGAAAAAGGCGCGGGGAGACAAGAGGAAATTGCACAAGTTCCATGACATCTATTCGCCAATCATAAATAGGCGACTCGAATTCGATTCTGTGGTAAGAATGCTGCAGGAAAGAGGATTTGGCGATGTGGAGAGAACCATAGACAGTTCCGAGCTATTTGTCAGGGCGTTCAAAGGGGGTTGCGGGTCCGAGCTTAGAAAGCAGCTTCTTCCCAAGGCAAGACCACCGTACTGGTTTCAGAGATATGGTTGAGACTCCTGCTTCTAATGACCATCGAGCTTCTACATCGACGGGGAGATGTGCCGCCTGAGGCGCTATTTCAAGGGCGTACGACGAGAAATCGACGAGTTCGTCAGTAAGCCAAGGGTAGTGCACTTCGATACCGGATCTTATAGCATGTTAGCCAACCGGCACAAAGCCATGTCTGCATTTCGCATTGAATCTGCCAAGAAATACCGATTGAAAGAAGTCAGTTTGTTGTTACAAGTTGAGTGTATTCAATCGCTTATCACGAAATCTCCTCAAGAAACTTCTCTAGTGTGAATGCATCCCAACACTTGTTGATCTGGACTGTTGACGGAGAATCCGCCTCTATAGCCGTCTTGTAGTACCCGCGACTGAGATAACCTGAAGAGACCAGTTGTCCGTCCATGACAAGATCCCTCACAGGTCTCCGCAACTCGTCGAAGACCCTCTTCGGAGACGGACCAAACCCTTGTTTCGGCTTCCTTATTGCTTCACTTGGAACCAGATCCTCGACGGCCTTGCGAAAAAGGATTTTCGACCTTCCTGAAGCCGGGTCATACTTCAGTTCCGACGGTACCCGCAGCGAGAAGTCAATGAACTCATTATTCAGCCAAGGATAGCATATATCGATGCCGACCTCGGTTGCAAGACGAGCAAGTGGAACAAAGCTCTGTCTGCACTTCGCGTTATAATCAGCGATGAAGACTTGCTCGAGGAGAGGAAGGCTATTATCGAAGTAAGGAAACATGCCGTTCCAGTCAACCTCGATCTCTCTTAGTAGCGGACCGAACATCTTGTCATCCTCTGTGTAGTCGTTAGGATGTGCCCCAAACAAGTACGATTTTACCCGGCTACGGCCAGCGGTGGCCAGTTGTAGAACTTTTTCATATCGGAAATCGTAACCTCCGAAGAACTCGTCTACGCCCAACCCATCGAATAGACACTCAACGCCGCAGTCGTGTGCAAACTTCAGGGTGTCATAGTAGAAGCAAGCTGCTCGATAGGGCTCGTCCAAGAGGGAATTCGTAATCGTAGTTGAATCCAGAATCTTGTCGACGACTCTGACCCTATGTCCTATTCCTAGATTCTGTGCGACAACCTCCGCAGATTCTATCTCGTCATGTTCCTCACCAAATCCTACAGTAATGGCCTGAGGATCATAACCTAGCCTGACAAGTATAGCCAATATTGTGCTAGAGTCAATCCCTCCACTGGAAAGTACCCCCAAGTGGCACCCTTTCGGAATCTGAGTCGCCTTCGATCTTACGATATCGAACAGTAGCTGCCGAAGACGTAATGCCATCTCTTCAATCGACAGATCTGACTTAGGGGTCCTGAAGTCCTCAATTGTCAATTTCCTTGAGTCGTTGATCTTGTTTCTACAATGGACAAAGCACAAATCTGAAGGATTGTAGCGAAGCATTAGCCAAGCTTTCAAAAGACTTGGATTCAGCTTGTGCTTCGTCAATCCTCTGTAACACCTTATCTAATGGTCAGCTACAAATCTGTCTATATATGTAATTCCTCAAGCTTGGCAGCTTGGCTTGCGCCGAAGCTTTCGCATGGTAAGCGTGGTCTTCCTTGCCGTGTGTTTCACAGTCTTAGGATTGCAGTGCAGCCAGTCAGCTCCTAGCGCCAGCAGAGATAGACCGCCTTACCACAAGTCATTAATCTGCGCAAGGAGAAAGCCGACACTGGAAAGCGAAATGACGGGTGCACCCACGCAACGTTCCCCTTTTACGTATGAACACTACAAACACATACTTCGTTCGGCGTTGGAGAACGGATACAAATTCATAAGCTTTCTTGAGCTAAAGGATGTCCATCAGAAGGAACAACTTGTATGCTGTTTGCGGCACGATTGCGACAATGATCTCACAGCGGCAGCAGCAATGGCAGTCCTTGAAGCGCAAATTGGTGTTCAGAGTACATACTTCTTGATGCTGCGTTCGGCCATGTACAACCTGCTTTCTACTCCCAACGTTGGGTTGGTTCGCGAGATCATCCGAAGAGGACATATGATTGGATTGCACTTTGACGAGCAATGTTACCCGAATACGAGTCCTGCGGAGGTCGCTTCCTACGTAGACTGTGAACGAGCATTGTTATCTCGTGAGTTCGGGCTACCTGTGAATGTCGTCTCGTTTCATCAACCTTCACAGCGTGTTCTAGACAATGAGATAAGAATAAGCTGTATCAATACGTATGACCACAGCGACATGGAAGGCGTGCACTATCTTTCCGACAGTAACACGCTATGGAGGGGAGCGTGCCCGAGCAAGTTATTTCATGAACGAAGGTATCCAAGATTGCAATTGCTTATCCACCCGGAGTGGTGGACGAAGCAAGAGATGACCCTGCAGCAGAAATGGAATCAGATGTTGCGTAACAATTTCGAACTCGTGCAACAGAGCTTGCTTAGACGGGAAAGAACCTACAATCAGCGCCAGGAGATAGCGTTCATAATGCAAAGATGTAACGAAACCACTGACTCTCACTCGTCTGGAAACACACATTGAAATTGGACGACTGACAAAGACACTAATCTAGCTTAGGGTGTACAACTGTGAACAAGGAGAAGTTGGTTAAGAAGATGTGGAGGGTACATAGCTACGAAGACGATTGAGCTGAAAGAGGTGCTGAAGGTTCTGGGTGATGATGTGGTGAGGGTGATAGGGCCAACTGAACGAGTCGTCACCCACCCGGCCGCCATTCGAGAAGCTCAAAGCGAACAGGCTATTACCTTCTGTAGCAAACGTGCAGCCGATACTGTGGAGCTAATTCGATCCACCAAGGCTGGTGTCGTGGTATGCGCAGATACCCTGTCTCTGCGTGAACTCACGAATAAGAAAAAAACGCTAGTTGTAGTCAGTAACCCGCGCCTCTCATTCCTGCGCGTAGTTCAGTCATTCTTTGCTGAACCAAGTCCTCGTGGCAAACACCAGACGACTGTGATTGATCCGGAAGCGAAGATCCATTCCAATGTGTATGTTGGCCCTTTTAGCTACTTGGGTAAGTGTGAGATCGGCGAGGGGACAGTCATCCATGGGCACGCTTACATCTACTCAGGAACCCGAATTGGCCGCAATGTGATCATTCATGCAGGTACGGTAATAGGCGCAGACGGTTTTGGCTACGAACGTAATGAGAGTGGCGAACTGGAAAGATTCCCCCACCTAGGCGGTGTCATTATTGAAGACAATGTTGAGATAGGCGCGAATACATGTATTGATCGCGGAACTCTGGGGGATACGATCATTCGCGAAGGAGCAAAGATAGACAACTTGGTTCATATTGCGCACAACGTAGTGGTCGGTCGTCATGCGGCTGTCATTGCTCATGCAATGGTTGGCGGGAGCACGCGGATCGGTGACTATGCTTGGGTGGCACCCTGCGCTTGTCTACGAAATGTTATTTCGATTGGCAATAGGGCAACAGTGGGATTGGGGGCGCTAGTGGTAAAAGATGTACCCGATGGTACAACTGTTATGGGCGTTCCTGCACGCCCCGCGGAGGAATATGAGAAGATCCTTAGGGCTGTCAAGCAAGTTGCAGGAGTGGAGTAGGCCCAACTGATAGGTCACATGGAAGCCGCTCGCTGGAGACTGATGACAGGCCGAATGAGATTTCTAGCTAGAGCCGGTTGAATGGACCGATGCGTCGGATTCGTGTTCTGCACTGTCCCCAAACCGTGGGTGGGAATTCGCCGACACTTGCTCGTGCAGAACGAGAAATTGGTGTTGACAGCTGGGCTGTTGCATTTCAACGAAGTCCCCTTGGGTACGAAGCCGACGAAATTCTTTGGGCGAAGGAAGATAAACTGCTAATTCGCGAGATCAAACGCTGGAGGTTACTATGGAGAGCCCTGAGAGATTTTGATGTTGTACACTTCAATTTTGGTCAATCTATCATGCCACATCGAATCCTTGGAAATACAACTACACGCCGCAAATCCTCCTCACTAGTATGGCAAACGTATAGACTTTACACTCGGCTATTCGAGCTGAGCGATCTTCCTCTGCTAGAGAGGGCTGGTAAGGGGATCGTGGTTACTTTTCAGGGAGATGACGCACGCCAGAAAGATTTCTGTTTGGCCCACTTTGAACTTCATCACGTGCGTGACGTAGAACCAGGATACTATTCACCAGAATCAGATGCACATAAACGGCAGAGAATCGCCAAATTCGCGAGATATGCTGACCGTATCTATGCGCTTAACCCTGACTTGCTGTACATGCTGCCCCCTCAAGCGAAGTTTATACCATATTCTCACATTGACCTGAGAGACTGGCGACCTGTTGAGAGTCATAAGCGTAGCCCAGAAGTACCTGTGGTCGTCCATGCCCCCACACATCGAGGCGGAAAGGGCACGCGTTTTGTTCTCGATGCGATATCACGACTAAAGGCGGAAGGTGTTGCCATGAAATTCATTCTGGTGGAAGGGGTTTCTCAAACTCAGGCCCGACCCGTGTACCAACAGGCTGACTTGCTGGTTGATCAACTGTTGACAGGCTGGTATGGCAGCGTCGCAGTAGAAATCATGGCCTTGGGCAAACCGGTTATCTGCTACATTCGAGAGGATGATCTAAGATTCATTCCAGAACAGATGCGTAGGGACTTACCGATAGTTAACGCCACGCCAGCAACAATCTATGATGTGCTCAAGGAATGGATGACAGTACGCAAACATGAACTCCCAGATCTCGGGCAACATAGTCGGGCGTACGTAGAGAGGTGGCATGACCCGTTGAAGATTGCAGCTAGGTTGAAAAGTGAGTACGAGGCCATCTGTGCGTGCTAGGGATCAAACTAGAAGTCGAGATAACCTCAATCTATTGCCTTCTGACTGCTGCGCAGGCCTATTTCACCCGCGAAACCCAGCTATTTGTGCGCCTTCTCTAGAGAGTCGTGCAGAATGCGCTTCCCTTGGTTCAACTACACAGTGGGGACGTGCGTTTCGTTTGAGTCTCGAAGTATAGCTGTGATCGGTGCATTTAGGAATACGGGGAAGTTTGGCCATGTTCAACTCAGGAACCTTGCGGAGTTGGGTTTTCAAGGTGAGGCTTACCCTGTCAACCCGAACGTAGATCGTCCCCTTGGCTTGAAGGCTAGGAAGATCACTGTCGGGAAGGGAGCATAGCCGAACCTAGATATGAGCCTCCTTATGGTCTTATTTGCGCAAAGTCCAAGATACTTTGCGGCTCGGGACAATAAGGTCAGCTCTATGTTGGGCGACGCGATCCTTTTCCTATGTTCTTCATTAGCGAGAATCTGTGTCACCTGAATTGCCGTCTATCCCCACGTATGCGCGTGTCAACATGCGCGTCTTCCCGTTTCAGTTCGAGATCTACTGGCATGCATAGGTTGAGTACGCCGAAGGAAGTAGAGTTTAGGAGTTGTCCTGGAACCGAAGGTTATGGAAGACTACGCACAGACGG